>RCUN01000125.1_pt1 | contig 77943 bp, 76 predicted proteins | sample 2166181 | NCBI WGS metagenome assembly RCUN01 (sample SAMN09932603, study PRJNA488358) | compost metagenome | feature: garden; material: soil; isolation source: compost soil in crotononitrile-enriched culture | place: Germany: Experimental Botanical Garden Goettingen | collected 2016-01-27 | reverse complement strand
AGGTCAGGTTCACACCCGGCTCTGGTTCGTCGTAGATCGACTGAGCAGCGACCAGGACACCCGGGAGGTAGTCTTGGTTGATGGCTTGAACACCGACACGACCTTGCAGCACGTCCATGACGGCGGCGTAGCCTTCGTTGTTCTTCATGCTGAGGGACAGGTCCAGTTCAGCGTCGAAACCAGCCATGCCGGTCTTGACGAGTTCCTTGACGCGATCCAACGTGACCGGAGCCAGGTTACGAACCACGTAGTCCAACTGCGATGGGGTTGGGTAACGATCCGCCAGTTGACGCAGGGCAGGGTTGCTGTAGACCGCAGGGATTTCTTTCATCACCACGGAATAAGGCAGCGAAGCCTCGAGACGACGGGCATTGACGTATTCCTGCACCTTGCCAGCCAGCTCTTTAATAGCAGGCAGGACTTGGTTGCGGGAGATGTCATGCAGACGGGACACTGATGCAGAGGCCAGACGGATGATGTCAGCCTTGGCAATACGGTGAGCCTCATCGCCAGCGCGTGATTGCAGGACGCTGATGATGTCAGTGTTTTCAACCAGGCTACGGTCGACCAGCGTGTTGTCAACCGCAAGGGTCAACGACATCAGGGGACTGTTCTGGCTCGGCAGGATGCGGAGGCCACGCTCGTCCAGACGCTGGGCAACCGGGAATGCTGCCTCGATGGCGATACGGTTAAGCATTATCGCGACCCTCGATGACGTTGTTGATGTCCGCAGCTGCGATGGCAGCGATGGTACGGTCGTTCAGCGGGACACCATCCAGATAACTGGAGATCTGGTTCCCCGCGACGTTTGCCACGATCTCTACCGAGAGGTCAATGGCATTCGCGACGAGCGCGAGGTTGTCAAAAGTAGTGGTGCTCATGAGCAAGTTCCTGTGAAATTTCGAGGCGCTGTAAAGGAAGGTCCGGGAACCCTAGAGGCCCCCGGACTTCGACTACTTGGTATCGTTGCTCATCCACATCTCTGCGGCCTTCTCGCCAATGGCGCGTTGGACAGAGATAGACATGCCGATCAGCAGGGCCGAACTTACGATACGGTCCATGACCGACTTGGCGCCGAAGATGGCATTGATCCGTGCACCCGACTTGGTTTCGTTGATACCGCTCAAGCGGTGACCCACTACTGTCTTCATCTGGTTACAGAACACTGCCTTGTCGCCGACACCCATGCCTTCACGGTGAGTGATGTAGACTTTGATCGCAACGTGATCGAGTTCCAGACCGTTCCCGTCAATACGAAGGGATTGGTCGACCTGACCTGTGACAACCGGTTTGCCGAGACGTTTGGCCACCTTACGACGTTCTTTGTCGTGGGCAGTAACCAGCTCCAACAGCGAGTCCGACATGTCGTCCGGGTCACCGTGGTAGAACACCTCGATCTTCGAGACTTCGCCAACCGCACCAGCCAGCGGTGCCGCCGAGCCCATCTTGCGAAGGGTTTCAAGGTCTTCGTCCGAGAACAGTCCAGCTTCCGCCGTTACAGCATCTTCAATCGTGCATAGAATACTCGAGATGTCCGTGTGGTCGCCCGGTTTCACCAGGTTACGGAGTTGCTGCCCGAATTGCACGACGATGGTCTTGACCTTGGTGACCTCAGAACCCAACTGACCTGACAACCAATCATCGATTGCCGAGGAGTCTTCCAGCGTGTAGGACGCTTCCATCAAAGCCGTACGTGCGATTACCCCAGCCTTCCACTGCACTTGGCGTGGTTCGAACCGGCTCGGCTTAAAGAAGCCCGAGTTGAATTTCAAGATGTCGCCTGGCTTTACCTTGTCGCCCAATTGGAAGGTAGAGTCTTGTTTCTGCGGGTAGACCGAACCGGCGGAGATGCCGTACTGGGTGGTCAGGTCCAGATGCTCGAAGGTACCGTCTTCGTACGCAATGACAATGTGGTTGTCAGTACGCTCAATGACTTCACCCGCTTTGGTAGCCGGGACAGCAAAGATCTCATCTACACGGTGGGCCAACACGTGGTCATAGCCGGTGGAGATTGGAGACTCACGGTAACCATCCGAAGAGATCACGTGAGATTGCTGGATACCGATGAAGTTCACCCGCTTAGGGTCGTCTCGGTCAGCGTAAGGACTGATCAAAGCGGAGGTCGATACAATGTTAGCCGCACCATCCTTCTCTTTGTCGTACGCCCGCACCGTACCGCGCACACTGGTAATGTTCGCGTTTGGAGACATGTAGGTGATAACCGCCACGTCACCGGAGTCTACGGTACTTTCTGAGATGAAGCCAATGTCGGATTCCTTGTACAGCCGCGCCTCGGCAGTCATCGACCGTCCACTGCGGCCACCACGGCCACCGTAGGTAATGATCTCTTTCTGCTTGAGGTTTTGAATCGGGTTGATGTCGTCGACAATGGCAGAAGCCGGGTCTTGAACGATGTTCGTCCAGACTTCGTGAGGCTTCATGGTCACTTGCGAACCAGAACCTGCATTGCGAGAGTTGTAGACCCGGATAGACCGGACCAGCTCGGCGTAGATGGCACCCGGGATACGTTCATAGCCCTTGGCACGCTCTTGCCCATCAACCAACCCATCAGCGCCTTCAACCTTCGTCGGCACGTGACGAGTGACCAGCATTTCCACAGCACGCAGCAGCAGCGGGATGTACTCGGTCGGCTCCTTCATCCACTCAAGGACGCCTTTGGTGATCGGGTCGACCCACATGGCGTTCATGAGATCGAGTTCACGCAGGTAGCGCAGCCCGATGCCGTTAGCTTCCAGGATGTTGAAGTACACGTCCTTGTCGTTGAAACTGTGACGCGAGAACTGACGCACGGCTTTGTGGTATTGGAGGAAGCCAGCAAAGATCATGCTGTTCTTCACATCCGACTTGTCCATGATCAGTGTTTCATCGAGGAACTTGATGGCGTACTCATCGTCCGACATCTGCACCCGGGTACCCAATGGCACAGCCCGGAACTTAGCCCCCGTCATCGTCAACAGACCGTTCAAGCCCAACAGGTACGCCAAAGCGATACCGACTGGCATGGTCTTACCGAAGATGCTGATCTCGGCCATGGAGACCGGCGACTTGTCCTTGTTCAAGCCAAGGATGTCTTCGATCTGACCCAGTTCACTGACCTGGTTGTTCTTACTGTCCACCAGATAGAACGCACTCTCACGGTCCACCATGATGTAACGCTGGCCACGACGACCAACCACCACCATGCCTTTGTGTTCCGTTTCCAGTGTCTCTACCAGCTTCATGTCGAACAGACGGCTGCGATCCCGGTTCTTGTAATCGAACCAGTAGTGGCCGTTGGACTCAAAGCTCATCACCCGGCTACCGATCACGGTGTACGCAGTCGGCAGATCCAGCGAGTAGTCTGCCACGTTGGCAATCTTCACGTTGGTGATGGAGGTGTCAGCAGGGTCCATGCCTTTAGCGATGATCTGCTTGGCAATCCAGTTGTCGTAGTTGAACACAGCACGTTGTGAACGCTCAATAAAGAGCTTGCTGTAGTACGACGTCAGCGCTACCCGAATGGCACTGACCTTACGGATCGGCACATCGGACTTCTGAGTACGCAGGCGGTACTTCTGACCGTTGGAGGTGTACGAGCCACGCTTGTCAACCACCGGCACTCGGAACGAGATGGTCGACGGTTTACCAGTGACCGGAGTCAACTGGACTTTGTGGATCTCGTAGTGACTGACCGCATCTTGCACGACTTCTACATCGTACCCTGTCACAGCCACGCCCGCTTTCTGCACGGACATAACGGCGTTCAGGATGTCGGCCTTCATCACCTTCTCGATGTACTGACTGTCCATCTTCTCGACGGTAGACTGCAACATCGACTTGTCACGGACCGATTCCATTTCAGGATACGGTTCAGACTCTTGAAGCACCAAGTCTTCCTGCTTGATGTCCAAGGACCCTTCAATGGTCTTTGACTTGTCCCACGGATCTGGCATCGTCTTGTAGGACTCTGACAGGCGCTGCATGCGGCGGTACTGAGCGGCAGTGATGATGTCCTTTTCCACCAGCTCGTCAATCTTGCTCTGGATCGAACTGGTCAGGGTGTGTTCCGTTGCCCCGTCCGCTACGATCTGAGACACCTGAGCAACAGGTTCAGCCCCGGTCTCGATGATCAGCTCACCGTCTTCATCTTCCATGATCGCATCAGAAGTCGAGACAGCCGGTTCGTCCAAAGACTCAGCCAGCTCTTCCTCTTCTTCTACCAGCATCTCGTCAGCACCCGATTCCTTACGGGCTTGGACTTCCTGCTGCTGGTCTTCAGCCGCTTCCGCTGCATCGTCTGCTGCGGTGGCTTCTTGTTGCGCTTCGACTTCTTGCTGGTTGACGACGGCTACCGGGTTGGTTTGGTCAATGACTTTAGCCAACAGCTTCAGGAAGCGCACCTGCATGATCTTTGGATCAAGGCCATTGCCTGCTTCCATCGAGACGCCCATGTCAGGATCGAGGGTATCATCCCCCAACTCTTCCATGGAAACATAGCGCTGGTAAGTGTCTTCGAAGTTGAAATCCTCACTGACAGGCTGTTCGACGAAGGATTCCATCGAGACGCCTACGCCTTGTTTACGCCAGCCGTTGAGCAGGCCAAGGTTCAGGCTGATCCAACCACCATCTTTACGGATGACCAGTTCGATCTCTGCCAGACGGGATTCGTCCAGCCGCGACATCGGTGCACGTTGACGGTTCTCACCCAACCACATGAAGAGGTCAAGCAAGTCCAACCGCTCACGGGTGTTGAACACCTGCATCAACGTTGGTGTCATGCCACGCTCAGCCTTACGCAGATCCGACAACGCTGGGAGCGTCTGAGGCACATCAAACAAGACGATGTGATGTCGTTCGTGCGTGGTCTTCAGCTGATTGAACTTCTCCCACTGAGTGGCTCTCAGGTTGCGCCAATTCCACCAGCGACTCAAGGCCGACCGTTGGTACTTGTACATCTGAGCGACCATGGCGTAGTTCACCACGAGCATGGTCAGAGGGTCTTTCGCTGCCGCTTCATAATCCCGCATTGGGCGGATGTTCATGTTCTCGCGGCGGTACTGCTGCATCATCGGAGCGATGAGCTTGAACGTTGGACGGGGGTTACCCTCCTTCGACAGCAGGTCAGGAACATGGTCAATGTAGACCAGTCGCTGTGCTGCCTGAATGATCTGGCTAGAAGCAGCCGGACCCAGTTCAGTTTCATTCATCGGCATGTAGTGGACGTTGGCACCACGAGGCAAACCGAATCGTGCGATTGGTCGTACTCGTGGATTCTCCAACTCACCCAGCCTGCGGATGCCGAACAGTTTCATGTAGCGGTCATACAGAAACATTACGGCCATGTTTGAATCGTCCTGTCAGGTTGGTTACGACGTACTTGATGGTGTCGTAGTCGTAGGAGGATGTAAGGTTACCCCCTGCATCGATCCAGTGGTTACGTGACCTGAGGATACGGTCATTCTCAACCAGAGCCTCTTGAGACATTACCAGTGTTGCTGAGCCAGTGTCACCATCGAAGTCCGCTGCCAACCCAACCAATTTGGTCGAGTGTGGGGACTGAGTGTCCATAAAGGAAGTCGATCCCGTTTTAGGGAACTCCTGCGCCACATGCTCGTCATCGTCATACGGTTGCCAGTTGTCATCCAGCTCCACACGGCGTTCACCGACCACAGTGGTCTTGACATAAACACGCGATGGGTAGATCGACCCCAAGCCCGAGATCGGGTAACGACAGATCTGTGCATAGTAGCGGTTCCAATATTGGTAACCACACAAGTACAGCAGCTCAACGAGGTTGATCGGGTGCACGTCATTGCGGTTCAAGTGAGCCGGCATGTCGTGGATGTCGAAGAACACCTTGAACGTGTTGTCCGGGCCTTTGTAGATGAGGGCCAAGTAATGACCTTCAATCTCCACAGGACGGGTACGCATCTCGGTCATCTGGTACCGGTCGATCACGCTGGTCAAACCATCACGGGTCGACCATTGGTCACGGGTATCGGGCGACAGACTCACCCACGTAGGACGCAGGGTCTTCGGATCGATCAACTGTGCTTGACCTTCACCGTTCTGAATCAGGTGCCCGAAGGTCCGACGCAGGTGGTGGATGGTCAACGGGGTCAAGCCTTTGATGACTTGGAACAACCCGAGGGTGGTGCTATCAAAACCTGGAGCGTTGGTGTCGTTGAGGTTGGCAATGGAGGTGTCCATCACCGTCAACACGTTCCGTGTACCGTAGACCACTTTACGAGAGGCCCACTTGTCCAGGATAAAACCGTTCTTGCCTGCCAGCATGCCTTCAATGAGGTCATAGATCTCAGCAAGGCAGTTGGTCAGAGCGTTCCGAGCAATGTTGAGTGCCGGAGATTCCATGTCGCTGGTGATCGGGATCGTGTTGGAGATCGACAGAGCCCGATAGTACAGGTCGTGGATCTCGTTCTTGGTCGTCACACCGTTGTCATCGACTTCAATGTCGCGCATGCCCGCAGGCAGCACCGGAATAAAACGAGTCAGGGCGAATTGACGCCACTGTTCGATGAACTCCACCCGAATACGACGGGTCGGTGACTTGGACTTACGCAGTTCCAGTTCAGGAAAGTGCTTCACAAAGAAAGCATAGCCGGTTTCGGCCTTCTCAGAACTGTCTGCGATGAAGTCTTTGGTCACCGGGTCAAAGATCGCTGTCTCACGACCGGCCACAATGGCACGATAGATTGACTTGAGGCTCATGAGGTCACGGAAGATCTTCGGATGGAAGATTTGGACCTTCAGATCAATGTAAGAAAACGCGTTGTCACGTTCATCCGAACCCACCCGTCCGAAGATGGTGGTGGAGTACAAACCTTGGTCGTGGAACTCAGCACTCGCCCCGTCATAAATGTCGAGACTGGTCACTGGAGTCATGCGGGCGACCCGTTCCCGAGTCAGCACCATTGGCCAGACCTTGGCGGGAGTCTGGGCGTATCGAATGCCCGAGCCAGAGTCTGACATGAGACTCCTTGCTTCAGTGGTCATAAAGGCTTCCCGTAAATTTCGGAGTCATTTCGACAGTTGGTATGAAGGAGGCTTAGTATAATAAGCCCATTTGGAGAATTTCGATGGCAAAGAAAGATGTCGATTTGGACAATCTCGACCTCGACGATTTCGACTTTGACATCCCTGAGTGGAAGTCTGATACCGACATCGACGACAGTTCGAGATCTCCCGTAGACCGAGTCACCAAAGGCGCTATCTCCGGGATTAAAGATGAGCTGACCAGCAAGAATGCCTTGCGCAAAGCCTTGACTCTGGCTTTGCCCTCGGGCTATGGCTTGGCCGCAGACACCATTGAGAACGTCGCAACCGACGCACGATCGCTATACGATAAGGTGACTGGCGACTCGCCGCAGCTTGTTCGTGGTAGTAAAGCGTTCGGTCGTAAAGCCATGCAGTTGGTGGGCAACAAGCTTCTGACCAAGAAGGCTGCTGATCGCCTCAACAACGCACTGGAAGATACCGACGATTCACCTGTCAAATCTGCTGCACAGTACAAGAAAGAACAAGAAGACAATGACATCGCCCAGTTGGCGGAAATCTTCAAGGCCAAGACAGGCGCAGATGAAGAGCGTGCTCAGAAAGACGCTGCTGAAAAGCTGGAAGATAAAGCCCTCGATCAGGTGCGGTTCAAGTCCACCGTTCAGGTACTGACTGCCATCAACCGCTCCATGGCGCGGATGGTCGGCTATCAGGACAAGATCACTGCCAAGTACCAGCAGAAGATGCTGGAACTCAACTACCGTCAGTTTGCGACTCAAAAGCAACTGCTGGATGTGATGGCAGAAGCAACACAGAAGCAAGCCCAGATCCTTGAAGCCATTCGCCACAACACCGCGCTTCCTGAGGCAGTGAAGATCCGTGGCAGTGAGATGTTCAAGCAGATGGCTCACCAGCGTCTGATGGGGAAAGGTCTCAACACCATCTCCAACTGGTCGCAGAACTACACCAAGCAGATCATGGACAACGTCCAAGGTTTGGTTCAGGGTGTGGTGCAGCCGCTGACTGAAGCCCAAGGCATGACCGAAGGGATGGACATCGACAAACACGAGATGGGCGGTCGTGTTGTAGGTTCGATGATCGGTTCTGGCATCCGTGATCAAGCGTCGATGCACATTGCACCGTGGCTGAACAAAAGCAAGACCATTGCCAAAGGCGGTGAGATCCTGCGTAACAAGTTCACCGGGCTTCCACAGAAGGTCAACGAATACGCACAGTCTGAAACCCAAGGCACTGGCTTCAAGTCTGTCATGACGCAGATGTTCAAAACCTTCTTGCCGCAGTTCTCTTTGGACTCTCGGCCGGGTGGTGAAAGCGTCGACAAACTGGATGAGATTGGCACGTTCGACAAGATTGCTCGTCGTTCCCTGATCGAGATCATCCCGGGGTACCTGTCTGAGATTGCTCACTGGTCCAAAGTGGCAGTCACTGGCGAGAAGGATTCCGAGAAGCAAGTCTACAACGTGGTCCGTGGTGGCTTTACGTCTCAAGGTGAAAACCTGAAGGATGTGGGTCGTCAGATCATGAGCCGTTCGGAACGTGATTCGCTTCGTACTGCCGCTGATGATTTCATCAAGCAGATCGGTGGCGACACCATGTCCTCCAAGGCCCAGCGTGCCCTCAAGAAGAAATTGCTTGACGAGCTGGCCAACGGTCGTGACCTTGTACCTAAACGTCTGGTCGATCCTGCCGAATACCCTAACGTTGACGTTGGGATTGTGGACGAGATCACGTCTCTGATTGCGGACACCTTCAACCTGGATTACAACGGTAACCAGCAAGATACCTCCGCTGAAGGCGCTGGGCGATTCAACGATATCCGTGACAAGTTCCTGAGCATGGCCAGTATGATCCCCGCTGCTGGTGATCGTATTCGCATCTTGGGCGATGTCCTCGGCAAAGACTCCTTGCGCAAGCTGGGCTATGTTGAGCGTCAAGGCCGTGACGACCGGATCAACTACGACAAGATCTGGGGGTCAGTACTCGATGAAGATGACGAAGACGGCGCAGGCGGAGCTCCGCAAGGTGGCCCGGATGCTGATAATCTCGGTGGTAAGCGTTCTAATCGTGGTTCTCGGTCTTCTAAAGGTCGTCGCGATCTTTCCCGTCGTGCTGATCGAGCTGATCGCATGGGGGGTGCTCGGAATTCGATCCGACAAGGAGCCTCCGGCCTAGAACAGTACCTGGGCGACAAGTCCACCCTCATTACCCTCATCACTCAGTCGCGTGACTTCCATTCGGAAACGGTGGAACTGCTCAAGCAACTGGCAGCCTGTGGTTGCAATCACGGTGAAGGTGGTGGGTCGCGTCAAGGCCGTCGAGTCGACTGGGACAAAGTGTCGAAGCGCCTGAAGGCCAAAGGCACTCAGGCTCAGTCCTGGGGGCAGGAGAAGTTCAAGCTGGGCCAAGAGAAGTACGGCACGGCTAAACAACTCGCCACGGACATCTGGATTCAGGGTGAGGACCACCCACGCCTGCAAGAAGCCAAACTGAAGGCAGGTGAGTACCGCGACAAGGCCACCAACGAGGTGATCAAGAAGTGGGAAGACATCCAGGGTGACGTGGTCGATCTCAAAGGTCGCACCGTAGCCCGTTATAACGAGATCATGGATGAAGGCGTTATTGCGGACTATAAAGGAAAGGTCAAGTCTACCTTTGCTGAGAAGTTCGGCAAGCTCAAGAACAGCGGTGCAGGTCTGTGGGCAGCCGGTGCTATCACTGGCGGTCGTAACCAGCTCAGCAAGATGGGCGGTGCTCTCAAGGACATGAAGGGCACGGGCGGGGCCAATGAGTTCATCGACAACCTCGGTCGTCGAGTGTCTGATAAAGGCGCCTCGGTCTCGAAAGAGCTTCAGCAACAACGTCGTAAGTTCAAGCCTCGTGTTAAACGCATGATGTCTCGATTCACTGGCGGTAAGGTGGGGGCTGACGTCACCAGCGAACTGACCGGCGATCAAGAACAAGACATGCTGACCCTGACGCTTCGTTCTGTGCAGTTGCAGTACGAAACCTTGAAAGAGGTGACCAAGGAAAAGGTGCGTAAGGGTTCGTTCATGGAGATCAACTCCAAACGAGACGAGATGCTGAACAAAGCCAAGGAGATGGCGAAAGAGAAAGGTCAAGCGGTCCAAGGGTTGTTTGGTAAAGCAGGAGGTCTCGCCGGCCTCATGGCAATGCTGAGCGGCAAGAAGGGCGATCAAGACGGAGAAGAAGGTGAAAGTGGGGGCGGGATGATGGACGGCCTCATGGACATGTTCGGCGGAGGCGAAGAAGGGAAGAAGCGCCGTGGCGGACGTACTGCTGCTCGTCGTGCAGGTCGTGTGGGCAGATTGGGCAAGATTGCCAACTGGGGTGGACGTACACTGGACAAGATGGGTACTGCTGGTAAGATCCTGAAAGGGGGTTTGAAGGCAGGCAAGGGCGTGGCCAAACTCGGATGGTGGGGCGCTAAAACCGCTGGTCGTCTGGGGATGGGTGCGTTGCGGTTGGGCGGTAGTATCTTGACCAACCCTCTGACCCGGATGGCAGCAGGCTTCGCTGGCCGTATGGCCATGGGTGCTCTGCTCGGGGCTGCTGGTCTTGTCTCGGCACCAGTGCTTGCAGGTATCGCGGTTGTAGGCGGTGCTATTGCAGTCGGTGCGTACATCTACAGTCGCAACAAGGATAAGTTGCCTCCACTGACTCGCCTTCGCATGGTTCAGTACGGGATCAAACCCAAGACTGACAGCGATGAGCTGAAGACCCTGTTGGAACTGGAGAAGATCTTCGTTTCGCAGACTGCGGTCGACTCGGAAGGTAAGGCCACGGTTAACTCCCAAGGCCTGCCTCAAGACAAGATCATGCAGCTGTTCAAGATCGACACCAGTATCCCAGCAGAAGAGAACGAAACGTACGGGCGACTGATCAAGTACCTGACGGGCCGTTTCTCCGCTGTCTTCCTTCAGCACGTCTCCAACATGCACGCCCTGACCAAGTCCATGGACCTGAGTCAAATCGACGCCAAAGTAACCGGTAAGGCTGCAATGGGCTTCGTCGACAAAGTTGCGATGGCTGATCGTCAGGAAGTCTTCAATGCCATGGTCGGTCCTTTCGAGGACGAGAAACTGGACATGGACTCCGGTGACGTGAAAGACACCGTGGAAGAAGTCAAGGGAGAAATCCAGGAGTACATCAATGAAAACAAAACCGGGCAGGAAAAGGCCGACCAGAACATGGTCGATGCTGTGGCCGCTGCTGGTGGGATCAGTGCTGCTGCTGTTGCTAAAACCGCAGCCAATGCTGATCGGCAGTCAGGCGCGGGTACAGCTGCCACGAAGTCATCCGGCACTGGTATTGGCGTAGAAGCCACCAGCAAGACCGCCAGCGTTGCAGAGACTGTGGCTCAGACCAATGCATGGGCGGTGAAGGGTGCAGGTATCGGTGGTGTCGTTGCTGCGGCTTACATGACGACCGGTAACCGGGACGGTGAGATCGACGATGGCAAACCTGTTCGGTACCGTGTCTACGGTCTGACAGAAATGCTGATGATCAAAGTCGGTCAGTTGGACAGACTGGAGGGGGCTCTGTTCCCGATGGTCACGTACGACAACGAGAAACAGGCGTTCTTCAAAGACCCAAGTGCTGCGTACGCGATTGCGGAGGCTTTGTTCTCCCCGATTGGTGCAGAGGCTGATGCGGTCTACGTCTGGTTCTACCGCCGGTTCATGCCAACGTTCCTGACATTCTGTTCTTCGGTACGTGCGCGGGCTAACATTGACGCCAAGGATGCTGCTGAACGTCTGAAGCCACAAGAGTTGCTGGAAGTCCTGAGGGAAACCGCCAACGCTCGTGACAACGCCGGTATCTCCGTGTGGGATATTTCGGAGTCGCCATGGCCGGGCTACTACCTCAACGATGATGAAGAGACCGTCAAGGAACCTCTTTACATGCTGTCCACCAAAGTCAAAGACAAAACGTTGACCGAGAACGCTTCGGCGGTCGCAGCGCAAGTCCGAGACAAGGATGGCAAGATCATCGAACAGGACGCCACCCAAGTTAACCGTCCTGCTTCGGCAGATGGTCAGGGTGGTCAATCGGCAGGTTCTGGTGGCCCTCAAGGCGGGAAGGAAGAGCAAGGCGTATTCTCCAGCATGTGGAGCGGCATCAAGTCCGTCTTCGGTGGTGGGGAAGAAAGCAAGGCTCCTCAGCAAGGCAACGTCAGTGCGTCCGGGCAACCGTCTAACGGTGCTTCTGGTCCAACGACCATGACACCGGGTACACCACTCACTCACCCGGGTGGTGGTTCAGGCGGTAACATCAATGACGTGCCAGCACCTACTGGTGATGGTTGGGCGGCTACACGCGCCACCTTGATGTCGGCGGCGAACATGGTAGGGGTCGACCCTAATCTGGCAGCGTCTATTGCCGGTGTGGAATCGAACTTCAAACCTAACGCCATTCCGTACAAGAACCCACGAAACCCAGGCGCAGGGGTCCTCTCCTCCGCAGCGTCGTTCTACCAGGTGATTAAAGGCACTTGGAAGTCGCTCATGGGCAAGTACGGTGCGAAGTACGGGATCAACCCGAACACCACTCAGCACGACCCTCGGGCTAACGCCTTGTTGGGTCTGGAGTACATCAAGGAAAACATCGACGTCATCAAGAAGGTGAAGAGTAACGTCACGGATACAGACGTCTACCTCGCTCACTTCTTGGGACCGTATGGAGCCAAGCGCTTCCTGTCGGCCCCTCCTGGTGATCCGGCGATCAACCACGTTGGTCCTGAACAAGCTGCGGCGAACCCGTCTATCTTCTACGATAAGAACAGGAACCCTCGTACCGTAGCAGCGGTGTATAACGACTTCGATGGGAAGTTGCAGAAGCACCGTCAAGCTGATGCCATGCAAGTCGCCAGTTCCATGAAAGGTGGTGCGCCAATGGCAGCAGGCGGTCCGGATACTTCGGCCGCAGGACCTTCCACCGCAGCAGAAGAGCAAGCAGCCCCGCAATCGAGCTTGGCAGCCACTGGACCGTCTGTACCGTCCATGGTGAAACCGGCCGATGGGAGCACACCAAATACTGTGGCTGAAAGCCCAGCTAACGCTGACACGGCCGGGATGGCGGATAAAGCGGACGCCCGTCAAACGCAGAACACCACTGCGTCCTTGGCGATGGCGGCTAAAACGGCTGAGGTTCAAAGTTCCAGTCAGACCGCTGCGAACACCAACACCTACGGTGGCGCAGACAAGATGATGAGCCGTCTGGTTGAAGTCAACGAGGGTCAGCTTGAACAGTTGATCTCCTTGGTGGAATTGATCAGGAACGGGGGCACTACGATGCCAAACGCTGCTCAAGGCGCTGACACGCCAAAGGTAGCCCAGACAACGCAGAACCCATCGATCAACACCCCTAAAGCTGCAAACAAGGGGACGGTCTCAGTCGGTCGGGTGTAACTACGAGAGGTGAGTGGGGTGATCCCTGCTCACCTTTTCTTTTATCAGAGGTCAAGACATGGAAAACATTCTGGATGACAGCTGGGTAAAATCATCGTTCCTGCTGCCCTCCGATCAGATCATGGGTGGTAACCAGGCGGCCATCAATCGCATCTACTCCACGTCGATGCAGAAGGCCACTGATACAACCCTGGGTGGTAACTTCGTCATCAACCCCCTGCCTCAGTTCACCCGTTACTGTGACCTGAAGCACAACATCCTCACTCGCCCTGAAGGCCGTGGTAAGAACACGCTGATCCCTGAGATCAGTCGGTTCAACGGCACCAGCGCTAACTCGACCAACGGCATGGGTCGGGTCTACAGTGAGAAGTTCGACGACAACATGCAGGTGGTGCACTTCCGGTGTGGCTATCCGCAGTTCAACAGCTTGACGTCGTTCTATGCCAACTACTACTCGATCCCTGCTGCCTCGATGGCACGTTCGGGTCGGGCCCCTGGGTTCTTCTATTCCTTGGGTTGGGCCGTAGGCTCGGTAGCCACCATTGGTCTCTTGCCGTTCATCATGGCCGGTAAAGCGATCAAGTTCTTCCTTCGTCGTCCTGCGTCGAAGTACTATTACCTCAAGCCGTCGATGCTGCCTTACTGGGGCGCTGTAAGCTCGATGGTCAACGCCATTGCTGCCAACATGGGCATCATCCCTCGACCTATCTACGAGGGCGCTAAGGCGCTCTACGAGAAGGAGAACGGGATGGACCAGACTGACGTCGATGCGTACCACCGCCTGATCCCGTCCATCTACCGCGCAAACGGTGGTATCGACGTGTTCGCCGTGGCACAACGTGGACAGAAGCTGGTTAACCATCGCCGGATGCTGTTGGACAAGCAGTTGAACAAGATCACCAACAAGGCTGAGATGCGTGCTGCATTCCAGAAACGCTTGTACGGTGAAGACATGGGCGACGTGTACGCCATTGTCAACAAGATCGACACCAGCTACGAAGCCTACGTGGACATCTGGAAGAACTCGGAGATGATGGGTCAGATCTCTGAGGCCGACACCAAGAACGAAGCGGTGGTGGAGAAGACCGGTCGTCTGGACGAAGGTCTGTGGGAGCGCACCAAGGCAGCCTTCAAATCTGAAGCCTCCATGGCCTCAGAGTTCATCAGTTTCCGTGTTGACCACACCGGTACTCAAACCGAGTCGTTCAGTAACGGCACGAAAGAGCCTTCCATCCAAGGTCAAATCAACGGCATCTCGGCGTCCGCCCGTGAAACACGCTTCAGTATGTTCGATGGCAACATTGAAGGTTCTGGTATCGTTGCGGGTGCGTTGGGGGCAGTGAAAGACTTTGCGTTGGGTGTGGGTCAAGGGATTGGTATTCAGGGTCTGGCGCAGTTGGCCGGTTCGGCGTACGTGGACATCCCGAAAGTCTGGGACAGTTCAAGTGCTGAATTCAACAAGCTGTCCTTGAACATCCCTCTGCGTTCTCCGTACGGTGATCCACTGTCTCGGTTGCAGAACCTGATCCTGCCGATGTGTTGTCTGTTTGCTATGTCCGTTCCTCTGTCGACCGGTAAGCAGTCGCACACCGCACCGTTCTTGATTGAGTACTTCGCTCAAGGCCGTGCTCACTCTCGACTGGCCATTGTGGACAGTCTCACCATCACACGGGGTGTGGGTGACGTAGGCTGGAACAACACCGGTGGTTTCTTGGGTGTGGACATCCAACTTGGTTTGCTGGACTTGACCAACGCGGTCAACATGCCTCTGAACCCTGCGTTCGAGATCTCTGACCGGGTTATCCAAGCAGCGGGCTACGGCGTCGGTGCGGGCATTTCCTGGCTCGGGGGTGGGACAGCCTCCACAGGCGGTGAAAACGGCGTAGCGGTCTCCTCAGCCATGCTGGGCTCCACTTACGACGACGATAACAACTACACGGATTACTTGGCCATCTTGGCAGGCATTCCGCTGGAAGCTGAAATCAACGGCCTACGCAAATGGGCAGTTCGATTGGCACGTCAACAGGCAGCGTTCGACGACATGAAGTCGCCAGAGCGTGCAGCCATGTGGGCGATGTCGGGTATGGCAGGCGAGGTCTGGAAAAGTCTCGGTCAAGCTACCGATCGTCAGTAAAGCGGCATAAAGGCCAGGGGCAGTTGCCCCTGGCCCTATGTCCGTTAGGTCAGTGTCGTGACCATTCGAGGGAACTGTTTGCGGATGACTTCTTCCACACTCAGTTCTGGCACAATCGGTGCTGCAATGGCGTAACGACCCAACACCGCGTGCAATTCAAACAACTGCAAGGCGTCTTGACTGGCAATGGTCAGGTTCGTGAAGTCCACGATGCGCTGATCAGGTCGACGGTCGTACATGTACCAGTTGGCATCCAGGCGAGACAAGGTATCCACCAAGTCATTGCAGTAGGCCTCACGGGTCACGGTCAACTCAACGGGCATCTTGAACTGTTGCAGGAACGACTTGATGAAGTCAGGCTTGGTAGACATGGCCACATCGGGCGTCATCTCCTTCAATAGTTCCTTGACCGCTTCCAATGAACCTGAGGTGGACACCATGGGTACACTGTACACCAACGCTTGCTGATAGACAGCCGGGTCAATGTATTGCTTCACGTCACCGATGTACTGGTACTGACCGTACTCGATGGACTTGGAGATCGCTGAACCGAAGACCGCAGACTCAAGCCCTAGGTTAACATAACTGGCCCATTTCTCATTGCCAGTCAACTCACCCAGCAGGGAAGTCAGTTCACCGTAGTTGGTCAGGTCACTGGGATCACCGTATTGCAACCGACCAAAGAGTTGTTCACCTGTCCCTTTGATCTTGCTGACGGTTTCAGGGTTCAGGTCAATGAACTCAGTAGCCTTATCGAAGATGCCGTTACCAGCGGTCTTCAGGATGCCCATCGTACTGGTGCCAAACATCCCGAGACCTGCCTCGAGCATCTGCTTACCAGTAGCGCCAGACCTCTTGGCACTGATCAAGCTCTGGATGCCCGTGGCAATCCCTTGACGACCCCCAAGGCGATCGTAGACGTTCTTAGCCCCGTCTTTGGCTGCGTCGTAGATCTTGTTGATGGGGCGGGAGTTTGAGATGTCGTAGGAGTCTGCCGCCTCGAGCTTCTCAGTTTTGTCCGTCTTAAAGAACGGGGTGGAAATCAAAGACATGTCGGCCTCGGACAAAGAAAAAAAGAAAGAGGGAAGTCATGAGGACCCGAAGGCCCTCATGCGATCACATCACTCGGCAACCTTTGGACTTTTCGGGTTGTCGAGGTGGTACTTGATCGACTCTTCCAGCTCGTTACGAATCACCTCGAGAGAGCCGGTGTTGATCAACGTACTGCGCAGCAAGATCCAGAAGTCAAGCTGCCACTGGTGACGATCGAGTTGCATGATCTTCTTGCCACCGCCGTACGAGTAGTAGTGGGCCAGTGGCTTGTCGTTCTTGATCAGCTCCTGGATCAGCGCAGGGTTGCGCTCCAGTTTCACCAGCATGCCCAACTTGAACATCTTGTTGAACAGTGGGTACGGTTCTGTTGGCATTGTCTTGCCCAAGTCACGGGCTGCCAGACCTTTCAGGATGCGGAACTGGTCATCCTTGAAGTTGGTCTTCATGTAGAACCACAGGCCTTCCAGTGTGCGGAAGTGGCCGAAGTAGGGGTGTTCGATGTTGCATTCAGAGAGGTTGCTCAGACCTCGACCCAATGGTGTAGCACCGCGGGAGTAGACGTTGATGTGAGTCTTGCCGTCGTCCTCTGGCCGGTAGGGGAGTGTATTCTGAGGTTTCGCTTGGGTGTCAGTAGACATGGCTGTGTTCCTGTTATACCTGGGTAGACGACCGAGGACCTAGTCTTTGACTTGGGTCGTGTTCGTGCTAGCAGTCGAAAGAACTCGAGCTATGCGTGCACGTTTGTCGGGACTGCGATGTGGATACACCGGACTTTGAATCTGATGAATCATCTCATCAACAGCTTCGTCAGTGATGTCGGGATCGGTCTCGTCATCGTCATAATCGACGTTGTCGTTTTCCGGGCTCAGCCCTCTGCCTGTCACGACTGCATTGAGCGAATCGATCTGGGAATAGGGGTTGTTAATCATCCCGGTGGAGACTGTCACCTCTTTACCATCGCGCATGATCATGGTAATGCTCATAGAATACTTGAGCGGGCCCAGAATCTGGATGGCTTTCTGAAAGGTCTTGAACGTAATGTGTCGCTTCGCAATAGCTCGGTTGAAGTTATTGCGCTCTTGACCGATGTCTTTGGCGTTCTTGGGAACACGGGACAACGGGCTCTGAAGGAACGTGGTGAGGCGACGGTTCCACGACTGCGTTTCGACACGCATTTCCTTTAGAACACGACGGAACAGATTCGTCAGCGGGTTACCCGCTTCCTTAATCAGTTTATCGTCGTCGTTCATCATGCGAACTTGTTCTTTACTCATGATGGGATTCCTGGGTGGTTATCTCAGACACTCCCGGCTGGCTTTAAGCAAGGCAAGAAGGTCTTCGACTACGAAGTTGCATTTACGTTGGTAGTAGTCACGATCTGCGCTGTCCATTTGGAGGAACGCATCCAGTAACTTCACGATGTACAGCTTATGTTGGATCACCCAGTCAATGGGGTGGACCAAGGCATTAGCCTCTGAGATGAAAGACTCGAGGGTACCCAACTCGTATTGAAGCGCCCGAGTGGTCCATCGGCCCGCCAGCGAATCGCCTTTGGTAATGGTCACGGATGCATCAATCAGATAGTCGGACAAGTCCTCTAGGTTGACCGTCGCCGTCCTGAGAAGCACGGTGCGGGTCTTGGGTAAGTTGAATCCACGTTTGGCTATTTCATCGATGTCTTCCAGTTGGTTGAGGAGGGTTTCGTAGATGTTCTCGCCTTCCAAAGGCAAGGGTTCTTTACGCCGACACCAGGCGAAAAACTGCTTGAGCATGTGTGGGCCCTTATTCGCACCACTGATCCTATGAACCTATACCTTTTCCTAACGGAGTGGAGCTATGAACTCTATCAATCCGCTCGAAGGCGAATTCCTCGCTAGAGGCGATTTGGACCCTGTACAAGATGGGGAATACCTGGGTGCTGATCAAGCCCCCATCCATATCAATCAGTCAGTTGATCCCAGTGATGTGATCAAGACCACCCAAGGCATCCGCTTGAGAATCCTCAAGAGTCGGTTCGCCAAGGGCATCCCGTCTGACGACAAAGAGCTGAGCCTGAACATGCAGCTGCTGCGTGACTTGGACTCGGCTGCACTCACCACGCGGAAGATCGACGTGGAAGAGATGGGTGTCAACGAATCCGAGCGCTTGGCCAACGCCAACAACGAACTGTTGCGTATCCTGGGTGGCAAGAACCCGTTTGCTGTGGATGTGGGCACCATGCCTACAACCGTGCAACGTGCAGCTCCGGTACTGCCAGAGCCACAACTGGTTCCTGACATCACCACCCAGGGCACTCAGCCGGTGGAGTACGACGACTTCGTTCAGTCTGTCGAAGCTTCTGAACGCGCCATGCGTGAAGACCGCGACAAAGAGGACTGAGGGTCTTCCACTTCCTCTTCTTCATCCGGCAGCTTGTACGTCCGCGGCAACAAGAAGCAAAAGTCAGACACAGGAATGTGCTCGATGTGGAGGAAGTCCTCCATGATCAACTCGAGTAGCCCGTGTTTGTCCATGTCCCGAAACGCCTCGATCTCATCGCCCACTAACTCCTCAGGCTCTTTCTTAAAGAGCTTGGGGGTTATGCACGCAACCTCGTTGATCGGTACACCCAGCAACTCTTCTTTATGAAGTGTCAGCCACGTGTCATGATCGTACGTGATCCACCCATTGTAATGCTTCTTCAAGAAGGTGGGGGTCATGCTCTCGGGGGAGTGACGGCACATGTTCACGTTCACGTACGTGGGCAGGAGGATGCGCAGGCAGTTTTGCAACGTGTCAGCGATGGGTCCTGGAATCACGTACGGGTACGAGTTGATGTCAACCGAAATAGAGCTGACATCGACACCCCGGAAGAATCGCTCCTTCAGGCTGTCGATGTAGTTCATCAAGACTGGCACCATCCCCGTGATAATGCAGCGTTTGAGGGTCGCCAAGTCACGCCGAGCATATTGCTCGTTGAACGCCTCGGTGGTGATCAGACCGCCGGTTAAGGTTGTCCAATCATCCATCGTGCGTTGGCGGTACTGCGCAAGCGGGAGAATCTGAGCGATGTCATCCCGCATCCGTAACAGCGTCCCCATGCGGCTATCGTACATCGCGTCCAAATCGAACATGAGGTTGAAAGCACTGGATTTCTGCATGGTATTGTCTCAAGGATAATGTATTGCTGAAAAAAGGACTACTGGAGATCTAGCATGGACAGCAGGATCAAGAACACAGCCCAGTGGTTGCCCTTGAGGAACGCTTCGATCTGATCCTGCTTGGCGGCATACTGACGGATGTCATCCGGCACCAGCTTGCAGCGCGCCATCCATGACAGGTTGGTGGCCAAGTGGGTGATGAACGCATCGTAGTTCTCGGTCGACGTTGGGTTGTTCAACCAGATGTAAGATGCTCCGGTCACGTAGAAGTCGAACACGGTTTCCTTGAGCTCACCTTCAAGCTCGGTGTTCTCCACGTAACGCTGCCACAGCTCCGCAGCATGGACCTCATCGTGCATCGCGTACCACCGCACACGCCGCAACTGAGGCATGTCGTTGTTCATGATCTGCTCACGCAGGCCAAGCGCAACGTTGGTGGTCTCGGCGAATTGGATCTGAGTCCACTTGAGCAGGGTCTGGTTCAGTCCTTCCAGCGTGCTGCGGTCTGTTTCAGTTGCAGACATCTGTTACACCTCGTCAATGTCGGTATCAATCATCATGCCCCGGAACAGTTTACCCACAGTCGACGTGGACGTGGTCACACCACCGCCCGCGGTGACATCGACGATGCTGGCTTCCCCGTTCTCGATCAACTGACGATCGAATTCTACTTGTGCGGCACGGTCACCGCCTCGCACCTTGATCTCTTCGATCAGGGTGTGCTCAAGCCCTTGGGCGAGCTGTGCCTGTAGTTCAGGGAACGAAATCTTGGAGCCTTTCGACTTCCCGGTCACCTGGCCTGACATCTCATCGACGTGGCGCGAGTTCTCCGGGATCGAAGACTTCTTGGTGAGCATCTGGGCCTGACGCCTTACGGTCATGTCAAGCACGAGATACTTCTGAGGGGTGAGGAATACCCGACCTGTCTGCGGGTCTGTCAGCCATAGCTGTTCAAAGAACTCAAAGCCGATCATGTCTGCCACCTTCAAGAGGTTAGGCATTGTGACCCGTGGATCTTTCAGGTTAGGAGAGTAGAACGGCAGGATTTCCTGCGTCGCAATCCCTTCTTCAGTCGTTGGCTTCGCCAGTGCACGCACGTACTCATCGAACTCTTCATCCATCATGGCGTCAAGGCGTTTCTTGGTCAGGTCGCTGTTATAGGTGTCACCCGGAATAATCTCCGCAATGGCCCCTACAATAAACGCAGTGACTTCTACACGACTGGCCATCTAACGTACCTCAGTGAATGGTGGGCAGATCGTGCGAGACGATCGTTGGCAGCACCAGTTGTTCAAAATGACGCAGCCAATCACGTGGGGCCACTTCATCAACCAAGCACGTACGCGCCGAGATGGTCGAGGAGTGAAGACGAATCAACTGGTCACGCCAGTAACGATTCAGTTCACGGATTTCATCGCGCTCATCGCCAACGCGGACATTGAAGTCCCGGGCGAAACGAGTCGCTGCATTAGGGTTACGGTCCGCCAGCATATCAACGACGGCGGACACAATCGAGTTGCTCATGAGAGTGCCTCCAGGGATTGTGAGATAGAGGCCGGCGGCTTGCGCACACCGGCCTCAGATGATTAGGAAACTTTCGCTTCCTGACGGGCAGCGATCTTCTTCAACAGATCAGCGCCAGTTACCGGCTTCGGAAGGTCTGGCTGTTCCGAAGGTTTGCCAGCAGCAGCCTCTACGGCCTTGGTAGCGATGCCCTTGGCCTTGACGGCTGCATCGTACCAGTACGGACGGTAAGTGCCCGCACGCATGTTGAGCAGGTCCATGGTCGACAGGAACGGCAGGTCGGCGTAGGTACCTTTCTCTTCCAGCGGCAGCCAGAAGCCACGGCTATCCAGCAGCAGGTCCCAGTCGTAGCCCGCTTTGACGATGTCGTCGTACAGTTCTTTCGGAGTGCACAGCAGGCCCTCTTCCAGATCGTGCCACAGGTTACGCATCATGCACATCTCAGCAGTGATGTTCATAGCGCGTGCCAGACGAGAATCGGTTTCCAGCAAGGTACGGACCGTTTTACGGGTCAGGTTCTGTTGCGGGTACAGATCAAGGCGGAAGTTCGGTTTGCCCTTCGCCTTGTTACCGTCCTTGTCCGAGATACCGAAGTACTCGAAGCCTTTGCAGTAGCTGAACTCGGTCAGCTCTGGCTTGAGGCCTTCGGACTGAGACACCACCACTTCGAACGGGATGCCGGATGGACCGGACTTGCCACGCAGGTTCACCAACGTGATGCAGATCAGGTCGGTGTCACCTTTCAGATCGTCTTCATCGTCGCGTGGGTATTCAGGCTGCTTGTCGCCATCCAACAGAGGCTGGAGGGACACGCAGTACCAGCAGTTCGCCGTGAGGAAGGAGAAGTTCTCTGGGACCTTCTTCATCTTCAGATCGCCCTTGAGGAACTTCAGGCGCTTGACGTTCGGCTTGTACATGTCGAGCTGGTATTCCTGACCGACGTGCGCAGTCATGGTCAGCAACAGGCCCGAACCACTGGTCACCGAAGTGACTTGGTCGATCAACTGGCTCTTCGCACCGGCAGCCTTCATGGCCACCATGTTCAATTCTTTGTTACCGATGTCGCCCTTGTCGTACATGTTCATGACGCCTTCAGTCTGGAGACCAGACAGGGAGTCAAGGAACGAAAGGGTTGGACTCGGGATCTTGATGAGCTCACCACTCGACTCATCGACGAACGGCGTGGTGATCAGGATCGACTTGTCCTTGCGACGGCTTTCACCGTACTCACGCATGACGTTCCACCATTCGTTACCGTTGTACACGGTAGCGTCGGTGAACAGGAGGCGGCCCTGCTCGACCAGATCGATGCCGAACAGTTCAGGGAACTGACGGAATACGTTCATGATACGGCCGGGGGACAGCGTATTCTCTGAGTCATGCGCCATCATAATGGCCAGTGAGACTCGGTTCAATACGGAACCCTGCTGAAACAGCGAGATGACCGTCTTGAACATGTTGGGCAAGCCTGCTACGCCGGTGAAGTGGTTGAGACCACCACACAGGATCGATTCGCCGTGCTTGCCCTTATAGTACTTACCGGTCTGGATGTCGAAGAGCGCGCCGATGTTCCACATGGGACGAATCGACGGAGCCTTCTTGAACATGGCAAAAGGGTTGTTAGACATTGACTCATTTCCATCTGAAAGAGGTTCGGTTGTGCGCAAACGATATGAAAAACTACTTTCTTTTAACACGGAGCCATGTGGATGACCACCGACTACCAAACCGCCCTCGACACCGTATCCATGGAAGACTTGACGAACCTTGCTCGCGTCATCTCCATGGAGCACGCCACCGTACCCACCTTCACCATTGACTCGAAGCAGCGCTTCGGCCAGTTCTTCAAGCGGGCAGGCACCTTCTTCAACGCAATGAAGATGCCGTTCCTCGCTGGCGTCAAGTTGTTCTCCAACGACATGGATGGTCTCGTCGGCAAAGTCGGCTTCGTCGATGCGGCCAGCAAGAACATCATTGTCCCTGAAGGCTTCATCGGCCTGTGGCTGCCTTACTCTGCCCTCCTCAACGAGGCCATGGGTCGTGCGGTCAAAACCGAATACATGATCCGTAGCTTCAACGAGACACTGGGCCAGTTGGCAAATGACCCGATGCTGCTCGAATCGGCTTCCGGTATCGGCTACAGCGGTCCGACCGATCTCGGCCTGACCGCCAGCATGCAAGACGTAGGCAAGACCTACTTCGATGGCAACAGCAACAACATCACGCGCACCCTGGGTGCTGTGGTTGAGCGCGCTGCTGACATCCGTGCGGTGCACAACAACATCAACGATGCGATTGCCAAGGACAAAGCTCACCCAGCGTCCAAGTCGTTGGCTGCGGTGCAGCGCTCCATGGAGTTGTCTGAGAAGCTCATGCCTTACGTGGAAGGTAACTCCCGCGTGTCCAAGGCATCGATCCAAGAGCTGATCGACATCACCTTGCAGATCGCCAAAGAGATGGAATCGTACGGCGTATTGCTGTTCCGTATCCGCCAATTCTCCGAAGCCCTGAAAGACAGTGTCAAAGAGCTGAAAAAGTAACAGCCGCATAAAGTCGATGGGAGGGCACGAGTCCCTCCCATCTATGCTGCGTCATGCCAATCTTTCGTGGTGCTGCGACTGACGAAGAACACGTTCAACGTCACGGCACATGGTTTCCCTGTCCAAGTAACGCAACCATTTAGGCATGGTTCCATAGACCAGTTCAACCGCCTGTTTATAATCGCCCTCCTCACAGCACTTAACGATCTGGTCGACATTCTTACCCTTCCAAAGCATCCGAGCAGACATCGCTGGGAAAGAAAGGGTCGTTGGGTCATTGACCAGGTAGAAAAGCTTGTTGAACTCTGCAAGTAGGGAATCGTCAGGGTCGTAGTTCCGAATCAAACGGAAGTACAGACTTACCACAAACACAATGCGTTTGAAGGAAGTCCAGAACCCCATTGACTGGTTTATCGCAACAGATCGGTACATAGCCGAGCCCTTAGTTCACAAGTTTGAAATTGCCGAACGGGTTGGCCCAGATCCCAATGTCGTGCTCTGTCTCGATAATGGTTGCGTAACGGATCACCGAATCAGACTCACGCCAGGTCAGAGCCACCACTCGCTTGACTACATCCGCGAGCGCCGACAGCGCATTTCGACCAATGATGTCGGAACCCACGATGAGTCGGACTTTCGTCTTCGTCGTCGGGACCTCGTCCATCGCCCTCAGCTCGCGGGCGAAGCCAGTGTTGTAATCCACGTTCACATCAAGGTGTTTCACCGCTGAGGTGATTTCCTTGCGCAACTTGCGCGTGACCACTGCCTTCTTTTCCACGGCTTCATATAGTAGGTCGGTCAAATCGGTAGCGATCACCGACTTGTCACCCTCCATGAACTGATCAAGGATGATCGACATACATTCCAGGTTGTCTACGTTGTAGTAGGACAACCCGGTGGGTGTAACGTGATGGATGACCGGGATCTTCTTCTCCGTCTGAAGACTCCAGTTGGCCTTGTTCCGCCTGAGCACGTCCATACCGAAACGCAAGATGTCTTCGGTGGTGTTCACGTTCAGGATGTTACGCAGGGCACCTACAAACAGGTGGCCCTCTTGGTTCTTGTCCATCTCGACAAAGTGTTGACGCACTTTTCTCAAGACTTCAACGTCGTCTTTCAAATAAAGAACAGCGTTGCTTGAGTCAGACTGCGGTTTCGCAATGTCTTCATCATCCCCATGCTGACCCGTCCAGAAGACGTGGCGACCATCCTTTGAGACTCTGCGCTCCATGGCGTCGGAACTGAAGTACCACTTAGGTTGGTCAAACATGCGGTTGTAGGTACCGGATGACTTCCAGTAACCTTCCGGCTTCTGCTCGATCTTGTACGTGAGCTCATAGCCATTGAGGCCCAGACTGTTGCCCTTACCGGCCCAGCCGTCTGCTTTCTCATTCCCGGTGTGGCCGTTGTGCCCTTTGATCCACGCCAGGGTGACTTTGTTCTCTTTGTCGCGCAACTGACCCAGCAGGGTATCCACAGCGACCCAGTCAGCCTTGTTGGCCACTTCTTCGCCGTCCTGCTTACGCCAGCCGGTTTGCTTCCATTTGTTCAGGTACTGGTTAACACCTTTGACCACATACTGGGAATCCGAGTAGATGATCGTTTCAGTTAACCCTTTATCGAGGACGTACGATAATGCCTCCTTTGCAGCGAGTAGCTCAGTGTGGTTGTTGCTGCCTGCTTTAGGCACCCCACCGAAGCTGTCGATGTAATTGAGAACGTTGACGGCTTTCTGCTCATCCTTCGTGTCGGAGTAGCCATTAGCCGTAGGTGTCGATCCTGGTACACCACTGCCACGGGTCTTGTCCGGTAACGCGTCTGCCGTGTACACGTAACCGTGCAAGCCCCACCCCCCAGCGCGTTCACTGCTATAAAACCCACCGTCGGCGTACAATACCCCATTGTAGCCTACGGGTGCCGGGCTTTCCTTAACATCCGTCATTTACTGCACCCTATAAAGTGTTAGGCACTTGTCACAGTGCTCATGTGATACACCGGATTATTTCTGAAAAACAGGACTCGCGACCCGACCACATTTCATGTTGTGTCGGTTGATGTCTTCGCGCAAATACTGCTCTTCATGATCGATGTATTGCTTGACCTTTTCGGTGTGGGCAAGGAGCACGTCATTGATCTCATCCGGCGTGAGCTTGGTGATGTCGACCTTGGGGAATTGGGGTCTGACGTGCTGTAGGTAGACGGTGCGTTTGAATTCACCGCAGGGCTGTTCGGCGGTCTCATCCGTCAGCTGGAAGGAGAAGACAGTGGTGCGGTTGTCGATGGTCTGCACTACGCTGCACGAACCAAGGAACACAAATATCCAGCACAGGTGGAAGATCCGGCTTCCTTTCAGTAAACCAGTAACCATGGTGGTGAACCTATTGGCTAAGCCGTTTCCAACGTTCGACGAGATCGTTGTTCGGCGGGCGAATGATAACCGGCTTTTCTTCCGGTGACTTGGGTTGGGGTTTGCGTGGCTCTGGAGGGCCAGTGGTGGTTGGCGGTTGAGGAGTCTTGGACTTGAGTTCGTAATAGCGATCGCGGTACCACTCCATTCTCTCTTTGAGATATGGAATCTGTTCGTCGATCTCCTTCTTCATGGCAGCTTGAGTTCGCTCGTGTTCAGCGATGACATCTTCTTGGTCGAGTACGATCAGATAGACGTGGATGAACATGAGAGTCATGATCACGAATCCCACCGTCGTAACGATTAATGAAAGGTTGTCTCGGACAAACTGTCGGAAGGTACGATCACGCAGCCAAATCTCCCGGACAAAGCGGAAGAGTGCTTTAAGCACCTTAAAGAGCGTTATCATCTTATTCCCTGGAAATGGTATGGACGTTCCGAGTATTCTTTAACGATTGTCATAGAGTACGTGACAATCAGCACGGAGATAGACATGTATAAACTCAAGGCTTTTTGCCAGATCGCCGCGTTGATTGACAACACGGTCGACATCGTGGCACCGATCGGGGAATTGTCCGATCGTGGATTTACCTACGGCCGGAATAAAGAGAAGTTGAACTCGGCAGCCTCCCCTGGCTACACCTTGATTGGCTTCTCCAGCAAACGTGATGGCACCGATGAGCAGATCAATGGCATCTTGGCTCAAGACCTGCTGGCCGTCTGCAAGTGGGCCTACGAATCGGCCCTCTCTGGCAAGTTCAACGCGACCAGCGAAAGCTTCCGCGTGGCGTTCGTTCAGAAGTGGAACGCCAAGTACTCCATCTACACCACCGGTTCCATGCTGGCCGCCTCTCAGGGCGTCTGGATGCCTACGGTCATTGAGATCCGTGACATCGCCAACGATGAACTCCAGTACAAGCTGTGGTTCGCCTCAGACACCTTCGAGCAGCAATACGACGAGTACCACATCGAAGTAGTGCCGCCGGTGGAAGAACTGGACGTGTTCTTCTTGGGTCGCCAAGCGGTCATCACTGCGCTGGCTGCTGAAACCCACGAAATCAAGATGGAGAAAGTCCAAGCCATCCGTGAAGTCTACCCCGAGTCGTTCATCAGCGGTCCGATGTACGAATGGTACGACCCGACTGACCCGTTGGACAAGACCCGTCGCATTGCCACCTACTGGACCCCATTGGTCTACGGCATTGCCGGTAACAACGTCGACGCGATCAAAGAGGCCCTGCGCGATTACATCCTGAGCCATTCCACCCACACCAAGGACGAATGGGCAGCGATCTTCCCAGAGATTTTCACTTCGACAGAGTTCGTCTTTGTTCCGATGTGGAAGAAGTACTCCATCCCCAACCGTGAGCTGGCAACCGGCCTCTACAGTTCCGTGGCCAACCTGAACTACGCCAAGGCAGAGCTGATCCGTCTGGTGCGGGGTGAAGGCTACACGGACACCTACCTTGACGCTAACGCTGAGATCTTCGGTGCGAGCCACAAGGCAATCACGGTCGCTGTAGCCGGTGGTCCTCACAACCGTGACGGCGTCACCAGCTTCGTGCAGCGCTACTACGACTACATCAACGTGGACTCGGTCTCCTTGGACTTCATGCGAATGAACCCAGAGACTCGCCGCATGGTGTTGGCGTTGGCAGAGATGCTGGCTGTGGCGGAGGACATGACACCTGACTCGGCTGTTCCGGTCAAGTTCACTCGTCTGGTGCGTGATGGTGTGCTGTACGTCTCCTACACCTTGGATCGTTTCCAGTTGATCGTGACGTCCAAGTGGTCGGCAGAAGATGCCACCCTGCAAGGCAACGGCACTGAAGAGCCAGTGCTGAACTGACAGCATAGAGAGCGGGCCATTGGCCCGCTCTCTATGTCGTTTCACCGAGGACAGCCTAATGTATCGAGGATCTCATCCTTGGACTCCTTCAGGTAGACTCCTGGAGAAGCTGCCAACAACGCGATCAACTTACCTTCACCGAAGTGCTTGGCAAAGTCATCCACTTTCATCAAGCGCATGCCCTGTCCTTCAACGAATGCCACCATGCAGCCCCAAGCCCGCCAATCGGCAATGCTCGGTTCAATTGAGCACGACCGACCGGGAGCCCACTGTCGACGATAGAGGAAAGGCAAGTCACGCCCTGGAGCAGACCACTTGCCCTTCCCTTCACCCATCGTTCCAGCTCCCATAAAGAACTGTACCGTGTGATCCTGAATCCTCATCACGCAATCTCCACATGTTCGTTGTACGTCCGCGTCATGGAGACATGTGTATCATCCATTACCACGATCTGACTGTTAGGGTAACTGTTCTGGCTCTCGAAGGAGTGACTGATGAAGAACACCTGTGAGTAGGTGTCGTCGTCAATCAGGTCCTTGATGGCCAGTGTCAGGTTCAGGCGGTGGACTTCATCGAACGTGCGACCCAATTCATCGAGGTACAGCGGGAATTGCTGCAACTCAAGGAACTTGTACACCACCAGAATGAACGCTTGGTTGACGATGTCAACTTGGCTGTCTGACCCATACTTGATGTCGGGGATCAGGTTATCTGAGGAGTGCACGTAGATCGGGAACTTGTAGTCCAGCTCGCCCCCTTCAAGGTTGCAAGTGTCCAACGCAAGGTTGTAACCCCATACCTTAGCAATAACGTCGTTGATCGCGCCAATGAAGGTATTGATGAAGACCATGATCTGTTCAGCGATGATCCCGTCTTTAGGGGACAGGAGTCGCTCCAACTGGATCAGGGCTTCTTCTTCATCACGAGCATCCTCGAGTGACCGGTTAAGGTCATTGATGATACCCATCTGGACTTCAGCCTCAGCCAACGACTGTTCCAGCATACCGAGTTGGACTTGATGACGCTTGACCTGTGCCTCAACTTCTTCCACGGCCACGAACTTGGTCATGTTGTCCATCAGTTCATTGAGGCGAGTCATGCCCAACTCAACGGTCCGACTGATTTCACGTGCCTCGATCATGCGAGCGTGGAATTGTTCGACGTCCTTCAACGTAACCCGAGCGTCCATCAGGTGTTGTTTCAGGTCTAAGACCCGATCACCCAATGAGTTGGCCACTTCACGCAAATGACCGGACTTGTCCATGCGTGCCAAAGCTGCTTCACGTTCCCGCAACGGGTGCAACTCACGCTCAAGGTCAGCGATGGCCATGTTGGTCTTCACGTCACCCATGAACTGTGTGCAGAGTGGGATCAGACCACGCCCTACGCGGAAGCCACCATTGCGGTTGATGACGTCCCACAGTGCATCAAGGTCAGGGTTGCGGTCACGGAGCTGCTGAACGGCGTACAAGCCTTCACCAACGGTGTTCGCTTCCTGAATCCACGTACCAATGCTGTCGATCTTCTCCTGCATCGACTGACGGAACGCATAGCCCTTAGACAACGAGGCTTTGATCTCGTCTTCCTCACTGACATTCACGCCTTCTTTGAACGTGTGGTTGCAGTTTGGGCACAGTGTGGACTTGCAGTTGCGGATGTGCTCGAGACGATACTCCAATTCCCCGATCCGAGACTGACCTTTCATCATGTTGTTCTGATGATCGGCCAGTTCACGCTGCTTGGCGACGTAGATGTTGCGATCCAAGTACGTGTCGTCTTGAATGTTGACCTGATGGAGCAGGTTCATCACTTCGTTGATGGTCGAGAAGCAGTATTCGCTCACCGGGAGACGACTGCCTTCGGTCACCAACTTGAAACGGGCTATCAAGTCCTGTTTCTTGTCGCACAGTTCCGTGATTCGCTCGGCCAGTTCCTTCGGATTGATCTCCTCCAGCTCTGTCAGGTCATGCAACTGCTTGTCGATCTCGTGATGACGCTCTGAGACCTCCTGTAAGGCCGCCTCAAGCATTTGCACACGGGACTTGAGGCTATCCTTGAGTTGGACAACCTCATCGTTACCGGTGTCTGTGACGATCGCAGGCGCTGAACCCTTCAAGTACTTGGTGCGTTGCAACAGACCGTCAATGTCAGCCAGCAACTCATGGTACTCACGCTCGTAATGAGCGAAGGTCGGAGCCAACCCATCCCGACGAGAGACCTGATGTAGCTTCATCAACCGGTCGTAGACTTCTGCTGACTGTTTACGCAGGGTCTGGAAGGTATCGTCGTCGATCTTCTTCGCAGTCTCGTTGACCAACCGGCCAGAGAGGTGCTTGATGACCGCGTTAGTGTCCCGGACAGCCCGTTTGATCCGACCGTGCAACTTGATGACGTAGTCGAAGTCAGCAGAGGAGAGCAGAGTGATCCACTCACGACGCTGGATGTTGTTCATCTCAGTGAACTTGAGTTGACCGGTCAGCACTTCATGTAACGCGTTGGTCATGCCGAAGTGTTCACGGACCAGTTCACGTTGAACCGCACCCGTATGACCTTCGTTCAGCTCTTCGAACTCTTCCTCGTTGAGCCAGACCTTGAAACTGTGGGACATGGCCTTACCGGCGTATTCGCTACGCAGTTCGTACATGCGACCATTGTTGAACACCTTGACGTATTTGTAGCCACCTTTCTCAAAGTCGTCTTTCTCGCCTGGGAGGACACTGAAGCCTACCTTGAGTAGACTTGACTTACCCGAACCATTGGTGCCCAGTACAATCTGGGTCTTGAGGCTTGGGGTGATCCTCAGGGTCTCAATGCCCTTGAGATAAAAACGATTGCATCGGTGTAAGACCATTTCAGAAATAAACATTAGCTAGGTCCTTCCCCTAATTCTGTAGGATAGGTCGTGGTGTTTCATTTTAACAAGAGGTGTCTATGGCAGAACAATCCGCCAGTATGTTCCGTTTGGTGGCTGTCGGGACAGCTGCTGAAAACCTCAAGCTGGGGTCCGTCGAATTGATGGTCAACCCGCACGAGAAGTTGGGCTTCCAAGACGGTGAGACCGTTGATCGCGTTGACGCCATGGAATACGGTCACCAGAACAGTGACGGTAAAGAAAGCAGTGGTGTAGCGTTCGTGTCCGGTAACCATCCGGCCACATGGATTCCAGACAGCAACCGTAAAACCCCACCGAACATCCGCCGGGGTGAGCGGGTCAAGATCTACCAGTTCGGCGCTAACGAGAAGTACTACTGGCGTGTCTTTGGTCTGGACGATCACCTGCGTCGCTTGGAGACAGTGGTCTTCGGGATCAATGCCAACCCGGCTGAAGGGCAGGACGGGGCAGACCCAGAGAACATGTACTTCGTTGAATGGTCGGCTCACAAGAAGATGATCACCCTGAGCACCAGTAACAAGAATGGTGAGGTGTGTACATACGACGTGCAGTTCGACATGGCATCCGGGAAGATCGTCATTCAGGACGACAAAGGGAACCACATTCTGTTTGACACCGCGAACACGCACATCCTCATCAAGAACATGTTGGGGACGTTCATCGAGCTGAACAAGCAGGACATCAACGGATACGCTCCGAAGAACATCAGCCTGACCGCTGATACGAACGTCGACGTCAAAGCCAAGAAGATCACCCTCAATGGGGGTGGCAGTATCTTCACGCTGCAAGGTGGCGGCACGACGCTCAAAACCCCACGTTTCGATGGAGGCAGCTAATGAGTAACCCCGTCTCGTTGGTCGGTGTCGATCAAGCCGGTGGCAAGATCCTCGGGCCAGGCAAACCTAATTGGACATGGAACGGCATTCCGATGTCTGTCCAAGGCGATGCAGTAGAGCCTCACGCTCCGGGTCCTCACATGGCGGCGACGATCAAGACCGGCAGTCCATGGATGAGCATTGATGGCATTCCTGTCACCCGTGCCACCAGCCCAGCCACCTGTGATCACGTTGCTTCAGGTTCTGCGCAGATGTTCATCCCGTAATGCGGCATAGAGGAGGAGCCTAGGCTCCTCCTCTATGTTGTCACTCAACCGGTTCCACGATCTCAACGGTGCTGGTGCTCCATTGGATCAGTTCACCCCGGGCAAAGGTCTGAGGCTGCGAAGATACTCGCTTCTCATCCACCTTAGGCTGCAAGGTGTAGTCCGTGGTGTTCATGAAGCGGTGCTGGTACAGGTTATTGCTGACCCGCAGTACCCAGACGCCATTCTCTTCTTCACTGACGTAGGAAGGCAGAGCCCCCAGTTCAGTGCGCAGTGGCCACAGTGGACGTTCGTCCAAGTAGAAGCGCCCTGGCAAGTGCGTACGGCCCGTCTGGATGACATCAGTCACCAAATGGTCCACTTCAATGCCCACGATGAACGATTGACTCAATGTCAACAGTTCCAGCATGCACTCGTTACTGTAGAACCCTTGCAGGTCGTAGTCGAGTTCATTGCCCGCAGCCACTTCATGGAAACGCTCCATGGACGTCTGGTCAATGATGTACCGGGACGACATGTACCGCTCAAGGAATGGCAGACGACGCATCTCCACTTTCATGGAGTTGCTACCGATGACCTTGATGTCCTTCGTAGCCAAGTGCAGGTAACCGCCGATGACGATGCCCATGACCTTGTTGGTCGTGTCGAACGGAACCTTGACGTAGAAGTTGTACGACAGTTTCTTGGCTTCGTCAGGTTGGTAGACCATCTCAGGAGTGATCGAGGCTGTGTGAACACGCCCCAAGTTCTTGAAGCTGATCAGACCCACCAGAGCGCTCTGTGAACGACGGAAGGTAGTCCCGCCATCCTTGATGTACGCTCCGTCACTGTCCGCATCCAGCCGGTGCACCAGACCATTAACCGTTGCCAGGCAATGGCGCTGCACATCGACGTAGTCAATGTCGATCTCTTGTTTGGCGTCTGCCTCGAGATCACGCTTGAGCCAGATGTCGGTCTTGTCCGCATCCAACGCGTCGTTGAACGGTGAACCAATCGGTAGGCACAGGTCGAGCTTGTACCCAGCCTGCCAGGCATCACGTGCCAGTGCAGTATGAGTAGTCGGCTTAGGAACACCCTTGACCGTAGGCAGCGTCAGGTTTCCATTTGCCGTCAACCACTGAAGCACCGTCACGGTTTCCAGAACTGTCGCCAAGCGGTCATTGACGTCGGTCAATTTAAGCGTGTGTTTCTCACCAAGGACTGGGTGAGTGAGGATTAGGTAGACTTCGGCATAAATGCGCAGGAGCGACTTTACCGGAATGTTGCTGACGTTCATTTCCTCGAATTTCACGTCAGGCTTTCGGTGTTTGACCAAAGCGCCTTGGTATTCGTACATTTATCGAGTCTCCCACGATAATGGTATGCCAGTTGTCTGATATTCAATATAAGACAAGCTTTGTTTTTAAGTAATGACTCAAAGAATTCACGGTCCCTTTTCCAAGCGGCACCTGAACCGATGGAGATCCCACGGAGAGCATAAATGAGTACTGTCCTTCCACAATACCCTTTCGATCCGACGGGTGTCGCGGCAACAAACAAGGTGACCGAAACCCAATCGATTCGTTCGAGAGGCACGTTCGATCACTATTACATCATTCCGCGTAGCGGTCCGTTTTATGCTGACAGCGTGAAACTGCGACTGTATCCGCAGGGTGCCAACACCAACAACCCAGCCTTGGGCACTCCCCTCAATGAGGGCGAGCACTACAACTTCGGCTATCACTTCGCTTACGCGTCTCATACCATTGGTTTGCCGGTCTACGGCGCCATTACGTTCTACGACCGCAATCTCGAAGGTCAGCTCCGTATGGAGTACCAGACCCTCGGTGACGATTGGGTACTGGACGATCAGAAGTTCGCTGAGCTTCTGCTTAATGTGGCGTACAACCCGCGCATTGCAAACTGGGAACAGGTGGTTGAACTGCCTCGTGAATTCCCGGTGGTCAATCACGACTTCAACATTGACGACTTTGTCGGCATGTCGGAAGTGGTTGATGAGCTGGCGGACATCGAGAAGGCCTTGCTTCAACAAGGCGTCGGTGGTATCGCAGATCACATCGCTGACAAGTCCAACCCTCACGCGGTTACTAAATCGCAAGTGGGTCTGGCACTGGTGGATAACTTCCCGACTGCTACAGTGGGTGAAGCAACCGCCGCGGTGGCCAATAACCGTTTTATGACGCCTCTGCGAACCAAGCAGTTGATCGATGCCGTTGCCACTGCTGCGCTCAATGCGCACATGGCCGACATGAACAACCCGCACCAGGTGACCAAGACGCAAGTCGGTCTGGGCAGTGTGCAGAACTTTGCCTTGGCCTCTCAGGCTGAAGCTGAAGCCGGTGCATCGAACGCCCGCTACATGACTCCCCTGCGGACTCGTGAAGCCATCGAAGCCATTGCCGGTGGAAAGATCGACACGCACATCGCAGACAAGAACAACCCTCATGCCACTACCAAGGCACAGGTTGGTCTGGGTAACGTCGTTAACATTGGTATCGCAACCAATGCGGCGGCTTTGACCGGTGCAGATGACTCCGGCATCATCACTCCTCGACTGTTGTCGCTGGTGTTGAGTGAAACAGTGGGGTCGGGTGTTACTGACCACATCAACAACTTCAACAACCCGCACGGCACCACCAAGTCTCAAGTGGGCTTGGGTAGCGTTGAGAACTTCGGCATTGCCACTCCTGCTGAAGCCGCTGATGCCACAGCCAACAACAAGTACATGACTCCTCTGGCGGTTCGTCAGGCGATCAATGCCTTGGTGGGTGATAGTTCGAATGCTCACGTCAGTGACTTCAACAACCCGCACAAAGTGACCGCGGCTCAGGTGGGTACCTACACCGAGCAAGAGATCGATGCGCTGTTGCTGGACAAGTTGGACGTCAACACAGCGGCGTCTAACGCCCTGAAGGTCTACGGCTTGACGCAGCCTCAGTTGGCAGCGTGGGTCGGTCAGCAGAAGGCAGGTGACTCCCTCCTGTTCGATGGCAAGACCTACATCGATGTCATGAACACGTTCCTCGCCAGTAAGGTTGCTGACACGTCGAAGTTTGACGGTAAGACCTACGCTGAAGTGAAACAGGACATGGCAGGCCAAGTGGCGGGCAGCAAGATTCAGTATGCTGTTCCAGAAATGCCGCTGCTGATCGATGGCACAGGTAATGAAGTTCCTGCTCCGGTCCACTGGATCTTGCTGGGTAGCTTCAAGGCTCCAATCAATGGCCTGCATGCAGACCTGACGTTGCTGCTGACCGGTGGTCGTAACGACGAATCCCTCAATGCCGATAAGCAACACACGGCGCTGCTGGAGATCGGTGCGACGTACGATCAGGAAGGTGGTGTGGGTGACTTCACGCTGCATCCTCGTGGTGCGGCAGTCAAACACATGTCGGCCGGTGCGTACCCAATGACCTTGGGCTTTGTGGTGACAGGTACCAACCTGAACTCGAAGATTGACGTCTACCTTAAAGGTGTGGGTCAACGCAACCCGATCAACATCACTGAGCTGTCGGACAAGCTCTGGATTCCGGCTACGTTCCCGGCGTGGGAAGATCTGGCGGACATCGTTACTGTGGAACCTGTTGGGATTGTGTATCCAGCGGTCTTCACTGACGGTACTGCTGACATCGCGGCATTGCAGGCTTTCCAAGCCCGTCGTGATAACCCGCACGCTGTGACCAAAGCACAAGTAGGACTTGGCTCTACGCCTAACTACGCTGCGGCCACCAACGCCCAGGCGGTTACAGGCACTGCAACGAACCTGTTGATGACTCCTGCTACAACCACCGCCAAAGTCGATGATTCTATCGGCAAGATGTGCGATGAGTTGATCACGGTCATTGATGCGTCGATGCCGCTGTTCGCTTGATCTTGAGACACGCTGCGTCTAACGGCGTAGCGTGTTGTTTTCGAAACTATTCGGATGATGGAGTTTCTCCATGAGTGTACCACCGATTATCCAGTACCCTCTTGACCTAGACGGTACGTCACCGACGAATAAGATCGTTGGTGAGCGACGGGAGATCAGTACAAACACGGCTCGCGCGTTTGTTCCCAAAGCAGGTCCTTTCTACACCAGTTCGTTTGTCATCATCAACGCAGACACCGGTAAGCCACTGGTGCCGGTAGACGACTACGTGCTGGTTCAACCGTTCTCTCAGGCTTCCTTGCGAAGTGGTAAGGACGTGCAGTGTGCGGTGGTCCTTAAAGTGCAAGCCCCGATCACGGTGATCATGGATTACCAAGTGGTCGGCGGTGAGTACTCGTGGAACCTGTCGGCTCTGGCTGACTTGATCGCGCAACTGAACCTCGATGACCGCCCTATCAAATGGGGTTCCATCATCGGGCGTCCTACGGCGTACCCGCCGGCCCCGCACATCCACGACATCGGCGATACTTACGGCTGGGAATACGTGGTGTGGCAACTGGAGCGTATCACCAATGCCATCTTGGTCGGTGATGAGGCGTCTCACGATGAACTGCGTCAGCAGATGCAATTCATTCGGGATCAACTGCAAGCGAACATCGATGCAGTGGACCTGAAGATCGACAACCACCTGAATGACTTCAACAACCCACACCAGACCACGAAAGCTCAGGTCGGTTTGTCGTTGGTGGAGAACTATCAGGTTGCGTCGAACGCCGAGGCTCTGGCAGGTACTGTGGGCAACCGTTACATGACCCCGACCTTGGTGGCGATTCTGGCCAACCGTATCTCTCAGGAGATCACGGACGCTCACGAAGCCAAGAAGAACAACCCACACGCCGTTACAAAGGCGCAGGTTGGTCTGGGCAGTGTCGACAACTTTGCCACGGCTACCCAGGCCCAAGCAGAAGCTGGTGCCGCGACTAACGTGTTCATGACACCGCAGCGCACGTACCAAGCGATCATGGTGTTCGCAGGTAACAAGATCAACCAGCACGTGGCGGACATGAACAACCCGCACAACACCACGAAAGCGCAGGTTGGCCTTGGCTTGGTTGACAACTTCCAGACTGCCTCGGCAGCAGAAGCTCAGCAAGGCATCCTGAACGATCGGTTCATGACCCCGGCTCGTACCAAGGCAGCTATTGACGCCATGGTCGGTAACGTCATCAACCAGCACATCTCGAACTTCAGTAACCCACACAACGTGACCAAAGGGCAAGTGGGGTTGGGGAACATCCCTAACAACATCACTCGCGCTCGTGGCCTGAACTCCGACGATTACCTGTTGACCGCCGGTGGCATGTTCGATCACGTGAACTCCGCTGACCACGATGGCCGTTACGCTCCGAAGAACGCTGCGGGTGTTGACTGCTCGGTGCACTGGAACGGCAACGCCGCCTATATCTGGGGTGGTGGTGCGTGGCGCCAAGTCTGGCCGCCTCTGTGGCAAGACTGATGTAAAACTACCGCTTGAGGACTGCATCATGTTTCAACGAATGGAAAACCTGTTCACTGAAATCAGTGAAGAACTGCTGGACCTCGATGTCCTGATGATGAGTCCTCATGTGTACGAGCAGGGCTTGGTGAAGTTTATCAAGAACGGCGGTAGTCACGACGTTTTCACTATTTCTGATTACCTTGAGATAGACGACTGTCCTGTCAAGGTAGAAGGCATGGAACGCCTCAACAGAACCATGTGGAACGTCTGTAAGCGGTTGGCAGATCACTTCGGCCATGATGGCCCGGTGACCTGTCACCTGTTTATCTCCCCAAGGGACGGGGTAAGTTTCCCTATGCATACTGACCTGGACGATGTGGTTATCTACATGGTCACAGGACAAAAGACTTTCGAGTCACTGGACGGGTCGATGGACCTTGTAGCCGGTGACGCTATCTACATCCCGAGAGGTACGGAACACCGTGCCATCAACACTGACAGTTCCTTGATGCTGAGTTTCGGCCTGGAACTCTTCACGGAAGCTAAACTGTGAATCAAAAGACCATTTACGTCAAGACCACCGGTACTTGCAACCTGAACTGTCAGCACTGCTTCACCAACGGGAAGAATGGGGATAAGACCCACTTCAACCCAGAGGCGACAGTGGCCTGGATCAAAGACTTTATGTCTCGGTATCCGGAAGACACTCATTACCACATCGAATTCCACGGCGGGGAGCCTTTCCTTGTACCGCTGGAGAAGATGAAGATCGTAGCCGATGCGTTCATTGAACAAGAGAACGTGTCCATGTGTGCCAACAGCAATTTGACCTTCAAGCTGACTGACGCGCACATCGACTTCATCAAGCATTATTTTGGTGGTTACATTGGGACCAGTTGGGATCATTGGATTCGCTGGAGCAACGAGAAGCAGGTGAACCTGTGGAAGAGCAATCTTCGGTTGCTGAAGTCCCACGACATTGACATTGGTCTCAAGGTGTCTGTCAGTCGCCCTCTTATCGAGACCACGCCTGATTGGTTCCTCGATCAGATGGAGGCCATTGCGGTGGACGATGTGTCACTGGAACGTTTGACCCATGACGGCAGTGCCGAGGTCAATCCAGACATCTTCCCCAACAACGAGGCTCAGGATAACTGGTACCTCGCGCTTTATTTGCGTTACAAAGAACGGAACCCACGCGTAAAGATTCGCACCTTGGACATCATCGAGCAAAAGCTCAAGATGAAGATGGTGAAGGTCGACACCAACTGCCGTAACTGTGAGCAGAACCTTGTGACCATGAACCCAGACGGGTCGTTGTCCGGTTGCCCTAACGCAGCCACCAAGCTTCACCATGCCAAGTTAGAACAGGGCGTCGATGCGTTCCTTCAATCTGAATCTCGGATCGAAGAGATCGTGACTGAATTGACGTGGGGCGATACGTGCATTACGTGCGACGTGTTCGATCTATGTGGGGGCGATTGTCATCGACTTCCATGGCAGAAAGGCCGTTGTGGTGGTCTCAAGAACACCCTTCGTTTTTTGTCGGGTCGAACTCAACAGTCCAACCTGATTATAAAGGTGTGATATGGCCGAAGTAATTACTCGGAACCGGATGGCCGTCAATGCCAACTCCATTCTGAAGAACAACATGAACAGTGGGATCAGTTGGGGTACGAATAACTACCCTGCCAACTCCCTGCCGGGTTGGTTTGCTGGAACGACTGCTGGGGTGGACTTCACTGCCGTGGCAGGTCACTTCCAAGCCGGTAAGCCCAGTGCGTCTCAGACAGTAGCTGTGCTGCGTAACATCGCTAACACCTTTGGTGGGGTGCGGACTACGCGGATCGTCATCTACTACAACAACAACGGGAACCTGCAAGTCCAGTACGATGGAACTGCGGTGGCCAACACTATATACGGTGTAGGTGATTTCGCCTCCCAAGCCAACCTTGCCGGTCTTGGGGTGAACACGCCCTTGTCCTTGAGCATGTTCAACGCTGCCTGTCAGGCGCTCTGGAACGTGTACGTGGCCAACTGCCGGAACCAAGTCCTTACCCTGACCAACACCGTTTGCCACACGAGCTGCCACACCAGCTGCCACTCGTCCCGCGGTCGTCGGTAATCATCAAGGAGAACATCGTGGATCAGACTACCGAAGTGGAAGTCAAGAAAGAGCCTAACAAGCTGCCCGAACCACGCTTTGCAGGCATCGAAGGCCCTCAGGTTGTCCTTGAGGCAACTGTGCCAATCCCCATCACGATCATGCGCCGTAAGTTCACGGAGAACCTCAAGTTCATCGTGGACTACGACAACAGTCGTCATAAGGGCAAGGTGTTCATCACGTACATCACCAACTTGAACGTTGAATGTGAGTTGCGCTTTGGTTCGGTGGAATCGAAACTGGAGCTGGTGAAAGAGTACCTGCACATCACCTCCATGGTCGACCTGCCTCAGCTGGAAGACATCGTGATCAACCTGTTGCTGGCAGCGACGGGCAAGCCGTACCACTTGGACTTCAATCCTCTGGACTTCATTCTGGAGAACGAGGCGATCCTTCAGGTGTGGATGCGTAACTGCTGCATGATCCCGACGTACGCCTTGCACAGTTACCCGCCGACTGAAGAGTTGGTCAAGAACTACGAAGAGATCCCAGGCGAAGACCTGACCGGTATCAACTTCGTGCACTTGGCCAGCCACCTGATGTTCCCGACGCTGATTTCCGACGTCCCTGAAGAGCACTGGTGCTGGAACAAGACGTTCTTCAAAGAGTACTGCTTCGGTGGTCACAACCTGTTCTACTACACGCAGTCGGAGAACAATCCGTTCTTCATGGCGTTGCTGGTGGTCAGTGAACCGGAAGCAGTGGGTGATCTGGGGATTGCAGCGGCCACTATCCTGCAAGAAAACCACACTTACCTAAAGGGCCTCGAACATGTACCATCTGCTTAACCAGACGTACGTCGATACTGAAACACGGATCGACCGTACGGCCAATACGATCACCATCTCGCCGCAGGTGGGCTTCGAGTACATCCCTCAGGCCAATGAGAAGGTCGGCACCCATTTGGGTTACGGCACCAGTCTCGATGCGTTCACGCCTGAGCAGTTCCTCGACCTCATGATTGCTGCGCGTGATCTGGAAGAGAAGGTCGTCATCTACACGGATGGCAAGACCTACGCTCGCATGTACGCCATGTTGATCAAAGCGGTGTTCCCAAGCATCGACCTCGAGAACTTCCGCTGGTTCATGCTCTGCAAGAAGGCCACCTTCAACTCGATCATCGTGGCCATGGGCGAACCCCGTGTTGACGTGCTCTCGAGCGTGGTCATCAACACAGCGCTGTGCCAAGAGCTGTTCGATAAAGAAGAGGCTCTGCAAGAGGTCTTCAACGAACTGGTGGCAGAAGACGCCGATGCATTGTCGCTGGAATGGCACATTGCTCGACTGCGTACCGAAGGCATTGCGGGAAAGATCCCTAAGGCAACCAAGACCATCCTGCGCCGTATCGCTCTGTCGAACGCCCATGATGCCATGGATGTCTGGGCCCGTCACTTGACCCGTCCTGAGTTCTGGGACATGGCCGGTGCTGACATGGAAACGTTGCTCAATGCACCGTCCGTGTTTGAAGGCTGCTTGGGTCTGCCTCACCTGGCCTCTCAGCAGTTGCTGCGTCCTGGCCTGTACGACTTCCGTCCGAACGACACGTGGATCAAAGGCATGCTGCGTGAAGCAGTGGACCTGATGCACCGTCTGGAAGATGACTCGTCGGCTGACCGTGCGGCTGAGATCCTCCGCTTGCTGGAAGACGACCGGAACATGGTAGAGGCAGCTAACTGCCTTGATCGTGTCAACCGGATGTTCAACGGTGAGATGCGGATTGCGCTGGCCATGCGTGATACGGGCAAGTACGACGAGAACCTCATTCGTCACATCCTGAACATGGAGCTGTCGAGCCTCAAGGCAGCTTTGGAAGGGGCGGCCTGGTAATGGAATTGATCCCTGTAGTGAACATACTCAGGGAGAAGAAGGGTCGCCGTAAGGAGGCCCATCTGATCCTGTTCGAATGGTGCAACCTGCGGTGTTCCTTTTGCCATCAGGACCATGATTCCAAAGTGGGCTTCGATGCGGTTGACATGATCCGTAAAGCACAGACGCTGATTGATTCGGTGGACAGTGAATCCGAGATCGTGATCAACATCACCGGCGGTGAGCTGTTCATGGATGACGTGCCGGACTGGATGTTCGGTTACTACCTGACGATTGGCAAGATGCTGCTCGAGAACTTCCCTCATGCCAAACTGGTCTGGGGGACGAACTTGATCTTCAAGGATGTCTGGCGAGTAGCGCGGTTGATCCACATGCTGAGACCGTATGGCAAAGTCGTTCTGGCTACGTCGTACGATCCTGCTGGCCGTTTCAATGAGATGCAGCGGGTTCGCTTCTTTGAAGTGCTTGAGGAAGTCGCTCCGTTGGTTGAAACTGTCAACGTGGTGATCACCAAGCAGAACATCGAGTCCTTCCTTGCGGGGCGTGAAGGTCGTGAGGTGGCTTGGCTCTGTGAACAGTTCGACGTGTACTTCGACCACTACATCCCTAGCCAGATGTACGAGTACATTCAGCCGGATGAAGAGCTCATCAGTGCGCTCTACCTGCACCTCAACAAGAAGTACCCCAACTCCTACCCGATCAAGGACTGGAAGGCTAACGTGATCAATGAGACCACGTGCCGCTCCACCAAGATCATCAACAAGGACGGCGTTGTCAGTACTTGTTGGTCTGAGGCAGGCAAGGGTGCGATCTTGGATGAGGCTGAAGGCTTGCGGGCTAAGGATGAAGCAGAGATTGCGTTCGTGGAACATTACGACTGCTTCTCCTGCGAATACTACACTCGGTGTGGCTTGCGGTGCTTCCTCCATGACACTGTCTTGGGTGAGAAGTCCAAGGTGTGCAGCATCAAGACCATGTTCAAAGCAATTCTGTGACACGGCATAAAGGCAGGGGCATCAGCCCCTGCCCTATGTTTGCTTTACAGGCCAGCTCGTTTGATCAGGCTGAGGATCATCTCACTGTGCAGGGTTTGTGCCAGTTGGATAGGAACGCCCTTCATGCCGAACTGATTGCAGTATTCGAAGATGCCCCATTTCTCGTCTTCAGTGATGAAGAGATCGATTGAGGACAATGGACCAACCAACCGCGCCATTTCTTGCAGGCCTTGCAGGTCGCTACCGCTCAGGACATCACGGATAGATACGATGTCATCGCCTTTGGCACTGTTGGCTTCAGAACCGGTAGCCTGTGCAAACCCGGTATTGTTCTTGCTACGGATGTCACGGCGCTGGCAGTACGCGATCTCACCATCCTGACCCGTTAGCAAGCGATATTCCAGCTTTATCTTCGGCACGTAGTCCTGGATACAGAACCCTTGTGACTTGATGGCGTGTAGGCCTTCGTTCTCTTCGCGCTCACCGGAAGTGGCGTATTCGAAGGTCGGATCAAACTTGCGCAAGGTAGGTAGGACGTCGTCTATCTCTACCCGCCCTCGGACTAGGCCGTCGAGTACATCAACCACGACAGTCAATGGGATCATGGCAGGGTCAACCAAGAACTGCCCGATACCACGAGCACCGTCGAGTGGCTTGATCACCACGGGACGCTCTGGGTTGATCAACTGACTGAACCCATTCATTTGTGGGTTGTGGTGCATGGTCAGTGGGTAGAAGTTCTTGAACAGGAATCCGTTCTCTTCATCGTTGTTAAGCTCTACCAGAGCGAGCAGGCGCATCTGCTGCTCGACCTTGTTGTAGCGCTTGATGGTGTGAACCCGACGAGGCGGTACCAAGTGGTGCAGTTTCATTTTGTCGATCATCAACGACCCGTCGTCTACCACGACATCGAAGTTGAACCGGACACGACCATCTTGAATGCTCATGCGAGGATCACGATGGAAGTAGACTTCATAGTCCCCGACGACAACGCCTTGGCCTAACACGTCCCAGTTATTCATGGCATGGGTTGCCACCACAGCGTTAATGCGTTTCATGAAACACTCCTTTATTGGCTATAGGAGACGAGTCCTATTTAAAACTTTACTGGATCATTTCTATGAATATATCTGGAGGGTATAAACCATGACCGATTCCATCTTGCCAATACGTCGTCGTACGCCACTCGTGCCTCGTATCTCCCGTAAACTGGGTGACGATGCTTGGCTTCGTGAGAAGCTTAAAGAAGCACAGTGTCCAGAAGCAGAGCAACGCCGTCGTGACTACCTCGGTCAATGGACCGCCCAGCCTGCTGATAAGGAAAAGCCTGATGGACCTGATCGTCAAACCGACCGTTAAATGTAACTTCAAGTGCACGTTTTGCTCGAGCACCCACCTCTCTGAAGATCCGAAAGAGATCGTAGAGCTGGAACAGATCGAGCGGTTCGTGCAACGCTTCAATGTGAACACCATCATCGTCAACGGCGGTGATCCTCTGATGATGCCTCCTGAGTACTACTGGAGCCTCATTGAGATCCTGGATCGTAACGACAGTGATGCTTCGATCAGCTTCACGTCCAACCTGTGGCCGTTCTACGTCAAGCCAGAGAAGTGGGAAGAGTTGTTCAAGCATGAGCGCATGGGTGTCACCACCTCCTTCCAGTACGGCGACAAGCGTCTGAAGGGCGATGGCAGTGTCTTTACCCAAGAAGACTTCCAGAAGGTCTCAGACCTCTTCCTGGAGCGCATTGGGTATCGTCCAGAGTTCATTGCGGTCATTGATCGTGACAATGAGCACACTGTGCTCGATACCGTGCGCTTAGCTAAGGAGATGGGCGTGGTGGCTAAGGTCAACTACGTCATGGGTTCGGGTCCTGAAGTGGTCCGGGGCGGTATCACCATCGGTGGGCAGAACCAGTTCTTCACGCAGGCTGACATGTACGGTCACTACATCGAGATCTACGACGCGGGTCTCATGGAGTGGGAAAGCAACACCAAGCAGATGGCCAAGCGACTTCAGCACAAGCACACCACGTGTCCTTTGGCACGTAACTGTGATGAAGGTATCCGCACTCTGCAACCGGGTGGTGGGTACTTCTCCTGTGGGGCATTTGCTGATGATGGCGCGTACCCGATTGACTTCGAGAAGGAGATGACGACTGACGTGATAGCGTTGCCTCTGCGTTACGAAGCCGATCTGGATTCCATGAAGGAGTCGTGCTACACCTGCCCGATGTTTTCCATCTGCAATGGCTGCCGTAAGACCGTGGCTGACACCAAGCGGTTTGGGTTGGTTGAACACCACTGCCGCAAGATGAAAAGCCAAGCTGCCAAGATCATCGAAATCAATGGCATGTCCGCTCACCTAGAGCCGACGCCGTATGAAGACGAATCCCTTCCTTTGATTGCGCGAGGTTAACATGTCCGTCCCTATCCTGGATCAAATGGCGTTCTTCCCACCTGGTCACGAACTCAAGCTTCAGATCCCTGAGGTCTTGAAGAAGATCGTGCTCAAGCGCTGTGTCGAAAGCGTCGATGACTTCCTCGACGTAGTGAAAGATTCCCGGGGTCTTCCATTGAGCCCTTACCAGCGAGATTTCTACAAATGCCTAAGTCAAGAATCAACGTCTCGCTGAACCCGTGGTACTACTGCAACTTCCGGTGTGACTTCTGTTACCTCACTGAGCAGCAGTTAAGCGACAAGCGATTCATTCCGCTGGACGTCTTTGAACAACGCATTGATGAACTGCTGGAGCACTTCGAGATTGGCCACATCGACATCTACGGTGGGGAAGTCTTCCTGTTGCCTCAGCAGTACTTGATGGACATCAAAGACATTCTGCACATACGTGGGATTGATGACATCGTCGTCGTAACCAACCTGTCGCACGTACCGGACATCGTCCACGACCCAGCATTTGACATCTCGGTGTCGTATGACTTCGGGGCACGTGAGAAGCACGATCAGGTGTTGCAGAACATCTTCCAGCTGAGCAACAAGTTCAACATCCTGACGTTGGCAGGCCGTACGTTCTTGGATCTGGTGACCCCAGACGAGTACGTGCAGACCATGAACGGGTTCCCGCATCTGAAAGGCTGTGAGATCAAACCGTACAGTGCCAACCAAGCCAATGATCAGGACATCTCGTTCAAGGAGTTTGAGGAGTTCGTCTGGGCAGTCATCACTCACCCAGAGCGTAAGTTCTATTTCGAGAACGAGACCCAGGTCAAGGAAGCCGTAGAAGGCAGTCGCAATGCTTTCTCCGATGACCACATCTACATCACTCCGACTGGCGATTTTGCGGTACTGGAGTTTGACAAGGATGACCGTGAGTTCTTCTTGACCGTTGATGGAATTGAAGGTTACCTCAACTGGTGCGGGCAAGAGTATGAGCGAGTAGCGGACAATCCGTTCTGTGCATCGTGTACGTTCCACGGTGGGTGCCTCTCTGAGCACTTGCGGGAAGTCACAACCCTTGAGAACTCCTGCAATGGGTTCAAGGGTCTCTTGTTAAAGTGGGTGGAGCATGGAACTTAAACACGTAGAGCATCGGCAGCGACTGGAAATCACCCTCGACATCTTTCGAGGGTGCCAACATCACTGTTCGGGATGCATGATCGACAAGCAGTTAGGGGGTGACGTTGACGACATCCCTCAGCTGGCTGCCATGATCAAAGAGATGGTCGATGTGGGGTATGTTGCATTTGACATGGGGATCGGACCTACCGACTACATGTCTTCAGATAACACCTCTGACGTCATGAACCATCCAGTCTTTCAGGAAATGGCCCAATGGTTCCATCAGGTCACGTTCAACGCTGCCTTCCTTGAGAAGGACATGGCTAAATACAAGACCATGTGCGAAGAGATCGACGCGTCCATCCCGGGTAAGGCGGTTCGCTTCCTGATGCCTGCGGCTCCTCACTTCTTCAAGAGTGAGAAGTTCGGTGACATGATCAGTGAGAAGCTGGAATTCGTCAAAGAGCACCTGAAGGTCGCTTACTTGAACGAAGCAGGCTTTGTGGTCAACTGCACACACGAGACCGTGGGTGAGGATTTCGATGAGCTGATGAAGAATGGGTTTGCTGTGGACTTCCCAGTGGACAAGGACGACATCTTGAACATCCCGTATGGCCGTCTCAAGGTCAAAGACCTGATGACCGCACAACGGATCACCCGCATGTCTCACCGAATCACGCAGTTCTACTCAGGCCTCAATGGGACTGATGAGCGGCGTCGTAATCCTGACCTCTGTTACCACACCGGAACGATGGTCAACCTGCTGTACACCGGCGGTAAGCTGTATTGGGTGCCTTTTCTTAAAGACGACTGTCCGTTCCTTGAGGACGAGTTCGTCGTTCCTCGCCCCTGGTCTATGGATAACCTTCTGAACACCCGTCAGAAGGCCATGGAGCGCGCTATGGAGTATCTTAAAGACACTCCGTGCATGAGTTGCGTCTACATGAGTAGTTGCAGCGAAAAGGGGATCATCAATATCATGGAACGGATGCAGATCCGTGAATGCCTCGTGGGGTTGCAGTATGTCGACAATGATTCAGAGCAGAGCGTTCAACCTGACGCTTGAGATTCTGCAAGGCTGTAAGTTCCAATGCGTCGGTTGTATGGTGGACAAGGACTTTGATCCCGGTCCCTTCAACAAAGACCGGCGTGAGCTGTTGGACATGGTCGATGACATGAAAGCTGCGGGCTATCGCCTGCGTGAATTCACCATCGGTCCTGTGGATGTGATCGCCTCCAAAGCTGGGGTGGACATCCTTGACCACCCGTTGATCTTCCAATTGGCTCAGCGTTACGATTCGATGGTGTTGCCGCTGGCTCTTTTGACGGACGATGGGCTGGAGGAGCTGTGTGAGAAGGTCAACTTCCTGATGAAAGGGAAGTCCTTCACCATTGCCACTCCGTTCCCACTCAAGAGCACGTACAACCCCAAGCACCAAGAGCTGATCAACCGTCGTGTGCAGTACGTCATTGACCACCTGCCTGATGTGAAGTTCGAACTGCTCTACCTGACCGTGAACATGACCGGTGACTCCATTGACCAGTTCAGTGTCGAGACCAATCAGGCTATTCATGAGTTGGACTTCGGGGTGAAACGGCTGGTGGAGTACGTGTTCCCTCATGTACGCAAAGGGTTCGATGACCTGATGAACCGTTCTGCCTTCCTGAGGGCCTTTGGGAAGTTCTGTGACGTGATTCATGCGTGCAAGGACACAGAGTTCACCCGGTACCTGATCAAGCCTCTGGCGGACTCTCTGGAGGCCACGTACCGTTCGGGCAAGTTGTACTACACGCCGACCCTGATCGAGAAGTTCCCGATCTTCCATCATGACTTTGTCGTGCCGAAGCCATGGTGCAACACGACCATCGAGCAGTTCGAGGAAGACCAGTACATGGAGCAGTTGGTCAACAACAGCAACAACCAACCGTGCAGCGACTGCATGCACCTGGACCGTTGTGCTCGCGGTGATGTTCAAGCCATCATGGCGCACCTGTGCAGCACTGACTGCCTCGTCGACATGAAGAACCGTTGGGACTTGCCAGTATGATTAATGACAAGTGGTGGGTTGATAAACGCTACAAGGTGGAGATTCCTGAGTGGCTTCTTGAACAAGCGTTCTGTGAGGTCAACAAGGAGTACATCGAAACTGAGACGGTTGTCGACTGGGCATTGGATAACATCCTGCCATTTGCTCAGAAGCTGCTGGACACCCAGGACATCACGATCTGTGCTAACCATTTCCACATGGGAACGGCTGGCCTTACCCCTCATGACCACTTGCCTCATGCGTTCACGTCGATCCTGTATCTGACAGACGCTGAAGGTGAGCTGGTCATCCATCTACCGGACGGAAAGTTCATGCACGTCACACCAGAAGCAGGGTTGCTGGTTACGTTCCCTGCCCACCTGGTGCATCACGTCGAACAGTCCCCTTTTGACGAGCTTCGTGTCTCGTTGGCGAGCAACTATGAATTCACAACACCCGTATAAAGACTATCAGCGCCTCTACAACGAGATGGTGACTGACCACCCCGACGCATTTGCCAACATGGAGATCGTCGAATCCGAAGAGCTGGTGGACAACGCGTTGCATTACTTCCGTGAAGCGACGTTCCCGTTGTACTACCCGGCCAAGTCGTACTCGGTTGCGATCATCTACGCGTTCAAGTTGTTTGAACTCTACGGGATCGGGATCTACGATGCCTTGCGTGACGAAGACCTGTTCTTGGGTCAAGACCCTTTCTTCGTGCCGTACGACGAAGACCCAGACACCTACGACGCTATCCTGATTGGGTTGCAACAGATCCCCAACTGGATCGAGTCGGGCTGGGCGCCGCAGACCGTCGAGTACTTCATGCTCGAGTGCACGGAGGAAGGGGTTCAATCCGTCCTTGGAGGTTAACGTGGAAATCATCCAGCCCTGGAAAACCGAAATCGCTCGCATCAACGTCAGGGATCAGTTCGACATGGAGGCCTTTTCCAACGAGGTCTTCATGATGTACTCCATGACGCAAGGGGAGGCCAACTCGCAGGAGAAGATCAACGCTGAGAACTTCCCTGTCACGATGGACATGCGGGACAACCTCATCACCCCTCTGATTCAGAAGTTTGCCAAGCGTTGCTTCGACACGACCTTGGACGACTTCTACGTCGAGACCAATGGCAAGTGGATCGAACCGGGTGAAGGCCTGTTCCCGCACTACCATCCAGGCTCTGTGGTGTCTGCAATCTGCTACCCGTGTGACTCGAACAATGGCATGACCATGTTTGACCCACGGGGCAATGCGTGTCGCGGATACCCAAAACCTATGCGACAAGCCCACTTTGGCAACTTCACCATTTCGCCACGGGCAGGGGACATCTTTATCTTCCCCAGCTATATCCAACACAGTGTCCCTCATGTGACGGAGGACATCAGACTGTCCCTGCTGCATGAGTACTACGTCACTCGAAACTTATAGAAGGCTCGATAATGAACATCATCCAACCTTGGAAGATCGAGATCGCCCAAATCAACCTGCTGGATAAGGTTGACAACGACGAACTCGCCAACGAGATTCACATGCTTCATTGCCTGTGTCCTCGCAGCAGCCAGACGCCTCTGGATGTCACGCCTGAGCAGTTCCCTGCCTTGGCTCACTTCCGTGATGAGATCCTGCGTCCGATTGCTGAAGAATACATCCGCCGCTGCTTCGGGGTTGATCCGAAAGAGATCACCATCGACACCTTTGGCAAGTCGTTCGAGAACGGGGAAGCACTGGGCTCTCACTTGCACGGCAACAGCTGCCTGACCAGCGTCTACTATCCAGAAGACTCCAAAGCTGGCATGTCTCTGGTAGACCCACGCTTCAATGCTTCTCGTGGGTATCCACGGCCGGTGCGTGACAATCACTTCGGTGAGCATTACGTAGCGCCGAAGGCTGGTGACCTGTGGCTGATGCCAAGCTACATCCAACACAGCGTTGAAGCCAACCCGGCTGACATGCGTCTGTCCCTCATCAACGACTTCCACTTCAAGGCGTAATCATGGCTGACGAACAACCTCTTTACCTGGGTGCGGATCGTGGACACTTCCGTACCATGCGTTTGATCGACAACGCAGGTGTGGTGCTACGAGCCAACTGCCGGATCAAAGAAGCCACGGTCTTCAACTACCTGAGCGATCTTCAGTACGCCATCGTGGGTTACTCCATTGAATGGTGGCCTGAACAAGACCCTGCTCCGCACTTGGGTGGTGAAGCGCATCCGTACATCCCGCGCAATCGCCCGAACGTGACCAAGCTGTACTTCCGCATGAAGACCTCGGCCACCTCGAAGATGCTGCATCTGGAAGACGCGATCATCAACGACTTCCTGAACAGCAAAGTGCTGGCAGAGCCGATGACGTTGCAGTCCTTCTCTCAAGAAGCGGCTGAGCAGATCACCAGTTCCAGTAAATGGCGGGTGTTGCAGAAGTCCCAGTGGGATTACTCCAACGCCGTGCACATCACCAAGTACGAAGCGACCTCCAACGCTCCGTTGACACTGGTGCAAGAAGGGCTGCGCTTTGACTGGCGGCTGACTGGCCGTGATGATCAGATGGAATCGGCGCAGATGAGTAACTACCCCTTCGCCAAACTCCGGGACTGCTACCCGGCCATGCAAACCTACCTTGAAGGGCTCCACAATGGCAGCAACTAAAGAACAATTGAAGGAACTTCAGCGCAACCTCAAAGCGCTGGGTTTCTACACGGGCATCATCGACGGTCTGTGGGGTGGTGCCTCTCATGGTGCTTTCCTGAACGCTCGCCGTAAGGCCGTGAACATGTCGAAGCCGTCTACGGCTGCCGACGGTATCAATGGCCTGCTGTTTGCCTACTGCAAGGCTCCTGCGTGGTCTGCCAAGGTCTCCGATGAGTTCCTGCGCAAGACCAACAAGATCGCAACCGATCTGGCCCTGCCATGGGACGGTACTGACACCCTGATGGCCTGTATGGCCTTCGAGAGTGGCTTCAGCCCGACCATCCAGAATGGTGCCGGTGCTCCGTTCTACGGTCTGATCCAGTTCGGTGCCGCAGCAGCCAAGGACTCGGGTACCACGATCCCTGCGCTGTTGAAGATGTCGGCCGAGCAACAACTCGACTATGTCTACAACTTCTTCAAGCCGTACAAGGGCAAGCTGAAGACCCTCAGTGACATCTACATGCGCATCCTCCTGCCTACCGCAGTGGGCAAGCCGGAAGACTACGTGTTGTTCAGTGAAGCGAACACCAAGTCCAAAGCGTACCTTCAGAACAAAGGCCTGGATGCCAACCGTGATGGTCTGATCACCAAAGCGGAAGCCGCAGCCAAGGTGGCTCAGAAGTACGTTGACGGCCTGCATCCGAACAACCTGCGTATCGCAGCGTAACAAAGAAAAAAGAAAGACGTGAGAGGGAGCCCTAGGGCTCCCTCTTATGCCGTTTAGCTGATCAACTGATCCCAACGGGCTTGGATGACTTCCCAGTACACAGAAGGCTCGATTCCGTCGTACGCCCCGATGGAGAAACCGTCATTGAGTTCAACCAATGCAGTCTGTCCTGTAGAGAGTACACCGAAGTCCACTGCGTAGCCTGCTGGTGCAGCACTTTCAGTCAGGTCACGGACAGCGTCTAGGATGATGCCGCGATTGGGTTTGATGTTACGGTCCCCGCCATGATCCGCAAAGCGAATGTCCAGCAAGCAACCGTTGGCCACGTAGCAACGCCATTCACTGACGAACTCTACGACCTCACCCACCCACACTGGCAGTTTATCTGACGCCCCATTGAACCGAGGGTCCATGGAGTCACAGGTAACAAACCCCGTGAAACGTTTCAGGGCGACCGGTTTGACGAAGTGCGAACCCACGTCTTCGATCAGGTTCTTTGCATCACGCAGCGTGAACATCTTGGCGACGTTACGATGCAGGTGGTGGTACAAGCACTCTGGGTAGCAGTCCTCATCAGGCAGCACTTTGTCAAATTGACGCAGGGCGTGCTTCATGAACGGTACACTACCAGCCACCAGATCTGTGGCGTACAATGGGATCTGGTTACGGGACATCTGTTTCTCATAGCAGATCAGCACCGGGATGTGATGCTCTTCTGCATGGCTCATGAGAAGTTGTTCTTCTAGACCGAGTCGACCATTACGGCGTTCGATGACTAAGCGTTCTGGCTTCATGGTGATTCCTAAATGATGAAAAAGAAAAGAACCCGAAGGCTCTTTTCTGTAGGTGTTAATCGAACGGCCACTGTCCTTCCGACGGAGGGATGTCAATAACCGTGATGTTTTCTTTTGGTTGCTTCTCCACCGCCTCGAAGTACTCCTGAGCGGCTTTCGCTTGCTCAGGGGTCGGAGGTGGGAAGAAGACTTCATCGATGATCTGATCGATCTCGCGGATGTCCCGTTCGACACCCTTGTCGTCGATGAAGTAAGCGCGGGTAACTGGACCTGGCATGACGGACCCTCTTAGTAGATGTGTGGTTCGAGGCCGTGGTTCTTGCCTTCTTCCCACGCGATGTCGGCCAGCTTCATGGCCATCTCATCGCTGTTGAACGGGATGCCCACCAGCTTGTTGCCGATGACTTCTTGTGGCAGTTTGTCGCAGACGTCCAGAGCAGCCAACGCCATCTTGGCATCCTTCGGAATGCCTTCCACGTTCATGCGCTTGACGATCTCGCCAATAGCACGGGTGCGGAAGGACAGATCCGATTCACCGTGGATCTTACGGCCAAAGCTAGCAGCGATCTGCTGCATGGTTTTGGAGACGCCGCCGTGCAGCTTGTCTTCCCAAGCAGTACGGACAGCGATTTGGATGCGGATCTGGTTTACGGTCAATACTTGAGACATGGTTCTACTCCTGAGTAGCGGTTAGGTTATTTATCAGCAGCGGCTGCGGCAGCAGCAGTAGCTACGCCGATGATGACGGTAGCGACACCCAGTGCGAACCACCCTTTCTTGGTGGTAGGCAGACGGATGGGCTCAGCCACCGGACGGCGGTTGTAGTAGCGCGGGGTGGATTGGTTACGGTGACCACTGACAGCGAACTCTTCAGCAGTGTCCCAGTTCGATGCATGACGCACCGGCTGAGGTTGTGGAGCGTCGATGATCACCGTGTGGATGATGCTCGCAGGAGCACCCAGGGTGATTACTTCAGAGCCCACTTTCACCGAAGTGATGTTCAGCAACATCATTGCTGCAACCAGCATGACGTTTTCTTCATGGCTCAACTCGTCCACTGTGCTGGTGAACATGATGAGGCTCATGCTGTAGTTGTCACGGATGCGGTTCAGCTTGTAGCCATTGCCGCAGCGGGAGAAGCTGACGTCGCTACCGCTATTGAACTCCACGGTCAGACCGCGGACTTTACCAATGCGGGACAGAGCGATGCAAGCGGAGGTAGGGTTGTAAGTGAAGACTTTCATGGTGTATCTCCTGTGATACGGGGTAGGGGTAATTGGATCATGTGAAAGCTCTCGGTTAGAAAGCCTTCAGATTGATTCAACTTGGGGTGTTAGGTGCTTGGGTTTCGAAGCACTTCTTGGCGATCGCGTTCAGGGCCAGGTTGGCGGCTACACGAACGGTGACGATAACAGCAACAGCAACGATGAAATTACGCATGGTGAAACTCCTGGTTTCGAATGGGGGTAAAGCTAGGGGTGTTGCCACCCCCAGTTGTTACGAGTTGCGGGTCATCAGTCGTTGCCGAAACTTCGACGTCGAGTAGATATCCATGGCGACACGGATAACGATGACCGTTGCAACGGTGGTCAGGATACGAGCCATGATGGCCTCCTTACTTTTGCATTGCGCTGATGAAGTCTTTGAACTGCTCAACAGTGAGGCTGCCGTTTGGCAGTTGGTCACGGTATTGAGTAGCCGAGTTGTGCACCACCACGAATGGACCATGGCCCAGGGTGAAGCGTTCGAAGAACACAGCAGTTCCGAACTCAGTGCCGATCAGGATCAAACGACGGCCACAGTCGCCAGTCGCTTTAGCCATGTTGCCATTGGCCAGGCCGACAGTCTGAGCACCGTTGAAGTAACCGGTGCCATTCTTCCAGCGTGGATCGAAGTCCAGCAGGGTGTCGATGTTGGCGTAGACGTGATCGAAGGTAGCTTCGAGTGGACTACGGTCACCAGGGCCACGACCGGACTTGGCTTTCAGGTTGTTGATCAGTTCGTTGTTCGCATTGATGCGAGACAGTTCAACAGCCGTTTTGGCAGTCGCTACGAGTTCAGGAGTGACGGCCTTCTTGGCGACCATCTTCGAGATCGTGCGTTTAGCCAACCAGCCCAGACCTGCAACAGCAGCGGTACCGGCAACAGCAACAGCGATTTGTTTAGCTTCCATGGTGTTTCTCCTACAAGGTTAGTATTGGCAAGTAGATTATTCTCCTTGCTCACCACTACAATGTATTGTTGAAATAAATTCGAATCGCATTTAAACAAAGAAAAAAGAAGCCTAGGGAATTACCCCTAGGCCTTTATGTCACATCATGAACGATGGGAACGTCTGTACAATGTGTTTCTCGCCCTTGTGCAGATCGAACGTCGAACCCCCTGCACCATGTGCACGGATGCGCAGATGACGATCACCCACCAGCCCTGCCATGGCTTTGCAGAAGCCAGGCACGTCAGCCAGTGCCAGACCCAACGGATACATGGCCACCAGAGCCACCTGCCCATCTTCGCAGAGCACCTTCACAGTGCCAAGGCCGTGCTTGATCATGAGTGGGATTACCTGCTCATGAAGTTCAGCCAAGTCTTTGTGCTCTGGTGTGTCTTCGTAGTCCGTGGACAATCCCCATGTGGCGGCGTTGCCAGGCTGGGTAAAGACATTGATGTCGCGGTCCTGGATACCCAGCTCTTCGCAGAGCTGTCCGATGGTGAGCTGCTTATCACCGTACCACGTCTTCATCAACGGAGCATCTTGCGGGAAGTCTTCGAGGTACTTCCCATCTTTGTCGTTGACCAGCAGTCGTGACAGGGACAGCGTACCCAATGGGTCAAGCTTGCTGTACTGGATGTACTGCGTCCCCGGTGCCAGGTAACCGATGAAGCGCACACAGTGCTCTTGCCATTCGAACTGAATGTGCACCGTGTACAGAACCTGATCGTAGTTGATGTCAGGGAACGACGGGGGCTGTTTCTTGAATGGCGGTTGTGCTGCCATGTCTACACGCGTAGTGATTGCTTTGGGTTGCGGCATGATGTCCTCCGTTACAGCAAGAATGTAGGCCAGCGGTAAGTGCCGCTACGACCGTTGTTGACGTAGACCAATGTCTCACCACCCACGCTGGTCTGGATGTTCAGTCGGACGTCGGGCAGGACTTCCAACTTATCGAGCATGGCAGCGATGCCCATGTACGACATCGTCCCTACTGTGCCGACGGAGATAGCGTCCCACGAACCGCTCTGCATGCGGAACTCACCACTCAGGAGGTTGTTCACGATGAGATCGCCAATCAAGGCACGGGTCACCTTCAACGCAAAGACCGCTACAGGGTCGTTTGGTTTGAAGTCATCGTCCTTGTAGTTGCCCAGACGGTTGTTGAAGTAGAACGGTCTATCGTCGTTCCCTACACGCTCTACCAGATGGCCCAGTGTTTCAAGATACAGCGGGGCATTGTTATTTGGTGTGGACAAGGCAACGGTCTTGCCTTTACGAATCCATTTGCGAGTGATGCACACGTTGGCTGGATACGCCGCCTCCATGTTCTCGAGGTCAAGCTTCTGGCCGGGAGACAGGTAACCTGACACGTACACCTGATCGTCATTGTCACCTGGGTAGGTGGCATACACCGCGAACATCTCGGTGTCAACGCTAGCCGGGATCTGCCATTCGGGTTGCTTGGCAGTGTACGGGGCCAGTTGTTTAATTGACAAATTTGAGTGGCGCATGTTGCTCTCCTGAATGGTGAAGCACGTGGGTCAAGTAGATCGACCCAATCGCGTGGTTGTAACTGTCAGTCCAACGATCGACAGTCGTGCGGTTAGAGGACTTGACTGGACACACTTCGATGATCACGTCACCGTTGTGAGTCAGGTCAATGGTTTTGAACTCGCTGTTGATCACATTGAGTCCGATGTGGTTGGTCTCAAGGAAGCCATAGACGTCCCGTGGAGAGACGCCACGATGATCGACCACCGTTGACCCCAGTACCGCTTCCATCAAGCCGTAGGCATCGCTGAGAGCGTTGTGTGGGACTCTGGAGATGTGCTTGACGCCAACGAGGGGGCGAACAAACAACATGTCGATCAGGCACGGTGCTTTGGCATCTTCGAACAGCTTAGCGAAGTGATTGGCATCCGAGTTGTTATCAATGACCAAGGTCACTCGATCAAACTGACAAAGGAATTTCTTCAGTGACTCAATGACAGCCTCACGAGGGAGCTGAGACTTACCCAGTAGCGGGATCACGTGTTTACGAGGCCAGTACTCCAGCTCAGTGCCTTCTGGAAGTTCTACAGCTTCATACCACCGATGTCCTTGGTTACTGACCATTGCAGCAGACAGAAGCTTACCGCCTCCGCTGTTGGATTCAGTGTCGGTGTACAGATACGCGTGCTTCATTGCTACTCCTGGTTAAATGACATAAACACCCCTACACCCCATCACCCTCGTTTAGGGGATGGGGTGTAGACCGGCAACATGGCCGGTGACGAAAGGGTGTCGTCGATTGAGACAGCGGTATCGCTCTCTAGTGGGTGAGGGTGTTACGAAAGGCGAATCGGTTCGCTATGTCTGTCAGCAACGGCCATTGGAAAGACGGAGGAGTCTCGAAGTAAGCGCCTTACAAGGGAGAGCGCTGCTGGGTTCTTGACTTCTAATTCTTTCAAATGCTCGTCATACGCGGTATCGATAATCTGATCACTACTACGACGTTGTGGAGCTACGGTTACTACCATGATGGTTTTCCCATAGTGTCTATAGAGGACGATTTCTGTGCGACGGCATAGCAGATAGTCAGGGGCGGTGGCTATTGCCGATCCGCGCGCCTGAGACTATCTCCGGAGACTGGTACCTTCTCCTACATCATGTCCTAGGTTTGTATTTTTTTACCATTCAGCTATTTTCAACAAGTCTAACGCCGTAAACAAACATCGCAACGATCGTTGACACTAGAGTGATGTATTGCCACAGTAAGTTTGAATCGAATCAAGAAACAGCATAAAACGGGAGCCCTAAGGCTCACCGTCTACAATGGGTTCTGCACCACAGATACGACGTAACGCTGCACGACGTTCAGGCATGTCCTTGAAGATCTCTACCCGTTGGCGGCGGGAGACAAGACCGACCTTCTTGATCTCCAACCGCTCACGCAGGAGGTGGGAGTCTGCGCAGTATTCCAGATGAGGTGTGTGCAACGTACGACGCTTCTCCTCAGCCGCTTGACGCATGGCCAACAAGATCTTGTCGATGTAGACGATCTCGGCATCAATGTGTGCCAACTCGTCTTTCACTGAACGGCTCATCACCATCCCTCCATGTGCTTTAAGGTTTGAAGCAAGGCAAACACGACTGCCCCACAGAAGACCAAGTTAATGACACTGGAGACACCCAGCAGTTTGTAGTAACCCCGACGCCACGGTGTACGCTCTTCACTGATCCGCAGCAGGATGAACCGCATGGCAAACAGCATCAGGATCATGTACAGCACCACGGCCACCGCAGTGCCCATGAACCACACTCCAGACATGGTCATCGCGTGCTCCCCAACTGATAGAGGTCGTAGGCGTACCGATCAGCCAACACCAGGAAGGTGATTGCGACAAAGATACCCAGCACGATACGGATGCCTTGCAGAGCCCCCACTTCATTCCACAGGTACGTGCTCTTGGCCAACTTACGTTCCAGCCGACTGAGATGACAGTATATCATCACCGACATCACCAAGATAAACAACACCAGCCATGAATTCATCATCACCACCCCAAGTTAACAAGCCGTACGTGCCGCATGAATAACCACGAGACAATAAACATCAACACCATGAACTGAGTGAACCCAGACCACCAGATGATCCGCATGTGATCCCGGTAGCTGGTGTACTGAATCTTGCTGTGCAGGTCTACGGTCACGACCATACTGAAGGTCACCAGTATCCCCATGATGACCAAGATAATGGACTTCATTGCGCTCCCCCATGTAACAGTGCTACACCGATCTTTGCCACCATCATGATGCACAGTCCTAGTTGGAGGATAGAGGCACAACTTGCAGCACCCTTGATGGCTTCAATGTTCTTCTGCTTGACGTACCCATCTACCCACGAACTACATCCCAGACTGATGACCAGTGCGATGAGTAATAGAAAGTCAGCTACGATCTTGATGTCAATCATCCTTGTCCCCAGTTCACTATAAAGCATAAGAGAGGTCGTCGCTCCGCTCCTCCGCTTGCGCATTGTCTTCGTTACACTTCGACAATGCTTTTTATAGCATTTCGAAATTACTCAGAGGATGAGACGACAACGGAATAAATTACAAACAGCATAACGAGGGACCCGAAGGCCCCTCGCTAATACCGTTACACCTTCGGTGGTGGATTGTCAGGCAGGTTGTCCAAGATAGAGCCCTTGTTAGGGAGCTTCAACGCTTTGACAGCCGCATCAGCCTTTCTCTGGTTCTTGTCCTTCTCCCTGTCTTTCTCTTTCTCCTCCTCAGACTTCTCCTCTTCCTCTTCAACAACAGGAGGCTCAGGATCAGCATCAGGATCGACTGGATCAGTAGGCTCGTCTACCACAGGGGCTTCAGGGTCCACAGGTTCTTCTTCCACCACAGGAGGTTCATCACCTACTGGAGCTTCAGGGTCTTCCGGATCTACAGGCTCAACCGGTTCTGCGTCAGGATCAACGGGATCGGTTGGTTCTTCGATCGGATCAGTCGGAGCACCCTCTTCTTCGACAGGTGCCTCAGGATCAAGCGGATCTACCGGGTCCGCATCAAGATCGATAGGGTCGGTAGGTTCTTCTTCCAGCGGTACATCTGGCGCCTCTGGATCTACCGGGTCGGTCGGTTCTTCCACAGGCTCAACCGGAGCAGCAGGTTCATCAGGAGCCAGTTCAGGGTTCTCTGCATCCACCTCAGCAGCCGCTACATCAGCATCTGCCAAGTCACCCACTTCCAGACCATTGTTACCCAACTCCGTGTCAGGTACCGGATCGACGTCATTGTCTTGAGGAATCAGATCGCTATCCGCGTTCTCATCCACGACAGGGTCAGTCGGCTCGTCAGTCACAGGTGCATCCGCATCAGGAATCGGTGCGTCTACATCAGGGGCTGGAGCGTCCGGATCTACTGGCGTCTCAGGGTCGACTGGCTCATCGCCTGCTGGGAGTTCCAGATCAGGATCAGCCGGTGCTTCTGGATCGGTAGGTGCTACGTCCAAGTCAGGATCAGCTGGGTCCGTAGGTTCTGCATCAGGGTCTGCCAATGCATCTAGCTCGCCTTCTGGAGCAGGTTCACCGTCTGCCGGTGCATCGAGTGCTGCCATTGGGTCTGCATCGGCCGTAGCAGCATCAGCACCTTCAGCAGGCGCTTCAGCAATGGCCGAGTCATCGCCCAGTTCAGCCGCAGGGTCAGCATTTGGATCAGCATCAAGGTCCGCTGCCGCAGGATCTGCGTCTGGGTCCAAGCTTGGGTCTGCTGGGTCCGCTGCTGGATCGGCGTTAGGGTCGGCATCGAAGTCCAACTCATCACCACCGCTCAAGGATGGATCAGCATCAGGATCGGCCAGTGGATCAGCGTTCGGATCAGTGGCGTCCATACCACCGTCTAAGCCATCACCGCCCTCAGGACCTGCGGTTGCAGCGTTCTTCGCGTCTTCCAGTTCCGTCTTGCCAGCCGTGAGTTTCTCCAACACCTTCGCACGACGTTTAGCGGCCTTGACCACTTTCTTGACGTACTCGGAGATGGAGTTGTTCAGGCCATCAAGATGTTCCGCACTGGCCTCGAGCAGATCGAAGACTGGAGAGCCCTCTTCTTCCGAGACAGTGTTGAACACATCGAGTTCTGGCATGACGTTGTTGTGACGCAGCCAGCGACGTTGGAACTCCGCCTTGACAACGGCTTTGATGTTTGGAATGAGTTCTTCCATGCCGATGGACGTATCCGCAGCAAACATCTCTTCGTTGAGGTAGGCGTCGATGACCTTGTCCAGCGCTTCGGAGTAGGCATCGAAGGAATCCATGGACTTCTTGATGTCGCCCACTTCTGGAGCTGGCAAACCAACGCACAGTGCTTCGATGAACTCGTAAAGGAACGCGTCCACTTGCAGCATCTCATCGCCCGAAAGTGCAGGGTCTTGAGTGATGTGCTCTGGCAGGTACTGCTTGTTGTCATGGATCAGTTGGCGCATCTCGGTCAGGAAGATCCCCGAGTTCAACACGTAACGGCGTACGAAGTCCGTCAGGAACGGCTCGAACTTCTCTTGGTTCTGGATCACCCGCTTCAACAGCATCAGGTTGTTCTGAACCACCGTGGTTGCAAAGTCAGTCTGGTTGATACCTTCCATGACCTCCGGCGACAGACCGAACATCTGGATGTGACGACGACGCATGGTTTCTTCGAAGTCAGCATCGACTGGCTTGTTCTGCCCATCGCGCTGGTTGACGTTGAACTTGGTTTCAGGGTACCGGCTGTTACCGGAGACCACCACGTTCACACCATGGTTCTGAATCTGGTCCGCCAAGCCCAATGGGTGAGTCGAACCAATGATCTTGCTGAAGCCTTGACTGTTGACCTTCGCGTGTTCGGAGAGCATGAACTCCACCGTCGACACTGGATCTTCGTCTTCAGGGTCCAGACCGATCTCAACCGTCTTACCGCCGACTGCGTTGTTCAGGGTGGCCAGGGTGTTAGCCAGCATGATCGAAGCACGGATCGACCCGAGGATCTTACCGTCTTCCAGCACGGACTTACCAACGCCGAATTCGTTGTAGTCAAAGGCGATGTACGTCATCATCTCTGGCGGAACGAACAACATGACGGTCTTCTGACCTTTCATGTGGCGAGAGAACATAATGCGGTTGATGTTCTCAGTCTTGCCCAACTCGTAGTTACCCGAGAGAGCACCGCTGCGCAGACGTGCTAACAGATCACGTTCTACGGTGTCGGAGTAGACCTTGCCCAACTCATCCACGATCTCATTCTGAAGACCGCCCGAACCCTCGAACCCACGACGCGCTTGCTGAATGATCTGCGAGGCGTAGCTGTCGACGTTGTTCATCTGCGAACGGATGTCATCGTAGTACGACGATTGGTCCGCGACGTTGATCGGGTTACCGTCGATGTCGAGCATCACGTAGTAACCCACGTGCTCCGACGGATTGCCTGGTACGTGAATCGGGATCACCGACTCAGAAGGCAAGTGCATGACCAGCGGGTGACCGTAGGTCTCAGTGCCAGTCTGTGCATGGGTCAACAATGGCTGTACAGGAACGTGCTGGTAGCGACGCTTCTGGTACATGCTGCGCTCAACGGCTGCCAAGTTACGGGCTGCATCTTTATCACCGGCCTGAGCACGACTTTCCAACGACGCACGTTGATGCAACTTGCCGCCATAGATGCGACGCACTGCCAGCTTACGCTTGGCGTCCACGACCATCGGGCGCTTGAGGATGGTGAGGTTGTCAGACACAGTGATCGTCGAACCTTTACCTTCGACCAACTTGACAGCCTTGGCACTGGCCTCAGTCAGTTTGGTACGGGCTTCTTTGTTCTCGTCCACGTCAACCAGCAACTGCTCAAGGCTGACCTTCATGCCGCTGAACTGAATGTCCCCGTTGTAAGCCCCAGCGCGTTGGTCATTGCCGAACGACAGGCTTTCAAACGACACGCCAGTGTAGCTGTCAACCTTTTCCTTGGCTGCGCTGGAGTTGCCCAGAATGCCCCAAGGGACATAATTGCCGTTGCCATCAGTCTCTTCTTTCAGGTGACCGTCCAGCGTCTGCAAGGCAGACTCCATCGACACTCCGCCGTAGTTATCGGAGTTGATGATACGGTCAATCGAGGATTCCGGCATAATCAGGATTGGGTAGCTGCCGGTCTCGAACATTACATCGTTCAACATCGGATGCAGCAGCGGTCTAATCCTATAGGAATTATCGAAGAACTCCTGAACCTTCCTGAGAAGCGGCCCTGACAGGTTGCTATCCATGGATGTATCTTTGATGCTGTACAGCACCTTGGTGTCCGTCAAGTCACCAGGCGAGATCGTTGCCGAAATCAGAATCTGCCGGGCATAGTCCATGTCCGGCAAGACTTGGAACAGGTTGCGCGCATCTCGGATGTTACCGATGGTCGTATTGGCAACATGAGCCAGTACACGACCATCGGGCAGCCGCATGTTTTTGCGTTGGTTGCCAGTTCCGTGGGGGTCGGCCTGTAGTTTGGAGATGGCTGCTTTGACCTCGTTCGGAATAGAACGGTTCGCAGCAAATCTCGTAAACCGCCGTACTTCGTCAGTCATGTTTACCTCTATATATCCGTCTGGAAATCGAACGATGAGTAATCTTTATCAGATCTATCACGAGTCGGTGACCAAACTGGCCGCCACCCTTGTGGTGAAAGATGAGGCTACTTGTCAGGTCCTCAATAGTCGCTTGTCTGCCCTCAAACAAGAGGTGAAAGACGATGCGCCTGAGACCTGGAAGTATTACCTCAACCTGAACGGCCGGTATCACCCGACCGACACGCTGATGAAAGTCACCTCCATGGACACCCATGAGGAAATCGACTTCACACGTGAGAATATGGACATCCACCGCGCTACTTGGCGTGAGTACCAATACGGGTCTCGGTATTACACCGAACTCATCACCAAATACCCGAAGCAGGACATGTTGATCCATGGGATTTTGAACCCGGTGGATATGGCCACGGCAATTGCCGCGCCGGATCATAGTATTCTCTATTTTGACTCTTCGTTGGTTGAAGGTCGGGAGACGAACCTGATTCCGAAGCTGCAAGAGTGGATCACGGCTCAGTTTACGCGTTGGGCACAGGACGATTACCGCATCAACAACAGCCTTTTCACGGCTGCACGGTTGGCAATCCTGTTCATGGCGATGCCGGGGGCTATTAAAAGCATCCGCAGTGAGAACTGCCACACTCCACAAGTGCACAGTTACCACATTCGCCGTTACTTGGCCTCGTTTGGTCCTCTGGATCAGTACTACAGCCAGATGAACGAGTTCCAACGCCTGTACTTCTACCGTAACATCCGTTACATCATGCGCAACAACGGTAAAGACGAGATCTTCCGTGAGCTGATCGACAATGTGATGACGGAACGCAACTTCCCGGTGGCTGAATACACCCTTCAGCAGAACGATGCCGACGTGGTAGCGACGTTTGACCCGGCTATTCAGTACATGCGGTCCTCGATCAACGGGATTCCGTCTGCACTGGGCCTGGACATGAAGAACACCCGCCAGATGTTGGACTTGCAACGCACTTTGGCGCGTTCCAACCCTGGGGAAGAGGAATACGCTCAGGAGTACATCCCTGCATCGGCCGTTCGTAGCCTGAATGCTGAGGTGGACACCAAGGTCCTCGAATCCAACGTGCTCGACATGAAGGAATCGGAGCCTTACACCCTCGCTGACGTGCTGTTGAACCAGTGGATCTACTTCGCTGATCTCGGCATCTATCAAACGGTGTTGACGTTGCAGCTTCCGAACGGTGGGGAGAGCTTTAAGCTGTCCATGAAGGAAGCGTTCATCGTTTACCAGTACCTGTACATGCTGCGTCTGGGTGTGGACATGGTCGAGATCCCACAGATCAAGGCCAAACGTGTCCGTCGGATGCCCTTGCCGAAGTTTGAAGAGCTGCGTGGCATGACCACCAAGGCTCACACCTCCGACAAGTTCATTCACGCTGCATTAAAGGACAACGTCGACATCACCAGCTACGTCTCGGTCGATGCCTTCCTGGCCGTCTGTGAGAAGATCCAGCAGCGCATGCTGTTGCACCGTGACCTGTACGTGTTCCGGGAAGATCTCTGGACGTACGCTGAGATGCAGCTGATGTGTAATCGCTTCTATGCTGACATCCCAGTGGACATGGATCACGGGCAGAACTATTCAGCGTGGCTTCGGACACGTGGCCTCAGTTTTGAGAGCTACACTCCGGCTGAGCTGGATGAGATCATGCTCAACATCATCAACCAGGCGACTGGTCTGAAGTTGCGCACTGCCATGACTCTGCAACAGATCCAACGGGCCATGCTCAACATCATGTCGCAGCTGTCCTCGTACAGCGTGCAGTACATTCAACAGATCAACGAAGACGCCGTGGTCATGTTTGACTGGGGTCACATCCGTTGGCACAACAAAGGTGGTACTGCCGCCCACGACATTCGATTGCCTGCCACGTTGGCCGTGCCCATGGAGTTCCACGGGGCTGCTAAGTTGCACCAGTTGATTGACGTCAGCGGTGTCACCATCCAGACCATGGATCAGCACTCTGCCCACGACATGGAAGTGGACATTGGCTTGGAGTTTGAACTGTCAGGACTGAACCAGTTCTTGGCACACGGCGTGGCACTGGGTACCCTCTTCGGAGTCGTGACTCAACCACAAGTGGACTTGGCGACCCTCACCGGTAAGAAAGTCGTGATCCCGTCATTGACCACCAAACCGATTGCTGATCTTTTCAACAGGACGCAGACCGATGACTTCACAAATCCTTAACGGGACGCAGCTGGCTCTGACGGCCCTCCAGGTGTCTGACGAGGAGGCCTTCAAACAGCTTCTGAGCACGCTACTCAAGAACAGTGCAGACTCGGCTGGCTTTGAGTACAGCGACGTCACAGCAGACCCTACAGACCCTAAGTACGCCACTGCTTTGGTCAAGGTCAATCGGGATAAAGCCCACGTGTCTCTCTGGCCGTATCAGGGGGCGCAACCCATCCGTTACAAGCGCATCCCAGTGACTGCCTTGGTGACGCGTTACGGTAAGGTCATTCGTGCTGACCTGCCTACCACCACCCGTGAACTGATGCGGATCTACCTGACCTCCAATGGCTTGGCAGATCGCTCGGAGCAGGTGCTGGACCAGCCGGTCTCCGCCGTGGGCGATCAGGTGATTACCGTTAACCCCGGACAGTTCCTGCTCTGGGGTGGTGCACCGTTCACGATCAAGCCCAAGCAACGTCAGTTGGTGGACGTCATCAAAGAGACCACCTTGGTGGGTTTCCGAGAGCTGGGCTACTTCAGCAACGATCCGAAAGAACGACTGCTGAACCAGATGCAGGCAGACAACACGTTGCCGTATCCGCTGGAACCTGCCCTGACCTCGTTTGGTGAGCCCCTCAAGATCTCCGGGTACCGGTACGACAACACTCAGATCCGAGCCACTGCCACAGGCGATGGTTTCTACCTGGGTGATGTGGACTTGGTGTACACCCGGTACGACTTTGGCTGGAGCACCAATGGGTCACAGTTCTTGGTGAACGGTCCGTCAGTACCGACCATCCAGTACATGGTGCAGCAGGTAGCGTTGCAGACCGGGTTCCCCATCACGGCAGCAGATGTGAATGCACAGGCTTACCCGTCGATTCCATCGGGGACGCTGGAGACGCTGACGATCACCTTCAAAGAGGACAACCTGCGCTACACAGGCGAGTTGACCATCGACTATAAGGCTAACTGATCATGTCCAACTTCTCCCTTGATCAACTGCTCACTTACACCCCGTTCCAAGCGATGCTGATCGCCTTCAATGAAACCCACGGCACCCAACTCAACCCGCGCTTCGTGGGACTGGATCAGGTGCTGAGCAGCGAAGGCCCAGACATCACTGTACGGCTCAAGGCCATTCCCCAGCGCAGCAACTCTGAGGCGAACCGCTTCAGTGGCAAAGGGGACATCACAGTGACTCGCTTGAACTTGGCTGATCTGTTTCCTCAGCCATTCGTCATGGACTACTTCGGTGAGGTGGTCAGTCACGACGTGGCCCGAACCATCACGCAACGCACCGGTATCGTCTTTGATGAATCGGACTTTGAATCCGTGGTCCTCACGCCTGAGAACGCCATCCTGAAAGCGGGTCCTAACTCGCTGCGGTGGTACGGGCAGATGACCATCCTGAAAGCTTAGAGGTGACCATGTACGTCCGCCCGTTGCGGTATAACAAGCCCGCTAACCAACTGCTACTGGACATCATGAACATGACCAACCAAACGGCCATCGAGCCTTGGCAGGTTAAGTTCGGTCTCCCGTACCCGGTCTCGGAGCCTGCTCCACAGATCAACGTTCAACACCTGAACGATTACAACAACCACCGTCCTACGGGCAACACCCTGACTGGCATTGAAGTCATTCCGACCCCTGAGTCCGGGTGGCGCAAGTCAGCGCAGTTGGTGTACCGTCGCCGCGTGATTCAGGATCTCTTCATCTCTGTACCGTTCGTGATCTACTGCGTGGACAACTCGGATGAGGTAATTCTGAAAGCTTTAAGCGAACAGTATGGTCTCTACCTTGATAAAGAACTCGTGACACTGGAGTTCGTCGAGGTGAGTCTGAATGAAGTACTGTTCCGTACGCACATGGGTTCCATCTTGGAGACCGACGCGTGTTCTGACTTCGTACAACCGATTGCTTACAACCTCATCATCAAGATGAAGCCCGAGCATCCGATTTACGTTGGCGAGATCCACGTCTACATCCGGGAAGCTGTCCAGTTCCTCAACCGCGACATCAAGACCACCTTGGAAGTCCTGAAGTACTTGGGACCTGAGGAGCATCACAAGATGCCGGCCGAGATGATCCTGCCAAACAACCGCTTCGTGGACCATGACTACGTCATGAAGAACCTGAAGCCGGGCGACTTGGTAGAGAAGTGGATTGTGGACACAGCCAAGGCCATCACTGGCGACGACTGGGTATTCACGCAGAACCAGAACCCCTTCAACCTCTACGGTACGAAGGTGGTTTACAACGGTTTGAACACGGGTGAGGTTTACATTAACGATCCAAAGGTGTCGAACATCTTGATCGTTCAATTCTCCGATGAACACTGCACGAATATCCGTGGGCAATGGGTTATCGGGTACTACAACCGTGACTCGTGGCTGCGTCGTGAAAGGATCGATAATCTCCCGATCCAAGACCAGTAATCCCCGCGCTATCGTATGAACTGTATTTCTTTCTGACCATAAAGGCCGCCCCATGCAAAAGATCGTCCCGACACAGTTGTCGAACTATCTCCAAGTGTCCAACTTTCTGGGCACTCCGTTCGAGAAATTCGACAACACCACGTTGAACCAGAAGTTCGACATCCAAGCGAATGCCGTGCTTCAACCGAACATGCGCCCTACGCTTCAGTTCTACACCATCGGTATTGGTGGTCACACCTACACCATGGGGCCGAACGAGATCCCGCTGTCCGACATCCTGGACCACAGCTCGGGTGACGCAGGGTTGTTCAAACACCTGCCGTTCGTGATCCGACCGATCAACGACGACCTCACGCCAGGCGAGCGCACCAAGTACTGCCTGCGCAAGACCATCACGGTTGACAACGTCAGCTACTACGCCTACTACGGTAAGCGCCTGAGCATGGACGGCGTAGTGCCGAAGATGACCAAGCGTACCATGGTCGACGGTCAGCCAGACATCGAGGAATACGTCTACACCGAGAAGAACCTGTCGCCCACTCCGGCGTCGATTCCGAACGATGAAGCGGTCACCACCAGCAACGAGTACCTGGCCACTTCGGCCATCGTGCCCATGCCGTTCACCGAGCAAGACGTCGCTGAAATGTACAACGTGGCAGAGATCCTCTTCGGCGACCGCCGGATGGCGATCATCTCCGAGTTTGGTTTCTGCACCGCGGTCATGGCGGACGTCTCCATCAACACCTCGGCTGGCTCTGTCCAGTTCAAGGAAGCCATCGGTGCGCAGATCACTGCGATCATCAGTGGCCATTACGAGCTGATCTTCAACAGCAAAGGCTTTGACTTCAACCTTGAAGTAGGTGCTGTCCAACCTCTGCTGGCTACCGGTCAGATCCCAACCATTACCATGTCGCTACTCGGCGGGGTTTAACGTAACTGCCTAAGGTGAGAACATGAAATACCAAGACGATTCATACATCTACCGGATCATGGCGATCGATAACGGTTCGTCCATGTTGGGGATGGTGATTGTTCTTCTCGACCTTAGGCTGGGTCACTACCACGTCGTTACGAAAGAGACGTTCGTGGCAGAAAAGCTCATCTCGCGTCACGAAGGGACCGTAGTGTCTCATGGCGCCAGATGGGCGAGACAGAACACCCTAAAGGATTGTGTCCGTCGAGAACTGCACTACCACAACCCACATGCGGTTGCAGTTGAGACTCCGTTCTTCATGCCTCGGCGTGTACAGAGTTTCGAGACCTTGACAGAGATGATGATCTTCATCCGCCAAGCGGTAGAGGATCATTCGGGAAGGGACATCTACCGAGTAACTCCAGGCGAAGCTAAGCGTGCTGTCCAACCAGCTAAGTCAGGAAAGTTCACCATGAAGAAGGTCGTGATCAAAGATTGCGTCCTTGCCATGACCAACGTTAGCTACAACAAGGACATTGATAAACACACCCTGACGGAACACGAGTACGATGCTATAGCCGTGGCAGTTGCTCACGGTGAGGCGATTCGAAAAGCGACCGGGTTCCTCAGGAAGTAGCCTGTGAGGAATACGTCATGCTCTTGTCTGACGTTATAAAGGTCTTGGGGAACACTCCCTTAAAAGCGTTCCCCTGGGGTTGCGTCGTAAAAGACACGGTAAACTTGTTCGTGGATGAGTCGAACAAGATCACGGAAGATTCCACTGGCATGGATGTCACTACCGCCTTGGATTCTCTCTCTGCTGAGACACGCGATCTGGTTCTTCGAGCAAACCTCGACCCAGCTCGTCAGTGTGTAGCCACTCCCGCTGGGGGCGGGATGGTTATCGAGCATGAAGGGGAGTCAGCGACTCTCGATGACACTGCTGCCTTACGCAGTGCCATGCTCAATCCGCTCTTCATGACATGTCTTGCCATGGTGTTTGTTCCACTGACCATGGCGTCGTACATGATCTCCAACCTGTCTGTTCACAAAGGCTTCCATTGGGGAGAGCTGTTCTCGGCTCTCTTCAAAGTCTTTGGCTTTTCACTTGGAGACTAATCATGAGCGAAGAAAGCAATTCTGTAGCAAGGGCCACAAAGAAGCCCGGCTTCACCTCCTACATCGCCATTGCCATTGTCGTTCTGGTATTGGGTTCCTTTGCGATCGAAGCTATCGCCGCGCTCAAGGAAGGCCGGAGCATCAATTTCGAGCTGGTTAACAAACTGCTCGATACGTTGATGTCGCTGATGAATACTCCGTCACCGACTGAGTAACAACATAGAGAGCCACCCGCCTGTTTAAGGGCGGGTGGCTCTCTATGCCGTCATTTGCGTTTATGCTGCGGGTTCGGGATTTCGTAGTGATTGGCGAACAAGTCACGTACGTACTCCGAGTCCTCTGCCGATTTCTTGCCTGGCTTGATGACACGAGTGATCTCGATCTTGAAGGGGATCTTGATCTCACTGACCGAGACGCCCTCAGGGACCTCCAGATCGATCTTCACGACGTTGCACTGCTTACCGTCGGCATCATTGAAGACATCGACCTGTAGCTCGTGCTCAGTGCCTTCCAGCGGGAAGAAGTAGCGGGTCTTCACCAAGCCATTGGGTACGAGGCCAGCGAAGATGTTGAAAGTGGCTTCACCAATCTCGATCTCGTTCTCATCGCTACCATCAGGCTGCTTCTGCTTGATGGTCTGCTCGTACTTCACAGCAGCATCTTCGCCTTCACCCTCACGGGTCATCCGGACACGGATACTGCCGAAGATGCCAGCGTCCTTACCGAAGTCGCACGGCATGCCCCATTGTTCCTGGTACTCTTTACCACGAGCACCTGCTTGCATCGCTGCAAGGTCGTCCACGCGTCCGTAGATCTCGTATTCACGTTCCTTGACAGTCTGCCCATCCGCAGGGGCCAACGCCTCCAGAGAGGTGGTCACAGGCGGGTTGAGGAGGGTTGCTAATACTGCTTTTGCATTCATGGTCGGTATCCTTGCTTCAAACAAAGAAAAAATGAAGAGAGTCATAATAAATGGGAGCCCGAAGGCTCCCATCCATCAAACACCCATCAAGCGGCACGAATACCGATGATGTCACGAGCGCCACTGATCGGCACCAGCTCGAAGATGAGGTTGTCCGCAGACACCACATACACACGCCCTGCACCGGCAGTCTTACGCCCAATGGCGTAGAGTCCGTTCAGAGTGTCGACCATGGTTGGATCAGCGCCGTTACCGGTACGAACCGGCACACGCACTTCGTGATCTACATAACCCAACTGTTCAGCCATCAGCTTGATGTGAACCATTGCCACTGGTTTGAACAGCACCACCATGTTCTTGCGGAACTCGGTGTACGCTTCCGGATCGCCTTCACCCGGTTGCAGCAGGTCCGTGCATTCCAGGAACTCTTCGCGCAGGTCTTCCTCGGTGAGGTACTGCATGGAGGCCAGGAGGATACGGGTACGGCTGAGGAACTGGCTGGCGTAAGCCTGCCCTTGCTTCTTGAACGTGTTGCAGTTCAGCAGGTCTTCGAAGTCTTCGATGAAGCTTTCGATACGCGGCTTGGCCAGACCGAACTGGTCACCCAGTGCAGCATTCACTTCGGCAGTGAAGTGCTTGTCCAGGTAGTTCATCACGTTTTCGGCCAGAGTGCCACGCAGGGACTTGAAGCGCTTCTGCAATTGCAGCAGATCGCCTTCGTTCGAGCTGATGGACTTGATCGATTCCAGGGCTTTGATGCTGGTAGCATCGCCGGCCAACTGGACAGACATGATGTTGTTGGTAGCAGTGACGTCACCTTCGTTCTTGGTCGCGTCACCCGCCACACGGACGGCTGCTTCTTCGAGGGTTGCCACGGAGATGGCTTGCTCGGAGATGTACGGGCTGGTGATGTCCAGCTCTTGCAGCAATTCCTTGGCAGCGTAATGACGGGTCGCATTGAGCGCGTCCAGATCCACTACGTCCAAGTCTTGGCCCTGGAACACCGCATCACCTTCCAGACGTTCAGTGCTGGTACGTGGACGGTTAGGGCGCTGGTGTGCACGGATGGCATGAGCTTCTTCGACCAGATCGTCGGTCATTTGGATGAACTCCTCTCGGATTTGACCGTCGACACCCTTGACGAGGAAGCGAACCTCATTGTCCGGGTCGTACGCACGGCGGGATTGTTGTTTAGGCGACCAGCTCCATACGAACTTGGAGCGGTGTGCAATCTGCCAGTTCTCACCCTTCATCCAGAAGTCGTCGTACGGACGTTCCTGGCTCATGTCAGGGCCTTCCTGGGCATGTACGCGATCTTCGCGTGCTGGCTCAGTACGAGCAGGCTCTTCACGGCGGGTTGGTGCTGGATCGGCAGGACGCTCACGGGTCTGAGCAAACGCCGAACGGTGTGGAGTCTGGGTACGCTCACGTTCGTCTTGATGACGATCGAAAACGGGACTCGTGCCGCGCACATCACGACCAGCGAACACGCTATTGCTAGCACGCTCTTCACGTGGTTGATCCCGGTCAAACGCAGTGCCACGGCGAGCGCCGTACTGCTGGCCACGATCGAACACGCTACGGCTCTCACCACCACCGCCCCACGAACGGGACTGAGTCTGACGACCACTACCGCGCGTGTTGCCAGACAGGCGGTTGAGGATGTCGTTCCACTTGGCATCTGCACGCTTCATGTCGGTGTAGACGTCATCGGGTGCAGCGTTGGCAATCGTGCGGTCGGACAGACCGAAAGAGCCGCAGTTGGCATCAACGATAGTCATGATGACATCTTTGATGCAAGCGTCTTCTTCACGCTGAGAACGGCAGCTGCGCAGCTCATCTTCAGCAACCACGGCAATCACTTCGACGACGTTAGCCATCTCGTTATTGTTCCAGTTGCCTTTCGACATGTAGTCGGCGTAAGCGCTGCGAAGCTCGTTGTCGCGTGCGCGGTTTTCGATATAATCGACCGTACGCTCGTAGACAAAGTTGACGAAATCGTTACTCATGATGACTCCAGCTGGATATTAAACACGTTGAATAAGACGTTGTACACCGTCTAGGACTGGTTGGTGCTCGGGACTTGGCACAGTAGTGCGAGTCTCCGGATCTAGCTTCACACATGGGTTGAACCGGTTGTTACCAATCGGCGTCGACTTGGGCAACACACCAAAGCCGGTGACTTCGGCAAAGGAAGAGTCCAAGTACATGGTGGGGCCAATGGGCTTGGCATCCTGGGACTTCCCACGACCGTGTGTATCGGTCTGCTGGACGATCACCGAGGTGACCTTGAAGAACATGTTGTCGCTCGGGTTGGATACCGAACTGACTTCGGGATGCTCAGCTGCTGAGCTGATGCCGTGAATCAGCCAAGGGTTGAAATACTTGCGCAGGATGTCCTCGTACTCTTTCGGTTGGAGAACCTTCTTGCTATTGCCGGTGATCTTGAACAAGAACTCGAACATGCTGTTGTTGATGTTACGAAGCAGATAACGCAGAACTTCCAGACGCTTGTTGTACAAGCTGGCTTCTTTGCCCCGGTTGTTCTCGAGCATCGTACGCATTTCGCGCATGATGTACGCCATCAGATCGTACAGATCCTTACAGTTCACCTGGACCTCTTGCAAGGTCTTGACTGTCTCTTGGTCGACATAGCTGTCGAGAGACTTGAGGTGAGTTTCGACATCCTCTACCAGACGACCGTAGTTGTTACCTTCACCCCACTGGATGAACGCCATGAAGACGCACCACCACCAGGTCTCTTCCAACTCGGAAGGTTCGGTCACGAACTCTGGGAAGTGGTCGATAACATAGAAGAACCCCGCAGCAAAAGACTTGGTCATGTCAGTCCACGCACCACGGTCCACCAGCATGATCAGCTGAGTGGCGATGTTGTGGTAGCCTGCTTTCCGCCGAGGGTTGATGCCATCGGGTTCTTTGCCGTGAGACGAGACCAGGACCCAATGGTCCGACGGGTACTTGGCTTCGTCGTAGTCTTCTTTCTTCATGATGATTGGACGGGTGCCGCAATACTTCTCGAACGCCCCGTACATCCCGTACTTGCAGAACAAGTAATGGGCCAGCGAAGATTGCACGTGCCCCAAGCGAATCAGCTCGGAACGGTTGCGCGACTTCTTACCGCCCTTGTTGTGCAGTTGCGAGTACACCACGTCAGCCTTTTCACGGATGCCGTCAATGACGATCGTGTGGCTTTCGCGGTTGAACGAGATCGGTGCCCGAGGAATCCGGATGAACACACTGTTCTCATCGATCTCAAATGCTCTATCCCCCATCACTGGTGCCACAGCGAACTGCTTGCCAGAGATGTAGAGCATACCGGCCTGGTGAACGAACGGCAGGTACATGTACATCGGGTGAAGCTCTTTACCATGCAGCGAGAACCGATACTTAACCAGAAAGACTGAACTGCGCGCAATGTCGTAGATCCGGTTGTTGCCAGCCCGAGCACGGGTAATGACGTTGTACTCCTCCAGTGGATTACAGCGCTCACTCGTAATGAACACAAATCCCTCGGGATACTGCTTTTCGCCGCAGCGGATGATGCTCTCTACATAACGCTGAGCACCTGGAACATCCTTGCAAGCAATCCCTTTCACCACATCCTGATTGAAGACAGGAGCGCGCTTGCGGTGTGAGAACTCGTGTAGTTTGTCGTCCATTGGAACGCCTTCACTTGGATGATCGTAACTTTGACAATATCCCGTAAATGGTTATTGCCGCCCCTATGAGAGCGACGCCTGTCTTAGCCCACTCGACATAGTTGCGCCGCATTGCGGCCTCCTTATCTTGCTGAGCTTTCGTCAACGCCCCCTCATTACGCAGGCGCTGGAGTTCGGCATCAGCCCCAAGCTGTTCACTGCGCAACTTTACTTCTTCGACTTTCTTAACGGTCGTTTCTCGCTCAATGATTGACTTCACCATGTCGTTCAAGGGGCCTCCCGTGTGGGCGTCCTCGATGGTACGGTGAAGATTGAGTTTTGCATCTGCCTCCTCGAAGGTGAATGACCGATGAATCACATCGGACACAGCTTCCCCATTCTTGATCGGTGTACGACTGACGATGTGAATGCCAGTCTGATACTTCAGGTCCCGTTCTATCGGCACCATAAAGACATCACCACCTAGGTTAATGTAGCGGGTCGCCCGCTGGACGTTGTGTGCATTGTCCACCGCCTTGATCATGAAGACAAAGGTGGCTTCCCCTACACCTGGTGCGATGGATTGCAGCGTGGCCTCATCGCGCTTGATCTTGTCAAACGGATGAACAGCCCCGTGATCTGCCAACCACTCCACCAGAAGATCGACATCCGGCATATAGCAACGCCCACCGGCGTCCTGAATATCCCGGAAATAAATGATGTATTCCACGCTCGCCGCAACAACGTGATGAGACTTGTTGTTGTACAGCGCTGCCTCGTAGGCACGAATCCAATACTGACATTCTCGCTCATCAGGATTGGCACGATTCTTTAAAATATCCAGTGCCCGTTCCATCGACTCCTTGGGCATGGTGTGGGTCACGCAGACAATGAACTCATCGGCCGAGAAGTTCCCGACAGGAGGCACCACAACACTGGAGCCATCCCGACTGGTCACTATAATGTCGCGCTCCATGTAATTGAAGTACGACACCGTAACCATCGGCGAACCTTTGATACCATTCTCATGTTGACGACTTGCCAACCGAATACGACTGGCTGCCTTATGTTGAAACGGCAGCGCCGTCTTAGCTTGGTGATGTCTCTGGGTGTCTATACGCTTCGGCTGATGTGCATTGTCGATACGTGAGAACTCGTCCATATAGGTTGGCTCTTTATTAAAAATTTACACGTGTATTTTATTACCCGTGTTTGCTCACGTAAATAATGTATTGCCGAAAACAGCTTCAACGTGATAGCACCGAGCCACCATTCAGACATACGGCAAAAGAGCGGAGCCGAAGCCCCGCTCTTTTGTTTAACGCGCTAGCGCCAGTACCGCCGAACCCTTACGGATTAAGGCTGAGTACCATTGCCGGTATCACCTGGGGCAACAGGCTCGCCAGTGCCACCTTCTCCACCGGTGGTGTCGTCACCGGTAACTGGAAATGTGGCAACTGGGATGTGCCAGCCCTCCGACAGTACTTCGTCCAGGCCGATCACGTTGATCTTGCCGAAGATCGGCAGGTGGTTAACGTGACGGTTACGCGGCTGAACCATGGCTTCGCGGATCTGGGTCTCGTCACGCGATACGTTCACGTGGGAGATCAGCTCTGGAATCCAGAAGTGAGTACCGCAGTTCAGAGGGTCCAGGCCTTCGGTTTGACGCTTGAAGGTCCAGAAGATCTGCTTGCGGATACGCTGGTCGACTGCGCTCACTTTTTCGAAAGTGATGTCATCGCCCAGGGTACGGCTGTCGCCGGTGGTGATGATGTACGAAGCAGTCTTCGGATCGGAACCGATCAGAACGTGGACCTTCTCACCGGTGTAGCCGGTGTACGCATCGAGCGCGGTCTTGTAGTTCGATTCCAGGATGCAGTCCTGGATGTCGCTACGCAGAACGTTGGCCAGAGCAGCCTGAACGTCTTGAACGCGGTCGTACGAACGCAGGGACACAACCAGCTTGCGCAGGTCGAGATCACGCTCACGGTACCATGGCTTGACCAGGAAGCGAGCGATACCTTCAACTTCTGGGAGCAGGTCGTCAGAGTTGACAGCGTCGGTCAGGAACTTCCAGCGGCTCAGGCCGTCGGTGAAGCGCAGCAGGGTGGTGATCGCCATGTTGTCGTTACGCAGACGCGCAGCGGTAACCAGCAGGTCGATGTCGGCCATGCCACGAGCTTCTTGCAGCGGGCTCGGGATCGAGAACGGGCTGCCCAGCATTACTGGGTAACGCTCGGTGTACTCGGAGCTGTTCAGTTGCAGACCGCGCAGACGACGGTTGGCGTTGGACAGACGAGCGTTCGGTTCCCAACCGATGATGACCAGGTCTTGCAGGGCATCAGCGATGTCCTTACCAGGACCGGCTTTATCCAGGGCCAGCACTTCACCAGCGGCGTTGACGATTTTGTCGACAACGATCGGTGCAGCGTTGACAGTGGCGTTGGCCTTCTCGGTGTCCACGTTACCAGTTACGGTAACAGCCAGAGTCACACGGTAGTCACCGTCGACGATCTGCTTCAGGATCGGGTTGGTCAGCGCGGCGCCTTTGTAGTTGACGCTGTTCGAGTTCAGCTGCAAGGAGCTGGTGCGGAAGTTCAGCTCGAGTTCGCGAGCCAGACCTTGGTTGCCTTTGATGAAGGCAGCACGAGGCAGGGTTTCGACGTCGAAAGCCAGAACGTCAGCATCGCCCTTACGGACGTACAGAGTCTTCAGACCAACAGCGCGGTCCAGAGCATCGGTTTGGTTCGCTTGACCAGCGATCTTCACCAGGCTGTTCTGAGCCAGGCCGACCAGGTTCACGCGCTTGCCGATGGCCAGAGCGGAAGTGGTAACGGTGCGGTTGCCCAGTTCAACGGAACGTGGCTCAACGACGCTTTCAGCAACGAAGAGGTCTTTGTTGCCGTCGTGGATTTCAGGGACCAGAGTGGTCGACTGATCAGCCAGGATTTTGTAGTTGATCGCAGCTTCGAGCAGACGGCGCTGTTTGAAGTCGGCGTGATCACCACGGGTGTTGTGCAGGAAGTGGTTCAGAACCAGGTGGCTACGGATGGTGACGTCAGCGCCGCCTTGTTCCGGAGTCAGGATCACAGTGCGATAGAACGCTTCAGCGAACTCGCCCTGCTTGGCCGCTTTCTGGTTGTAAACCATCGACAGACCGATGAAGTCGGTCAGGTTCGAGTTGTCGAACGCTTCCATGGACGGGTTGGCTTTGTCCTGGAAGTCGAAGTCGCCCATGGATTCAACCGAAACCACGGTACCGACTTTAGGAGCCGACACGTCGCTGGCACCCAGAGCACGACGAGCGTAGTCGCCCGGCTCGAGAGCGGCCATTGCGATCACGCCCATGGCGTCGCGTTGTGCACGGGTCAGGTCAGCGCTGTTAACGCCGAAGTCGCCCAGCGCTTCCATCGAAACGGTTTCGCCGATGGACATCACGGCCGATTCCATGGAGGCAAACAGGTTTTCGTGATCCAGGGTGGTCAAGGATTCCATGGAGGCGATCGCGCTGTTGCCGACGATGCCGCCCTGCTTGAATTTCTCTTGAATGGCGTTCGCTTGGGCATTCAGCGTTTGCTGACTGGTGCGAGCCGATTTACCTACTACGCTCATTGTGTTTCTCCGCGGAAGATGCAGCGCGCGCTGCTATTTACTGCGAGGCATACTGAGGTCTCTTTATCATCGCTCAGCGCATTCGCAAGTTTTGCATACCATTGCAGTTTTTTACTACATGGCTCTCAATACAATACCGGGTTAAAAGGAATTTCCTTTACATACTGTTTGAACGCCCCGGTCTCTGCCAGCGCTCGAAGGCCGACACGGTGGAACAGAATGTTGGTGATTTTCTCAGAGAGAGACTGACCATCATTCTTGAGTTCTTCCGGTGCACGGCTGAACGGAATCAGTCGGACACACAATACCTCACTGTCCGACAGGTAGACGTCGGCGTAAAGTTGCTGTTCCTTGTCACGAGTGCAAGTTGCACCGTAAATAAGAACATCGATCGACTGGTTAGCGCAGAAGGCACGCTCTTCCAAAGTCGGCACTGGAGTGGCTACCGCAAACATATCAATGACCTTACTGGCCACCTGATCGTTGCAGCCTGGGAGCTTCGCGAGCACCTCGCCAGCGTTCCAATTGAGCATCTTGTAAATCAAAAGATCTCTAGGCGATAGTATGCCTGAAAGTTTCTCCCAATCAGCAAGATCATCGTTCGTGATGC
>RCUN01000124.1_pt1 | contig 78880 bp, 69 predicted proteins | sample 2166181 | NCBI WGS metagenome assembly RCUN01 (sample SAMN09932603, study PRJNA488358) | compost metagenome | feature: garden; material: soil; isolation source: compost soil in crotononitrile-enriched culture | place: Germany: Experimental Botanical Garden Goettingen | collected 2016-01-27 | reverse complement strand
GCTGTAAATAACTTAAATCACTTTCCCCTGCTATGCCTGCCGCGTTAATCATTCCTTTACTTAAAGCAATTACATCTTGTGCAGCTGTTTGCGCATGCGAAACGCCAGAACGCATGAACAGATCAGAAATTATGGTCTCAAGCTCGAGTTGAAGCTCACTTTCTTCAATGTCTTTTCCAATTATTTCGGAAGCAAATTCTAAAGTTCGTGCTAACTGCGGGCGGCTCAATTGATGTTGCACAGCAGCCTGTATAATCAGTTTTAATTTTTCTTTTAAGTCTGCGGTGTCGTATTGCTGTATGGCTTCAACAATACAATTTGAAAGCTTGGCGCGCTCACGTCGAATTAACTCGACGATTAAAGCATCTTTAGAGGGAAAGTATTGATATAGGCTACCAATGCTTACTCCAGCAAGTTCAGCCACTGCATTTGTGTTAAATCCAGCAAAGCCTAATGACTCTAGAATGCGAGCAGCCGCCTCTAAAATTGCTTCAAAAGTAGCAACTGAGCGTGCTTGACGCGGGCGTTTGCGTGGGTCTGGAAGTGTTTCTGACATGGGCCGAAATGCGAGTATTTAATGTGAGTAATCACTCATATACTGACTGAGTCATGTTGATATGACAAGCAAATGCTGTCTTTTCAGTTGAGCTACAACTCAGCTCAGTCATGGAGTGGTTATGTCTAGAACCTATACTTTTTTTATTCATTTAAAAGCTTTGCCTACTTGGTTGGCTTTAGCTCGTGAAAAACGGGCTGAGTTTAGTACACAAAAGCTTGGACCTATTTTTGAGAAGTACCCGACTGTAAAAGTTCGTTGGTATGACGTTGAAGCGTTTAGTACTAAAGCGAGTGATATTGCGGTGTTTGAGACGGCATCTCTGCAAGATTATTATTTTGTGATTGATGCGATTCGAGACTCTGAATTTTGTACAGTGCCCTACTTTGAGTTTGTAGAAATTATTCCTGCAATTGAAGATGGATATGTGGAGTATGAAAGTTCTTTATAAAAGTTGTGAAGAAGATTTTTAGTTTTGCACGGCCAGTAGATAGCATGGTTATAAATTTTAAACTCTCTAATGATTTTTGAAATACGTGTAATCAACTGTTGGCGCTAAAGCTGATAAGTTTAATTATCTACTCGAAAAACGACAATTGAAATTTCTCTAGAGACAATTAAATTTTTCTTGAAAACGCTATCCTATCTAACAGTAGATAGCTTTTTTCATTTGCATTCGTCACGCGACATATATGTTTTCATAAAGAATAAAATGTTGAGATTTGCAACCTTTTAATATCAAAAATAAATTGTAGAGACCAAAGATTACTGACCATCTTTAATCAAAGAAAGGCTCAGGAGACGGAAATTTTTCATGACATCTTGTTGACAATTGATCTCGCTCCCATTTTTCTCATCGCTGCCTAGCTTTAAAAATGATTGGAGCAGAAAATGCAACTGTAAATAAACTCTTAACTTGGCATTAATTGTTGGAGTCAATGTTAATAAATTCAAACTTAACCCAATTGATGAAATGCTGGCACTCTTTGTTACGTAACAATCTAGCTTTAATAATTTAGATAATCCTCATTTTCCAGAGCTCAAAATTGTGCATAAATAGTCCATCAGAAACAAAAGGAAAAGATGTAGATAGCCTGATTGTTTGGAAATCTTCCTAGATATACTTAAATAAATATAGGAAAATAGACCATCTATATCAAACCGATTGTTCAATAATAGTAAAAAAAAGCTCCTATTGCTTTTCAAATTTCATAAATAAATTTATCAAAAATAGCTTCAAATTTTTAATTAGCAATAATATTAAAGCACTCCAAGCAAGAACTTTACAAAATTTCCATATAAAATAAGATTTAAAAAGATAAAATTATCCATATATCAGTTTATGTAACAAAATCTTAAGAAATATTTTATTGACAAGAAAAAACTTATAAATAGAATAAAAAAAGTTTTAATCGAATGGATTATAAATTTTTAATTAAAATAAATTTAACGACAGTTATTTAGCTAAATAAATTTCATCGTAATTATTTGAAAATCATTTGATTTATAAAAATAATGCGATAAATATTACCAAGAATTCAGCTTAAATACTGTCTATTTTAAATACAACCTCACTTAAAAACAGTTAATCTCTAAAGTAGAAGATATAATTATGGACAACAGTTTAGAAATGAATGATCTACCTAACGAAGTAAAAAATTTAGATAGTATAGAACTACTAAAGCTACCAACCCAAAAATCTCTATCAATTCTGAAAAAATTCAATAATTTAAATGATTTTTTCAACATAAATACAAACTTTAAAAATGAATATCTAAAACTTATAAAAAATAGAATTGAAGATGCCTTTGTTAAAAAATATAACAATGCAAATTATGAAATACACTCTATTTTATATCAACTATATAACCTACAGATTAGTGATCCACTGTCTGAGGAAGCGATTAATCAGCATCAACCTTTTTTTTATGAAATTAGAAATTTAATTGAAGAACATTGGTTGAATTCCCTGCATCTAGATTATGTATTGATGGTAAAAGATTCAGATAAAAGTATTTCAGAACTTATTATGGAACTCTGTGAAAGAGAAAAAATTTCAGAACATACATTGTTTTCCTTTCTTGCTACAGAAGCTAATGAACGACAGCTTTTCGCCTTTTTCAAAAGCGACTATGAATTAAATATTCGTTTTTTTGACGTATTAATTTTTACTCTTTTAAATTCACCGAACATTACAAGAATGGAAATGATAAAGAATCTTTGGGATGAATCTGGGAGAGGAAATTATAAAGAAACTCATGTTAATATGTTCGAAGATCTTGTTAATAATTTTAATGTTACCAACAAAAATAACATAGTTCCCCATGACAGTTGGCAAAAATTAGCAGGCTATAATCTATTTATGCTCGCTTCATTAAATCGGAAAAATTATTACACACTTTTAGGTATTATGGCTGCTACGGAGGCTATTGATCCACAATCTTATATTAAAGTTCAAGAAGCATGCAAAAGAAATAATATGACTGAATGGTTATACCGTTACTATTCTGAACACTCAGAATTAGATATAGAACATGCAAAAGGCTGGTTAAACTATGTCATTGAGCCTATCGCAAAAGAAAGTGATATTAAGAATGATATTTTATTCGGAACATTTTCTCGTTTAAAAACATGCAAGGACTATTATGATAGTTTGTATCAATATCTGCAGTCGATTAAATAAGTTTTTGAACAATTTCCCACGCATCTTTAGCTGAATTTTTATTACCAACAACTTGTGCCGATAACGTTGCTCCATCTAAAAGCATAATAATAATTGGAGCAATGCTATTTGCTTTTTCCTCAGATACAATTTGTTCAAGAATTCTTTTAACCGTAAGAGTTAACTGCTCTTTTTGTTTTAACGCAATTTTATGGATTTCCTCATCTTTATCAGGAAATTCACTTGCTGCTCGTGCAAATAAACACCCTGTAAAAGTTTCTTGATTAAACCACTGATCATGCCATTCAAAAATTAATTTTAACTTTTCTAGAGGTAGATTGTCTTCGATCAATAATGTACTCAACGAAATAAAGCAATCCTTATCACGTTTTTTCAGGACTTCGATAATCAAATTTTCTTTAGAAGGAAAATGATTATATAGTGTTTTTTTTGAGACTTTTGCTTCTCGAATAATGAGATCTATACCAATTGCATGGTATCCATATTGGCCAAATAAATTAGTAGCAACTTGAATGATATCAGCTTTTTTTTTACTTATTTGCATAATATCCTTCGCCTCTAATCTGAAAAATTAATAGTAACATAGAAGGTTCAGCATCCCTAAATGAACCAGCCCTTTCAGAATTTTTACACCTTTCAATACGCTTGTAAAGTAATTCTCTCTCAAACTAATTATTTAAAATATGAGAATTTTTAATACGAATCTAATGTCTATAGCTCATTTTTATTTACACAAAAGAATCAAAAAATGTAATTGTTTTTAAAAATAAAGAATTAATCTCATTAATTTTAATTGAAACCAAGTAATTAGCCTTAGTTATTAATTAATAAAATATTTTCAAATTCAACATCTTAATAAAAAATATAACTATCGTTTTTAATTAATTATTAATTTTCATAATGATTTTTAAGTATCTTAATACAATGGATTGACTTTTAAAAAATTGCTCAATAAGATACAAAACAGCAAGTAGACAGATCTGTTTACCAGCTATAAAAATAGAACCTTTTAATAATTAACATTACATATCATGGATAGTAAAGAATTAAAAAATGCATGCTTATGATGTCTACATGCATGAATTATATACTGTTTATGATAATTAATATAAATTGTAAAAACGAGAGCTTAAATTTATGACTACACTTCAACAATTAAATGACAATTTACCTCATGACGAAAAATATTTTGAAAGTGAAATTGTCCAGTGCCTCAAATCTAATGAACTAACAACTGATACAAATCGCTTTTTTTTAGTAGCAAAAGAAATCAAATCAATTGGACCTGAAGCTGCACTTCGAATTGCTTATGGTTGGAGAGAAATTACAAAATCCTTTATGTTCACTTCACTTGCTGGTCTTGGAATTCTAGCTTCAGAGGCCGAAGTAAGTGAAAACCCGGATATAAATCTTTTAAAAACAATACAAACCTCTTTTCAAGTTATTGGGGATGATTTAGCAAACAACATGCAAGTATTTAAAGATGTTGCTCCTGCTGGACCAAATGGGATGCATTATGCTTGGTGGGAAACAGATATTGTTGATGTATTAAGAAATGTTGTTTCTGATCAAAAAGAACATGAATTCTTACCACCTAGTTCTCAAAAATTAATCCAAAACATGCGTAAATTGTCTTCAGACCCTCTGGGTTGTGCAGTTCAACTTCGTGTTGTAGAAGCTATCGCTCTTGAAATTACTATTGCATTTAAACGTATCTACTCAAGAGCTGAAGTAAATGGACAAAAAGTATTTACCAATAAAGAACAGTTTAACTGGATGAATTCTCATATCCATGCAGAAGTAGAACATCATAAATCCGTATCAGATGAAGATAGTGGCACTACTGTAATTGCCAATACAAAGCTAAAACAACAAAGAATGCTTGAATTAACTGAAGAGTATGCAGCGAATTGGAATGCTGCCTTGAATGATTTTGCAGATCATATTCCTCCTTCTGCATTTAACCAAGTAATGCAATAACATAGCTAACTGTAGGGAAATATGGGGAATATTTTTATATACCCCATATAGTACCAATCGAGGTCTGTATGAATCAGCATACCAATACAGTTATCAAAACAAAAGAAGTTCAACGTTCTGATATTGATGTGAGAAGTTCATATCTATGCTTTCCTAATTGGTCACAACCGATATGGACATTACTTACTGGTAAGCCATTAAAAAATGAAAAACCGTTAATAAATTTTACCCCTCCGCAACATCTTTTATTCGATATAAGTATTGCGATTATTTTAATGATTATTTTTTATAATTTAATTCAACAAGATGAAGGTATATTTAGCTATCTAAAATACATACTAACACCTTTTTTTAGTTTATATTTCACCGGTTTTTTTAGAAAATTGCAGGTGGTTTATGGTCATCATGCCATCCACTTAAATTTATTTAAAAATAAACAATTAAATACAACCGCATCTAAAATTTTTACGGTTATTTCAATTTCACAAAATGAAATAGATTATAAGGAGGACCATCTTGACCACCATAGAAATACTATTTTTACAACTATAGATGATGCTGATGCAAATCTATTACATAAATTTGGCATTAAGTCAGGAAAAAGTAAAAATGCCCTTTTAACACAACTCGTTAAAACTATTTTTTCTTTAAAATTCCATTTACATTTTCTGGTTCTTCGAATTAAATCGAATTTCAAAAGAAATATTTTTGCAAATGTAACAGTAATATTTTGGTTAGCAATTGTTTTAGTCCTATTACCAGTTATATTTGGTTTTTATTTTACTTTTTTTGTCTTCTTGCTACCTCTTACATTCCTTTATCAAACTAGTGCTATTTTACAATTTTCAACGGAACATGTTTGGCTAGTTGGTGAAGCACCAAACAAAAATCTAGAAAAATATGCTGCTAGATGTATTGGTCGTTTTTGCGGAGAAATGACACCAGATACAAAAATTTCATTTAACAACTTATTGCTCTGGATGACATGGTGGTTGAGAACTATTTTTATACATATTCCTACAAGGATGGCTGTTTTAGTTGGAGATTTACCTGCACATGATTGGCACCATTTAGCACCTGTTATTAAACATTCTTCAAAAAATTGGCATATTGCTATTTATGAGCGACAAAGAGCTATAGACAACAAAAATTCACTAAGCATGGAGAACCGTGAATGCTGGGGTCTACCGTCCATGATGGATTATGTATTTATTAGAATGTCCGAGAATATTGATTAAACTAGTGAGAGAAAAATGCAATATCTAAATAACCAAAGTAAATATGTTGTTGTAATCAATAAAAAGCATTCCATACCAACTATCATGAATTCTATTACTCATATTAGTTATGGAATTTCAAAAGAAATTAATGATTTATCTAACATTTTGAATTATGAAAATAGTGATCTTGGTTTGAGTGCACAAATTTCTGAATATCCATTTATAATTTTAGAAACAAATAATAGTAATCAATTGTTAAAACTCATTCAAACAGCAAAAGATACTGATGGTGTAAAACTAAATTTCTTCTCAACTTCAATGCTTGGATATTCAGCAGAAGACCAAATAAATGCAACAAAAATTGCAACATTAGCAGAATTGGATTTCGTTAGTGTGATCCTATTCGGAACAAAAGAAATTGTAGATCCTTTAACTAAAAAGTATTCATTAATTAAGAATTAAATTCATAGAGGAATAAAAAATGCATTCAAAAATATTAGGTGTAATGGAAAATACTGTAAATTTTGATGAAGATATTCATAACATTTTAAATTTCAGTAATGAAAATAATGATTATAAAGAATTTCGTGTGGGCGATTGGCGAACTTTTGTTATCAGAAATTCTTCTGGATTGGATGATGATGGCTTAATTCAAAGTGGAAATTTTAAGTTAAAAATTACTCCACGCGGTGAACAAATCCTTAATATTAATAATTGGATTGATAGTTTTTTTGACACAACACTCTTACGACTAGCTAGAATTCATTCCATGGGAGATGGAGGAGTTCTCATTCCACATCGTGATTTCTTAGAGTTAGGTGAAGAAGGAAATCATTGGTTCAGAGTCCATATTCCAATAAAAACTAACGATTCATGTTTACATGCCGAAAATGATGAAATTTTTCATATGAGACAAGGTGAGATCTGGTTCTTAGATGCAAAGCATTTACATTCTGCAACGAATTCATCTCCTGAGCGTCGTTTAAATCTGTGTTTAGATTTTGAAATAAAAGACCTTCCATATCAAAGTATTTTTAAAAACCCGATTGTTGAAAATTCATTACCTGCACCTAAAATTATTAAACGGGAAAATCTAAATCCAGATTTCATTAATGGTCTACACAATTTATCAAAGGTTATCACTAAAGAGAATTACTGGGATATTGTAGGTTTCCTATCTAAAGTTCCATTTTATAAAAATACTGGTTTATCAAGTTTTTATGAATGGATGTTAAAAATATCAGAGCAATCTGGTGATGAATATATTTTTTCAAAAACAAAGCAATTTTGCCAATTTCTTAAAGCAGAAAGAAAAATGTATGAGCGTTTTGTTATATGAGTAAATTTTTATAAATATTGGAAAAGACTATGGATAATAGAAATTTAAGTCAAAGAATTGGAACGATTGAAATGATAATTGCAATGCTTCTTTCTGGAAGCATTGGTTTATTTGTTGTCAAATCTGGTCAATTACCAATTAATATTGTCTTCTTTCGATGCATAATTGCTGCAATTTGCTTAATACCTATTTGTTTATTTTATGGATATTTTCAAAAAAAATATTTTGGATTAAAAGAAGTTTTATTGATGATAGCATCAGGCTTGCTCATAGTATTTAACTGGGTATTACTTTTCGCAGCATTCCCTAAAACTTCTATTTCTTTAGCAACAATTGTCTATCATGTTAATCCATTTATTATTTTATTTTTTGGGGCCATAGCCTTCCATGAAAAAATAAACAAAAATGATATTTTTTGGACTATCTTAGCCTTTGTAGGGCTAACTATTATTATTGGTTTAGGAAATTCTTCATTTAATTACAATGAGTTGTTTGGTTTACTTTTGGTCTTAACAGCAACTACACTTTACTCAATCTCAGTACTTATCACGAAGAAACTTAAAAACACACCACCATTATTAATTGTTTTATTTCAGACACTTAGTGGAGCAATTGCAATTGTACCATTTATTTCTATTCTACAAACTCCACCAGTCGGCAATCAATGGTTCTATATTATTTGTTTAGGTGTATTCCATACTGCTCTACTTTATTTTTTAATGTACTCAGCAATAAAGAAAATATCACTCAACAATATCGCAATATTGTCTTTCATATATCCGCTTTCAACAGTATTTATTGACTACATTTTCTTTGACCACTTACTGACTTCTACCCAGATCATTGGTGCTTTTTTAATTTTATTCGGTGTATTAGGAGTAAAACTTCATTGGAATATACCTGAACTTAAAAGAACATTACCTTAGTTTTATTTACACTTAACATGATTAAAATATAAGGATCTATCGAGTGAACAACAAAATACCTTTAATAGAAAATATACCACTTTATGAAAAGCATATTTTTTTTTGCAGTAATGTAAGAACAAATGGTAAAAAAAGTTGTGGGCAATTTAATGCTCAACAACTTACTCAATATGCAAAAAGTTTGATCCAACCACAAAATGCGGATAAAAAAATAAGAGTTAGTTCTTCAGGCTGCCTTGGAAAATGTGAACATGGTCCAGTTATGGTTATTTATCCTGATAACTTATGGTTCACATATAATACTGAAGATCAAATAGCTAATATTATTAGAAAGTACATAGCAGATAATTCTGTAATGTTTAAAAGTAAAGTTATCTAGTTAAAAAGAAGGCATCAAAGGATGCCTTCTTTTTAACCTAAATTCATCAAAAAAATCTTACAACCTTATATAAGTTAACTTATTGAGTAAGGCTTAAATAATATTTTCCTTATTAAAGATGAACTCAAATTGCATAAATACTTACATCTGCTCATTTTTTAAATAGATTATACTTTTTTTATTCACTTAAGAGCACTGCCCGCTTGGCTGGCATTACCTCGTGAAAAGCGAGCTTAGTTTAATACACAGAAGCTTGAACCTATTTTTGAGAAGTACCCCACTGTAAAAGTTCGTTGGTATGACGTTGAAGCGTTTAGTACTAAAGCCAGTGATATTGCTGTGTTTGAGACGACATCTCTACAAGATTATTATTTTGTGATTGATGCGATTCGAGACTCTGAGTTTTGTACAGTTCCCTACTTTGAATTTGTAGAGATTATTCCTGCAATTGAGGATAGATATGTGGAGTATGAAAATTCTTTATAAATTCTATCAATCTAGTTAATTATATACAGTCAGTACATATTAATTTTAATTAGCTAAGGGATATTTTAAATTTCTAAACTTTGCGAAGAACCTAATCAATCTAATTTACTTAAAAAATTTACAAAGAAATCAAAATCCACCAAATAAATAAGACCATTACTTAAGAAGTAACGGCCTTATTATTAATATATTATATATAAGTAGAAATTATCTATTTTAAAACCAGTGTAAAATCCATACCTTAATATCATTAAAAGCCTTAGTAATAGCTTCCCAAGCCTTTTCTATCCATTTAATAATATTTTTAACAAGCTCAGAAATATAAGCAACTATTTTAAGAATCAATTCATTAATAAGTTGATGAATTTGTTGTACCGCAATTAGAATAAGATTTTGAGCTCCCGGAAAAGCTTTACCAATCTCTTTTGCATTAGCTATAATTTTTTTAATATTTTTTGTAGCGTCCTCAATAGCAGAGTCACCAATCTTATCAAGTTCATTATCAAATTCTGATTTTGCAGTAGGAGAATTATTATCTTTCAACTTCTTACTCGATTTTTTTAGTTCCTCTTCAATAAGGGAAGCAATATGAGTAGACGTATCCTGTGCTTTATTTTTTAAAGCCTTCAATTTACTTTGAAAAGAATTATCTGTCGCTTCACCATCATTATTAACATCAGTAACACAGTATTTATTTGTTGCTTCTACCAAGCCCAAAGAGTCTTCAACCAAATTAGGATAATATGGTATTGACATACCAGTATTAATATTATTTATGTAGTGCTCTTCCATTTCATTTAGAATATCAACGAAGTTTGTCATATATGATTCCTGTAATACTTTTTAATAATTAGTAAGATATTTATTATGATTAGAAGTTTTTAAACTTTACCATTATGATTAGTATAAAAATACTTTCTATTCACAATTGATAATGAGATTAACACAACAACACCACAAGTAAATAGTTTATCAAAATTAATTGCAAATAAAAAAACAATAAAATTATTATTAAATTTAAATTAAAAGCCATTCAAATTTAACAACAAAAATAGTTAAAAATAATATTTTTTAATTAGTTATTTTAAATATTAAAATAATCCAAACAATTTGATTAATATTTTAATGGGGCAATCACCAAAAAATACTCACAAATATAGCTCTCATTATTTTAAAATAGGTTTATCTAATAAATCATTTAATCTTAACAGTATTATCTTTCCCCCAAAACCTCTCCAACACCACATCCCGTTCATCCAAACGATTTGAACTCAAAACCTGTAGCATCAAGCCATCAATTAAGTTTAAAACCATATTTGCATCTGGGTTAAATACATTGGTCTCCAGACTAAAAACCAGATCAAAAAGCTCTCGAAGTAGCCATTTTCGATATTCAACCGCCATGCGGTAAGCCGTTGGATAAAGCTTTTTTATTTCAAAAATGGCTTTAAACAAAAGGTGGTAAAGGCTATTTATATCAACATGTAAACGTACAATTTCTTTAAGTTTATCGCTTGGTTTTGAGTAGCGGTGTGAATAGACAATTGCCAGCACTTCTTCTTTCAGTCGGCTTTTTTGAAAGCTTATGCATGTTTCAACGAGGCTTTCTTTCGAGTGAAAGTAGTTATAAAGCGTGGCTTTGGGAATTTTAGTTTCTTTGGCAATTAGGTCTACGCCCGTATTATGGAACCCATGAATCGTTAAGAGTTGGATGGCGGTTTGAACAACCTGTAATTTTTTGGAAGATATTTCTAAAGTTGGCATAGTTTTACCGTTTTAAATTCTTGTTGTTTCTAAATGAGATAAAAAGCCTGTGCCCCTTCTGGGAGAAAAAAAGGCACAGCAAAGCCGTAAGACGGTGCTTGGCACATCTCAAGTTTTGTTTTGCTAAGTTTTAAGTAAAAATGACTTAAAGCCTGAAAACCTTATAGCGTTCAAGCTGCTTTAAATTTTTAAGCTGTGTCGTTATAGCTTTTGGCACTGAGGGCCAAGAAATAATGGATGTGCATAGCCAACTCCTGATTTTGGGAGTTCTGCCAAAGCATTCATTTGGAATTATGGTGGCAGAACGAAAGAGGGTTGACAGACTGGTTTTCGAGAACCCAGCACGCACAAGGCGTCCCCCTTCCGTCCTACCGCTACAAAAAGGGAGACGAGTGGGTATACATCAAAAAAACAAGTTTTTTCAATGTACTCGAAAAATCAGCCTGTCAAAGCCGGCTGGCAATGTAGGCCAGCACGCAAAGCATAATCTGAGAGTTTAGAGGTGTCAATGTAGCTTTTATGACAAGTATTTAAATTTATTATTATTTTTCATTAGATTAACTTAATTATTATTTTAGATATTATATTTAATTGTATTTTTAAAATTAGAGAGAAGCGATCCGTGCTTCTTGATTTCTTATTTAAGCTTTTAATATGACAGAACAAAGCGGAAAGTCGGTTTAGACAATCTCCGTCTGCCCCACTTGGTGATAAGCACGATTAAAATAAACCAAACTTTGGTCATGCTCGCTTTGTTTAATCGCAACAATCGGACAAATAAGAATAGTGTGTGTGCCGACTTGTTGAATTTGTTCAATCTCGCAATCGAAACTCACCAAAGCATCATCTAACACAGGTGAACCTGTTTCTAACTCAATCCATGCGCCATGTTTAAAGCGTTCTTCTGGCGTGAGTTTAGATGAAAATGCTTTTGAAATATGTTCGTGGTGTGCGCCTAAAACATTCACAGTTAAGATTTTGTTATCTAGGAAATGTGCATGTGAGCTCGCAGATTGGTTCATACACACCAATAATGTCGGTGGTGTGTCTGTCACACTACAAACAGCAGAGGCAGTAAATCCAAAACGGCCAGACATGCCTGCCGTAGTCACAACACTAACCGCACTTGTGAGTAAAGACATTGCATTTCTAAAGTCTGTTGCTTGAACCATGACATTATTCCTAAATTGAATCGTACCTTGTCCTGAGTGTTTGCTATACCGCCCAACTCCATCAGGAAGGTACTTTATCGACATGCATTCTGAGTAGAACGACATGTAGTAAGTAAAATGAGGGTTACTTGTTTGATTATCAACTGCCATCAAAAAAGTAACCCTTTATACCACTTATTGGTAAATATTAAGCAGAGAGTTCAAAACCAGTAAGTTCTCTACGAACGATTTCTGCACCTGCACTTAAAGCATTTAACTTGCCACGTGCAACTTCACGAGAAAGAGGTGCCATACCGCAGTTTGTGCAAGGGTAAAGCTTGTCGGCATCTACGAACTGAAGCGCTTTACGAAGTGTATTAGCAACTTCTTCTGGTGTTTCAATCTGGTTAGATGCGACATCAATCGCGCCGACCATCACTTTTTTACCGCGAATGAGTTCGAGTAAATCGATAGGCACATGTGAGTTGTGACATTCTAACGAGATGATATCGATGTTAGATTTTTGCAGTTTCGGGAAAGCCTCTTCGTATTGACGCCATTCCGAACCTAGAGTCTTTTTCCAGTCAGTGTTGGCTTTAATGCCGTAACCATAGCAAATGTGGACCGCAGTTTCACACTTAAGACCTTCAATTGCACGCTCTAAAGTCGCAACACCCCAGTCATTTACTTCGTCAAAGAATACGTTAAATGCAGGTTCGTCAAACTGAATGATGTCTACACCAGCAGCTTCTAACTCACGCGCTTCTTGGTTCAAAATTTTAGCAAATTCCCAAGCAAGTTTTTCACGGCTCTTGTAGTGACCATCGTAAAGCGTATCAATCATAGTCATTGGGCCAGGTAATGCCCACTTAATTGGTTGATTGGTTTGCTGACGTAAAAACTTAGCATCTTCAACAAACACAGGCTTTTGACGAGACACAGCACCCACGACAGACGGTACGCTTGCATCGTAACGGTCACGAATACGAACGGTTTCACGCTTCTCAAAATCTACGCCATTTAAGTGTTCAATAAATGTGGTCACAAAGTGTTGGCGGGTTTGTTCGCCATCGCTCACAATGTCGATGCCAGCAAGTTGTTGTTCGTGCAACGCCAAACGTAACGCGTCTTTTTTACCTTCAAGCAGGCCTTCGTTTTCGAGTTTCCAAGGCGACCAAAGCTTTTCAGGTTCTGCAAGCCAAGACGGTTTTGGTAAGCTGCCAGCAGTTGAAGTTGGTAATAATTTTTTCATGATCAATGACCCGTATGTTGATTAATTAGGAGCGTAATTAGCAGACCACTGCTCAAGAATCGCTTGGTATGGTTTGATAAATTGCTCTTCAACAAACTTCCCCTGCTCAATAGCCAAACGGCTACGTTCTTCTCGGTCATACACAATTCGAGTAAGTGAGTAATCTTCGTTCTTCAAACTTGGCTGATAAGATTTTCCAGCAACTGAATTTGCATTGTAAATTTCAGGGCGGTAGATCTTTTGGAACGATTCCATGGTGCTGATGGTGCTGATCAACTCAAGGTTGGTGTAATCACTCAGCAAATCACCAGTAAAATAGAACGCCAAAGGTGCAGCACTGTTTTTCGGCATGAAATAGCGAACTTTTAAGCCCATTTTTTGGAAATATTCATCAGTTAATGAATAGTCTTCTTGCTTGTATTCAACACCCAAAACTGGATGTTCGTTTTCAGTGCGGTGATACACTTTAGTTGTTGAAACACTTAAGCAAATCACTGGCGCTTTTTTAAAGTTTGCTCTGTAAGTCTCAGAGTTAATAAAGCTCTTAAACAAATTACCGTGCAATTCGCCAAATTTCTCTGGCGTGCTAAAGGTAGACTGGTTTTTATTGTGGTCTAGCAAGAGCACACTAAAGTCATAGTCACGTACATATGATGAGAAATTATTGCCAACAATGCCTTCAATGCGTTCATTGGTCTTTTTATCAACAATATTGGTTTTCAATATTTCGATTAAAGGAAGCGCACTGTTATGGCTTGCAGCATCAACATTCATTTCAACTGAAATGATTTCAAGTTCAACCGCATAGCGATCGCCTTTAGGGTTGTCCCAATGAGCTAAAGTATTAAAACGATTGTCAATCATCTGTAATGTGTTGCGCAGATTCTCTTGGCGGCTCATCCCTCTCGCCAAGTTAGCAAAGTTGGTTGTAATACGCGTATTGTCTGCTGGACGATAGTTTTCATCGAAACAAATACTCTTAATCGTAAATGTAAATTCTTTACTCATTTTGATCAGTACCCTAATTTCTGAGATAAACTTAAAAATATTTCGAGCTCTTTTTAAACTTTCCAGCCTTGTCAGATTTGTGCCTTATGGTCTTATCAAAAGTGAATTACTAGAACGCTTCAGAGCGTGAATAGATTTATACCGCAATCACAACATGAATAAAAATGATTTAGTCTCATTCAAAACTGAGTAAAATTCATGTTTAGGGTTTAATAAAGAAGTATGAAGTTAAATATTTTTCATCTTAGGAAATTTTAGACAGCAGAAATTCAATCTACGGCGCTCGCAAATCACCTTTATAAATTCAAATATTTATTATTATTTTCAATATGTTAATTAATAAAAACTTAGGGAGAGTGGCTAAACCTAAAGCAATTTATGCTGACTCTCGCTCATCTCTGCTTTTAGCCATTCTAGAAATATGGTTTTGCGTGAATCTTCCTCAAAATCGCTGTGAGAAAGTAAAAAATAGGCTGAACCGTCTTGTACAACTGGTGAATTTTTTTGCAGTAAGTTCCACTCAAGCTCTTTTTCAATCATATAAATTGAGATGACCGTTGCGCCGAGTCCAGCTAAGCAGCCTTCTAAACATAGATAAAAATGTTCGAGTTCGACTTTAGCGTACCCTTTTAAACTCTGCTTTAACTCTGCAATGCGGCTAATGCTTTTGAAAAAATTCGGTCTAGAGGTCGAGATAAGTACGTCTTTTGTGTCCGATGATGTAGTTGCTTGAATCATTGCGATGTATTCATCTGCAATCTTTTCGCTATAGATATGCTCTCCCCAATCAAAATCATTTCTGCGAATTGCAATATCAATATTGTCTTTTTCAAAGTCAACTACTCCGCCTGCTGTGAGTAACACAACCTCAAAATCGTGCCCAAGCTTTTTAAATTTTGATAACCGAGGAATGAGCCATTTCATCGAAAGCGTCGGTTCACACGATAAAACCAGTTGTTTGTTTTCGATTTTAGGTTGGCTGAGTTGTATTAAACATTCATCAAGTTGACCAAAAACCTGATGGCAACAACTCAATAAAGTTTCACCCTGCTCAGTCATCACAAGTGTTTTATTTTTTCGATCAAACAAAGTCGTATTTAAAGCTTCTTCTAGATTATAAATCTGTTTACTGACCGCACTTTGCGTCACAAATAATTTCTTTGCAGCTAAAGTGACGCTGCCATACTTCGCCACAAAATAGAAAAATTTTAATGAATTCAGCGATATTCTTTCGATCATTCCAAAAACTCATAAGTGGTTAGTCGTTTTTATCGATTTTTATTTCTAGGTTTCTGTTCAAAATAAAAATCATCTTTATTAAACCCTATTTTAGATGATGAAAAACATATTAAATATCTATATCTATCTTCATAGCCGTATAAATACAATTTCTTATTCTGAAAAAATAGCTGCTTTAGGCAAAAGATCCTCCTTCTTCAATACATTCCAAAAAGTACAGATTAGCTCCCTTGTTTTTAGTGAGGGTACAAGATAATGGCAGAGTTCATTGCAGTTATTTTGATTACGATTTTGGCTGTTATTAGCCCCGGCGCTGACTTCGCGATCGTGACCAAAAATAGTTATCTGTACGGCAGAAAAATAGGTGTTTTGACTTCACTCGGAATATCGCTTGGCGTGTTGGTGCATGTGACCTATACATTAATTGCTGTTGCGTTTGTGATGACTTATACGCCGCAAATTTTGAATATTGTTAAGTATATTGGTGCGATTTACCTGATCTATATTGGCTATAAAACTTTTACTCAAAAACTAGTTTTAGACACTGCTACCTTAACTTCTATAGGTACTTTCCAAGCCATAAAATATGGTTTCTTTACCAATGCATTAAACCCGAAAACCACGCTATTCGTGATTAGTACCTATACTCAAATTGTGAGTTTAACCACGCCTAAAACTGTTCTTTTGGCTTATGGCTTTTTTATGTCATTTGCACATTTTGTATGGTTTTCACTTGTCGCAGTGCTGTTTTCATCCATGCTGTTAAGACAAAAAATGTTAGCTAAGCAAGTGCAAATTAATAAGGTGATTGGTTCAATTTTATGTGCTTTAGGTGTGATTCTGCTTTTTACTCAGTTTCAGTAGAGCCACTTCATTTTTAAGAAACTGTAGAGTGTGGACTGAGCCCTATCTGTAGAACTCAGTCCATTCAAGCGAGTTATGAATCTCTTTTTTAAGTATTCGATTCAGATAAATCATTTACATTCCAACGATTCGCTCTTTTAAAGGTTCCGACATCGTTAAACCGCACTCCCATATCACGCATAACTTTATGGGCAACGGGCGCAGTCATTTGTCGAATGTAGAATGGTTCTTTCACCACAAAATGATGGATGGCATGCGTCGAACCAAAGTTAAAGCAAAAGAGTTGGAACGGCATCATCCACCACGGTGTTAACACTTGCGTTTGTTGAATCACATTGCCTAATTCAACATCACCGTAGTAATGCATGTTGCTTGTCACAAAGTGCAGGCAGAAGGTACGCAGCACATTTGGCGCAATCCACACCACAGTCAGAATATTAATCACATTCATAACATTTAGGGTTGTAGCTGACCAAGCAATCGGTGCATTTGCCCAACTTGAAACAGCATCTACTGCATGGAACCCTAAGAAGATATACCAAAGAGACCAATGAATAATTCCAAGTGGGAAATAAGCTAAGAACGCACGTTTAAAAATAACTTTTCTAACAGTCCAATTGCTTGCAGCAATAATGCGTAGCAAAACTGCAAAACCATTGTCACCAATCGCAATGAGTCGACGAATGCTCCACTGCTCTCCATTGGTGAGCGCTCTTTCTTCTAAATCAACTTCAGTGCCTGAATTTTTATGGTGATTAAAATGAAGCTCACGGCGTTTCCATGGGTTAATGGTACTTGGGCGAGCTAACCACACTAAGCCCATCATTAAATGATGTGCCCATGGTTTTTTTCTAAAATACATCCAGTGAATGAGGTCGTGTTCTAACTCATGGGTAAGAGATGCAAAAAACGCAATAATTGGAATTGCGAACCACGCTGAAAGCTGATGATTGATATAGAGTACGGCCGTAGCAATCATTCCAACGAGGGAAATAAATAGAATCATCGCCCCTATTGCATTTTGATGGTTCAAAATGGGATGGCGCTTGCGTAAAGCCACACCTTCCGCTGTGACTACTTTTTTAATGTGTTCCGTTTTTTCGCTATCACTCATTCCAGCAGGATTTTTATATATGTAGGTCATCCGTTATTCCTCAGTTTTCTCATGTCCCTACTTTATTTATATCTACCTTTGTACGCTTAGCTCGAAACGCCAATCTATTGGCTATGGATGCCAAAATGTCAGAAGTAGAGGCAAACAAAACATCTTTTATTTTTGAAATCTTTTATAATGTGGTGAGGAATATGAGTCACAAGTTATAGGATATAACATGCCACAGACAGCAACGGCACTGGCTAGCTGGGTTAAAGCGATTCAAAAAGCGCTTGAGAAAGCAGGTGTGGATAGTCAACCTTTATTAAAACAAGCAGGTTTAGATGTTCAGGCCCTAAACGATCCAGATGCACGCTATTCATTAAAACAAACTGCGAATTTATGGAAATTAGCCGTTCAAGCGACTGAAGACTCATGCTTTGGCCTTAAAGTTGCCAGCCAAGTCAATCAAAATACATTTCATGTGTTGGGCCATTCACTCATTACCAGCACAACACTAAAAGAAATGTTTTTAAGAATTATTCGTTACTTTCATATAGTGACCGACATTCCTGAACTCGAGTTTTATGGCGAGGGAAAAAATCATTATTTCGTTATTCATGTTCCCGACGAAGTTCAACCCGAATCTATCGATGCTTTTATCTCTGTTTTTATTCGTTCAAGTCGCGCGTTACAAGGCTCTGTTTTTTCGCCATTACGCATTGAACTAAGACGCTCGGAACCAGAAGATCTGGAAAACTTTAAAAGCATTTTAAAAGCCCCGATTGTGTTTAATGCGCCCAAAGACATGATTGTGTTTGATACAGCCACCATAGAGCAGCCTTTAGATGGTGGGAATCCTAGCCTCACCCAAGAATATGATGAGATTATTAATCGTTATCTCGCACGGTTTGATAAAGAAAATATATTGGCTCGTGTGAAAGTAAAACTCATTGAAAAATTATCTACAGGTGACTTTCAACAGCAAGACGTTGCGAAAAGTTTAGGCTTAAGTATCCGCAGTCTGCAACGCAAGCTATCGGCAGAAAATACCTCTTATAGCGAGCTACTCGACAATACACGCCACGAACTGGCTTTGTCGTATATCAAAAACTCAAGCCACAATATTACCGAAATTGCCTATATTCTTGGCTTTACCGATGTGAGTAGTTTTACCCGTGCTTTTCGACGCTGGACAGATTTATCACCGCTGCACTATCGGGAAAAACATCTCTCTTGTTCTTAAATTTCTAAAAATTTTAGATAAAAAAAGATGCACATGAATGCATCTTTTTTTATGAACATTTTATTTTTTATTTAACAGTTCAAGCATAGAGACTGTGGTGACTTTAGCCCCGACAGGCAAGGCTTTTAAATCTACAACATAGTTCGGACTATGCGGAATGTAAGGTGCGGGTTTGCCTTGCTTTACTGCGTTTGCAAACACAACCGGATCTGCCACACCAATGAACATAAAGTTAAACGGAATGTCTTTTTGATCACCTAAGAGATGATGAACATCTTCCGACCCCATAAACGGTGGGAAATTAGTTAAGACTTGTTTGTCACCTAATAACGCTTTTAATGGTCCATTTAAACGCGCAGAGAACTCTTTATCGTTGACTACAGGCATGGTCGAACCTTTGAGCGTTAAAGTAGGCAATTGATCTTGACTCATACCCTGCATTTCAGCCGCGCCTTCACTCATGAGCTTAATGTTATTTAACATCGTTTCGCGTACTTTTGGATCAAACCAACGCATATTCATTTTGACCAACGCGGTTGAAGGGATCACGTTATTCGAATTTCCGGCTTGAATTGAACCAATAGACAATGCGGCAGGTTGCTGGGTGTTAACTGCGTTGCCCATAATAGTTTGATATTGAGTAATGGCATTTGCAGCCATGCTAATCGGGTTCTTGGTTAAATATGGGAGTGAACCATGCCCACCAACACCTTTAAATAAAATATCAAGTTGATCGGTTCCCGCCATGCGTGGTCCCGGTGCATTGATTATCGTTCCAACTGGTGCTGGTGTGGTATGAACTGCAAAAAAATAATCGGGTTTTGGTAAATTATATTTTGTCCATAAACCATCCGTCACCATAGCTTTAGCACCCGTTACAGGCTCTTCAGCAGGTTGTGCGACTAAAATAATGGTTCCGCTCCATTCCTTTTTTAGAGCTACCATGGTTTTTGCCATACTGAGCATCCATGTCACATGCGCATCATGACCACACATGTGTGCAACGGGCGTTTCGGTTCCATCATCGAGTTTTACCCGCACTTTACTTGCATAAGGTAAGCCAGTCGCTTCTTGAACCGTATTGGCATCCATGTCGGCACGGTACATGACCGTTGGTCCCGCCCCATTTTTTAAAATCCCGACCACGCCTGTTTTTGCTATTCCGGTTTTAACATCAAACCCTAATGACTTAAGCTCTTTGGCAACAATGGCAGAAGTGCGGGTTTCCATAAATCCCAATTCTGGGTGTTCATGAATATCTTTATAAACCTTACTTAACCATTCTGTTTGGCCGTCAATAATGGTTATCGCTTTTTGTGAGACGGCAGGTAAATTAGATGAGTTTACTTCCGCAGGTTGAGCATTCAACGTACTGCTCAAGAGCACACAAGCTGACAAACCTAAAAAACGATAGAGTTGAACTTTATTTACCATGCTTTAAGCTCCTTCTTTGAATAATGTTCATATCTAATTAATAAGTACTTTTCTTTTAACTAATTCTTTCTTTTCTAATCGATTCAACAATGTACCAAATAGAGTTGCCATTACATACATTAAGATTGAATACACGGCTGCCGGCATAGCTGCGTCTGAACTCGCCATAACAGTTAAAGCAATCGTTAAAGCTAAGGTACTGTTATGAATTCCTATTTCAAAAGCACAGGCTTTAGCTTGAAAGCTATTAATACCAAATAAACGAGGCACCAAATAACCAATCGCAAGACTACAAATACAGAAAAGTAAGGTGGCTCCACCCACTAGCCCAATGTAATTGAGAAGTTTTTGGTAATCTTTGGCAATCGCAAGTGAAACAATAAAAAGTAGAAATATGATCGCGAAAACACGAACAGGCTTATTTAGCTTCTCGGCTAAATGAGGCGAAAAATGTCTGATCAACATCCCAATCACGACGGGAACTAAAATAATCACGAATACCTGAATGATTTTAGAAAACTGTAGCCCTACATTTTGTTCACTCGCGACAAAATGTTGTAAGGCAAAGTTAACAATCAATGGCAAGGTAAAAGCGGCAATCACCGAGTTGATGGCAGTTAAAGTAATGTTGAGAGCAATATCACCTTTATATAAATAGCTATATAAATTTGCAGTTGGACCACCTGGGGAAGCGGCGAGTAATATCAGTCCCACCGCAATCATTGGAGGCAAAACAAAGACCTTACAAATGAGAAAAGCGATGCTCACCAAAACGATTAGCTGGCAAAACAGTGCGACAAACACTGCTTTAGGATGCTGACGAACACGTTTAAAATCATTGAGGGTTAATTCGAGTCCCATGCCGGCCATAATAATGGCCAAAGCTATGGGTAAGAATACGGTAATTACCAATGAGTCCATTCGTTTCTTCCTTTTTAATTTTTTGTATTATTTAGAATTTATAACCAATCTTGAGTCCATACCCAATCGAGTGGTTGTCCTTAAACTCACCCACGTAATAGTCACTACCCGCCTGTGCGCCAAGCTGACCTTTTGCATCGCCTAACCAGTAATATTTCACACCACCAGAAATAAAGTATTGGGATGTTGGGCTATATTGAGCACCGATTCCTAAATTGTAATATCCCTTGGTTGGGCCACCAGTTGAGACTTTATCACCTGCACCAGAGTCCCAACCCACTGACACAGAGCCTAACCATTTAGGTGAAAAACGTTGCCCTACTCCCAAATTTAAAGTCCATTGGTCATCATCATAACGAACCAAATTAAATCCTTCCGGACGGCTCGGCGTCGATAAGCCTCCGACAACTTTTGAAATTTCACCAAAACGATAAGGTTGTAGCGCCAAATCACTCCAATTTACCCAACGCAAGCTACCGAACAGTAAAGTTCCCTGACGTAAACCTGTTTGAAACTCTAAATTCACTGAGTTTGGAGATTTAAATTTGGTTGTGCCAGACCCTTCGCCATTAGGTAACGCTGAAATAATGTGATTTAAATAGTTTTTCTTTTGCTCAGTCATCTGCCCGATAGAAATCATATAGTCGAGATGTTGGCTAACTAAATCGCGTCCTTGCTGAGTCGTTAACATATCAATTAACGGCGCATTTTCAGTTGCGTTTACTTTGTGGGTAATGGCAGAACGATAGGTAAGTGAAACTTTAACGGCCTTTTCAGGAATTTGATAAGCCAGTCCAGCTAACCAGCCCCAATCACCCACAGTTTTAGTTTGAAAGTCATAGCCATTATAAAGACTAAATACATTGCCTCTTAAATTGACCTGACTTTTGAAGGTTTGATAAACCGGCCCTGCAAAAATATTCCAGTTTTTATTAGGTTGATATCCAGCAATGAAACTAAAACTTTGAATATCAAATTCCGATTTTGCATTTCCTGTGGGAACTTGACCAGAAGTAGCATTTGCAAGGCTTGTAGTCGTAATACCAGGAAGCATAACTGTATCTTTCGGCGTTGCGACAAAGCCATTTACACCAGAATATTCGGTGTCAGCTCCAAAAGGCTGATCGTAAAGCAACCCAAATGAATACTGCGGTGCCAACTGTAATTTTAAAGCCGCAGTCGGCCGATAATCTGTATTGGCAATATCTGAAATTGACTGATGTGAAGGGTTAGTACCAGATTCCACTCCTTTTAAATCAGTATCTGTCACACCTAAACTTGCTTCAAAGTAATTTCCCGGTTGTAAAAATGCTGAGACGGATTGGCCTGTTTTATCAAATGCCGCAGCATGTAATGCACTTGTACAAATTGAAGCTATTCCCAATACTAATGTTCTATTTCTTACTACAAAAATCATGGATCCATCCTGGATTTTTTTATTTTGATGGTTCACTTTATTTAGATTTTGAGTGGTGTGCTTAGCCCCAAACGCCAATTCGTTGACTGTGGATGCCATATTTAAAAATTATAAGATTGCCTCTCTGAAATGAGATAAGTCCTTTTGAACTCAAGATTAAAGACGACGATGATTTAAAACTTTCGGATAATTTTTTAAGAAACTTTTGTATTTATTGCTGTTAATATTAAAGCACATGATAGATTTCCCAATCCTTCATATCTCTATAAATCACGGCGCACCAAACTAGAAAAGCTAAAGCGATGATATTTATATACCTTCGCTTTAGCTTATAAATTTATCGGATATACAATCTGTAGATTAAGATAGTAGATACATCAGTAATCTAAATCTTCCGCTAAAATTCATATTTCGCCATCATTTCTATACGCTTATCTTTCCCTACTTGCTGACTTACAGTGTTGCGCTCGCCATAGACATATTCGACCCCAAAAGTTAAGGGTTTATTGGGTTTAAACATCAGATTAGCCCAGCTTTGTTGTAACTTTTTATTGGCATCTTTTGTTATTACGTCTTTATCTTCATAGATCAATGCACCATGACCTATTGTGCCCCTTAGCTTTTCATTAAATTGATAAGTAAGGCCCAATTGAAATGCATCAAAATCAATTAACTCGACATCATCTCCGTTTTGGATATGACGAACATTATCAGAGGTAGCCAGTAATAATTTATTGTCTCCAGAAACATGCGAATAGTTGCTATTAAATAATAAAGATGGTGTGATTTTATAGCGAAGACCTAATGCTGCACCCCATCCCATTTTAGTTTCATCATTTTCATTACGTAGACGGACTTCCTGAACTAAACCACGTGCAGTCATTACGCCTTTATCAGTGGCAAATTCATGTTTCAATTTACTTGCCAGTAAAGGCAGGCGGTTCTCGTCATTGCCTTTTTCTAAACTTAAAAAATAAGAGGTTGATGTATTGATTGGCCCTGAATAACGCACCATTGGATTACGATTGGTACCACCACCTAAAGCGGTATTTGAATCTAGCATTTCTGGTGCTGTTTCAGTTGAAAGAAAAGTAGACGTCGTTTGACCGATCAACCAACGATCATAATTTAAATAGACATGTCGCAGACGGGCATTGTCTTTATTTGTCCCACCACGAAAATCTATTTCAATTTTCCCTTTTAACGTCTTTTCCCCTACAGCAGTATTAAAATCTAAACCAATACGAGAGGCATTTACGGTCGAATCCAAGCGATCTTCAGTAGATTTTTTATCAGGATCCCCTTCTAGTAATACACCATTAATGCGGTTAAACATACCTTTCGCGCCTTCAAACTGATATGCAGCATCAGCACGAACAAAGCCATACAAATTAACATCGGCACCAGATTTTGATTGCCATTTGAATATAGCTTGAGTATTTTTTTCGGGTGGCGTGATAACACTTGCTGTTGGTACATATGGAACCTGTACGCTAGTTGTAGATGTTGCTTTTTGAGTCTGAAGCATTTGTCGAAGTTCATTCACTTCAGCACGCAACTTATCAATTTCACTGTTCTGATCGGCATGGGTAAATGTGGTGAGAGTGGTTAAGCTAACGATTAGCATTGTCTTAGCTGAGTTAAATTTCATTTTGCATTCCTTTGTTTTATTTCAATAAACCGTGTTGTTCATCCATTTACAAAAATTGTAGATATACTCTCCCCCTAAATAGCTTTTTTCAGCTACTTAGAACGTCTTACTTTTTAGATTTAAAAAACCATTGAAGACTGCATTGATAAAAAAAACGTGTAGTGAGAATTACAAAAATTAATCTTGAGAGCTGAAAGGCAACTACAATGGGTACTGCGAGACCGAGAGCTTTAGCCATCAGTGACATTTCTGCAATGCCTCCGGGGGAAAAACCTAAAATCAAGATTTGTTTTTCAGTATGGCTTAGGTTGACCAGTAATAACGCAAAGCTGATCGATAACACTAAAGCCAATAAATTGAATATCAGTGTTATTCCAATAAACTTTTTATTCTTCTTTAAAAAGCTAAATGGAAATTTGCTGCCTAATGACCAACCAATACAGACTTGACCAAAGGCAGTAAACCATTCGGGCAATTTCATCTGAAGTATTCCACAAAATGACAACAACCCAATAATGGCAAGTGGCCCCAAAATCCAAGCATTCAAAAGATTAAAAAATTGAAAAACCTTACCCACAAACAGGGCCAGACAAAAAAGCAATACGACCTGAAAAAAGCTAAATTGATCCGACTCAGGTATTTTTAAACCAGTCCATTCAACTTGAAAATAAAGTTCCATAAAAATTGGAACCAACACAACTAGAACCACAATTCTCAAACTATGGGCAGCAACGACTTTCTCAACCTGAGCTTTATATCGTTCTGCAATATTCACCATTTCACTGGCACTGCCAATGGCCGAAGAAAACCATGCAGTTGCCCAATCCAATGCATTAACTCGATATTGCAAACCAGCCAGCAACGTACCCAACACAAGTGACCATGCCAACCCAATTAGAATAAAGCTCCAATATGCTACCACTGCCTGTACCAAGGCTGGTGTAAAGTATAAGCCTAAGGCCATACCAATAATGACCTGCCCTATGCGTCGCCAATGGGGATCACAGGCAAGTGGATGACCAACGCTACCGAACAATAAAGCCGTCAATAAAGGTCCAAGCAACCAAGGCAAGGGAATATGCAAATATTTGGCAATTAAAGCTCCGACCAGAGCAATTGCTAATCCTTTGAGATTTGAGCTTATTTTTTCCATAATTCTGAGCAATAATAGTCAACGAATGCTGACTATTATTGTTGTCCTATTAAGCTTGTTGTTTTTTGATAAACAAGTACTTACGAACGATTGGCAAGATCAGTAATAATCCTGACATGATCCAAAGCCCCATACTGATATTACTGCTCCACAAGATGCCAAGTTCCCCTTGAGAAATCGACAAGGCACGGCGTAAATTTGATTCCATCAACTCTCCAAGTACGAAACCAAGAATCAGCGGTGCCAATGGGAAATCAAATTTTCGTAAAATATATCCAAACACACCCAAGCCCATACATAACAGCAAGTCAAAGATATTGCTATGAATAGCATACACACCAACAAAACTAACACTTGCGATGATCGGGATCAGAATATAATTAGGAATACTCAACATGCGGGCAAAGAAACCCACCAGTGGCAAGTTCAATACCAATAGAATGATATTACCCACCATTAAAGATGCAATCAGTGACCACACCAGTACAGGTTGCTGAACAAATAACTGTGGACCTGGTGTTATGTTGTACATAAGCAACGCGCCCATCATCACTGCAGTCGTCCCCGAGCCTGGCACACCTAGTGTCAACATTGGCACAAATGAACCACAAGCCGCTGCGTTATTAGCACTTTCTGGTGCAGCAAGCCCACGTAAGTCACCTTTACCAAACTTACTACTATCCTTTGCCATTTTTCGTTCAGTGGTATAGGCCATTGCACTTGCAACTGTTGCACCTGCTCCAGGAAGAATACCCAAGAAGAAACCAATCACTGAACTGCGGATAATAGCAACTAACGAGAAGAAGAACTCTTTAAGATTAAAAAGAGAACGCTTTCCTTGTTTTAAGGTAACTTGACCAATTGTGGTACGTTCGAGTAATAATAAAATTTCACTTACACTAAATAAGCCAATAACCAAAGTTGTAAAAGCAATTCCGTCACTTAAACCCACACTGTTAAAGGTAAAGCGATATACACCTGTAATTGCATCCATTCCCACAGTTGAAAGTGCTAGGCCCATGAGTGCCATAATTAAGGTTTTAAAAGGCTGCGTACTGACCAGACCAGTTAAACAAACAATTGCAAAGACCATCAGCGCAAAATATTCAGCGGGACCAAACGCAATTGCCCATTTCGCCAGTATAGGAGCAAACAACACAATCCCAATAAAGGCGACAGTACTCCCAACAAAGGAACTGACCGATGACAAAGACAGTGCGATTCCTGCTTTTCCTTGCTGTGCCAATGGATAACCATCTAAGGTGGTCATAATGGCCCCAGCATCTCCGGGTACATTTAATAAAATCGCTGAAATACGTCCGCCATATTCACAGCCCAAATAAACTGCTGCCAATAAAATCAAGGCACTATCTACGGGTAAACCCAAGGCGTAAGCAAACGGCAATAAAATTGCCACACCATTAATTGGACCTAAACCTGGCAATAATCCTACAATCGTTCCAATAAATGCGCCAATCAAAGCAATTAAAAGATTCTGCGGTTGCAAGGCAACCTCAAAACCCATCATTAAAAAACTTAATACATCCATATCGGGTCATCCTTAACCAAAAAATCCAAGTGGTAATGGCACATCCAAGAAACGGTCAAACATATAATAGGTACTCATGCTAAGTACCAAACCTGTCACCAAAACCGGTATGGTTTTGCCATGGAAAAGTTTGCCCACTGCAATGGTCATTAATAGGGTTGCAACAATAAAGCCTAGCCATTCAAAAACTAATGCATATAGCGTTAAAGCCACCACACACAACGCTAACTTAACGACTAGATGTTTTGTCCACCCCAACTCAACGGGTTCAAACATAATGGCTGGTCGAATAGTTAGATACGCTGCACTCGCTGTAATTAACCCCATTAACAGAATAGGAAAAGCTTTAGGGCCCACTGGATCGTAGGAAATTGGCGCTTCAAAATTGCTCGCATAGATCAACAAAAATAATCCGCAAACCGTAATAATGGCGGTAAGAATCCGTTCAGATTTCATTATCTATCCTCAGAAAAAAACTGAGCTGAAAAATAGCTTCTCAACCCAGCCTATTTGTTATTGTGATAATTTATATTCTTGCGATAACTGCCGCATTTCTGCGGTCTGTTTATAAACATAAGTAGTGAGTTCTTCACCTGTCATCTGAAATGGGAGTAGATCCTGATTTTCACGGACTGCATCAAATTTCTGGTTAGCCATCATTTTATCGAAGGCATTTTTCCACCAACCATAGGCTTCATCACTGACCTTTGGTCCCATATAGAAACCACGGATGACTGGCCACTCTATATCGTAGCCTTGCTCTTTTGCAGTAGGTAATTTTGAGAACTTCCCGTCTAAACGCTTGTTTGCAAAAACTGCCAAAACCCGAATATCACCAGACTCTAGGTATGAACTTACTTCACTAATATTCCCTACTCCGACTTGAATATGCTGCCCCAGTAATGAGGTCAGCACTTCCCCACCACCTTCAAGTGCAACAAATCTTAAATTGGCAGGACTAATACCTGCTTTTTTTGCCAACATTGCTGTTTGCATCCAGTCTTGACCACCCACACTTCCGGCACCACCAAAGCTCAGTGCTTTGGGGTTTTCTCGGAGTGCTTTCATCAAGTCATCAAGGTTTTTCAATGGTGAGTCTTTATGTACCGAAACCAGACCATAATCTACGGCGACCCCAGACAACCATTTCACATCTTTTTCAGTGAAGTTTCCGAATTTTCCTTGTGCCAAGTTCAAGAGTGAACCAGTGGAAAATGCAACTACTGCATTATTATTAGCAGGATCACTATTTACGATCTTATTATAGGCTACGGCACCTACCCCACCTGGCATATAGGTTACGCGTATTGGGTCTTTGAGCTGGTCTGTTTGTTTAAAGCCAGATTGGATTAATTTACAAGTCATATCAAAACCGCCACCAGGCTTTGCTGGGGCTATACATTCCGGACGTTTTGGCTGACCAGCCTCTTTAGAAGCATTTCCTGAACCACATCCAGCCATTGTCACACTGACGCATGTTAATGCGAGTAAAGTTAAATTTTTCATGTTACATACATCCTTATAACGTTTTGCTCTATTCATATTTTGATTTTTACCAATCTCCATAATCGACCTCCTTGGCACGATCATGTTTACTGGTTTTTAGTTTTAATCTTGTGTTTTGAAATGCGCTCTTTCACAGCGAACTTCAGCAATGCTGCGTTACTATAAAAATTACGAATCAACCGACTAAAAGAAATAGCTAAGTGGAGGGAAAGTTATGACAACCACCAGATCTATAATGAGTAATTAAAACCTTTGCAAAAATATCCAAAAATGCTGGTTTTAATTAATACTGATGAATAACAATAAGATAGTAAAAACATAATCTATTGAGTTGTCTTTTGCATATCCATGCTATGGGTAACGTTTAATATTCAAATAAAAAACCTATTTACCCAATCTTCCCTTCTGATCAAATGAGCTCAATACTCATATGTTTTTCCAATAGTTATTTAATCAGGTGCGCTTCTTCATAATTTGCAAACCCATCATATTTTTTAATGCATCATGCATTTAATGCTCTCCCTTTCTAATTTGAAAAGATTAAAGCACAGAATAAGAAATCATCGTGATACCAATAATTTAAAGGGGGCATTAGTAAAATTAAATAGGCTTAAAATTCCAAGTAAAGAGAGTAGGAGAAACTGAAAAGGGTCGTTTTATTATTATTGGAATATGAAGTTAAAGATAACTTTTATAAGAATGGATAATTATTTATAAGAGAATATACAGCTGTTAATATACAAAAAATCTATGAAAATTTAACGCTTACTAAAATTAATACGGATATTTATATATGGAAATCAAGCAAATAAAGTATTTTTTGACGGTCGTTGAAGCAGGCAGTATTGGTAAGGCAGCCCAAAAACTTGATGTTGGTGCTTCGGCAATTAGTCAACAAATTAGTAAACTAGAACAAGAGTTAAGCATTCGCTTGCTGCAGCGTAATGCTTTTGGCGTCACACCAACTCCCGCAGGTCTCGCATTTTTAAAACATTCTCAACTTATTTTACGTCAAGTGAACTTTGCAATAGATGCTGCACATTCTGCAAGACTTTCCGGACATGTCAGCCTTGGGTTTCCACCGACCATTACCGCTTTGATTGGCATCCCTTTAATGAAATTAATGTCTGAACGCTATCCAGACATTCGTCTTGAGATTGTCGAAACACTGTCGGGTAATCTCATTCAAGCCATTAACTCGCGCCAGCTTGATATTGCTATTATTTTTACCAATGAAATTGACAAGCAATGGTCAATACAACCATTGGTACGCGAGCAAATGTATTTAATGGCACGCAAAGAAGTACTAGAAAAATACGGTCTTGCTGAATGCATCAAAAGCGGCATTATTCAGTCCCAACAAATTGGTGACATTCCTTTAGTACTGCCACGCCAGCGCCACAGTCTAAGAAAATTACTTGAACACAAGATTGGACAGCTTAATGTCGTCTATGAAATTGATGGCCTGCACTTACTCATGGATAGCCTGATTCACCTTGAACTTGCCAGTGTCCGCCCCGGAAGTGCTTGTCTGCAAGAGTACAAACATAAGCTTCAATTGCTCAAACTGGTTGATCCTGAAGTTGAGCGAATCAATTACTTGGTGAGCCTTGCCGAAGAAGAGTTATCCCCTGCGGCACTCGCTGCTAAGTCTGCAATTAAAGCGTGTGTGAAAGAGCTTATTCAAAATCAAATCTGGCCATGTTCTGAAATTATTTTATAAAAGGTCATTAATTTTATTAAATACCCAATTAATTTTGCCCTCTCACTCCCTCCTGCTTTTTGAGATTACATTTTCGTCCGAATGATAAGTGGTTTTCTGTTTATCGAAATATAGATGTGTAGTTTGAACTGGAAACAAGGCATCACATTTTCTACGAAGGGTCTCTCTAAATCTCATCTCAAACCCATTTTTATTTAGGTTTATTGATTGAACCGATTTAGGTCCGACCTCGAAAATCGTGAATGTTTCCATTCTGTCAGGCCAAGGAGGTCTCCAATGGATGTCGTGAATAACCCTAGGGCTACTTTTAAAAAAATATTAAATGTAACGAGTGGCAACTTTTTAGAACAGTACGATTTTTTTCTTTTTGGTTTCTATGCCACTTATATCGCAGCAAAATTTTTCCATTCTGAAAATGAATATGTCTCTTTAATGATGACATTTACCGTATTTGCTGCGGGCTTTCTTATGCGTCCTCTTGGCGCTATTTTTTTAGGTGCTTATGTCGACAGAGTTGGGCGACGTAAAGGTCTTATTGTGACCTTAAGCCTTATGGCAATCGGAACCATCTTAATTACCTTTGTGCCAGGTTATGAAACCATTGGTATTATTGCGCCAATTTTGGTGGTAATTGGACGTCTATTACAAGGCTTCTCGGCAGGCGTTGAATCTGGCGGTGTTTCTATTTATTTAGCTGAAATTGCAACAGATAAAAACCGTGGATTTATCACAAGCTGGCAGTCTGGCAGCCAACAGATTGCTGTTGTGTTTGCCGCATTACTTGGTTACTGGCTCAACACCATTTTAACTACTGCTCAAGTGGGTGAATGGGGCTGGCGTATTCCGTTCTTAATTGGTTGTTTAATTATTCCTTTAATCTTTTTATTCCGCCGTACTCTGGAAGAAACCGAAGACTTTAAAGCTCAAAAAACTCATCCAACTTCTAAAGAGATTTTCAGCACACTCGTGAGCAACTGGCGTATTGTGCTTGCCGGTATGATGATGAGCGCGATGACAACAACTACTTTCTACTTTATTACGGTTTACACCACAGTATATGCAAAACGTACTTTAGAAATGTCGGTAACAGATAGCCTGTTAGCAACCGTATTTGTTGGTTTGTCGAACTTTTTCTGGTTACCAATAGGTGGACTACTTTCAGACAAAATTGGTCGTCGTCCTGTTTTAGTCGGTATTACCACACTTGCTCTCTTTACAAGTTATCCAGTTTTAAGCTGGTTAGTGAGTGACATTAGTTTCACCAACCTTTTGATTACGCTTGCTTACTTCTCGTTCTTCTTTGGTCTGTACAACGGAACCATGGTCGCAACGCTTGCCGAAGTGATGCCAAAACGTGTACGTACAGTCGGCTTCTCTTTAGCGTTCAGTCTTGCAGCAGCTATTTTTGGTGGCATGACCCCGATTGCCTGTACATATCTAGTCGAAAATACGGGTAATGCAAGTGCACCAGCATTTTGGCTGATGTTAGCTGCGGTATGTAGCCTCATCTCAAGCTTATATCTATGTCGCGGTTCCAAGCAGAAAAATTCTGAAGCAATTGCTGAACCTGTGAAGGTTAGCGCTTAAAACAAACTACAACTTAACCTGAAATTTTAATGAACAGTACGGCAGATCTTCAGTCTCCGTACTGCGTCTCTTGCAACTAAAGTGAGGCATTATGAAAAAGTCCCCTATCTTCATGACCATTTGCCTAGCTAGTGCAGGCTTAGGCTCAACCCTTGCTAACGCAGATACAATCGAAGTGATTAGCTCAGGCGGTTTTTATTCATCTATGGAAAAACTCATTCCAATATTTGAAAAGCAAACTGGTCACACGGTTCACCTCTCATCTGGTTCATCAATGGGTGCTTCACCAACTGCAATCCCAAACCGTCTTGACCGTGGTGAACATTTTGATGTTGTGGTATTGGCTGCTCCTGAACTAAACAAGCTTGCAGAAAAGGGTTATGTAGACCCAAATTCACAAAGTGCTTTAGTTAATTCAAGCATTGGAATGGCTGTGCCTAAAGGTGCCCCAAAACCTGATATTAGCTCTGCAGCAAAATTCGAAAAGGTTTTATTAAATGCAAAGCACATAGGCTATTCGGCAAGTGCGAGCGGCACACATCTTGAAAAGAATGTTTTCCCAAGCTTCTCGCCTGTGGAATACAAAGTAATTTCTGGTAAAGCAGAAAAAGTGGTAGGTGACCGCGTTGCAAAACGTATCGCGGAAGGACAGTTTGATATTGGCTTCCAGCAAATCAGTGAAATCAAACCTTTCACTGGCAAATATGGTCAGGTTGATTTAGTCGGTCCAATTCCAGCACCTTATCAGAAAGTCACCGTGTTTGCGGCGGGCATTGGTAAAAACTCTGAACATGAGAAGGTTGCAAAAGAGTTAATCAAATTTGTGAAATCGCCACAAGCAACACAAATTATTGAAGAACAGGGTCTTGAGCAGGTTAAAGAATAAAAGCTCTAAAAGGCAACGTCTTGAGGTGATGTTGCCTTTACTCTATTGCCGGTTTACTCAAAGCAATAGAACAAAATATATAGCGATAAACCAGTGTAGAATTAATCCATAAAGGTTAATGTAGTATTTGCCGTGGAACTCAAACAATTAAAGTATTTTATTGCAGTGATCGAGTCAGGAAGCTTAGGTAAAGCTGCAAAAAATCTCGATATTGGAACGTCTGCATTAAGTCAGCAAATCTCAAAATTAGAAAGCGAACTCTCCATTCGCCTTTTACAGCGCACCGCCCTTGGTACAGTTCCCACCCCTGCGGGTTTAGCTTTTTTTCAACAGGTTCAACTTGCACTTAGGCACCTAGACCATGCCGTAGATTCTGCTCATTCTTCACGTTTAAGTGGACATGTTACCGTTGGATTTTCTCCGAGTGTTGCAGCGGTTATTGGCACGCACTTTTTAAAACTCATGAGAAATCGCTATCCCGACATTAAAGTACGTTTAATTGAAGGGTTATCCGGTGACCTCAAGGCATTGGTCAATGCAAGACAACTCGATGTTGCTATCATCTTTAGTGACGATGTCGACCCTCAGTGGGCGATACAGCCTTTAGTCAAAGAACAGATGTTTTTAATTTCGCCTAAAGAAGTGCTGAGCCAGTACCACCTTGAAAGCTGTATCGACACTCAAACCATTACCCATCCACAACTAAAAGAACTTCCACTGATTTTACCGAGCCAACGACATGGGCTGCGTTTGTTGCTCGAACAAAAAATTCATCAGCTTAAAGTGGCCTATGAAATTGATGGGCTACATTTGCTAATGGAAAGCATTAGCCAACTTGAAATGGCAACCATCCAACCTGCGGGTGCAGCATTAAACTCTCGGCAAGACTTATGTTTACTGCGCGTTGTAGAACCTGCAATTGAACGTATTAACTATTTAATTAGTTTATCTGAAGAAGAAATCTCGCCTGCCACTTTAGCTACTAAAGTGGTAATTCGTGCTTGTGTGACTAACCTGATTAATGAAAAACGCTGGCCTGGTGCGAAACTCATAAACACTTAAGCCATTAGTGTTTATTTTTACTAAACACCCATTCAAGCCCAGCCTCTCACTCCACCTTCTCTTTTAAAGCTACATTAGCCCTAGCTGAGAAAGGGAGAAATCCATGCATGATGTGATTGTAATTGGTGGTGGGAATGCCGCACTGTGTGCCGCGCTCACAGCAAAAGAAAGTGGCGCCTCTGTGCTGGTGCTAGAAGCAGCACCTAAAAAGTGGCGTGGGGGTAATTCACAACATACCCGTAACCTTCGCTGCATGCATGATGCTCCTCAAGATGTATTAGTCGATGCCTACCCAGAAGAAGAATATTGGCAGGACCTACTTAAAGTAACTGCCGGAAAAACCAATGAGCACTTAGCTCGTCTGGTCATTCGTAGCACGGCGACCTGTCGCGACTGGATGCGTAAACATGGTGTGAATTTTCAGCCGCCGCTATCGGGTGCTTTGCATGTTGCACGTACCAATGCCTTTTTTATGGGTGGCGGTAAAGCTCTCATTAATGCGTATTACCGTAGTGCTCAAGAACTTGGCATCGAAATTTTATACAACACAAAAATTAAAGACCTAAAGTTAAACCAAGGACATTTTGAAGCTGCAATTGCTGAAGATGGTCGTGTGTTTAAAGCAAAAAGCTGTGTATTGGCCGCAGGTGGTTTTGAGTCAAATCTGGAATGGTTAAGAGAAGCATGGGGACAAAATGAAAATGGCGAATGGCCTGCCGATAATTTCATTATTCGTGGTACTCGCTTTAATCAAGGCACCTTACTCAAATTTATGATAGATCAAGGCGCCGATATTATTGGTGACCCATCACAATCTCATTGCGTCGCTGTAGATGCACGAGCACCGTTATACGATGGTGGTATTTGTACCCGTATTGACTGCGTTTCATTGGGTATTGTGGTTAATAACAAAGCCGAGCGTTTTTACGATGAAGGCGAAGACTTCTGGCCAAAACGTTATGCGATTTGGGGCCGTCTTGTTGCCAAACAGCCACAGCAAATTGCCTATTCCATTATTGACTCAAAAGCCATTGGGCGCTTTATGCCACCTGTGTTTGCCGGTGTAAAAGCTCACAGCATTCAAGAGTTAGCCGAAAAAATCGGGCTAGACGCAAAAACCTTATGCCACACCGTAGAAGAGTTTAACCACTCTTGCGTGCAAGGCACCTTTAACCATACCATTTTAGATGACTGCACCACCCAAAATATTGTTCCCAACAAAACGCACTGGGCCGTTCCGCTCGATCAACCACCCTTCTATGCCTATGCCCTCAAACCCGGCATTACCTTTACCTATTTAGGTTTAAAAGTCGAAGACGATGCTGCTGTGCGTTTTAACAATAAAGCTAGCCGCAATCTGTTTGTCGCAGGTGAAATGATGGCAGGTAACGTACTCGGTCAGGGTTATACCGCAGGGGTCGGCATGTCGATTGGAACGACGTTTGGACGCATTGCCGGAAAAAATGCAGCCCACTATGCACTTTCACAAGGAGTTGAACATGAATGCTAATAGCAAAGCCCTAATTCCAGTTGTTCAGCTCTCTGACCATGAGCAAGAGGTTCAAAGAGCGCTACAGATTTGTAATGCTTGTCGCTACTGTGAGTCATTTTGCGCTGTTTTTGCGGCTATGACCAAACGTCTTGAGTTTAACCAAGCCGATATTCATTACTTAGCAAACCTATGTCATAACTGTGGGGCTTGTTTACACGCTTGCCAATATGCCCCACCACATGAGTTTGGCGTAAACATTCCAAAAGCGATGGCGCAAGTACGTTTAGAAACTTATCAAGAATTTGCTACGCCGCAGCCTTTAGGTCGACTTTATAAGTCTGTCGGGATTCCTTTTGTCTCGGCATTAACACTTATTTTCTTTTTATGCATGTTAGCCGTGGTGTGGTACAAAGGCACTGACCTATTTGCAGGCTACCAAGGTAATTTCTATGCGATTTTCCCGCATAACTTTTTAGCTCTATTGTTTGGAGCAACCTTTACCATTGCGATTGTTCTGCTCGGCATTGGAATTAGTAAATTCTGGCGACAAACATCTAAAGTCATTCATGGCAAAGTTGAAAAACCTGATCTTGTTCAAGCTACTCAAAATGTATTAACACTTAAATATTTAGATGGTGGGCATGGCAAAGGTTGTAATGAACAAGATGACCGTTACACACAAATCCGACGTGTATTCCATCACCTTACGTTTTATGGCTTTATGCTCTGCTTTGCAGCCACTATTGTAGCGACTTTATATCACTATTTTCTTGACCTACATGCACCTTATCCTTACCTAAGCTTGCCTGTGATTTTAGGAACTTTGGGTGGAATTGGCTTAGTTGTCGGACCATCTGGCTTGCTCTATTTAAATCTTAAACGCCATCCATTACATGGTGACCGTGAGCAAAAACCTGTAGATCGAGGCTTTATCTTCCTTCTACTTATCGTTAGTGCTTCAGGCCTAGCCCTCATGGCATTTCGTAATACCCCTTACATGGCACTTTTATTGATTTTCCATTTAGCCACAGTCATGACGTTCTTTATTACCATGCCATTTGGAAAGTTCGCACATGGTTTTTACCGTAGTGCTTCTTTACTCAAATTTGCCATCGAAGAACGTATTTCCAAGAAGTCGTAATTTCACTCAAAAGTATTCACTATCTTGGCATAGTGAATACTTTTATTATTTTTCAGCTCAAAACACTTCACGTCTTCCCTACTTTTTACTATTTAAAATTCCTAAGCCATACATCGGCCACTTCGTACTCGCTTTAATATTGTTAATTAACATCGCCACCAAGACTAAAGACACTGCGCCGACCAAAACAGGGAAAATCAAAAAACTCCACTCGTAATGTATGCTGCTCGCGGTAAGCAAAATAACTAAAGGATTGGCACCCGCTGGTGGATGAACACACTTAAAAATCTGCATGAGTGCAATGGCACAGCCCACTGAAAAAGCAATTGTAAAAATAGAAACACCGACAAATTTTAGAAAAAACAAACCCACAAAAGCCGAGATAAGATGCCCAAATATAATATTTCTCGGCTGTGCTAAAGGTGATTGGGACACGGTATAGAGCAAGACACAGGTCGCACCAAACGGCGCCATGATAAAGATATTGTGTGTGAGCTTACTTAACCACAGAAGTATAAAAATACTGACTGTCCCTCCAACAAGGCTTCGTAAAATATCAATTTTATTGGGCGATGGAGCCAGTTTTTCTTTGCCATAAAAGATCGAGAACATGGTTTTATTCCTCAAACAAAAAGTTGCTTTTTAAAAAGCATATAGATAAAATTTCAAATAGTACAGATCTGTACTATTTTATTTTTTGGAAAAGACACATGTCAAAATCTGCCTTAAAAATATTAGATACAGCCGAGAAGTTATTTAACGAAAATAGTTTTGTCGGGGTTGGCGTTGACTTGATTCGCGATGAATCCGGTTGTTCAAAAACCACCATGTACACTTACTATAAAAATAAAAATCAACTGGTTAAGTCTGTCTTAGTTGCACGTGATGAACGGTTTAAGCAAAGTCTTTTAGGTTATGTGGGAGATGCAACGGGGTTAGAGGCCATCAATAAAATTCTGGATTGGCACACCAATTGGTTTAGGCAAGATTTTTTTAAAGGCTGTTTATTTGTAAGAGCGGTCGCTGAATCTAACCAAGATGATCAAGACATTATTTCTACTTCTAAAGCCCATAAACAATGGATTAAAGTACTGATTGCGGCAAACTGCAATATACCCCATGGTGAAGCTTTATCTGAGCTGATCTATACGGTAATTGAAGGCCTCATTAGCCGCTTTTTAGTCGATGGTTTCGATGAAACACTTGCGATAAACATGAAAAATTCTATTAATCAATTATTTAATATTCATCAACTAAACATGAGAACTTAAAATGGAAGTGGACCATATTTTTATTTGTGTACAATCAGGTGCTCCCGAAGCTGAAACTTTAAAAAAATTTGGTCTAACAGAAGGCTCATCCAATAAACACCCGGGTCAAGGTACAGAAAACAGACGCTTTTTCTTTAAAAATAGCTTTATCGAATTAATCTTTTTAAATAATGCAGAAGAAGCCTCAAGTGATCTCACAAAACCGACTCTGCTTTTTGAACGACTCAGTGCTCAAGATAATATCGCATCCCCTTTTGGTATTTGTTTTCGCCCTAAAAATAAAGATGATAACGGTGCAAAATTTCCTAACTGGGTTTACAAGCCAAATTATTTGCCAGCTAGCTTAGAAGTAAATGTTGCTAAAGATTCTGTTGTATCTGAACCGATGTGGTTCTTCCTTTCATTTGCTTCACGACCAGACCTCGCCTCTAAAGAAAAACAACAACCTCTTGTTCATAGCAAAGATTTATCAGAAATAACTTCTATCAAAGTTTCTATTCCAAAGCTCGGACAGCACCCTACTTCGTTACTGTTCAACACGCTTGATAGTTTTGAAGTGACTGATGGCTCAGAGCATTTAATGGAAATTAGTTTTGATCATGAGCCTCAAGGAATGATTCATGATTTCAGACCAGAGCTACCGCTTATTTTTAAATATTAAGGCTCTTATTTTCCAATAAAAAAACTGTGATTTATTTCAAATCACAGTTTTCATTAAAATTAAATAACATTAAAAGCGGCAATAGCTTAAGCAATTTTCCCATCAATAATGCCTTTTTCTTTTAACGTAGCCAGCTCTTCTGCTGTTTTAAATCTCGATAAGATTTGAGCAGTATGTTCACCTAACTCTGGCGGTGCATGATGGTACTCAACCGGAGTATCAGACAACTTTATTGGTGAACCAATGGTTTGGAAGTTTTCATTTAAACGATGGGGAATATTCACCACCAAATTGCGGTGTACAATTTGTGGTTCAGCCAAAGCATCTTCAATAGAGTTGATAACACCTACAGGTACTTTAAACGCATGAATCATCTCAACCCACTCTTTGGCAGTTTTCTGCAAAAAGTGCTCCGACAATAAAGGAATCAGTTCATCTCGATATTTGACGCGGTCTTGATTACGCACAAACTTTTCATTTTCGAGTAACTCTGGATAACCAATCGCAATACACAAATCTTTAAACTGTTTATCGTTACCGCAAGCAATAATAAATTCTTTATCTTTAGCCTTAAAAGTTTGATACGGCACAATACTTGGGTGCTGATTACCCATGCGCTGTGGTGCTTTACCTGAAGCTAAATAATTCATTCCCTGATTTGCTAGTGCCGCAACCTGCACATCAAGTAGTGACATATCAATATATTGACCACGCCCTGTGTGCGAACGTGCAATCAAGGCAGCTTGAATGGCAATGGTTGAATACAATCCCGTTTGAATATCTACTACAGCCACACCAACTTTTTGTGCACCACCGCCTGCCACATCATCAGGCTCGCCAGTAATGCTCATTAAGCCTGACATACCCTGAATAATAAAGTCATAGCCAGGCTCTTCTGCCCGAGGGCCATCTTGCCCAAAACCAGTAATCGAACAATAAACAAGATTTGGGTTGAGCTCACTTAATGAGGCATAGTCCAAACCATATTTAGCTAAAGACCCCGTCTTATAGTTTTCAATCACCACGTCGGCAGTCTTGGCAATTTCATAAATTAAAGCCTGACCTTCTGGTGTTGTTATGTCTACCGCAACGGAATATTTATTGCGGTTGGTACACTGAAAATAGCCAGATTCACGGGTCATGTTTCCATCTTGATCGGGCATCCATGGTGGGCCCCACATGCGGGTGTCATCACCTACTCGAGGACGTTCAATTTTAATCACTTCCGCGCCAAGGTCTGCAAAGATTTGCCCACACCACGGTCCCGCAAGCACACGACTTAAATCTAAAACCCGAATCCCTTGTAATGCACCCATAACGATACCCTTATTTTTTAAAAAGGCGCTCCCGAAAGAACACCTCTATCTTTTAAAAATGAATGAGTTAGTTACTAAATGCCGCGATGCCTGTTTGCGCACGGCCTAAAATCAGGGCATGAACGTCATGTGTACCTTCATAGGTATTCACAACTTCAAGATTGACCAAATGACGTGCCACACCAAACTCATCGCTAATACCGTTTCCACCCATCATGTCACGTGCCATGCGAGCAATATCAAGCGCCTTTCCACAGTTGTTACGCTTAATTAAAGATGTGCCTTCAACTGACGCAATACCTTCATCTTTCATGCGTCCGAAACGTAAAGCTATTTGCAAACCTAATGCAATTTCAGTTTGCATATCTGCCAGTTTCTTTTGAATCAACTGATTTGCAGCCAAGGGACGACCAAATTGCTTGCGGTCCATTGTGTATCGATGTGCGGTATGCCAACAGAACTCGGCAGCACCCATTGCGCCCCATGCAATGCCATAGCGGGCACTATTTAGGCAAGTGAACGGACCACGCAAACCACGAACTTCAGGGAATGCATTTTCTTCAGGCACAAAAACGTTATCCATCACAATTTCACCCGTAATCGATGCACGTAAACCGACCTTGCCATGAATGGCAGGCGCAGATAGACCTTCCCAGCCCTTTTCTAAAATAAAGCCTCGAATATCACCCACATTACCTTCAGCAGAAACTTCTTTTGCCCAAACCACAAATACATCAGCAATTGGGCTATTGGTAATCCACATTTTTGCGCCAGTTAAACGATAACCACCATCAACTTTTTTAGCACGCGTAATCATACTGCCTGGGTCTGAGCCATGGTCAGGTTCGGTCAAACCAAAACAGCCAATGTATTCACCAGTTGCCAATTTCGGCAAATACTTCTGCTTTTGCTCTTCGGTACCAAATTCATGAATCGGAACCATCACCAATGAGCTTTGCACGCTGGCCATAGAGCGGTAGCCCGAATCGACATATTCAATTTCACGCGCAACCAAGCCATAACTCACATAGTTCAAACCCGCGCCACCATATTGCTCAGGAATGGTTGGCCCCAATAAGCCGAGCTCTCCCATTTCACGAAAAATAGACGGATCTGTTGTTTCATGACGGAACTGTTCAAGTACACGGGGTTGCAGGCGTTCTTGGCAATAAGCATGAGCTGCATCACGAATCATGCGCTCATCTTCGCTAAGCTGTTGCTCAATTAAAAATGGGTCTTGCCAGTTAAATTGAACTTTTGCTTTTTTTGTTGTCACCATGTGATTCATCGCATCCTCTGCTTGATTTGATCTTCTTTATTTAACTCGATGTTATGCGTGAAAAATGCAGTAATCAAACGATAAATCTTCATGCAGATATGCGACTTACGCATATTTAAAATAAGTCACATTAAATTTAGATATTTAATTGGTTGTATTTCATTAAAAATGGCTTATTTTTAGACTAAACTCTGCTATCTGCATTTAGGTCATATGCTGTTTTGAAATATGACAACAAATAAAAGGATTTATTTATGCGAAGAAGTATCCCGTCAATTCAGGGCCTGATTTGCTTTGAAAGTGCAGCAAAACATCTAAGTTATACCCATGCTGCGCAAGAGTTATGTATTACTCAAAGTGCGGTTTCTCGCCAAATTCAGCAGTTAGAAGATTTCTTGGGTGCTGAATTATTTATACGTACTCGGCACGGCGTCGAGCTGACTATTGCAGGTCAGCAGTATTTCAAAAGTATTAAGCCTTATTTATTAGGGCTAGAAAAATGTACGGCCGATGTCATTTCTCATAAGGGTTTAGGCGGAACATTAAAGCTAGGCGTGGTGCCTACCTTTGCAACGCGCTGGTTATTACCCAAGCTCCATCTTTTAAATCAAAAATACCCTGAAATTACGGTTCACTTAGAGACCAGTACCAAACCTTTTTTATTTAATGACAATATTTTTGACGCTGCTATTTTTGCAGGCACACAGCAGCAAATTGACCACTGGCCCGGCATACAAGCGCATTATTTAATGGATGAGGAAATTGTACCTGTATGCTCCCCGAGGCTGATCGAAAAGTATTTTCCAGATGCAGTGATGATCAATGAAAATACCTATGATTTAAGCCCCGAAGATTTACTAAACATTCCCCTACTGCAACAAACCACTCGACCTAGCATTTGGCAAGAATGGTTTCTGACTCATCACATGCAACATCCAAAACCCTTTGATGGACAACGTCATGAGTTATTTTCAATGCTTGCCGTTGCTGCCAGCCATGACATGGGAATGGCTCTAATTCCGCAAATGTTGATTGAGTCTGAACTACAAAAAAAAGAACTGGTAATTGTTTCCAATAAAAAACTAAAAGGCAGCCGAAAGTACTACCTCATCCATTCAAGCCAAGACATCACACCGACTATTCAAAAATTTGTTGAGTGGATTTACCACGAATTAGAGCAACTAAAAAGTAACACAGCTCTATAGCTATTATTGAACACCCAATATTGCGATTTATACTCATAAAAAAGGTTGTGATTAATGAGATCACAACCTTTTTAATTAACCGTAATTTACTTTAAATTAATGACTCATCAATTGAATATCTGAACCACTACGTTTCGGGTCAATCAAAATTTTGGCATGCTGTTCAGGGTCGCGTAACGCTTCAAATGCACTCGTAACACCCTCTAAACCAACAACACCTGTAATCAGCGGTGAACAGTTCACTTTACCTTCTGCAATCATATGCAGGGCATCTCGGAACTCAAGCGGTGTATAGCCCAACACAAACTGAATTTCTAACTCTTTATTAATTGCAAGTGCTGGTTCTATTTTGTCACTTTGCATGCACACGCCCACCCCGACAATTCGGGAAAATAAAGGTGCACCTTCAATAATTTGCTGTAAAACACCTGGTACACCCACACACTCAAAAATAACAGGACGCTTTGGCAAAGCCCCTAATTTATCAATCATGCGCCACCCATGCCACCAAGGTAAGCGAGTCGCTTGCAACTTATCAAACAGCCCCATGCCCATATTAATTGCATCAGAAACATTGCCAAGCAAACCAAACTCTTTCCAGTTGGCAAATGGCGATGTCTCTTTCGGATCTACCACAATATCTGCACCACATTGCTCAGCAAGCTTACGGCGGTTTGGCGAAAAATCACTGGCAACCACGGTTTTAACCCCAGCCGCTTTAAGCATTAAAATAACACCTAACCCGACAGGACCGCAGCCAATCACAATAGCAGGTTCACTGGTTTTAACACGGCTACGGCGAACAGCATGCAATGCAACCGCCATAGGTTCAGTCATGGCCGCACTATCTGCATCTAGACCATTGGGTACTTCAAACATCAAGCTCGACTGAGCCAATACTTGCTCGGCATAACCACCTGAAGCATTTGGAGAAAGCCCTGTAGACAAATAACCATGCTGATCTACATTTAAAAGAGGCATTGCACAAACGAGTGTATCGGCTTTAAATTTATGACGAGTTTTTGGGCCATAATCCAAAACTTTGCCACAAAACTCATGTCCCAGTACAAACGGGTCCGTAGACTTAGCTAAACCATTAAACCCGACACGTGCGGCTAAATCATGCATGTGGTCGCAGTGATGTTGCATATGCAAATCAGAGCCACAAATCCCGCATCGAACCACTTCTAATAACGCCTGTCCTTTTGTAGGAGTTAATTTCGGTTGGTCCACCACTTCTAATTTTGCTTGATGACAAAGTACCGACTTCATTTGAACGCTTCCTATTTCTTCTTTTCATTTACTTGCCAGAAATAGATTTCTACAGATAAATTAATCGCCTTATCAGTTTGGTCTTTAGCAAGCCTTCACTCATATTTACAAGTAACAGACGAAATACCAATGACCATTCTTTAGCCAATCCATTGTTAAAGAGTCAACAGTAGGTAGGCTCAGCGAGATTAAAAACAATAAAAATCTTAGTGCTTGTATCTTACACAGACTACGTTATCTTCTTAGGCCAGAACAATGTCATCAAAATTAAAACTTAAACGAATATCTTAAGTTCAAAAAACTCAACTAAATCCCTTTTCACAAAAACATAGCAAATCCAAACTTTTATCAGCAGTCTTAAACAGGCATGATGAATTGATACGAACAGATAAGAAGAAATCTATGATTACAAAAACACTTCCCCTTACAGATATTCATCGCCACCTTGATGGCAATATCCGTATTCAAACGATTTTAGAATTAGGGCAACAATACCATTTAGATTTACCTGCTTACGAGATTGAATCTTTACGCCCACACGTACAAGTGATTGACAACCAACCTGACTTATTAAGTTTTTTATCGAAGTTGGATTGGGGGGTAAAAGTATTAGCCAGTTTAGATGCCTGCAAACGCATTGCATTTGAAAACATGCAAGATGCAGCACAACAAGGCCTAGACTATGTAGAACTTCGTTTCTCACCAGGTTATATGGGAATGACGCATCAACTACCGCTTGAGGGAGTCGTTGAAGCGGTTATTGCTGGTGTGCAAGAAGGCAGTCAGACTTACGGGGTAAAAGCGAATTTAATTGGCATTATGAGTCGTACGTTTGGTCAAGAAGCCTGCGAAAAAGAATTAAATGCTCTACTTGTCCATAAAAATGATATTAAAGCGTTGGATCTTGCTGGAGATGAGCTTGGCTTTCCGGGCAACTTATTTATCAATCACTTTAAAAAAGCACGTGATGCAGGTTGGCACATTACGGTACATGCAGGCGAGGCTGCCGGTCCAGAAAGTATTTGGCAAGCCATTCAAGAATTAGGTGCTGAACGGATTGGACATGGGGTTAAAGCGGTTCAAGATTTGAAGCTTTTAGATTATTTAGCTAAACATGAGATTGGTATTGAATCTTGTCTCACCTCAAACATTCAAACCAACACAGTACCTTCATTGGCACAACATCCATTAAAGACTTTTTTACAACATGGCGTTCTTGCGACTATTAATACTGATGACCCTGCTGTAGAAGGTATTGAGATACAACATGAATATTTAAGTGCTGCCCCATTGGCAGGATTAACCCCTGAGCAAATTTATACAGCTCAAGAAAATGGACTTAAAATTGCATTTTTATCAGATAAAGAAAAAGATGAGTTAAGACAAAAATATCAGTAACAGAGAACAGAGAACAGAGAACAGAGAACAGAGAACAGAGAACAGAGAACAGAGGTTATATGTATATAAGGAATACGAGTTCAAATATTGGAGTGAGTTTGAATTAAAATTTTGAAATAGAAAACAAAAAAATTCCTTCTATCTATAAGATAAGAAGAAATTCTTTTTAATATTTGGGATATTTCTAAAGCTTGAACGCTTTTAAATATGGTCGGAGCAGTAGGATTCGAACCTACGACCCCCTGGTCCCAAACCAGGTGCACTACCAGGCTGTGCTATGCTCCGAAATTGGGGTGAATGACGGGATTCGAACCCGCGACAACTGGAATCACAATCCAGGGCTCTACCAACTGAGCTACATCCACCATCAAATAGTTCTATGTACCAAGCTACCGAGTGGCGCGCCTGACAGGATTCGAACCTGTGACCATCCGCTTAGAAGGCGGATGCTCTATCCAACTGAGCTACAGGCGCTTAACCGATGATGCTTATCATGCGATACTTCGCCGATCTTAAAATATTATTTTAAGTGGTCGGAGCAGTAGGATTCGAACCTACGACCCCCTGGTCCCAAACCAGGTGCACTACCAGGCTGTGCTATGCTCCGATCTATCTCAGCTTTTGCTGTATCGCACATCGTGCGGTACGGTGTGCATTCTAGGCGCGACGCCCTCAGACGTCAACACCTATTGTCAAAAAAAGTTAAAAATCCTTATCAAATGTATATTTAACAAGCATTTTGAGGATTTTTAACGCTTTAACGATGCACTAAAGGCTAACATTCGATCTAAAGGCATTTTGGCACGTTCAGCGAGTGCTGGATCAACGTGTATTTCCTGATCGCCCTTTTGTAAAACTTCTAAAATTCCATCAAGTTCATTCATTGCCATCCATGGACAGTGTGCACATGAACGACAAGTTGCGCCCTCACCTGCTGTTGGCGCCTCAACTAAAATCTTATTTGGTACAGCTTGCTGCATTTTGTAGAAAATACCACGGTCAGTTGCCACAATAAGTCTTTCATTTGGCAAAGTCTGCGCAGCTTTAATCAATTGAGAAGTACTACCTACCGCATCTGCAATGTCTACAACCGATTCTGGCGATTCTGGATGTACCAATACAGCAGCATCTGGATATAGTGCTTTCATGTTGGCAATACCGCGTGCACGGAATTCTTCATGCACAATACATGCGCCATCCCAAAGCAACATATCTGCACCAGTTTTCTTTTGAATATAGCGACCTAAGTGCTGATCTGGTGCCCAAATAATTTTTTCGCCTAAGCTATCTAGGTGCTCAACAATTTCGACTGCACAGCTTGAAGTCACCACCCAATCTGCTCGTGCTTTAACAGCAGCCGAGGTATTGGCATAGACAACTACGGTGTAGTCAGGGTGCTGATCACAAAAGGCCGTGAACTCATCAACCGGACAACCTAAATCGAGTGAACACGTCGCTTCGAGTGTCGGCATTAAAATTGTTTTTTCAGGAGACAGAATTTTTGCTGTTTCTCCCATAAATTTAACACCTGCCACAACCAGTGTAGAGGCGGCATGATCTCGTCCGAAACGGGCCATTTCTAAAGAGTCAGAAACGCACCCACCTGTTTTTTCGGCAAGTTCCTGTACTTCAGGGTCGCAATAGTAATGAGCAACAAGGACAGCATCACGTTTTTTGAGCTCTGCTTCGATCTGAGCAAACTTTTGTTGTTTTGCTTCTTCACTTAAGCGGTTATCTTTTGGCTCACCTAAACGGTCTAAATGCGCTTGTACAATGTTTTTTGCATCGTTGGCAATTAAAGTCGCATCACTCATAAAACGTCTTCTCTATCCTTCATGCTGGCATACCTGCTCGCATATAACGTTACTGCTTAAATGATTTAAGAACTTGAATCATTTAATATCAAAAGATGGGGCTAATAAAAAAGCCTCTTTGTCGAGGCTTGATTATAACTGATATTTAAGAACGGTAATCAGCATTAATTTTGACATAGTCGTAAGATAAGTCACAGGTATATACCGTGTCTTTGGCTTGACCTCGCCCTAAATCAACTCGAATGGTAATTTCTGTTTGTGCCATAACACGCGCACCTGCCTCTTCTGTATAGTCCTCGGCAGCTCCACCATCCTTACAGATTTGTACATCATCTAGCCATACCTGAATTTTAGATACGTCTAAGTCTTTCACTCCAGCATAGCCAATTGCTGCCAAAATACGGCCCCAGTTCGGGTCAGATGCAAAAAGTGCAGTTTTGACGAGTGGTGAATGAGCAATACTATAAGCAATATCGCAACATTCTTGAGTGTTAGCACCGCCTTCTACAGCAACAGTAATAAACTTCGTTGCACCTTCGCCATCACGTACAATTAACTGTGCTAAACGATTCATAACACGAGCCAGTACTTCTAACACTTGAGCATATCGTGCATCGTTAATTGAAGTAATTTCAGCTCCACCTGCCTGACCTGTTGCCACAAAAATACAAGAGTCATTGGTTGAGGTATCGCCATCAATCGTAATACGGTTAAATGAATGCTCAACCGTTGTCTTTAATAAGCTTCGTACTAAATCACGGCTAATAGGTGCATCTGTAGCTACAAAGCTCAGCATGGTTGCCATGTTTGGACGAATCATGCCAGCGCCTTTACTAATACCTGTCATAGTATAAGTAATGCCATCTAGCTCAAATTGTTCAGATGAGCCTTTAGGCACTGTATCTGTGGTCATAATGCCAGATGCCGCATCATACCAAGCAGCCTCTTGCAAAGTGTTTAATGCAGGTCGAAGTCCAGCGAGTAAACGTTCCATTGGAAGCTGTTCGCCAATCACACCTGTAGAAAACGGTAAAATTTCTGAGCTGTTTACCCCAGCAATCTCAGCTAATTTTGCGCAAGTATCTTGAGCATTTTTCAAGCCTGTAGGTCCAGTACCTGCATTGGCATTACCCGTATTAATCACTAAATAGCGAGGATTACCTTGGGTAAGATGGGCTTTAGAGACATGAACAGGTGCAGCACAAAATGCATTTTGGGTAAATACACCTGCAACATTTGAACCTTCTGCAAACTCAAAAATGACTAAATCTCGTCGGTTTGGGTAACGTACATATGCTTCTGTTGAGCCAATTTTTACACCTTTTACCACATGCATTTGTGGCATTGTTACGTCACCGACAGCCATTTTTAGAACATCCAGAGTTTGTTATGAATAAGATTAATATTTCAAAAAAGCGATGCCATGAAGCACCTTCTTCATGAAATATCATTGTTAACAGCTTAGTAGAAAAGTCTAAAAAAATCGAGCGCAAAACGGCTCATTGTTGCTCTAGCTTTAATAAAATATCTTTCTTATCAAGACCACCAGCAAAACCAACTAATGCCCCACCTGCACCAATTACTCGGTGACAAGGCGCAATAATCGAAATCGGGTTTTTCCCATTTGCAGCGCCCACTGCTCGTACAGCTTTTTCATTACCAATTTGAAGTGCAATCTCTTTATAACTTCTTGTTTCCCCATAAGGGATGGTGAGTAACGCAGCCCACACCTGTTTTTGAAATGCGGTTCCTTCAAAATCTAGTGGCAAAGAAAACTCACAGCGCTTGCCTTCAAAATATTCTTCTAATTGCTGCTCAGTTTTTAATAAAACTGGATGTTCAAGTTGTTCGACCAGCTCAGCCAGCCGAACACGTTTCGGATTTTCATTGTCCCAGAGTACTGCCACCAAAGCATTTTCATTCGCAACCAGCTTTAATTGCCCAACAGGCGAATTGATATACTTATAAGACAGAAACATAATTTATTCTCTTAGGACGGCGATGAAATTTTCATTAAAACCAAACCTGACACAATCAATACAGCGGCAATCATTCGCATAGCACCCATAGGTTCATTGAGAAAGAATATACCGACTAGAAATGATCCAATTGCGCCAATTCCTGTCCAAACCGTATAGGCAGTGCCAAGGGGTAAAGTTTTCATTGAAATTGAAAGTAGAACTACGCTCAAAATCATAAAAACCACGGTAATAATACTAGGAGTTAAGCGGGTAAAACCTTCGGACATTTTCATAGAATATGCCCAAATAATTTCAAATACACCTGCTAAAATTAAAATTGCCCAAGCCATAACGTTCACTTGTTCTTATTGTCAGGTCGTCCTGACATGATTACCCAGTCTGGGGGAGGTCGTTCCTCCTTTATGTGAGGACTCAGTTTACTTTAAAATAAAAAATGAAGGCAAACCCTATCTAAAGCTAGCCTGTCTTAGAAAATCTTATTGGTTTTTTAACTGTAAAATTTTTCGGGCACTATTTAAAACAAATAAAACAATAATCAGTCCAATAATTAAATCAGGATAAGGAGAACCCGTAATAGCAACCAATATTCCCGCAACAATAACACCTAAGTTTACAATGACATCATTTGCAGAAAAGATATAACTCGCCTTCATGTGCGCCCCACTCTCTTTATGGTCACTCATTAAATAAAGACAAGTAATATTCGCCGCAAGGGCTAATCCACCAATTAAAATCATTAAAATTGAAACAGGTTCACTGCCATATATAAAGCGGCGCAGTACATCAATTAAAACAATTATGGCTAAGCCGAACTGCAACCAACCTGACAAATGTGCAGCCTTTAATTGAGCATTAAGATTTTTACCTACCACAAATAAGGCAATACCATAGATTGCTGCGTCTGCGAACATATCGAGTGAATCGGCGATTAACCCTGTCGATGATGCAATGATGCCTGCCATAAACTCAATGACGAACATGACCCCATTAATGAGTAACAACCATTGTAAAACTTGCTTTTGTGCTGCATTCATTGAAGAACTGGCTCTAACCTTTTTAGGTTTTTCAACAGGTTCATAATGTGGCTGCGTTTGTTGTAACTCGGCTCCTAATCCTAAACGCTGTAGGCTTTGGGTAATCATTTCAGCTTTAGCACTGTGATAAATCGCCAAATGGCGTGCCGGTAAGTCAAAATTAAGTTCCTGAATATCGTCACCGTAAGAGGCTAAAGCCATCCGTACCATTTGCTCTTCGGCTGCACAATCCATGTGAGGAATATGATAATAACTCACCCATTGGCTCTTCTTAGCCCCGAGTTCACTAGGCGTAGAATACTCCTGAGAAGGCATGCTTGAGCACCCGCAGCTAGAACTACTTTTACTTAAATGTATTTGATTCTCTTGTTTTTCTAAAGCCATCTGTGCACCATAACTGACACAAAAAACAATGCCATTAGTATAAACCAATGGCATGTCGTTAAGCTTACTTTTTGTTCTGCAATTAGAATTTAAGTGTTAACCCTGCTCCATAATACCAACCATGTTCAGAGTCGGTTCCAGTTTGCCAAGCAGTTTGTTTTAAACCTTTTTCATAGCCATAACCGACATCAACAAATGGCATGACCTTTTTGTTGATTTCATAACGGGTTTGAAAGCCAGCTTGTAAACTTGATAAACCTGTTTTACTGGCATAGCGAGATTCATCTTGCAAAACAACGTCTGCTTTTAAATAAGGTTTACCAATCAACTTTTGGGTAAAGAGTAAGTCTCTTTCAGTCTCGAAACTTAACTTCCATAGCTGGTCTTCACCGGCATACAAATAGGCATCAGTTTCAAAAAAGTAAGGTGCCATGCCATGTAAACCAACTACACCAGCCCAGCGATCTTGCTTTTGGTCTTCCCGCTGTAAACGTTCGTAGTTCACCCCAGCCTGTACATCCCAATAATCAGCTACATTTCGACTGTAAAGTAATGAGCCACCGTAATTAGCATCTTCAGACTCGGCCTTTTCAACATGAGCTTTGATAAATATTTTGTTTTCATCAGTTCCCACCCAACTTTCTAATTCAGAAGAAAAACTACCTTCCCCTTCTTCATTTTGAGTCCATCCGGTATCAATCGTAGTCGCCTGATAAACCTGACCACCATGTTCGCGTAAATGATCATGTGTTAAAGGTTCTTGAGCAAAACTAAATACAGATACGCTCGAGAAAGCACCGCAACATATCATTTGAGAAAATAACTTAGTGATGTGCATGACTAGCTCCTTTCTCATTTTCAGATTGAACAGGTGCTTGAGAAACTGGTTGTGCCCCATCATTCACTTGAGCAACAATCAACTTATTCATCATCCCTGCACTCATGTGATAGAGCAAATGACAATGAATCGCCCATTCTCCTAAGGCATCGGCTGTCAATAACGCAGTAACTGTCTTTCCGGGTGGAACAATAACGGTATGTTTATTTGGCAAGTTTTCAGCTTGTTGACCATTTTCTAATTGCATAAACATGCCATGTAAATGCATTGGATGGGCCATCATGCTGTCATTCACGAACTTCAAGCGAATACGTTCGCCATATTTAACTTGTAATGGCTCAGCTTCACTAAATTTCTTACCATTAATGGTCCAGATATAACGCTCCATGTTTCCGCCTAAACGAACGACTAACTCTCGTTCCGGCGCACGGGTGTCTGGTTGAGGTGTTAAAGATTGCAAATCACTATATTGCAGTGCTTTCATTCCCGCTGGTGTCGAAGCATTTGCCCAGCCATACACCGGCTCATCTTTTTTAACTGTAGTTTTAAGTTGAGCAGGCATCTCATGATTCATATTCATCATAGCGTGATCATGCTCGCTAGATGGCTTTGGCTGCATATCGTGTTTCATTTCAGGCATAGCTGACATGTCGTGCTTCATTTGCATCATGGAATGATCATTTTTGTCAGATGGCATATCTTTCATGCCATGGCCCATGTTCATCATTGCGTGGTCATGATTGGCATGGCTTGTCTCTTTTTTCATTCCAGGCATGGTCGACATGTCATGTTGCATGTTCATTTGATGACCAGCATGTTCATCACCCCCTCCATCACCATGACTCATGCCCATATCATCCATGGTCAATAAAGATCGCGGGCGTGGCTGTGGCATTTGAATTGGACCAACCGCCTGAGTATTTTCATCATGCAAAGTACCGATAGCAAAGCCGCTACGATCAATTGACTCAGCCTCAATCTGATAATTTGCTTGTTTAGGTTCAACAATCACATCGTAGGTTTCGGCTGTGCCAATACGAAACTCATCAATTGCAACAGGTTTTACTGGCTGCCCATCTGCACTCACGACTGTCATTTTCAAGTTTGGAATTCTGACGTCAAAAAATGACATGGCAGAAGCGTTAATGAAACGTAGTCGGACTTTATCGCCTGCCTTAAAATCACCTGTCCAGTTTTGCTGCGGTGTCTTACCGTTGACTAAGAAGGTATAACCCGTCACATCAGACATATCGGTTTTTAACATCCGCATCTGGTTCCACATCGAACGATCTTGCCAAGTTGCTTTTAAGCCTTGTGCTTTAACCTGCTTCCAGACATCAGATACAGTTTCACGGCGATTTTGATAATACTCAGCAGATTTTTTCAAATTCGTCATAATGCTATCGCTAGAAGAGTTATGAAAATCTGAAAGCATCACAACATAATCACGGTCAGTTTTTTCATGGGCTGCAACTGGTGTTCTCCCTTTCGGATAAATCACGAGTGGGCCATATAAACCGTCTTGCTCTTGGCCTTTACTGTGGGCGTGATACCAGTAAGTGCCGTTTTGTTTCACCTTAAAGCGGTAAACAAAATCTCCGTTTGGAGCAATTCCTTTGAAATTATTAAAACCCGGTACACCATCCATTAAGCCTGGCAATAACAAACCATGCCAGTGCAAAGACGTATCCTGATTTTTTAATTGGTTATGCACATGAATAACAGCGTCATCCCCTTCTTCAAACTCAAGGAGTGGTGCTGTAAATTTTCCATTTACGGTAATTCGTTTTAGCGGTTGGCCAGTAACATTGACCTGTTGTTCATTAATATTAAGGTGATATTCCTTAATTGCCGCGAGGGACCATGGTGAAACCAATAGCCCAAATACAGCGACTAAGCTGCTAATTGTTTTATGAGACATTGCTGTAATCCTTTTTAATTAAAAAATAAATAAGAAAGGATTAAGCTTTAGGAGGACGTAAAATTTCTTGCCAGTATCCGGCTAAATGCTGAGCCTGATAAATACTGCTAAATTGAGACGATATGGGAACAAATTGTGATTCAAGGTCTGGGACCGCTTGTTGCAGAGCCAGATTCACGATTTGGCAATGTACGGGGTTACAGTCCTTACAATGCTCACCGTGCGAATGAAGAGACTGGGTCATGGTTTGATGACATACAGTCTGATCATCTGCTTGGACATGTACAGAGTGATGAGTCATTTTTTCACTATGACACGGCATCGTGTGAAGATCATGCTGCATAGGCGTCTGAGCAATAGACACGCCACTCCACCCAATGACCAAAGTCATTAGGAACACAAACCAAGCATACTTGCGTAGGTGTTGTAGGGCCATTGTCGTTTATTGCCTAGAGCAAACTGATAATCTTCATAGTACTAGCATAACCAAGTTTCTACTGATATACAATTTTCAACTCTAGGCAATTGATCTTCATCAATTAAGAAAATGGAGCTTCATGCTTAAGCATTAAATCGATCACTTGCAATGCACCCTCTTGCTCATTACTCGCAGCCGCATAAGGTGCTACTGCTTTTAAAGCTTCTACTGCATTCTCAACCGCAAACCCATAACCCACTGCTTTAATCATTTGTATGTCATTATTATTGTCGCCAATCGCAACGACTTGATCAGGTTCAACCTTCCATTTTTCTAATAGAAGCTTCAAACCATGTGCTTTATGCTGGTCAGGAAGAATAAGATCGATAAAGTCAAAACCACTTGAAACGGGAACTAATAATTGATCTGCAACAAAACTTTGCTGTTGAAGATCTTGAAAAATAGCAAAACTTTCGTTTTTCTGAGCAATAAAAGTAATTTTGCATACTAAATCTTTTAATGCATAAAAATCCTCTACAACTATTAGCTTTTCGAAGTATCGAGCGACCTTAGCATAGTCATCGGCTTGCATAGACTTGTGTACATAAGCGCTCTGCTTTCCGCAGATCACCATTTTAGATGTATAGGTTGAATCAATTGCTTTTAATGTCTCAATAAATTGTTGCTGACTTAAATGAGCAAAAGCTATTTCTTGCCCTGCATCTACAACATGTGCGCCATTTTCTGCAATAAAAGCAATTTCATGACTAATTTCTGGAAAGTAGGTAACAAGCTTTGCAAGTTGGTTACCACTGGCAACCACAAAATGAATATTATTTTGTTTGAGTTGTTCGTACTGTTTTAAAAAACGTGCTTTGTTGTACTGCTTCTTAGAATTAAGAAAAGTCCCATCCATATCTACCGCTAAAATTTTTATCGTCATTAATTATCTAAATCTCTTACTAAAATCTTATTAAACCAAATTTAGCTTTATTTTTCATGACACTTTTACAGTTTTACATCTATATATTTATTAAAAGGTGTCCACACAATATTATCGTTTTTTACACTGGTTATTTTTTAGTAAAGCTTAATAAAAAATCAGGTAATAAAATATCCAACTCGCATAAAAAAAGAACGCCAAAACGTTCTTTTTTCATACATTATGCCTAGAGAATAAGCAGTTGATCTAATTTTGTTTATTTTACCAACATCTTATCCATATGGTTATCAACACAGTTATCCATACAGTTATAAACAAAGTTATCCACAAGCCTACCCTTGATTAAGCATACTTTTTTTAAGCGTCTACACTACCTACTTTCGCAAGCTCTGCACGCATTTGATCAATTACAACTTTATAATCTGGTTGACCAAAAATGGCTGAACCAGCCACAAACATATCTGCACCAGCTTCTGCAATTTCACGAATATTTGCAGGGCCAACACCACCGTCTACCTCTAAACGAATATCACGACCACTCGCATCAATAATTTTACGAGCTTCACGCAATTTTTCTAAGGTCATTGGAATGAACTTTTGCCCACCAAAGCCAGGGTTCACACTCATGATTAAAATTTGGTCAACTTTATCAAGCACATAATCTAAATAGTGTAATGGCGTTGCAGGGTTAAATACTAAACCAGCTTTTGCACCACCAGATTTAATCAGCTGTAATGAACGATCAATGTGATGAGAGGCTTCTGGGTGAAACGTAATAATATCAGCACCAGCTTCCAAAAAATCTCCAATAATGCGGTCAACCGGAGATACCATTAAATGCACATCAACAGGCGCTTTAATTCCATAATTTTTTAAAGCCTTACAAATGCCAGCACCAAAAGTTAAATTTGGAACATAGTGGTTATCCATTACATCAAAATGCACTACATCTGCACCTGCGGCTAACACTTTGTCTACATCTTCGCCTAAACGAGCAAAATCGGCAGATAAAATAGAAGGAGCAATCAAATAAGGCTTGGACATAAGTGGATGACCTGGCTAAGAGTTTAAGGAGAGGCTTAAAATTATAACAAAAAACCGTCTACTTGGCCTGCTCTTCCTTGCTCAAATCGCAACATTTCAAACTTGCAACGTAACGTTGCAACATTAGAATGCTAAGCGCTAAATGAATTTGTTAAGGTACATTAAAGTAATGTGAGGATTGATAATGAAAAGCACAACTCATCTATTAACAAACGATGGCAAACGTATTGCAAAACGTCTAGTTAATCATTGGAAACACAAATTTGAAGTACAAGAGACTGAACAAGATTTTAAAATTTTAATGCCTACAGCAACCATTACGCTTGCCCCTGCAACAGAGCAGTTAAACGTTGCTATTGATAGCCAGCTAGATGACCATGACCACTTAGAAAAAGTCGTGCTTGATCATCTAAACCGCATGGCTCAACAAGAATTTCAGGTGGAATGGCAGCATTAATTAGCCATTTACCTTTTCTAACTGGATTGCATGAAACTGTAAATGCTCATCCATAAAGGTTTGAATAAAGTAATACCCATGATCATAGCCAGCATGTTGTCTTAAAATTAAAGGTTGTCCTGCTTTTAAACATGCTTGCTTAAATTTTTCAGGGTGAAGCTGTTCATAAAATTGGTCATCCAATCCCTGATCAATCAGAATTTCGTCAAATACTGCATCACTTTTTGAGACTAAAGCAGTGGCATCATGAGCAAGCCAGCTTTCTTGGTTATTGCCCAAATAGTGACTAAAGGCTTTTTCACCCCACGCACATTCAGTTGGTGCACAGATCGGTGCAAAAGCAGATACAGACTTGAACTTCTCAGGATATTTAAAAGCCAAAGTTAATGCGCCATGACCACCCATCGAATGCCCAAAGATACCGACTTGTTGAGCGTTTACGGGAAAGCTTTTCAAAATGAGTGGATATAACTCATCAATCAAATAGCTTTCCATTTGATAATGCTCAGACCAAGGTGTTTGCGTTGCATTAATATAGAAACCTGCGCCTTGACCTAAATCCCAATTATCCCCTGCTGCAACTTGTTCTCCACGAGGAGAAGTGTCAGGTGTAATTAGTATTAGACTTAATTGTGCCGCCATATGTTGTGCGTGCGCTTTTATGGCAAAGGTTTCTTCAGTACACGTTAACCCAGCGAGATAAAACAAAGTTGAACAAGGCTTACCTTCTAAAGCGGCTGGTGGCAAATACAAACCAAACTTAGCTGGCCCTTTTAATAACTGAGATTCAAATTGGTAAACACGTTGCTCCCCTTCAAAGCAGCGGTTTTTTTGCAGGAGTTGCATCGTTTTTGGCCTCTGTTTTTGTTTGAGCAATATCTACACTACCAGTATTTTGCTGAGGAAATAGATACTTTTCCAATTGAGGTAGCATAAGTTCCATATTTTTACCAATCATCCACTGAGGCTCTGAAGGTTCTACACCTTGAGCCACTTCCCATTTGGTTACAGTTTGCTTAGCTGTGTTAAACGAATCTTTCATCGAAGATTGCTCTCGCATAGCCAAATCAAACAAAGCTCGACCAAAATAAGTGTAGTCAGCTTCGTTATTACATCCAAAAGAAGTTTTATCAGCAGCAGATGCAGTAATAATTAAAGTATCAGGAGACTGTAAAGCAGGAATAAAGCTTCCTGAATAACAGGCAGAAATGACAATCACACGCCAGCGAATACCTGATTTATCAAGTGTTTCACGCAACCATTTAGGGTCTACTTGCCCAAGATCTAATGGCGCATTTTCAATTTCAAAGTGATTCTGTTCACCATGTGAAGTCATATATAGAAATAGCACATCACTATCACGGTTCATTTGCTGGCCCATACGGCGTAGGGCTAACTCGATACTAGTTTTAGAGGCAATTGGAATTTCTGTGCGGGTGTCTGGATTATTGACCAACATCATCGAACGACCAATCGTTCCGAAACGTGTATCAAACTGTTCTTTAATACGGACTACTTCCGACTTAAAAACATCTTGGTAACTATCGCCAGCAACACCTAAAAAATACCAATGACTTTTTGCCTGCTCACCATATTGGACTTGCTCTAAAGAATCATTCAGCAGCTTACTTTGTGCATAAAAAGCATCTTCAGCAAATGTTGGAGCTAAATCTTCGACCTTCCAAATCGGTTGATCTTTTACAGAAAGTTGCCAGACCACCATCGTCGCAATAGTCGCAACCATGACGAGTGCACGTTCCCACCAAGGCCACTTGAGCTCGCGTGAGAAAACCCAAATCACCGCTAAACTTTGCCATACAAACAAAGCCACAAATAGGCTTGGTAAAATTCCGTTATAAATAGCATCGGGAATAAAGTTGAGATAACCGTTAGAACCCAAATACTGAATTAAACATTGAATTAATAAGATATTTGTATCTAGAACCAACCAAAGTAAAGCAGGCACTAGCATTAAGCGAGGTTGGTTGGTGCGCTGTGATAAAAATATACCGACAATTAAAGCAATGAATGGCCAAAGTGCGTAACCAATTAAACCTTGTGAATTGAAATCACCGATTTGACCAGCCACAAGCCAGCTATAAAGAGAGTTAGTACATCCTCCTAAAATTCCCCAAACAATGAGCTGAAGAATTGATGGATGTACAATTTGTAAAGAACGTCTTGATCCCAAAAACAGCCACATTCCGGCAATTTGGTTGCTTTTAAAATCATGCCAAAAGTTAATGGAGGGTTTAAGATCAATCATAAAAGGTTTTCAAAAATTTCGTTTTTATCAGGCATCTTAAGTGTATGCCTGCTAAGAATTTTAGCAATCATGCTTTTGAACTATATCACATATATTTGTGCATTATTCAAGCAATAAAACCTAACCTTACATAAGCCTACTGAAAATACGCATCAAAACGACAAGCATCTCCTTGCCATTGATGAGCTGGCTCCTGATTTGCCAAAAAAATAGCATGGCGTGGCCGTTTAACCACTACACGTTTAGCAACTTTCTGTGCCAAAACCAGCAAATTATCCCCCAAATCCATCTCACCATCTTCGGGTAAAAGTAGATGTAAAAGCTGCATCTGTTTTTTAACTTGAGCTTGTTTTTTGATTGCTTGATGATTCTGGTCACGCTGCGGAAACATCGGGTCTAGATAAACCACATCAACTATTTGAGCTGTTTGCTGTAGTTGTTGTAGATAACTTGCAGAGTCAGCAAAGATCAGTTGAATCCGATCCATAAACTGGCTTAAAAAGCTATCTTGTTCAGCTTGAGCTTTTGCATCTTCAAGTAAGGTAAATAAAATCGGATGGCGCTCAACCAATTGTATTTGTGCACCAAGATAAGCCATGAGCAAACTATCATGTCCTAAACCAGCTGTAGCATCAATTAAGGTAGGTTTTTCACCTAACTGACAAGCCCGAGCAATCATTTCTGATTTAAGGCTTGCACGTTTTAAACGGGAAATTTCTGCTTTCCAGTCCGGCTGCATTTTCATGCCATTTGCAGATAACCATAGCCCATTTTCATCTACACAAAGTGCCAACTCAGGATTTAAACGCAAAAAACGTGCATTCAGTTTTTCAACTGGCTGCAAATCGACAGTCACACCTCTAGAACAAAGCACAGCTTGGTAGTGCTGTGCTTTGCCTTGAAAATCTACTTCAAAATATATGTGCATGAGTAGTGCCTTTATTTTGCTTTACCCTGATCTGCTATTTTTTTCCATGCATCATCACGTAAATAAACTGGTAAAGCATGTTCAGCATTAACCCACTGCTTTTGCGCTGCATAAACACGTGCAATAGAAGCAATGTCTTGTGCTGTTGCAGTGATTGTTTGATGCTCTGCATCAGCTTGAAGGAGCTTTGCACCCGAACCAATTAAGCAATGTTTTGCATAAGCAGTCGCTGGCTCGTAGCCCATTAATTTTTCTTCATCAATACATTGCATAATTCCATGCTCATCTAGAACAAAACTTGCAATATAAACTTCATTCATACGAGCATCGAGAACCGCAGTCACCTGTTCCAAACCTTCAAGTCGGTATGCTGCTTGTGCTAAAGCTTGCAAGCTCGAAACGGGAATAACGGGTAAATCTTGTGACCATGCCAAAGCCTGAGTCACAGCTGCATTAATTCGGACACCACTAAAAGAACCCGGCCCACGGCTAAAGGCAATCGCATCCAGACCAGCAACCTCAAGACCTGTTTGTTGTAGCCCCTGCTCAATCATAGGCAGAATGGTCTGGGTTTGTGCTTTCGCCCGCGTATCGAGTTGAAAAAACAGTTCTTGGGTTTCATCGACTAATGAGATAGAACACTGCTCATTTGCAGTTTCCAACGCCAGCAATTTCATGCACAACCTTAGTATTAAATCAGATTAAAAACGGGAGTTATGATACCCCACTCGGCTCTGATAGGCGAGCCGTTCTCGGTCTAAATAAAAATGCCAAGATTTAACTTGGCATAAAAAATATATTGCTAAAAAAGAGTTAAAAGTGAAATTCTTTTAAATCACTATAACTTTTAAAATGTTCAGCATAATGCAATGCACTCAACCGTATTTTTGCCGCACCGTCTTCATCTAAAGTTTTAACAATTTTGCCTGGCGATCCCATCACCACTGAATTATCTGGGATGATTTTGCCTTCAGGAATTAAGGCATTAGCACCAATAATACAATTTTTACCAATCACTGCCCGATTTAAAATTACGGCGTTCATACCAATCAAACTATTATCACCAATCGTACAACCATGCAGCATGACTTTATGCCCAACAGTGACATATTCACCAATATTTAGCTCAAGTCCAGCATCGGTATGTAAGACAGAATTTTCTTGAATATTAGAAAAATTACCAATTCGCACTACACAGTTATCAGCACGAACTACTGCACCAAACCAGATGCTGACCTGACGGCCTAGTTCCACCTGCCCAATAAGTGTTGCAGTTGGAGCAACCCAGCCATCCCATGGTTCATATAATGCTTTTGGGTGCTGTCCTTGATAGATATACATCATAATTTATCAATCCTGATCATTTATTCTTATGAGAAAATTTTGGCATACCAAATGTTGGTGAGTTGAGTAAAAATGGCCACTCTTTCTGATAACCCAATCCATATTTAAACAGAGCAACTAACATACGAGCAGTTAAACCCCAAATAATTTCATTATCAATCTGTAAACTTGGAAAGTATAAAGATTGATGGGCATAACGTACTTCGTAAGGCATGGGTCTTGTATCGATTAATTCTTGCAAAGGCACAAAAAAAATTCGATCTATTTCAGTAGGCTGAGGTATTAAGTGAACCTCTGGAGGAATTAGCCCAACAATAGGTTTTACAGATAACCCGCTTCTTGCACGTTGCATTGGCAAATCGCCGAGCAACTGCACATCAAAAGGATTTAAAGCGGTCTCTTCCTGAGCTTCTCTTAGCGCTACAACGATATTACTGGTATCACTGGGGTCACGCTTTCCACCCGGAAAAGAAACTTCCCCCGCATGGTTGTTCATATGTATTGAACGGCGTGTAAGCAGTACCTTAGGATCATTTTCATTTGTAATAGCAATAAGTACTGCTGCTTGTGCTTCTTGTATGCGGGTGGAAAAGCGCAATCTTTGCTGTAACTTTTGTGTTAGCAAGTGCTCTTCCATACCATTCACCTATTATTCTGTCTCTCTTTGCATCATATCTGAAAAATAAACTTAAGACATAGAGTTGATGCGTAAGTCTAAAAATTCAGTTATGCTGAGGCATCTCTATACTCGATGATAATTATGAGTTTCTGTGTAGCGTGTGGGCATAAAACCGAACAAAAAATTCCTTTAGGTGATCATAAAGTACGCCGTGTTTGTACTCATTGTGGCAATATCCATTATGAAAACCCCAAAGTAATCTGCGGTGCCTTAGCGTTATGGGAAGACAAAGTATTACTCTGTCGTCGTGCGATTGAACCTCGTTATGGTTTATGGACTTTACCTGCTGGTTATATGGAATTGTTCGAGACCATGGAACAAGGTGCAGCACGCGAAACCCGTGAAGAAGCAGAAGCCGAGATAGAAATAGAACAACTGTATTGTATGTACAATATTCCTCGTATTGGTCAGATTTATGTGTTGTTTAAAGCACAGCTGAAAGATGGAATTTTTGGTGCAGGCGAAGAAAGTATCGAGAGTCGTCTTTTTGAAGAACATGAAATTCCATGGGGAGAACTTGCCTTCCCTAGCGTTGAACACACACTAAGACATTATTTTGAAGATCGAAAAAAACAAGTTTTTCCAATGCATCTTGAAACTTTGGGTACTCGTTTAGACAAAACGGGTTAATCAATTAGATAATAAAAAAGACCGCTATGCGGTCTTTTTTATTTGTTTAATATGTTAAGACTTAGTTTTAATTGCTTTACAAGCTGGAATAGATTGATTCGCTAATTTGATTGTTACTGTACCAAATTTACGTTGAGCCAAAGCTTTATCCGCAGCGGTTGGAGCAGGCACATCCTTAAGCGTATTATAGCTTTCTTGAGCTGCCGCATGTTGATTAAACCAAGCAGTATTAGTATCGAAATCAATGCTCGTACTATCTACCTTATTTGCCAATAAATTAAATAGATTCAATTTCGCAGGCCCCGGAGAAACGCCTACAAAAGTTACCCCAACCATCGCACCATCAATATTCTCAAATTTTGGATTAGATAAAATCATACGAACGTAAACAGACTGTTGGCTATTTGAAGGATCATCAACTGTCGCCGCTGTAGTACCAATTCGATATTGTTGTACGCCATTACTATCCACTAAACTATTTTCAGACACAGTCGCACATTGGCCTGACATATCATTTGTTGTTGAATTAGGTTTGATATCAGTACGAATATCCCCATGTTCATCAATAACAATACCTAAATTTACAGGTTGAATCGTCTTATCTGAAAAATTAAATGTCAGAGTCGCATAAAGAGGAAAAATATAATTCTCTCCCACCTTTACGTTACCAGAAGTTTTGAAAACCCTTCTCTCTAGATAACTAATAGGACTGCTTTTAACAATACTCAATATCCCATTGTAGCTATCACCATCAACATTTTGACGCCAGAGGCCATAATGTTGCGGATTACCTGTACTGAGTTTTGTTAAGTATTTATAGAATGGTTCTGTCCCTGCCACTCCATAATCATTAAAGAATTTACCTTGATAAATCTGTAAATCTTCATTCGGATTATCAGAGGCGCTTAAACGAAGTGGAGTAGTTGGCTGAATCTCACGGCTAATAGGATTTAACCAACCATTCTGTGCATTTGCATTTAATCTAGCTGGTTTAACTTTTGAGGTTAACAAATAAGGGTTTTGTACTTTATTGTTTATTACAATAGCATTACCCTTCCACTGCAAACCATATCCTAATGTATAACCTTGTCGGTCTGATAATAAATAAAACTCATCTGCTGAATGTCTTAAGTTAATTGTGTTATTAAAACATTCTTCTTGTATAGCTCTATTACACCCATAAAAAACTTGATAGTTTTGAAATATGGGACTTGAACTAGTAAATAAATTGAATGACTCAAAAATGCCAGCATTACTTAAGTTAGTCGTTTGTACGACTAACTTATAAGCTTCATCATCAGAGATTTGCCCTACATCCAACCATGGTTTCAAAATACTTGCATACGCACCATTTTTTAATTCTGTAGCGGTTATGCTCTGAGAAATTTTAGTAAGCTGATCTTTCTTTATATCTGTAAGTTGGGTGGGTTGTATATCACCAATCAGGTTATCACCATTTTCCACACCAATACTTTGAAAGATTTTTATTAAAGCAATCGCTACTTTAATTGTTTCATCATTTTTATCTAATGTTGCTGGAGTTTTACCTGTAATACCACTTGCTAAATCCAGCACTCTTAGATATATCGGATTGATCACTTTAGTCCTACCATTCACGGCAGTAAACTTCCCAATCGTATCCAGATTAACGTTTCCTAAGAAAACCTTTTTATTATCTTTACTCTGAACATAAAAACGTGCTGTATCTCCTACTTTGCACGACCCAATTACCGCATTTCCTGAAAGTTTAGTCGCATAATGAAAATTTGTTGCCGAACTACAATCGAAATTAATACCAGCTATCGGATAATCTAAAGCGAATTGCAAACAAGTTGTATCTTCTGCACCCGTGTCACTCGTTGTCGGTGTACAACTGCCTGAAGATAAGTTTCCGTTATTAGTGCCCGCATTCGGATCTTCACTAATATTGGAACTACCACCACCACAACCATTTAGCATAAACGCTAATGTAGTTAGTGCAAAAGGCCATAAAACTTTTTTATTCATTAAATACCCTACTTATTTTTAACGTAATACGGAAATTTGAATTTGTCCCTGATTTGTTAACTCTTTTTCTGCAACATCTACCGCAGAAGATAAAGGCGTCATCATCATGTAATGTGCTGAAGGTGGTACTTTCAAAACGCCTTGAATTGATGAATGTTGTAACATCGTTGAAGGATAAGATTTACTCTTAAAGCCACTAACTCCTTCTAACATACAACCTTTATTATCTAAAAAGATAACTAAAGGCCAGTAATATAGAGGCTTCTCATTACTAGCAGCAAATGACATAAGTTTTAAATGCTGAACAGAAGGATTTAGCTGTACTACTTCATATTCAAATTTTTCTTTCAATGGCTTACGAGGCCATAAACTTACTTCTTTATTTATGCTAAGCGTCTTAATTGCTTTGTTATAACCTTTAATAAAACATTTGTCTTGTTCAAAAGCTGCTTCTAACTCTTGCGAAGATAACCGCATATATGTTGGGGCCAATACAACAGTAGATTCGTCATCTTTAGTCTGCCGATTAAAAAGCTGATCTAAAGTTGATCGACTCACACCTTTTTTACGCTCTACTGACTCAGTTCGTCCTAAGCCATCAGGCATAAGATAAAAACGCTTTTTACCTTCAAGATTAAATTCTTGATCTTCAAGATACTCATTATTTACATATTCTATATTATCAATCGTTGTAAATTTAGACTTATCCTGTGAAGAGACAGCTGATGGGGCTGCCTGTGATATGCTTTTTATTGGCGGCGGAACTAAAATAAGCTTTTTCTTCCACTCCTCATTAGAGACTGATTGAACCTTTTCATTTTCGAGAGATTTAGTTTTCTCCGCAGATGTTTTTAATTCGCTAACAGCGACCGTAGCTTCGCCAGTATTTTTCTGAGCTTTTTGTGGTGCAGTCGGTGCAGTCGGTGCAGTCGGTGCAGTCGGTGCAGTCGGTGCAGTCGGTGCAGTCGGTGCAGTCGGTGCAGTCGGTGCAGTCGGTGCAGAATTTAATTTTTTTTGTGGCTGTTGCTCTACTCTTTTTGGTGAATCTGTATTGCGTGCTTCCTCTTTAAACACTTTTTGAGCGGGAACAACTATCATATTAGTTGTTGGATTTTGGTGCTGTGTTTCTTCTATTTTAGAGGAGGTTTGTTTTTTCTGGTCAACTCTTTTACTAGGCACAATCATAGGACGGCCATCGGGACCTATAATCGTATAGAATCCGTCTGCATAAGAAACAGAAACATTCGCTATCGCAACACATAAGGTTAAGATAGCGAAATTAGGGCTAAACATCCTTTTATACTGTTTTACCATTTTGTTCTATAACTCAAACCAAGTACTGTGACTTTTGTATTCGTTTTTACATCTAAACCTGAATAAGGGTTTAATAAAATATTATCGACACCACACTTATTCGATAAAGTACTACTACAAGCTGGAATATTGTCACGACTACGTAAGAAACCGACAGAAAGATCTAAGTCTGTATCAGTATCAAAACGATAGCCTACTCCCAAACCGAATAATTGCGCATTATTGATCGGAACCATGGTATTACGTTTATCATTAGGAATAGCACTAGCGCGCGGTTCATAACCTGCTCGTAGTTTCAAACGATCAGTTGCTGAATACTCTAAACCAATACCCCAACTCCATGGTGAAGTAAACTTTAATGGCAATGCTAAAGAGTTATCAGTCACATCATTCGATAAAAGTTTGGCAATCTTTAATAATGTAATCTGTCTATCAAATTCAAATTTAAACTTATCCCAAGCAGAATAATCCGTCCATCCAACATCAAAGTTTAATTGTAAATCTGGAAATATTTTATATTTAATACCCGCCTGAAAATGTGCAGGATACTCTAAATCCATCGCGACTAAACCTGACTCAGTATCAGGAACATATCCAGGTAGTCCAAGAATTGCAGCTAAAATTTGCCCAGTTGCCGATGAGTTTAATCCCTGAACCAACTCTTGGGGAGCTTTGGCATTATTAATCATGTATTTGCCTTTAAGACGCATCTTGGCAGCACTTTGATATACCATACCAAAGCCAAAATCATCTGTCGGCTCCCAAAGCAATCCCAAGTTATAACTAGGGCTTAATGATTGTTCTAATGAAACTTGTAATGAACCCATTTTATTAAATGGATTCATTCCTTCTTTCGTATTACAAATTCCCAATAACAGCAGATCAGTAATCATATCGTTATTGTCTTTGAATGGTGCACATACCACATCATCAACCATACGCAATACACCAATCATTTCATTAGGAAAACGTAAATCGGTATTTAAAGCAATCGCGTTATACGACATACCAATCGAAGCACCAATTGATAAATGATCATTTACTTGATAACCAAAAGATGGGGATAGATATGTAATACGCTCTACTGCAACCTGTTGTCCCATATAATTACCGGGATTGCCATTTTCTGCTCCAAAACCCGCTACCAAAGGCGCATACATTGCCGTTGCATAGGTTACTTTTGAACCTGGTGGTTTATAAGCTATACCTGCTGTAGGAGCAACGAGTGGGTAGCCTGCTCCCAAGTCAACCATTTTTTTAAGAATTGGTACATATAAGCTTGCATACTCGACATCACCATGTACAGAACCTTTAAAATCTGTACAAATGTTGGCAGAAACTTCTGGTCCATCATTACAAACTAGAGGATCGTCTGAATAACCAAAAATGTTGTACCCAGGAGGAGCTGAGAACTCACGCTGAATATCAAAGTTTGCAAGAATACCTTGTACATCTGTTTGTAACCCATCAATTTTCGCTAGTGCTGCTGGGTTAAAATGAACTGCACTAATCCCTGGAGGATCTGCCGTTACAGCATTCCCCATCGATAGTGAACGAATATCAACAGCTAGGTTTTGTCCTAATTGAGCATTGGCAAAGCTAGAAAAACCGGAAATAACAATTGCCGCCGTTAAAGGACATAATTTAGGATATTTCACCTGCCTATCTCCTTATTTTTGTTTTTTGTTAAAACCTAAAATATCTAGCGGGAATGACAAACCAAGTGAAATATCTGGCGCATCTTCTGTTAAACCAATACCTACCGTGCCATTAACAATCGTTTCAGGTGAAACACGGACACCAAGAGCAAAAGAGAGCATCGCACTACTTTGATCTGGAGACGTATATGAGTCGCCATTATCAAACTGGAATTCAGCATTCATATTAAAGCTTTGCTGATACGACATGGTTAGAGATACATCGTAGTTAAATGAATAAGCAAAACCGAAAGAAAAACCGCCACTAATTCCAGGGTCAAATGAGGTTAATGTACGTGTACCACGGGCTTGATTTAATCCACTTTCTTTAAAACCATAATTGGCAGAGGCTGAAGCAAATAAAACAACGGGATCAATATATTTACGAGTACTCGCGCCCACACCAGCTGAATAGTAACCTTTACCTGTTGAAAGTTCATCTAAACCAATTTCATATGGGCTATCACCTGTCTTAGACGATAAACTACCAAAAAGCACCAAGGGTAACCGACCTTGTTTTAATGGAAAGGGTTCCCAGCGAGCGCCAAGAGAAATATCCCCCAATCCAGCAGTAGTGGTATCACGAATAATTTCAGACTTTGCAACAAAAGGAAGAGTTGCTGATAAAGTTAAGTTGTCCAAGACCCCATACTGGACCGTAAAACTATTTGTCAAAGTATGGTTAGCATCTTCTTCGACACGTAAACGGTTAAGTTGAGATGAATTATCTGATAATGCTAAATCAATTCGTGTATCACGGTAATAAGTGTAATCAAGATCATAATAAGATGAGATGCCCCCTTTTTTAATTAACGAATATTGCCGCTCATTTGAAGTAAATACTTCTTGTAAATTCGTCTCTTGGCTTGCATCACCTTCTTTTTTCTGTAATGCATTTGCCGCTTGATGCGCGCCACCATCATTGGCGGGTACCGTACTATTATCCGTTACAGGAGTATCAGACGGCTGTACTGTGCTTCCTGCTATAGCTGTATTCGAGTTTGTTGTATCTACAGAAGAACTTCCTGTGCTAGCTGCATTTACATCTTGGCTCGATCCGTCTACTTGTCCTTGCTGTACTTGATCCTCTGCATAGATTGTCCCGGTAATGGCACTCATACTTAAGGCCAATACACTCATCTTGATCCATCGATTATTCATGTTTTTCCCACCCAATTTATTTATTTTACTAAATTAAAATTTGACTATTTACGTTTGTAATAAAGACGCATATAGGTTTCTATTGGTAGTCCATAGTTCGCAGAGTGATTATCATTATCTAACACGCGTCTCATGGTTGAGGCTTTATTTGCTAAACGATCATAATTAAATGTCGGATATTGCACATCAACAAAAGCATATCTGTTGACTGTTGCATCCTCTACATGACGCATATCTGCATCTTTTAAAGCCAATAGATCTTTACGCTGAGATTCAGGGACTGAAATAACAAATAAAGTATTATTATCCCAAATTTCTTTAAAACGATTTTCATCAAAGCTGATATTGCCTAATGCAGGATCAGCCACATAGACTCGCCCATCTTTATAAGCTTTATATACGACAAAATGTTTAAAACCAGCATAAGAAATTGGAACAATTGCAGGTTGTCCAAGCTTAACTAAATCGGAGAACTCACCACGATAACCACCGCTATCTAAACCGATTGCTGTGACAAAGCGTTTCATATCAAGTAGTGAGAAGCTGCGGCGTTCAATAATCCGTTGATACTCGCCATACTGTAGCAAACCGCTCATAGTCTGTTGCTCAGTCAAACTGGTTCCGACATACCCATTTAACAAAGTGGTAAGCGCAGCCGAACCACAGCTATAGTCATATGCTTGCCGAACAATTCCACGGAATTGGTCTTCTACAGCAGGTTTGATCTTGACTGGTTCAATATGATTTCGATGAAATGATAAATTACGGGAATCGGCAGTCTCTGTATAATAAACAGTTCCCGGTGGCTTTTTTTCTATTTCGAAGGCTTCTGTCGCAAAGTAATACATCAATGCTGAGCCTAAAACTATCTCTAACATAAGCACTTGGTCTAAATTGTGGCCTAACCGGCCTTATTCATTTTATTCTTAGAGCAATAGCTCTACATCCCTGTGTGTTGAAGATACCTTTTTTTTCTGTAAAAAACAGCTTTTTTTTAATCTTTTTGATGAATGTATAGTTCTACTTTAATTAAAGTGTTAATTAACTCTCATTCTTAATTATCAATACTTTTAATATATCTAGTACACATATAATAATATTATTAATTCTTATGAAAAATTTCATTAAAACCCCAATAAAAAAAGCGCGTATTAAACGCGCTTTTTTTAATTTTGAACTTTTTAAATTAGTGGCCAGAAATTGTAATTGTAGAAGTACCTACATTTAAACCTTGAATTTCTAAATCACCAATTGAAGCATTAGCAGCCGCACCCAGGTGAATCCCTTGCGCATACACATTCATGCCTTGAGTACTATTATTTTGGATTTTTAAGCCAGTTGGTACAACTGAAATATTCGCATTCACGTCTAAATCACCAGTAGTATTACCAGCACCACGTACCATTACTTTATCTAGGACAATTTTACCGCCGCCAGCAGCATCATTAATACCAAAGTTAGATAGTGTTAAACCACCTTGTAAACTTGAATTTACTTTGATCATTGCACCTTGTGGAGTAGCACCTAACTGAACATTCGCTGAAATCTGACCTAAAGATAAATCTAAACCAGAGATAATTTCAGTTGGAGCTGTTTCTGTAATACCACGTACAGCAGTTGTCTGGTTTAAAGTACCCGAAGTACCAACACCAATTGAACCAACATGAATATCAACGGCACCTACTGTTGCAGCAACGTTTAAGAAAGCACCATTTGAGCCCGAAGCACCATTCGTATCAATTGCTAAATCTAAAAGGTTACCTGTACCTGTTTGAGTAAGAGTAACACCGCTGATTGCAATTGCACCACCAGTACCTGATGCACCAGTAATACCTGTTGACGTTGCCAAACCATCATTATCGTGTAGATATAATTTATCGATAGAAACACCGCCAGAACCTAAAGCGATACCGATGTTAATACCATCTTGACCTGTAGCAGCACTAAGCGCAGCATCGTCCATTGACTGCATTGCCATTGCATTTGCGCTGATAGCTAAAGAAGAAACTAAAGCAAGTTTAGTGAACATTTTCATTGAGCACTCTCCCAAGAGCATTTATTTTTTGACTTTAACCACTCTCATTGTCTCAAGTTGCATTTTTCTTTATATAGCAACCGAAACTTCCAATCCTTGAGTAGTTTTGCTTAGCAATTACTAAATTACATCTACGTTACTTTTTGTTCAACTAGTGTTGTGCATTTTTTGCCAACTACCCGACAAACGGTACGCTCAATTTATTCAGCGTTTAACTTCCAAATATCCCCCCAATCCCACAATCAAATTCGACTATTTTATCAGCGAAAAGCATCTTCCCTATAAGTCTTCTCCCTGACGATCCACAAGTTGTAGTAAACTAATATTTCCCTCATTAACTATTCTCTTATTTAAAATGTCTCAGTTAAAGAAAAAAATCTCATTACATGGTAAAAATGCTGCCGAGATTTTAAAAAATTTGCAAGGATTAACTGGGCTCATTTATTTAAATGACAATAACAATCCTATTATTGGTTTTCTTCCTCAACAATACATTCTTATTCAAAATAAAAATAATTTAATTTTTCAGCGTCAAAATTTTAATGAATATAAAAATATATCAAAATCGAATCAGTTATTAGATTTTATTCAGCTTAAAGAAAATAATTTAAAAGAAAATAAAGATAGTGAATCGATAACAAGTTTTAACGGTGGCTATATTGGTTTTATTAGTTATGATTTTGCTGCACATCAATTTATTAACGGTCAGAATCATATACAGCCATCTTTATTCTTAGGCCAATATCGTTCTTTTTTAAAATATATAGATAATGACTGGTATTTTTTTAGCGATGAAGAAAACGCTCTTGATCTCGTCACATATATTGAAAAAGAATTAGAGACTCCTATTGTCAATAATTCTAAAAATACATTTGAATTAAAGAATGCTATTCAACCAAGATGGTCTAAAGAACAATATTTTGAAGCCTTTTATAAAATACAAGAATATATTAAAGCGGGTGATTGTTATCAAATTAATTTAACCCAAGAATTTAAAGCTAATTTTACAGGGTCGTTATTAAATAAAGCAGAAGATTTATGGAATCTTACTAATGCACCATATGCAGGTTATTTAAAATTAGATCAATTTGAGTTATTAAGTTGTTCCCCAGAGCTTTTCATTGAGTTTAATCAAAATAAACAAATCAAGACCCGACCGATTAAGGGAACTATGCCTCGATATGAGGATATTGAAAAAGATTTTATTTCTAAACAAACTTTAAAAAACTCGCAAAAAGATCAGGCAGAGAATGTCATGATTGTTGATTTATTACGTAATGATTTGAGCATTTATGCCAATACTGGGTCGGTAAAAACAACACAATTATTCGAGATTGAAAGTTTTAATCAAGTCCATCATATGGTCAGTGAGATTGTTGCGACTCTTAAAGATGATATCAACCCTATGCAAATGTTGCTCTCTGCTTTACCGGGGGGATCAATTACAGGGGCCCCAAAAATTCGGGCAATGCAAATTATTGAAGAGTTAGAAGAAGAAGCAAGAGGTGCATATTGCGGGACATTAGGTTACTTCAATTTTGATGGAACGGGTCGCTGGAATATTCTTATCCGCAGCTTTCAACAATATCAAAATCAGCTCTCTTTATGGGCTGGTGGCGGTATCACCATTGCCTCAAATGCAGAAGCAGAATATCAAGAAAGCTTTGATAAAATCTCTGCTATGCTGAACTTGATGAACAGCACAGCAGAATAAAACTTAAAGAATATCTTGTTTTAACGTTTGCACTAAACGCATATTCTGCTCATCAGTACCCACTGTAATACGCAAAAATTGATTAATACGAGGCTTATTGAAATAACGCACAATAACACCTTGTTCACGTAATTGCTGTGCAAGTTGACCTGCATCATGTACTGAGTGTGAAGCAAAAATAAAGTTCGCTTTAGAGGGCAAAACTTTAAAACCCAAAGCAGTTAAGTCATCTACTAGCTTTTCACGACTAGAAATAACTCTCTGAAGTTGTTCTTCAAAATAAGCCTGATCTTCAAAAGAAGCTACCGCGGCTGCAATTGCAAAACGGTCAATAGGATATGAGTTAAAACTATTTTTGACAGCTTCAAGCGCTGCAATTAAATGTGGCTGAGCGATTGCAAAACCAACGCGCAAACCAGCTAATGAACGAGACTTCGAAGTTGTTTGACAAACAACCAAATTCTCATAGCGATTTACAAGACCAACTGCGGATTCTGCTCCAAAATCAACATAGGCCTCATCGATCACCACCACCCGATCTGGATTTGCTTTTAAGATTTGCTCGATATCTGGCAAACCCATTGCAATACTGGTTGGTGCATTAGGGTTTGTAATAACAATCCCACCATTTGGTTGTATATAGTCCTTAGCTTCTATCTCGAAATTCTCATTAAGTGGAATTTCTTTAGTCTTTGTTCCAAAGAACTGACTATAAACTGGATAAAAACTATAAGTAATATCTGGATAAAGAATAGGTTCGTCTTGAAGGAAAAATGCTTTAAAAATATGAGCAAGTACTTCGTCTGAACCATTACCCACAAAAACCTGAGAAATCTCAATATTCTGTTGCTTAGCAATCGCTTGTTTTAAAGCTGTTGCATCTGGGTCTGGATATAAACGCAATGCATCAGCTTGCTGAGACAAAACAGCTTGAACTGCTTCAACTACTTTTGGTGATGGTGGATATGGGTTTTCATTCGTATTAAGTTTCAATAAATTCTGAATTTTAGGCTGTTCACCAGGAACATAAGGCTCTAATTCACGAACTTCTGGACTCCAAAAGCGCATTTGTGCTGTAGATAAAGTCATGGTCTTATCTCAAAAAAGGGCTGAAAATCAGCCCTGAGTAATAATTAAAAAACTACAAGGTTTATAAGCTTATTGATAACGATAGCGTGCTGAGCGTGCATGGGCATCTAAGTTCTCTTGGACAGCTAATATGTCGGCTGTTTTAGCTAACGTTTTAACCCCATCTTTCGAACACATAATCAAGCTCGAACGTTTTTGGAAATCATAAACGCCTAAAGGAGAAGAAAAACGAGCAGTTCCAGATGTCGGCAATACATGATTTGGGCCCGCACAATAGTCCCCGATTGCTTCAGGTGTATAACGCCCCATGAAAATTGCTCCAGCATGACGAATATCTTCGCTCATCGCTTCGGCATCATCTAAGCACAGCTCCAAATGCTCTGGTGCAACCTGATTAATCAACTCAATTGCTTCTGCACGGTCTTTAACTAATACCAAAGCACCACGGTTTTCAATTGAAGTTCGCGCAATATCTGCTTTTGGCAATTCATTTAAATGCTTTTCAATTGCCAACTCTACTGCATTGAGTAAAGCTTCATCAGGAGTAATGAAAATAGCTTGAGCCACTGTGTCATGTTCAGCTTGGGATAAAACATCCATAGCTAACCAATCTGCATTATTCTCACCTTCTGCATATACTAAAATTTCAGAAGGTCCAGCAATCATATCGATGCCGACTTGACCAAATACAGCACGTTTAGCAGCTGCTACAAAACGATTCCCCGGACCAGTAATTTTATCTACAGGTGGAATGGTCTGTGTACCATAAGCCAAAGCTGCTACAGCCTGCGCCCCACCAATGGTAAATACGCGGCTAACTCCCGCAAGATAAGCTGCTGCAAGAACCAATGGATTTAATTCACCATTCGGTGCTGGAACAACCATAATAATTTCAGGTACACCCGCAACATGAGCAGGTACTGCGTTCATTAGAACTGAAGATGGATAAGAGGCCAAACCACCAGGAACATAAATACCGACACGGTCTAGAGGCGTAACTTTTTGCCCTAATGTATTGCCCAAGTCATCTATATAAGTCCAGCTATCTTGTTTCTGAGCTTCATGAAATGTACGAATACGCTTTGCGGCTAACTCTAGAGCATCACGAATTTCTGGGCTTAAATTATCAAAAGCAGTTTTAAGTTGTTCTTGAGATAATTCTAAATCTGAAAATTGATGCGCAGGATGTCGATCGAACTGTTGAGTAAGCTTTAAAACATGATCATCACCATGCTGACGAACATCAGCAATAATTTGATCTACTGTTTGCACTAAATTAAGATCATTCACGGTTTCAAATGCTAAAAGCTCAGCAAAAACCTGTTTGAAGTTCTGATCTTGAGTCGATAAACGTCGCATCAATTTACCCACAAGGCGAAAAAGAAAAAGTAAGTTTACTCTTTTTCTAAGCGCTTGTGGGTATCATCTGGCTTAACTATCGCAAAAGCATGATGGGAAATTGCTTTTAACGTGATTGAACAGCTTGCTCAAGCTGTGAAATGATTGGATTTAACAAAGTTTGTTTACGTTTAAAACTGGCTTTATTTACAATTAATCGAGAAGATACTTTGCAAATCTCTTCTAATGGCTCAAGACCATTCGCTCTTAAAGTATTACCAGTATCAACCACATCTACAATGTAATCGCCTAAACCAACCAAAGGTGCCAGCTCCATAGAACCATAGAGCTTAATAACATCAACCTGCTCACCTAAGCTTGCGTAATACTGACGTGTAAGATTGACATATTTCGTGGCAATTTTTAAACGACCCTTTGGATGCTCCATGCCTACTTTACCAGCAGTCATTAACTTACATTTAGCAATTTTCAGGTCAAGCAACTCATATACATGCTGAGCACCATGCTCCATCAATACATCTTTACCTGCTACACCTATATCTGCTGCACCATTTTCTACATAGGTCGGTACATCAGATGCACGTAAAATCAAAATACGTACTTGTTTATGCGTAGTAGGGAAAATGAGCTTACGAGACTTTTCCGGATCTTCGAGCAAATTAATACCCGCTGTAGCCAATAAAGGTAACGTCTCTTTTAAAATGCGCCCTTTACTCAATGCCAAGGTCAAACCATGATCAAAATTACCCATCACATCAAAATTAGGATCATCGTTTCTTACATCATTCATTAACTTACTCGCTTAATTTTGGCACCTAAACCTTGAAGCTTCTCTTCGACATGTTCATAACCACGGTCAATATGGTAGATACGATCAATTAATGTATCTCCCTCTGCAACTAAAGCAGCTAGAACTAAAGAGAATGAAGCACGTAAATCTGTTGCCATAACAGGCGCTGCCTGTAAGGTTTCAACTCCTGTTACGACAGCATCGTGACCTTCCACCTGAATATTAGCGCCCATTCGTGACAACTCAGGAACATGCATAAAACGATTTTCAAAGATCGTTTCAGAGATTGTCGCGAATCCACGGCCAATAACATTTACTGCCATCAATTGTGCTTGCATATCAGTTGGAAATTCTGGATGTGGCAAAGTTCTAAAACTTACAGCTTTAGGACGTTTACCCAACATATCAAGTTCAATCCAGTCATCACCACGAGTGACTTCAGCACCCATTTCTTCAAACTTATCCAGAACAGACTCAAGCAATGCCGGATCCGTATGAGTTGTTTTTATACGTCCACCCGTAATTGCAGCAGCAGCTAAATAAGAACCTGTTTCAATACGATCAGCAACAACGGCATATTCACAGCCATGTAAACTTTCTACGCCGGTTACAACAAGAGTATCTGTATCAAGACCTTCAATCTTTGCGCCCATTTTAATTAACATTTGAGCAAGGTCAGTAATCTCAGGTTCACGTGCTGCATTACGAATAGTTGTAACACCGTCTGCCAATGCTGCTGCCATTAAGATGTTTTCGGTACCGCCAACAGTCACCATATCAAAAACAACTTCACCACCTTTTAAGCGACCATCAACAGAAGCATGGACATAACCATTTTCAACTTCAATATGCGCACCCAAAGCTTCTAAAGCTTTTAAATGTTGGTCCACAGGTCTTGAACCAATCGCACAACCACCTGGTAAAGAAACTTTAGCATTACCATAACGTGCTAATAATGGTCCTAAAACCAAAATTGAGGCACGCATTGTTTTTACTAGTTCATAAGGTGCAAACTGATTATCTAAAGTAGAGGTATCTGCTTTTACTGTGTCATTTTCATAGCCAATCGTTACCCCTAATCCACCAATTAACTTTACCAATGTATTAACATCTTTAAGATTTGGAACATTGGTTATTGTAATTGGAGAGTCTGCAAGAATAGTTGCAGCAAGTAAGGGTAAAGCCGCATTTTTAGCACCAGAAATGCGCACTTCACCTTCGAGCTTAACACCACCCGTGATTAAAAATTTATCCATTAATATTTAAGCTCCGAAAAGGCTTGCTTTACGCCATTCATCTTTGGTCATTGCACGAATTGTTACCGCGTGAACTTCCCCACTTGCAATATAAGTATTTAATGGCGCATAAACTAATTGTTGACGAGCCACAGTACGCTTACCTTCAAATTGATCATCCACTATACGGAGGTCAAATTTTCCAGCCTGTCCGCTCACCGCCACTTCCGCTACAGGGAAAGCTTCTTTTAAAATTTGAGTGAGCTGTTCACTATTCATTGCAAAGACCTCTGACACAACCTAAGGGGTAAAACGGAGTATTTTACTATAACTTTTTCCAAGAATTCAGTACGTGTTTATATTTTATCAATAAAAAAGAGGCTATCTTTCAAGCCTCTCTTAACTTCAAAGAACTTATTAAACAGAAACAGTAACTTGCGAATAAGTACATTGCATTTTTCGATATCTTAATAATTGTCTTTTTAATTTTTCAGTCAATTTTTTAATTGAAGTATACATATCATCAGCAGTTGCCTGAGCAAACAACTCAATCCCCGGCAATCTTACAATAGCCTCTGCAACATGATTTGAACTGCCCTTATGAGAGCGCTTATCAATTTGATGATCTTTTGTTAATTTAATCTGCATACTATTCACCTGATCTAGGTGTTTCGTTAATTGACTAAATTTTGATTTAATATTTTCTTCTATAGCTGGTGTAATTGCTAAATGATGACCACGAATCGTTATTTGCATAATTCTATCCCTCACCTTTTTTAGGTTATCTAAAGAAGAACCAAAACGATTTAATGCTATCAAAAAGAAATCTTAGGACAACTAAACCATTTTAGCTACTCCTCTTGGTGAAATTGAAATTTCATTATTTCGTCATAATGAATCTCTAGAATAGCCATACTTCAAAATTTAGATCAAGACTTTTCTTTCAGACGATGAAGGAATATGTAACGATTCTCGATATTTTGCGACGGTACGTCGCGCCACTTCAATTCCCTCATCTTTTAATAATGTAGCAATTACATTATCTGACAAAGGTTTACATGGATTTTCACTTGCTACAAGTTTTTTAATCATGGCACGAATTGCAGTAGAAGAAGCCTCACCTCCTGCAGTAGTACCTACATGGCTAGAGAAAAAATATTTCAACTCAAAAAGGCCGCGTGGTGTAAGCATATATTTATTTGTGGTTACGCGAGAAACTGTAGATTCATGCAATTCCACCTCTTCAGCAACATCTCGGAGAACCAGCGGTTTCATTGCTTCAGCACCTATCTCCAAAAAAGCTTTTTGATGCTCAACAATACAAGATGCTACTTTTAATAGCGTCTTATGTCTTTCATCAATGCTTTTAATAAAGTTTTTTGCCTCAAGCATCTGATTACGTAAATATAAATTGTCTTCACTTTGATCTGCTCTACGAATCATACTTGAGTAAAAAGAATTAACTCTTAATTTAGGTAGCACATCGGGGTTTAATTGAACCTGCCAATGTAAATCTTTTTTAGAAACCACCACATCGGGAATTTGATAATCTGATTCTTGTTTATCAAATTCCATACCAGGATAGGGTTTTAATGTTTTTAAAAGATTGATTGCAAACTTCAATTGATCTTTTGTTAGACCTGTCTGCTTGAGTAATTTATTTAGATCATTTGCTATTAAAAGTTCGTAATATTGCAATAGGCTTTTTGCCTCGTTTAAATATTCAACGTCTTTCGATAAAAATTCGAGCTGTATTTTTAAACATTCTGCTAAATTACGTGAACCGATTCCTAATGGGTCAAGTCTTTGAATATGCTTTAAAACAACCAAAACTTCATCTTCTTCTATCTCTTCTTCAATATCCATTTCATTCAATAATTGCTGTGATGCTAAAATGATTTCCTCTAATTCTGCATCCAAGAATCCTTTATCATCTAATGCATCAACAATACAATAAGCAATTAATTGATCTATTTTAGAAAAGTGTAGAAGATTAACTTGTTCTAGAATATGTTCTTTTAAAGATAATTGAACTTGGCGATTATCCTCTCGCTCTTCAAATTCTGGAGTAGCCAAAGCCGTCGATTGATGAGTATAAATATCATCCCATTCAGTATCGACTGGTAAATCATCAGGCAAATGGTTTGCATTTAGTTCAGTTGTTAAGTCATCTGAGTCTTTACTTTCTAATGTAGACAGACTTTCCGTTAATGACTCTTCTTCTATTTTTTCAAGTAAAGGATTACTATCTAGTTGGATCTGAATTTCTTGTTCAAGCTCTAAACTAGAAAGTTGTAACAAACGAATCGCCTGCTGCAATTGAGGTGTTAACGATAGAGAATTCGCAACTTTCAACCCAACAGATAATTTCATATATTTTAGATTCCATAAAACAAGCAAAAACCATGCCTATTCAACATTTATAACATATAGTTTCTATTTATCATACATATCAGTTTGAAATTTTCAGAAGAAAAATAGATTTTTTATTAAAAAATCTTGCTGCAGAATAGCTCTATTTATCGATTAGATATTTTTGTTAATTAATTGCTACTTACGCAGGCTTACTATTTTCGGATTCTTTGTCTGTGTATTTTAATTCAGGCATAAAAAAACACCCCCTACATAGTAGGGGGTGTTTGAATAATGAGCTGGCGATGACTTACTCTCACATGGGAAACCCCACA
>RCUN01000121.1_pt1 | contig 81427 bp, 75 predicted proteins | sample 2166181 | NCBI WGS metagenome assembly RCUN01 (sample SAMN09932603, study PRJNA488358) | compost metagenome | feature: garden; material: soil; isolation source: compost soil in crotononitrile-enriched culture | place: Germany: Experimental Botanical Garden Goettingen | collected 2016-01-27 | reverse complement strand
GACGCGGGGTGGAGCAGCTCGGTAGCTCGTCGGGCTCATAACCCGAAGGTCGTCGGTTCAAATCCGGCCCCCGCAACCAACTTATTATCTTTTCCCCTTCTCCATATCCATCTCGACCCTCCCGTCTATCACCCTGATCCAGCACATTAATTTATGTGGTGGCGATCCTTTGTCCCATTTGTTCGGTATCATTCTGGCTTCTGTTCATGGATGAGGCCTCTCCCTGTGATGCACGCTTTCAACTACCTTGCCCCCAAGATAACCATGCAGACCAGCACCCTGAACGAGGTGATGGCGAGCGACATTCCCGTCAAACTGCTGCTGGTCGCCGAGACCGGGCGCGACGCCCTGCTGGCGCAACCGGCCTTCGCCGGGGTGGCGGCCCAGATAGCCCTGGGTCTGCCGGCCCCTTACCGGCTGGCGGATGGCCAGGGCCTGCAGCTGGTACTCTTCGTGGACTCGGCGCCGGTGCTGGATCACCGGCTCTACAAGCAGCTCCGCACCTGGACAGCCCCCCTTGCGGGTCTCAAGGTGGCGCAGCTGGCGCTGCACCTGGAGGGCTTCGATGAGGCGCCCCGGGCGCTGCTTGCCGAGCTGGTGCTCGCCACCCTGCTGGCGGCCAATGTGCCGCTGCCCACCCAGAAACGCGCCGACGAGGCGCCCATCGGCTATCAGAGCCTGACCCTGTCTCCCCCCTGCATTCTGGATCTGGCCCGCATCGAGGCCGAGGCTCAGGGCAACGGGCTGGCCCGTCATCTGGCCGTGCTGCCCGCCTCCGAGCTGAGCGCTGGCAGCTACCGTGCCTTCGCGCGGCAGCTGGCGCAAGCGGAGGGCTGGCAATGGGAGGAGTTCGATGAGACGGCCCTCGCCAAGCTCGGCGCCGGCGCCTTCCTGGCGGTGGCCAGGGGCTCTGAGGACAACCAGGCCGCCATCGTCAGGCTCAGCTATTGCCCGGCCAATCCGGTGCGCCGCATCGCGCTGGTGGGCAAGGGGATCTGTCACGACTCCGGGGGCTATAACCTGAAAGTCGGTGGCAGCATGTATGGCATGCACCTGGACATGGGGGGCAGCGCTGTGGCGCTCGGGACCCTGCATGCCATCAGCCGGGCCAAGTTGCCCTATGAGGTGCACTGCTGGCTCGCCATCGCCGAGAACCACATAGGCCCCCGTGCCTACCGACCGGGGGAGGTGGTGACCGCCCTCAATGGCACCACCATAGAAGTGGTGGACACCGACGCCGAGGGGCGCATGGTGCTGGCGGATGCCCTGTCGCTCGCGGCCAAAGGGGAGCCCGATCTGCTGATTGACTACGCGACCCTGACCGGCGCCTGCAAGCGGGCGCTCGGCAGCCGTTACAGCGGCGCCTTCACCAATCGCCCCGACTGGCTTCCCGAGCTGATACGCCTGGGGCAGCAGAGCGGTGAACGCATCTGGCCCTTCCCGCTGGACGAGGATTTCGATGACAACCTCGATAGCGAGTGGGCCGATCTGTTACAGTGCGCGCCGGGAACCTCGCCGGATCACATCGACGCCGCCCGCTTCCTCAGCCGCTTCGTGCCCGGACAGACAGCCTGGCTGCACCTCGACTTGAGCGGTTTTCGCAACAAGGGGGGCAACGGCGTGGTCGGCAGCGAAGTGACCGGGTTTGGCGTCAGGCTGTCGCTGATGCTGCTCGCCAGCCCGCTCGGGATGGCCGAGCCCGCCATATGAATCGCCAAGTACAACCAATGAGGACAAGCGTGAAACAAGCAAGCTATGACTGGGTGCTGTTCGATCTGGACGAGACCCTGCTCGATTTCCCGGTCGCGAAGGCACTGGAGCGCACCCTGCAGATCTATGGCGTGACGCCGACGCCCCCCAGGATGGCGGCCTATCACGAGCTGAACCACAGGCTGTGGCAGCAATACAACTCAGGCGAGATAGACGCCACCTGGCTGCAGCAGACCCGTTTTTCGATGTTTGCCGAGCAGGTGGACGTGGCACCCATGGCGATGAATGACACCTTCCTGCAGCAGATCATCGCCCTGAGCGTGCCGCTGGAGGGGGTGGAGGAGACCCTGCTGGCCCTGAAGAGCCGGGTCAGGATGGGGATCATCACCAATGGTTTCAGCCTGCCCCAGCGCGGTCGTCTCGACAAGCTGGGCTGGAATGAGTGGTTTGAGCCCCTCGTTATCTCCGACGAGGTGCAGGTGACCAAGCCGGCCGCCGCCATCTTCCAGCATGCCCTGGATCTGATGGGGCAACCGAGCCCGGCGCGGGTGCTGATGGTGGGGGACAACCCCAAGACCGACATCGCCGGTGCCGCCGCCCAGGGGCTGGCGACCTGCTGGTACAACCCCGCCCGCCAGCAGGGGCCCTGCGAGGCGACTCACGAGATCCATCACTTCGCCCACCTCTCTGACATAGTGCTGGGACGCTGAGCCAGGCGCTAAGCGGATCCGCAAAGACACAAAAGGCAGCCCTCGGGCTGCCTTTTTTCATCTGAGGCGTTCTCAGGTGCCGAGGCGGCTGAGCAGCCAGGCCTCGAGCAGGGCGACGCCGGGGGCCAGCACGGCCTCGTCGAAGTCGAACTCCGGATGGTGATGAGGCGCCGCCAGATTGGCCCCCAGGATCAGGTAGGCGGCCTGGCCGCCATTTTGCTGCACCCGCTCGATGAGAAAACCGGCATCCTCGCTGGCACCGAAACGGCGGCTGTGGATGGTCTCAAGCTTGAGCGCTTCGGCCAGGGGCACTATCTCCTCGAGCAGGGCCGGGCTGTTCTCTATGCCGATGGCTTCCCCCTGCTTGCGAATGAGGTAGCTGGCCCCCTGCATCATGGCGGCCCCTTCCACTATCTGCTGCACCTGGCCAAACATGTAGTCGTTGAGGGCCGGGGTGGCGCCCCGGGTCTCTCCCTGCAGGCGGGCGTGGCCCGGGATCACGTTGCGACCGCTGCCCCCATTGAGCTGGCCTATGTTGATGCGGGTCATGCCGTCCCGGTGGCGGGCAATGCCGAGCATGGCGGTGGTGGCCATGCAGGCCGCCGCCAGGGCGTTGCTGCCGGCGTTAGGCTCGAGCCCCGCGTGGGCGGCGCGCCCCATGAATTCCACATCGAACTTGGTGGAGCAGAGAAACTCGGTGGGGTTGACCACCAGCTCGCCGCTGTTGGCATGAATGCCGATGTGCAGCGCCAGCAGGGCATCCACGTCATCGAGCTGACCGCCCGCCGCCAGCGCCTTGCCGCCGCGACACCCCTCTTCGGCAGGCTGGAAGAACAGCTTGATGCGGCCGTTGAGCCGCTCGCCCAGGGCGCTGATCCGCTCGGCCAGCACCAGCCCTATGGCGGTGTGGCCGTCGTGGGCGCAGGCGTGCATCCAGCCCGGGTTGGCGGAGTGCCACCCCTCCTGGCAGGGCTGGTGCGCCGGCTCCCGGCTCTCCTCCACCTCTACCGCATCTATGTCAAAGCGAAAGCCCAGGGTAGGGCCGGGGCGGCCGCTGTCCCAGACCCCCATCACACCGGTGATCTCGTCGATGCGGGCCAGCCAGTCGGGGTGAGCCCCCTGACGCAGGGCTCGTTCCTTCTGGGCCGCTACGTCGATCTCCCGTCCCATGATGAGGTTGCTGGCCAGCAGCTTGTCCCCCAGCATGACGGAAAAACCGAGTTCGGACAGGTGGTGGGCTATGAGGGCACTGGTGCGAAATTCACACCAGGCGGCTTCGGGGAGACGGTGAAGGTCACGGCGCCAGTGGCGCAGAGCATCCTGAGTCATGGTGATTCCTGCATGGCAAATCCAGCGGACATTGTGACGGTCAGGGGGGCAAGAGTAAATCCCGCAGAGACAGATGCAGCAAGGGGAGCACTGAGGCTCCCCTTGCAAGAACGGCGATCATGACGCTCAGGTCGTTAAATGCTCACAGATGGCCAATAACTCCTGACTGGCATCCTGTTCTTGCACAAAGCTTCAAAAACCCACCTTTGCGGGTGTTTTTACGGCCTGGTGACGCTATCAAGACCCAGAGCAAGCGGCTTCCTGACCGATTAACCGCCTTAGAGCTGTGCCAGCGAGGGCAGAGAGACGGCAACCAGAGTGAAAAACACGGTAAAAACGGCGGTAACAACAAACTCTTTCATTATTTTGTCTCCCTTGGCTGACTGATGATGAGACCAAGATACCACAATGACAGGGGATAACAATGAAAAATGTATTTATATAACCAATTTCACTTTGTGGCGATGTAGTGCCATGTTTTTGTAATTTTGTGGCTGTTTTATCGTCTCATCATAGGGTGGTCAACTTTTCGCATGTCTTAAATCCAATAATATTCATTATATACATATAGTTACTGTTTTTCGTTTGTGTTTTTTGATGGGCTTTGTACGAAGCCCATTTAATTATCTTCAACTTTTGTGACGGAAAATGGCAGGGCGATGCGCCTGAAAGTGTCGCCAATGATGGGTTGGCTGGCTGGTAGTGCCATTTCCCTTGTCCCATCACTTTTATCTGCCTGCCATGGGATAAGCCCAGTGGGGGCGGTGCTTTATCGTCATCACCTCCCGGCAGAATTTCAATTCACAGAGGAAAACAGGGCAAAACAGCAGACATTCGGCAGGAGAAAGACCCGCTGCACCGCCCGCCAGGCCGCTCTTTTTGGGTTGCGTCATGGTTGGGGGCATGAAATTGTATTCACAGGTGCACAGAGACAGGCACGCACGAGGCATGGGGCTCCTGTCAGAGGGCGCAAGGGGCAGGGAGAGAGGCGTCCTGAGAAGCACATCGGCCAGGGACGTGCGGGTTCCAGGCCGAGCAAGCCCTATGGCCCAGGGGCAGGCAGAAGTGCCGGCAAGAGTGCGCGCAAGACGGGGGAGTGAAGGGAGCAGGCGTCTGCTGAAGAGGGGTGAATGAGAGAGGTGAACAGAGAAAGGGGAGAAAAGAGTGCGCGCCTATCTCGCCAACTTATCTGGCAGAAACGCAGCAGGGTGCGGATCGGCAGGCTGGCTCATGGACGGGGCAGGGAGGGCGGTGGCCTGCCAGCAGACTGCGTTGATGACAACCGGCAGGCATGAAAAAACCCTCCGATGGAGGGTTTTTGTCACAACAACCTGCATGAAGCACCAGGGGGCTTAGAACAGGGTGGTGGAGAGATCGTACAGCTCCTGATCGAAGGGGCGCTTGAGGTTCTCGATGCAGTCGATGATGTCGTGGTGCACCATCTCGTTGCCCTGGATACCGACGCAGCGGCCACCCTGACCGGCCAGCAGCTGCTCGACGGCAAAGGCACCCATGCGGCTGGACATGATGCGATCGCGAGCGGTCGGCGAGCCGCCACGCTGGATGTGACCCAGAATGGTGGCGCGGGTTTCGCGGCCTGTCATGGCTTCGATGTCTTTGGCCAGGGCATTGACGTCGGTGACGTGCTCACAGATGGTGATGATGGCGTGCTTCTTGCCTTTGGCTTCGCCTTCCTTGATCTGTTGCAGCAGCTTCTCTTTGTCAAAAGCCACTTCCGGCACTATCACGTACTCGGCGCCACCGGCAACGGCGGCAGACATGGCCAGATCGCCACAGTGGCGGCCCATGATCTCGACCACAGAGATGCGGTGGTGGGAGCTGCAGGTGTCGCGCAGACGGTCGATGGCGTCGACCACCACGTTGAGGGCGGTGTCAAAGCCGATGGTGAAGTCGGTACCGGCGATGTCGTTGTCTATGGTGCCCGGCAGACCTATGCAGGGGAAACCTTCTTCGGTCAGCTTCTTGGCTCCCATGTAGGAGCCGTCACCGCCGATCACCACCAGGGCGTCGATGCCGTGTTTTTTAAGGTTCTCGATCGCTTCGGCGCGGACTTTCGGGTCTTTGAAGGCGGGGAAACGGGCGGAGCCCAGGAAGGTACCGCCGCGGTTGACCACGTCGGAGACGCTGTGGCGCTCGAGCTTGACGATCCTGTCCTGATGCAGACCGAGGTAGCCATCATAGATGCCGTAGACTTCCAGGCCATGATGCAGACCGGCGCGCACCACGGCGCGGATGGCTGCGTTCATACCCGGTGCGTCACCACCACTGGTCAAAACACCAATACGTTTGATTTGTTTGGTCATGAGTGCCTCTGGATCTGAGTTGTCGAATATCAATATCTGAAAATGGGGCCAGCCGTTTTTACTATATCGGCTTTCCTATGGAAGAAGGGGACCCATAGGAAAGCGATATCAAGAGAGGGGCCAGGCCCCTCTCTTGCGTCACTTACTGGGCGGCGCCAGCGATGATCTGGGAGAAGTCGTCCACTTTCAGGGACGCACCACCCACCAGGCCACCGTCGATGTCCGGCTGACCGAACAGATCGGCAGCGGTCGCGCCAGTGACGGAGCCACCGTACAGGATCTGTACTTTGGCAGCCACGGCGGCGTCGAAACCGGCCAGGTACTGACGGATGTGAGCGTGAACGGATTGCGCGATTTCCGGGGTGGCAGTCTTGCCGGTGCCGATGGCCCATACCGGCTCGTAAGCCACGACGGCGTTCTCGAAGGAGGCGATGCCGCAACGGTCGATGACGGCTTTGAGCTGGGTCTCGACCACGTTCTTGGTCACGCCGGCTTCGAACTGCTCCAAGGTCTCACCGATGCACAGAACCGGCACCAGGCCGCCTTTCTGGATGGCTTCGTACTTGGCCGCTACCACGTCGTCGGTCTCTGCGTGCAGGGTGCGACGCTCGCTGTGGCCGACCAGGGAGTAGGTGCAACCGAAGGCTTTGAGCATGGAGGGGGCGTTCTCGCCGGTGAAGGCGCCGGACTCGTGAACGTCGGCGTTCTGGGCACCGTAAGCAATCTTGCTGCCAGCGGTCAGCTGTTCAACCAGACCCAAAAAGATAACCGGCGGGCAGACGGCGACTTGCACGGAAGGATGAGCGGCAGCAGCCGGGGTCAGTCCTTTGATCAGAGCTTCGACAGAAGCTTTGGTGCCGTTCAGTTTCCAGTTACCCATTACCAGGTGCTGTCTCATCTTCTCAATCTCCTAGGCATTTGATTGCGCAACATTATATGAATTGAACCGAGCCCAAGATAGCTGACCCGGCGGCAAATGACGTAATTTTTTTTCGCTTTCCTGATCCAAATCAGGAATGCAAGAACCGATCGCTCAATCGTTAACCTGCCCCCGCAAACGGGCCCACCATACCCCAATCCACTCGTGAATGGCAGCCTCGGAATACATCAGGTAACGCCCCTTGGGCAGGTAGCTGTAGAGGGGCTGCGCCACCTGACTCTGCTTGGCGGTGTAGTCGGTGGGGGCCGGCACCGCATCGAGTCCCTGGCCGCGATAGAGCGCCATGGCTCTGGGCAGATGAGTGGCCGAGCTCACCAGCGCCACCCGCTTGCCCTTGAGGTGGGCGCTGATGCTGACCGCCTCGTCATGGGTGTCTTTGTTGTTTTCAAACAACGTCATTCGGGATCTCGCTATCCCCAGGCTCGTCGCCATGCGGGCGTTGACCTCGGCATTGGACAGGGGATCCCCGGACACATAACCGGAGAAGATGAGCTCTGCTTCTGGATAGGCCTGGGCAAGCCGTACTCCTTCCAGGGTGCGGGCCAGGGCTATGTTGTTCTGCCAACTGCGCATCGGCACCACCGGATCGCTCACATGGCCGTTGCCGAGCACCACTATGGCCTCGATATGGGGATGCTGGCTCACTTCGAAGGGCGGATAGGTCTGCTCCAGTGAACGGGCCAACTCATAGCTGACGGGTCTCATCCCCATCAGGGCGATGATCACCAAGGAGAGGGTCGCCAGCAGCTTGCCGCTCTTCTGAAAGCGGGTGAACCAGAGCAGCGCGAGCGCCAGCAGCAATAAGGAGAGGGAGAAGGGCAGCGGCATCAGCAGCTGGCCCAACCATTTTTTAAGCTCAAACACTGTGGTGTCGTCCTTGAGTTTTCAGCGGATCCGGGATGTGACAGAATACCCCTCTTTTTTCCTGTGGCCCAATCCTGTGTGGTTCCTCCTGCGAGCCCCCACAGCGGGGCGGCCGAAGATGAGTGTGTCTTGAAGCAAGATCAGAGTTTTGACGGGCGCGCCGACAAGTTCGCCCGCAACATTTATGACTCCACCAAGGGGCGCATTCGCACCGCCGTGGTGTGGAGCGACATCGAAGCCTGCCTGGCACGCCTTGGCAACAGGCCCCTGCGCATCCTGGATGCCGGCGGCGGCTTTGGCTACTTCGCCCAGAAGCTGGCGGCCATGGGCCACCAGGTGGAGCTGTGCGATCTCTCGGCAGAAATGCTGGAACTGGCCCGCAGCCAGATCGCCGAGAAGGGGCTGGAAGACAGAATCCGTCTCATCCATTGCCCCATTCAGGATCTCAAGGCCCATGTGACCGGCACCTTTGATCTGGTGCTCTGCCACGCTGTGCTGGAGTGGCTCGCCGAGCCCCGCCAGACCCTGCTCGGTCTGTTCCCTTTCGTCAATGCAGGGGGCATACTGTCGCTGCTTTTTTACAATCGTCATGGCCTGCTGTTCCAGAGCCTGGTGGTGGGCAATTTCGACTATGTGCGCCAGGGGCTGAACAAGAAACGTCAGACCGCGCTCACGCCCACCAACCCCCAGTTGCCGGAACAGGTCTATGACTGGATAGGCCGGGGGGGCCTCAAGATCATCGGCAAGACAGGGGTGCGGGTCATTCACGACTACATGCGCCACAAGCAGGAGCAGGTCGAGAAATTCGACGATCTGCTGGCCATGGAGCAGCACTACTGTCGTCAGGAACCCTTTGTTTCCCTCGGGCGCTACATCCATGTGATGGCCCAGAAGCCGGTCGGCTGAGGGTGGTCATGGGGGCCTGAATGGTCGGGATGCAAGGGTTTATGCGGCCGGGATACCGCCGCCGGGGTTGCCCATCCCCGGGTCCAAATCACCACGAGGGGTCTTGTGCCCCCGTTTATAACAACGAGATGATAACGTCATGATGAGTACATCCCGTACCCTGCCAGAGACGGTGGGATGGGTCAGACAGGAGGGCCTCTCCTTGAATCTGCCCACCGACAGGCTGGCCTTTCTGATCGCGATCAAGACCCTGTCCGAGGACGAGTCTGATCTCTCGGAGGCCGCGCTGCACGACGCCTTTGGTTATGTGAGCAGCGCCTTCGGCCAGATGGACGAGACCCTCATCGGTCGCGCCAACAACGCCATCAACGATCTCATTCGCCAGCAACTGCTGTCGCGCTTCACCACCGACATGGTGGCGGGGGAGAGCCTCTATCGCCTGTCGCGCCTTGGCATGAGCATCGTCGACTTCTTTATGGATCAGCGCCAGGTCGACTCCATCAAGCTCTCCATCCTGCTCGAACACCTGGCATCCGAGCTCGACACCGCCCGCAAGGCGGCGCTTGAGACCAATACCCGGGAGCAGTGGGATGCAGAGGTGCTGCCGCGCCTCTCCTTCTCCCTGGAGGAGACGCTCGGTCGCATCGATCTCACCCAGCGCGCCATGGACGAGCAGCAGAATCAGGTCAAGAACGAGATAGCGGCCCTGCTGACCCAGAACTGGATCGACGCCATCCACAGCTGCGAGAAGCTGCTGCGCGAGACGGGCCAGACCCTGCGCGAGCTGCAGGATACCCTGGACGCCGCCGGCCACCGGCTGCAGGCGGGGCTGCTCAACATTCAAGAGGCGGCCCAGGGGCGCGAGGATCTGTTCCACGTCGAGGAGCTGACCCATGCCCTGCAGGGGCGGCTCGACGTCATCACCTCCTGGGGCCAGCAGTGCATCGAGCTCTGGTCCCGCTATGACAGGCACGTCCACAAGTTCATCCGCAACGCCATCGACATGGACAAGAACCGCGCCTTCAGCCAGCGGCTGCGGGAATCCATTCGCAACTTCGAGCAGCACAACTTCTTGCTCAGAGTCGCCGAGGAGCCGCGCCTGTTGGAGCTGCGGGACGAAACCATCGCCATCCACGACGAGGAGGTGACCGGCGAGGTGCCCCTCGAGATGGAATTCATGGAGATGGTGGACATCAACCAGGCGCTGGCAGAGCGCATCGAGCGCTATCTGGCCCGCTATCCCGAGCAGGGACAGCAGCTGGACCTGGCCGACGTGCTGCGGGAATACCTGCTCGATTTCCCGGCCCACGCCCACTTCGATGTGGCGCGTCTGCTGATAGACCAGGCCGTGCGCCTCGGCCATGCCAGCGGTGAGCGCGAGCTGCACCGCCAACCCGCATGGAAACCCATTAACCAAGCTGGATCCAAGGTTCAGGCCTATGTCATTGATCAATTCTGAGTTTCCCTTGCCCCTGCGGCTCGCAGAGGCCATCGCCAACCCCTTGTTTCCGCGCATCGACACCGCCCTGCGCTCGGGGCGCCACATCAGTGCCGACGATTTCGAACAGCATTCGGCCCTGGTGGAGTTCCATGGCGAGCTGGAGATCTTCTACGGCCGCTATCAGGTGGAACTCATCAAGGCGCCGGAGGGCTTCTTCTACCTGCGCCCGCGCCCCAGCGCCGACATCGGCACGACCGTGCTCTCCGAGCTCGATATGCTGGTGGGCAAGGTGCTCTGTTACCTCTATTTGAGCCCGGACAGGCTCGCCTCCGAAGGGGTCTTCACCATGGGCGAGTTGCAGGAGGAAGTGCTCGGTCTGGCCGACGAGAAGCAACTGCTGCGCATGGTCAACAGCCGCTCCGGCGGCACGGATCTCGACAAGAAGAAGCTGCTCGAGAAGATCCGCACCTCCATGCGCCGCCTCAAGCGCCTCGGGATGATCACCGCCCTTGGCAACAGCGATAAATTCCGGGTCAACGAATCCGTGTTTCGTTTTGCCGCCGACGTGCGCTCCGACGAGGATCCCCGCGCCGTGCAGCTGCGGATGATCCAGGAAGGGGAGGCCATCTTCCACGACGACGAGATGCCGAGCAGCGATTCGCTGTTTGACGACATCGAGGGAGATTTGGATGAAGAGCAGCTGGAGCTGGAGGTGGAAGATGATCTACAACGTTAATGTTCTGGCACCGATGGCGTCTGCCGGTTTGATGGAGAGTGCGGCGTGAGAGGCAAATTCAAATCCCTGACCATGGTCAACTGGAACGGCTTCTTCGCCCGGACCTTCGATCTCGACCAGCTGGTCACCACCCTGTCCGGCGGCAACGGCGCGGGCAAGTCCACCACCATGGCGGCCTTTATCGCGGCGCTGATCCCGGATCAGTCCCTGCTCCACTTCCGCAACACCACAGAGGCGGGCTCATCCAGCGCGTCCCGTGACAAGGGGCTCTACGGCAAGCTGCAGCGCGGTCACTGCTATTCGCTGCTGGAAGTGATGAACAGCCGCGAGCAGCGGATCTGGGTCGGCGTGCACCTGGAGCAGGTGGCGAACCGCGACAACAAGGTCAATATCACCCCCTTCGCCCTGGTGGATGTGCCAGAGCAGTTGCAACCCACGGATCTGCTGCTGGAAAAACTCCATGATGGCAAGGGCCGGGTGCGCGCTTTCACCGATCTGAAGGGGGCTGCCGCCGAGCTGGGGGCCATGAAGGTCGCCAAATTCAATACGGTGACCGACTATCACAACTTCATGTTCGAGTTCGGCATCACGCCGAAGAAGCTGCGTGATCAAAAAGATCGCGGCAAGTTCTATCGCCTGATCGAAGCCTCGCTGTATGGCGGCATCTCCTCCTCCATCAGCCGGTCGCTGCGCGAATACCTGCTGCCGGAGAACTCCGGCGTGCGCAAGGCATTCCAGGACATGGAGGCGGCCATCTACGAGAACCGCCGCACCCTGGAAGCCATCAAGGAGACGCAGGGTCAGCGGGATCTGTTCAAGAACCTCATCACCGAGACCACCCACTACGTGGCGGCGGAGTATGTGCGGGGGGCCGCCGAGAAGAACCGTCTCTCCGAGCTGGCCCTCAAGGCCCGGTCCGAGCTTGCGGGCAAGCGCCGCCTGCTGGCCGAGGAGAAGCAGCGCGCCATCTATCTGGCTGACGAGGTGGATCAGCTCACCAACCGCGAGAAATTGCTGACCGACGAGTTGGAGTCCGCCGCCGAGCACCTGGCCAAGGTGATGGCGGCCGTAGCCCTGCAAAAGAAGATCGCCCTGTACCGCGCCGATCTGGCGGAGCTGGTCGACAAACTCGAGCAACAGCAGGCGATCGTTGAAGAGATCCATTGTCAGCTGCTGGAGGTGGAAGAGCGCAAAGAGCTGGCCCAGGCCGAGGTGGACAGCCTCAAAACCCAGCTCGCCGACTACCAGCAGGCGCTGGACATTCAGCAGACCCGCGCCATCCAGTACCGTCAGGCGGTGCAGGCCCTCGATGCTGCCCGCGAGCAGTGCGAGCTGCCGGGGCTGAGTGCCGAACAGGCGAGCGACACCCTGCATCAGTTCCGCAGCGCCGAGCAGAGCCTCACCAGCCGAGTGCTGGGGGCCGAGCAACAGCTGGCGCTGGCCAAGGCGGCGGTGGCCGAGCACGAGGCGGCGCTGGCGCTGCTTCTGAGCATTGCCCCCGAAACAGTGCGCGAGGCCGCCTGGCCCACGGCGCAGGCGCTGCTCAAGCGTCACATCGAAGACAAGGCTCGGATTGCCCAGGGGCAGGGGCTGCGCGCCGCGCTGGCTCGCCTCGAGAAAGAGAGTGAAAGCCAGAAGAATCTCTTCAAGTTGCGCGACGAGCTGCAGCAGGCCTCTGGCCAGCTGATCGCCAGCCAAGACGAGCTGGAGATCTTCCTCGAAGCCCAGCGCTCCCGTCAGGAAGAGCTGAGTGATCAGCAGGCGGAGGTGAATCAGCGCCGCGCCAGCCTCGAGCATCAGGGCGCCCAGCTGGGCCGCGATATCGCGGAGCTCACCAGGTTGGCCCCGCGCTGGCTGAAATCCTTCGAGAAGCTCGAGCAACTGCGCGAGCAGAGCGGCTTGCCGCTCGCCACCGCCGAAGAACTTTCTTCCGGGATGCAGAGCGTGCTCGACAAGGAGCGCGAGTTCGAGCAAGAGAGCAACCGCATCGCGGCGCAGAAACAGGCGCTGGAGCTGCAAATTCGCAACCTGCAGCTGGGGGCTGGCGAGGCGGATCCGCGCCTTGCCCGCATCGCCGAGCAGGTGGGGGGTGTGCTGCTCTCCGATGTCTATGACGACATCTCCATCGACGATGCTCCTTACTACTCCGCGCTGTACGGCCCGGCCCGCAGCGCCCTGGTGGTGCTTGACCTTGAGGGCGCCATCGAGCGGCTGAAAAAGCTGGACGATTGCCCGGAGGATATCTACCTCATCCAGGGCAACCCCGACTCCTTTGACGAGGATCTGGTGGAGGCTGACGAGCTCGGCGACGCCGTGCTGGTACGCACCAGCAAGCGTCAGGTGCGTTTCTCCCGCTACCCCGAGTTGCCGCTGTTTGGCCGTGCCGCCCGGGAAAAACGCATCGAGCAGCTCGACCTCGAACGCGAGGGCCTGATCGAGGGCTACGCCAAGGCCGCCTTCGAGCAGCAGAAGTATCACCGTCTCTACGGGCATTTTCGCGACTTTATCGGCCAGCATCTGGACATCGCCTTCCGCCCGGATCCCGAGGCCGAAGTGGAAGCCAAGCAGGCTGAGCTGCGCAAGTTGCAAGGGGCCATGGCCGAGTGCGACAAGCAGCTGGCCGAGGCCAAAGCGGCCGCAGCCCAGCTGACCCGCCATATCCAGCTGGTGCAGGGGATGCTGCCCTTTGCCCATCTGTTTGCGGAGGCAGACTTGGCTGCCCGTCTCGAGGCGGCTCACGCCGACGTGGAGGCCCTGAAACAGGCCGAAGCCTTTATCGCCAGGCACGGCAAGGCGCTGGAGAAGCTCGAGACCCTGGTGCAGGTGCTGCGCCAGGATCCGCAGGATCTCGCGGCTCTGCAGGCGGCGTATGATGAGGTGAACGACCTGCTGGCCGAGCAGAAGCGCCGTTGCTACGCCCTCGATCAGCTGGTGGCCCGCCTGCCGCACTTTGCCTATCAGGATGCACAAGACCTGCTGGGCAAAGCCTCCGAGATGAGCGAGCGACTCAAAGAGAAGCTGAAAGCGGCCGAGCTGGCGGCCCGCACCGCCGGTGAACAGCACAAGCAGATTGCCCAGCGCCACACCGAGGCGCTGCAGCTGCGCACCGCGCTCGATTCCAGCGCCTCGGCCAAGCGCCAGACCCTGACCGAGTTCGAGCAGGAGCTGGCGGCCATGGGGCTGACGCTGTCGGACGACATGGAAGAGAAATCCCGCGCCCACAAGAAAGAGATCGAGGAGCTGCTCATTCGCACCCGTTCCCGTCGCACCAGCGCCGAGGCCCAGTTGCAGGTGACCAAGCGAGAGATCGAATCCCTCGGCGGTCGTCTCAAGCTCGAAGGCAAGGATTACTACAGCGCCCGTAAATCCCTGGTGGGTCACAAGGCGAGCTGGTCGCGGGTGGTGCGACTGGCGCGGGAAACCGACGTCGAGAAGCGCCTCAACAAGCGCGAGCTGGCGTACCTCGACAGCGACGAGCTGCGCTCCATGTCGGACAAGGCGCTCGGCGCCCTGCGCGTAGCCGTGGCCCACGACGAGGCCCTGCGCGATGCGCTGCGTCTCTCCGAGGGTAACCGCAGCACCGAGCAGAAGGTCGCCTTCTACGTGCAGGTCTACCGTTACCTCAAGGATCGCATCCGCAACGACATCATCCGCTCCGATGATCCGGTGGAGGCCATCGAGGAGATGGAGATCGAGCTGGCGCGCCTCGCCGACGAGCTCAAGCAGCGGGAAAATCACCTGTCGCTTTCTTCCCACGAGGTGGCGGCCAAGATCACCAACATCATCCGCCGCGAGCAGAACCGCATCCGGGTGCTCAACCAGGGCCTGCAGAACATCGCCTTCGGCCTGGTGCGCGGGGTGCGCCTCAACGTCAACATCCGCGAGGCCCACACCCGGCTCTTGACCGCGCTCGCCGATCAGAGCGCCATGCACAACGATCTGTTCGCCGACAAGGAGCTCAGCTTCTCAGAGGCGATGGCCAAGCTGTTCCAGCGCCTGAACCCGCAGATCGAGCAGGGGGAGCGCAACTATCAGGTGATGGGGGATGTGCTGCTGGACTATCGCAACTACCTGGAGCTCGAAATCGAGGTGCAGCGTGGTGCCGATGGCTGGCTGCGGGCCGAGAGCGGGGCCCTCTCCACCGGCGAGGCGATCGGCACCGGTCAGGCCATCCTCTTGATGGTGCTGATCAGCTGGGAGGAGGAGTCCCGCCGTCTGCGCGGCAAGGACATCGCCCCCTGCCGCCTGTTGTTCCTCGACGAGGCGGCGCGCCTGGATGGCAAGTCCATCGCCACCCTGTTCGAGCTGTGCGAGCGGCAGGACATGCAGCTGCTTATCGCGGCGCCGGAGAACATCAGCCCGGAGAAGGGCACCACCTACAAGCTCATCCGCAAGGTGCAGGGCAAGCACGAACACGTGCACGTGGTGGGGCTGCGGGGCTTCGGTTTCGCCGATGACAAGCTGATCGCCTGATCTCTTCCCCTGACAGGGGCTGACGGGTGGACACACAAACGGGAGGCTTGGGCCTCCCGTTTTCCATGGGAAATATGAGAGAGTAGGCCCCTGTTCGCGGGATCCAGACTGGTGATGAAGAGGGGGCGGCCATGGTACGTCGACCCGACATCGTATCGAGGGAATAAAACATGACGTGGAATCTACAAAAAGGGCTGCTGGCCTCCCTGTGCCTGCTGCTCGCGGCCTGCAGCAGCCAGCCTGATGCGGGCAGTGCGGGCAACTGGCGAGGTTATACCCAGACGGGGCTGGCTTCCTACTATGCCGATCGCTACCACAACAAGCGCACCGCCAGCGGCGAGCCTTACCAGAAGAACGCCAACACCGCCGCCCACATGACGCTGCCCTTCGGCGCCATGGTGAGGGTGACCAATATCGCCAACGGCAAGAGCGTGGTGGTACGGGTCAATGACAGGGGTAACTTCCCGAGGGGGCGAGTGATCGATCTCTCAAGATCTGCGTTCAGCACCATAGGTAACACCCGCTCCGGCCTCATCAAGGTCAAGGTCGAGGTATTGTAGGGGGGCTGCAGCGGGGCGCCATAAGCACCGCCCATCGCACCGCTGGCAACGGCAAGACCCCGCTCTTCGCATCTCAGAGTTGACATCAGCCTCTCCCCAGCCGTATCTGTCTTGTTGCGTGACTGCCACTCAGGCAGACACCTGGCTGGTCTCTTGCTGCCCCTTGCCAGGGCGCCCATACGGAGGTTGTTGAGATGACGCACCGCACGCCCATTCAGGCCACACAGATCCCGGAGAGTACGGCAAAGTCCCTCTATCCGGAGCCTTTTGCCTCTCTGGTCAAACACCGTACCAGGCGCAAACTGGGGGAGCACTTCGGTCTTGCGAATTTCGGGGTGAACCTGACGACCCTGGCGCCGGGGGCCATCTCGGCGCTCAAGCATCACCACAGCAAGCAGGATGAGTTTGTCTATGTGATCTCGGGGACGCCTACGCTGCGCTATGGAGAGGATGAGTACCCGATGTCGCCGGGGGAGTGCATCGGCTTCAAGGGCGGCAACGGCCTGGCCCACCAGTTGCTCAACTACGGTGAGGTGGACGCCGTCTATCTCGAAGTGGGCGACCGGCTGGCGGGGGACACAGTCCAATATCCTGACGACGATCTGGCCCTGGTGCAGGGCGCCGATGGCGCCTGGATCGCCAGACACAAGGACGGGACCCCCTATCAGGAGCCCCTCACTGTTGGGAAAGCATGATAAGCCTATGAAATTCATACCCTTACACGAGGTACGCGCAGAGGATCTTCTGCCCCTGCTCAACGACGAGACGCTGCGAAAGCACCTGATTGACCACCCTCCCTTTGATGCCGCCAGAGTGCGCGCCTGGATGGATGAGAAGCGGCGAATAGACGCGCTGCCCGGCTGCCGCGTGCGTGCCGTCCTCATCGATGGTGTCCTGGTGGGGTGGTGCGGGCTCCAGCCCGATGAGGAGGGGGTCGAGATTGCCATCGTGATCGCCAGGGCGGGTTGGGGAAGGGGCATGGCCATCTTCCATGAGATGATGGGCTGGGCGCGCAGCATGGGCCATCAAGAGGTCATCTTTCATCTGCTGGACACGCGTCCCCCATACAAAGCCCTCGCCAGGCGCGCCACCAGGGTGAAGAAGACGATCCTGTCGGGGTGCCTCTTCACCAGCTATTACTTCTGCGTCGAGACCTGGTGCAGACCGTGACGGCTAACCGCTGCCACCCTTGAGGCTGGCTGACCCTGGCGGCGAGTCGTGCAGTTGCACGCTTGCAGGGATCATCTCTCTGCCGCCGCCACCTGTTGCTCGCACTGTCAGTGCCCACACGTCGAGAGCCTGCTCACCCGGACTCAGTGCTCAGCTTGTCCGAGACTCTCGCGCAATGTGGCTTCGCTATGATTGACATGGCGACGTGACAGGCATGCAAGCCCTGGCCGTCACTGGCGGACCGATAGGCGGTCGCTGCGGGAGGAGTCATGAAGAGAACGCTGATCCTGATGCGTCACGGCAAGTCGAGCTGGCAAGATGAGGCACTGCCTGACAGGGCGCGGCCGCTCGCCGAGCGCGGTCTGCGCGACGCCCCCCTGATGGGCAGACGTCTGGCGCACGCGGTAGGGGTGCCCGACCTTATCCTGTCGAGCCCCGCCTGTCGGGCCTTGTCGACGGCCCGGCTTGTCGCCCATGAGCTGGGCTACCCGGCGAACGGGATTGTCATCGACGAGCGCCTCTACGGCAGCGATGTCGGGACCCTGCTTGCGGTGATGAATGAGCTTGAGGACTATCTGAGGTGCGTGATGCTCGTTGGTCACGATCCCGAGTTCACCGATCTTGCCCACTGCTTTTCCGGCAAGATCACCCGAATGCCGACCTGCGCCGTCGCCCGCTTCACCTTTGATGCCCCCTCCTGGTCGGCTGCTGTATCGCAAATGCCGGTGACGGCCGTGCTCGACTATCCGAAAAAGGGTAAGTGAATAGCAAGAGGAAGTGCAGGGTTGCCGCTCACCGGGGGTAGGGGAGAGCCATGGGCAAGAGATCAAGCAAGAAGGGGAGCCCAGGCTCCCCTTCACATTCCCGTGATGTTGTTTATTTGGCGGTGATCGGTCCCTTGGTGCCCGCATCGTTGTCGACCCAGCCATCTTCCCCCTTGAGGCGACGATCCCCCTGTATGCGATAGATGACCATGCCTTCCTTGAACACCAGGGCCCCGTCGGATTTCTTGGCCTTGACCTGCTTGTCGTTGACCCACACCTGATCCTTGCCATCGATGCGGATGGTGGCGACGGTGGCGCCCGTCTCGGGGAAGGTGGCAACCCAGCTGCCGGCGTAGGGGCTGGCGCTGGTGGCCGCCGGAGCATCACCAAATCCGGCGGCCGCGTTCTCGGCCTGGGTCTTGTTGATGTCGCAGCCGCTGAGCTCGCTCACCTGGGTGCAGCCGGAGCGCTCCAGCTTCTGTGCGTAGCTCATGTTCAGACCGCCGTCCGTGGCCGGGACGACAGCACCGAATCCCGCCTTGGCATTCTCCTCCTTGGTCTTGTGAATATCGCAGCCCTGGGCCTCGGTCACCTGAGTGCAGCCGGAGCGTTCCAGCTGCTGGGCATATTTTGCGTTGATGGCGTGAGCCGGGGCCATGCCAAGCAGGGTCAGGGTCACGAGCAAAGCAGCAGTTCTAGGCATAGTTAATCCCTCAAAGTGTGAGTCTTTCCGGTTCATCGCAGCCTTGACTGCCATGAGCAACAGCCTGTGTTTGCGGCAATATCCTGGGGGCGAGAGCCTGTCTCACGTTAGCACCTGTAACAGGTGTCGCACAGGAGGGCCGATGAATCTGTGCCATTCAGAGGGAGTCCGTGAACCTGTGGGCTCAGCTCTGGGGCACCCGGATCCCCTTGTCGAGATAGAGGCTGCTGTAGTGGGCACGATGGGTGACGAACATCACCTGGTGGCGGCTGCCGTCGGAGAGGATGACGAAATCCCCGGCCTGGGCCGGGCTTTGCAGCAAGATCTCGTGCTCGGGAGCCGTCAACTTGTCGACCTCTTCCCTGAACGTAAGGGTGTATGAATACATATGGCACTCCACTGCGGGCTCATATACAGACACGTCTTCCCAACTCTAGTTGTCAGTACCCGGATCCGCGGCGCTCAAGCGGCACCTGTGCGGACGATAATTTTATGGGTAAGCTGGGCCTCTGATGCAGGCGCCCGGGAAGGGACCGCAGGGATGAGCTTGTGAAAGCCACTTTTCGTGAAGCAAGAAGCCAAGGAGTTGTCATGACGGAGCTGGTCACTGAGTTGGTGCGGATCGCCGCCTTTTCCGACGGATCCCGGGGGGGTAATCCCGCCGGCGTCTGGATCGGGGCCCAACTGCCGACGGCGGAGGAGATGCAGCGCATCGCCGCAGAGGTTGGATTCTCGGAGACGGCCTTCGCCGCCCCGCTGCACGGTGAGGGGCAAGAGGCCTGCGGACGGCAATGGCGGGTGCGCTACTTCTCTCCCGAGGCGGAGGTGCCGTTTTGCGGCCATGCGACCATCGCCCTCGGGGTGGCGCTGGCGCGCCGCTTCGGGGCAGGGGATTATGCACTCTGTCTCAACCAGACAGAGATCCGTGTCTCGGGCTGGCAGGATGAGCAGGGGCAGTGGCAGGCGGCGTTGCAATCCCCGCCGACCCACAGCAAACCGGCGCCGGCGGATTTGATGCGCGAAGCCCTGGCGCTGTTTGGCTATGATGCAGCCAGCCTTGATCCCCGCATCCCCCCAGCGCTCATTCACGGCGGCGCCGATCATCTGGTGCTGGCGCTAAGCGATCGCGCAGCGCTCTCGGCCATGCACTATTCGCTGGCGCAGGGGCGTCTGCTGATGCGCCGCGAGGGCCTGGTGACCATTCTGTTGGTGCATGTGGCCGGGGATCGGCTGTTTCACACCCGCAATGCCTTCGCCTACGGCGGCGTCTATGAGGATCCGGCCACAGGCGCTGCAACCGCAGCCTTCGCCGGTTACCTGCGCGATCTGCACTGGCCCCACGGCGGCGCCATCGACATAGTGCAGGGGGAAGACATGGGCATGCCGTCGCGGCTGCATGCCGAGATCCAGGCCGAACCCGGCAGTGCTGTGCGGGTGTCCGGCGGGGCGCGCTGGATCTGAGCAGGCAGCACGGGCAATACCAGGTCAGTTGAGGCAGGCGGAGGGTGTCGATGGGGTTGTTCGAGCGAGCGGAGATCCGCGCCTTGAGCGAGAAGTTGCTGGCACTGGCGGCGGGGCAGGGGATCCTGCTCAACAGTGTCGCGGGGCGGGAGCTGGACGATATGTTGTGGCGGGTCGGCGGTGTGCAGCCGGTGGGACGCAGTGCGCGCCGCCAGCTCACCGAGCGAGGCAGGGCGTTTTTGACGACCAAGCTCGCGCAAGCAGCAGAGGAGCAACCCTGGTCGGGGGAAGTCGCGTTGGCGGCATTGGGTTGTCAATTACCCGCATCCATCAACGGTGCCACCTTGAGCGGCCTCTGGCTGCGTGACTGCAAGGCCGTGCTATCGCCACCGCAGTTGGCGCGAGTCGCCGAACTGGGCAGCCAGGTGCTGACTGACGAGGCGATCCGGCTGCGTACCCTGACCTCGCTGAGCCTGATCGATAAAGAGGGACGACTCCACGACATGGCGCCCGTCATCAACCTGCTCGGGGAGCTCGCCTTGCCAGAGCGAGCCTTGACCGGGTTGCGAGGCATTGAGTGGCCGGGACGGCAGATAGTGACGGTGGAGAACAAGGGGGCCTTCGTGGATTATCCGCTACAGCCAGGTGAGCTGCTGCTCTATGTACCGGGCCGCAACACCGCATTGGCAAAACGGGTGATGCCCCTGTTGCCTGCGGCCATCCCCTGGGCCCACTTTGGCTATCTGGATCAGCGGGGGCTGGAGATCGCCGCCGAACTGGCCCAGGCCACCGGCCGGCCCCTGGCGCTCTGGTTACCCGGCAATCTGGCCGATTATCTCCCTCACTATGCCCGCCCCCTGAGCCGCCCCTCGGCAGAGCAGCAGGGCAAGATCCCCTGGCAGAGCCAGCTCTGGGGGAGGGGATCCGGCTCGGCATTGACAGAAGTGCTCAATCATCTGGTGGTGAACAAGTGCTGGCTGGAGCAAGAGGTGCTGGTGACCGCCAGACAATGGCAGTCCTGGCCATTGGGGTGAATGTGGGCGTCATGGAGAAACAGAGAACCGCCGTTCTGGCGGTTCTTCTCATGGTGCGGCGTTAACTTCCCGACCCAGGGTATCCAGCCTGGGCACCAATGCTTGCTCAGGGTCGACCGCTGAGCAGGATGGCGCCGCCGAGGGTGATGAAGAGCGTGCCTGTGATGCGACCGAACAGACGCTGGCCGCGCACCGGCTTGAAGTAGCTGCCGGCGCGTCTGGCCAGGGCCACATAGCAGAGGTGCACCAGGCTGACGATGACGCAGATGGTCAGGTACATGGTGAGGAACTGGATGGACAGCGGGCTCTGGTGATCGAGGAACTGGGGCAGCAGCGCGCACAGGAAGATGATGGTCTTGGGGTTGCTGGCCGACACCAGGAAGGCTTCCCGCAGCAGGGATCCCTTGCTCCGTGATGGGGGGCTGGCGCCAACCCGCTGCGCCTGCTGGCTCTTCGCGCCGCTCGCCCGCAGCGCCTTGTAGCCGAGATAGATCAGGTAGCCGCCGCCCGCCAGCTTGAGGGCGAGGAACAGGGGCGGCAAGGTTTGCAGCAGGGCCCCCACCCCCATGGCGACCAGACAGATGAAAATGCCCTGACAGAACAGATTCGCGCCTATGGTGAGCAGGGCCGGACGCCAGCCGAGCTGCAGGCCGTTCTTTACCACCAGCAGCACATTGGGCCCCGGGGTCAGGGTCGCCAGCAGATAGGCCAGCAGGAACAACATCCATGTATCCAGACTCATGATCTCTCCTTGGTAAAAAGCACATCATGCTCCGCCCCAGGGGCCGCGTCCAGTGGTGACTGCCACCAGGATCTGGCTGTTTTTCAGGTGCTTGACTCAGGTGGTGGCGATAGGGAGAAGGGGCATCCGGGGGTTTTGCTGCCTGGCACAATAAAAAACCGCCCTTGTGACGTGGGCGGTTTTTTTATGGTGCCGACCCTTATTTCAGGGCTTTCTTCAGCTTCTTGATCTTGCCTTCGTGCTTGGCAATCTTCTCCTGGCGGGCGGCGATCTTCTTCTTGATATCTTTCTTGCTGGCTTTGGCCATAGGTCGTGCTCCTTGTTTCAAGCGGACATCATGGGGTCATGATGCTCAGTATCTGTCCATGTGACGAGCCCAGAGTGCCACATGAATTCCATCCGGGCCAGTGCTTCAGGGTGCCGGGAGCGGATGATTTCCAGGCGGAGATCCGGCAAGGGGGTGGCTCGCTCATCGGGACTGGTTTGCAGGATAGTCCAGTTTCCCGGCGGCGCCACTGTGGCCGCGCCGACATTGTCGGTGGCCGGGCAACAAAAAAGCGCCCCTGGGGGCGCTGCTTGCATCATCCGAACCACAAGCCAGGGGATCAGGCCTTCTTCAGGTAGGCCGCGACCAGCACTATCTGCACGCCGTTGACCTTGCCTTCGATGTGCAGCGGGTTGTTGGTCAGGCGAATACCCTTGACCAAGGTGCCGCGCTTGGCGGTGAAGCCGCCGCCCTTGACCTCGAGATCCTTGATCAGGGTGACGGAATCCCCCTCCTGCAGCACGGTGCCGTTGGAGTCGACGGTGGGCACGCTGTCGTCATCGTCGCTGGCGCTGCCCGCCTCGGCCCAGGCCTTGGTTTCCTCTTCCATGTACATCATGTCCAGCATGTCTTGGGCCCAGATCTCGCCCCGGGCGGACAGGGCTTTAAGCTGGCGCCATGCCATCACCTGCACCGCCGGCACCTGGCTCCACATGCTGTCACCCAGGCAGCGCCAGTGGTTGACCTCTGTGGTGTCCGGCTGCTCCAGCTGGCCACGGCAGGTGGCGCACAGCGCGACGCTGTGGTCATCGTCACTGGCGGGGGAGTGTGGCACCGGGAAGGCGGTCAGCGCATGTTCTGCGCCACACAGCTCACACTTGGCGTCCGCACGCGCTTGCAGGATGGCATTGATGGTCATGTTTGGGTTCCGTTGATAGGGGTAAAACGACCCGCGTAGGCGAGTCGCGCTAATGAGGGGGCGGAATATAGCACAAGTCCCTGCTTTTTGTCAGGCTACCGGCAAGGGCGGGCGCACTGGCGAGTGCTTTTTGATGGCAGATCGCTAGAATAAGCCTCCCCTTGATCCCTGGACTATCGCCGCCGTGCTGGCTCACCGTTTTCGACAACTGGACTGCTTGCTGACCGACGAGAGAGGCTGGTGGCAATACCAGCCCTATCATCATCTGAGCCTGGCCTTCGCCGACCGGGCCCCAGATCTGGCCGCCTGCCTCGACGGCCTCAGCCTTGACGAGATAGCGCGGCTTGATGGCGACATGGGGGCGCTGTGCACCCTGCTTGCCCCCTGGATCCCGGCCGGGGCCGAGCTGCATGCCCTGAGCGAGCTCGACGCCTTCGTCCCCGAACCCATTCACTGCGCCAGGACCATGGCGATGTACATGCCGGGGCGCAAGCAGGCGCAGATAGAAGCCTTCACCGGCTGCCTGCCCGCTCATCAGGGCCCCTATCTGGAGTGGTGCGCCGGCAAGGGCCACCTGGGGCGCCTGGTCTCCCTGCACCGGGGGGCCGAGATCCTGAGTCTCGAACTGCAGCGCCCGCTCTGCGAGGAGGGGCGGCAGCTGGCGGCGCGGGACGGTGCCCGCATGCAGTTTGTGGAGGCGGACGCCTTCGCCGCCGAGTCGGGGGCACTCATTGCCCCGCACCATCACGCCATGGCGCTCCATGCCTGCGGTGAGCTGCATACCCATCTGCTGGAGCAGGTGGCCGAGCGCGGTGCCCGGGGCGTGACCCTCTCCCCCTGTTGCTATCACCTGATCCGCACCAGCCATTACCGCCCCCTGTCGCAGGCCGCCAAGGCCAGCGCCCTGCACCTTGGCAAGAGCGACCTGAAGCTGCCGCTGCAGGAGACGGTGACCGGCGGCGCCCGCATCTCCCGCCTGCGCGAGCAGGAGGTGATCTGGCGTCTCGCCTTCGATTGCCTGCAACGGGAGGTACGCGGGGTGGATGAGTACCTGCCGGTGCCCAACCTGCAAAAGAGCCTGCTGGCGGGCAGTTTTGAGGCCTTCTGTGACTGGGCCGCCGAGCGCAAGGGGATAGTGCTGCCTAGGGGGATAGACCATGGCGATTTTCTCGCCAGGGGCGAGCGGCGCTTTGGGGACGTCGCCCGCATGGAGCTGGTGCGCCATCTGTTTCGCCGTCCGCTGGAGATCTGGCTCGCCCTGGATCGCGCCCTCTTCCTCGAGGAGCAGGGCTACCAGGTCGAGCTGGGGACGTTTTGCGACAAACCCATGACACCTCGCAATCTGCTGATCCGGGCGGTGCGCGTTCAGACTGCATGAAGAGCGAGCGTGACGGGGTCAAAATGAGGCTGTGATGCAGTTTCATCTGAGTGCAGAGTGAAATGGCTCACAAAATCGCCAAACTCTTAATTCTTGTCGTGAATTTAGTTATGGGGGCGCCTATGCTCGCCCTGAACTTCACATCGAGACAAGGATTGTTATCTATGTTCACACTCAAGCGCACCGCCTGGCTGGTTGCGGGGCTCTGCGCCTCGCCAGCTTATGCGGCCATGAATATTCAGCCCGACCCACAAAATAGCGGTGGCTATGTGATTGCCGCCTCCGATATAACGGCCGTTGAAAAGGCCAAGACGGTCAACCCCATGTACGGCATCTGGTCAAAGGCATTGGCCACCCGCCCCAACATCCTGGTGGAGGCGATTGTGCCGAGGCGAGCCGACAACCCGGACAACGTCAAACGGGTCGAGCGGGTATTTACCGAATCGGACTGGGACTTTCTGACCCAGATGGCGGCCCCTGAATATACCTATGAGCGCTTCTTGCGGGCGGTCGGCAAGTTCCCCGCCTTCTGTGGCGACTACACAGATGGGCGCAATGCGGACGCCATCTGCAAAAAATCCATCGTCACCGCCTTCGCCCACTTCGCCCAGGAGACGGGTGGCCACATCGCTAAAAACAACAGCTCGGATAATCCCCTTGGGTTGGAAGAGTGGCAGCAGGCGCTGGTGCATGTGCGGGAGATGGGCTGGGCCGAGGGGCAGCTCGGCTACACCACCGGCTGCGGCCAGAGTGACTGGCAGAACAGGAAATGGCCCTGCAGCACGGGGCAGGGCTACTTTGGCCGCGGCGCGAAGCAGCTCTCCTACCACTTCAACTACGGCGCCTTCTCCGAGGCGATGTTTGACGGCAACGCCACCGTGCTGCTGAACAACCCCGGCCTGGTGGCCGACTCCTGGCTCAACCTCGCCTCCGCCATCTGGTTCTTCCTGACGCCGCAAGCCCCCAAACCCGCCATGTTGCACGTCATCGACAGAACCTGGGTGCCCTCCCAGCGCGAGATTGCGGCCGGCATCGGCTATGGCTTTGGCACCACAATCAACGTCATCAACGGCGGCATAGAGTGTGGCGAGCAGAACAAGAACAAGGGGCAGCCGGTCAACCGCATCCGCTACTGGGAAGGGCTGGCCGCTCATTACGGGATCCCGCTGCTCCCGGACGAGAAGAACACCTGCTGGCAGCAGACCCCCTATGGCAGCCTCAACCTGAACGGTGCCACCGACGTGCTCTACACCAACTGGGACGGCAACTGGAAATATTATGCCGACAGGCCAGGTGGCTACTCGTTCGAGTGCGAGCTGGTGGGATTTCAGACCGCCTATTCGGCCCTGGTGCCGGGGGATTACGAGAAGTGCGTGACCAACGTCTACGGCTCCCACGCCAACTGGCCCAAGGTACGAGTGGTGGCCAAACTCGATCCTCCGCCCGTCGATCCGACCACGCCGCCGGTGGGCGGGGTGACCGCCTGGGAGGCCAGCAAGGTCTACACCGCCGGCAACAAGGTGAGCCACAAGGGTGTCATCTATCAGGCCAAGTGGTGGACCCAGGGCAACGAGCCGGGCAAGGGAGATCCCTGGGCACCGGTGACCTGATCCCGGCGAGGGCGCATCATCAGCCATGATGGGGAAGGGGGTGATGGGCATATCTTCCCCTCTTTGATGGGGATCCGGCGCAAGGGGCCTATGACGTGCCCGCTGGCACATGGAACAAGTCGAGAGTGTTCGGGTGCTTATCCCGCACAGAAGAGTGACAGATGAATATCGCCATCCACTTTGAAATCCCGGTGCAGGATCTGGAGAGGGCATCCGCTTCTGTGAGGGGGTCTTCGAGATAGCTCTCGAGCGGGTGCACATAGATGGCAACGAGATGGCGCTGTTCCCGCTCCTTGACGGGGTGGCGGGCTGCTCCGGCGCCCTGGCAAAGGGAAGAGTTATGTGCCTAGCCATGATGGCACCCGGGTCTATCTCCAGGTGACTGACATCGAAGGGGCCATGGCCCGGGCTCTCGCATCGGGCGGAGTATGCCTCTATCCCGTCACCCGGGTGGTGGAGCGAGTCCGGGTGGCGGAATTCAGGGATTGCGAGGGTAATCGCATCGCCCAGCAGGATCAGAGCTGAACCTGATGCCGATGAGGGCATCCCTCGATGGGCTCGCCTGCCAGGTGGGGGGCAAGACCCCTCGGCAGTGGCGAAACCCCGGGGGAGCAGCTACTCATTTGATGCTAAATGCGGCCGGCATCCTGCCGGCTCGCACCTTGAAGAGAGGAGCTGGATATGCAAGGAACCTGTCTGTGCGGTGGGATCACCGTCTCGAGCGGCGATAAGAACGAGGTGAGCCTGTGCCATTGCGCCATGTGCCGGCGCTGGTCGGGTGGGCCCATGTTCGCGGTGCATGGTGGCAAGGGGGTCAGTTTCAAGGGGCTCACCCCTGTGGCCTACCGCTCGTCCGAATGGGCGGAGCGCGGCTTCTGCCCCACCTGCGGCACCCACCTTTTCTACCATCTGCTGCCGACGGACGAGTACATCCTCTGTGCCGGCCTGTTTCAGGAACAGGGGTTCGAGCTCACCGGGCAGATCTTCATCGACGAGAAACCGGACTTCTATGAGCTGAAAAACGACACCCCGACCCTGACCGGGCAGCAGGTGCTCGAGCAGTTCGCCCCCAAGCCCTGAACCTGTCGCCACAACTCTGGAGAGCCAATCATGGATGAGCAACAGAAGGTGGGGGGCCTGCCTCCTATTTCCCCTCCATCGAGAAAACCTATGGGCAGCCGATTGCCCACTGGCTGGCCCTGCTGGCGGGCCGGGAGGAGCGCAAACACATGGCGCTGGTGGCCTGGCTCAAGGCCGAGCACGGCATGGGCCACGGCCATGCCAATGCCCTGGTGGCCCACCATCTGGCGCAGGGTTGAACCGCCCGTATCGGCCCTGATCGCGTTCGTGTATCAGGGCTTTCGACCACTGCCGAAGAAACAAGGATAGAAGATGGAACTAGTGGTCATCCGCCATGGCGAAACCCGGGCCAATGCCGAGGGGCGCTATCTGGGGGCGTTGGATATGGGGCTCAACGAAACCGGATGGGAGCAGGTCGGCACGTTGGCGCAGGAGCTCGTCAGGGAGACGCCGTTTCAGCGCCTGTTGAGCTCCCCCCTGTTGCGTGCCAGACAGAGTGCAGAAGTGATTTCCCGTGCACTGGCATTGCCCGTTCAGGTTATCCCGACCTTTCGTGAGCGGCACGTGGGGGTGTTCGAGGGACTGACGCAGGCAGAGGCGAGGATCCGTTACCCCGAGCTCTGGGCGCGCAACAGCACCCGTCGTTGGGACGAGGCACCCACCGGCGGTGAGTCGCTGGATGCCGTGATCGCACGGGTGTCGTCAGGGTTGATCACGCTCGCCGATGAGGGGCGGGGCGAGCGGGTATTGCTGGTGGCACACGGGGTGGTGGCCAAGGTGATCCGAGCCCTCACGAGCTCAGGTTTTGCCGACTTCTTCGAGTGGCAACTGCATAACGGCGGCAGACTGGTGGTCAATATTCCCCAGGCTCAGTCACCGATCCGCTTTCACCGCCCGGTTGGGCAGGATTAACCCGTGCCCTGTCCTGCGCAGGCGGGGGAAGCCAGCCCTTCGTTGCCAAGGGAGCACCACGGGCACCACCGTCCACGAACGCCATCGTGCTTAACATGGGGATCGGGGATCGACTCAAGAGGAGAAGAGAGATGAAGATAAGCGTCAGTGTCCGGGTCGAACGGCCAATCGCTCTGGTATGGGAGGGGTGGAACACCCCCGCCAGCATCATGGCATGGAATGTCGCCTCCCCCGAGTGGCACTGCCCCGGCAGCCGGGTGGATCTGAGGATCGGCGGGCGTTTCTGCCACCGTATGGCCGCCCGGGATGGCAGCATGGGGTTCGATTTCGAGGGCTCCTTCACCGAGGTGGTGCCGCCAACCTCCCTGGGTTACGTCATGGACGACGGTCGGGCCGTCAGGGTGAGGTTCGTGGAGGAACAGGGAGGCACCTGGGTGCACGAGGAGTTCGACGCCGAATCCGAACACAGCAGCGAGCAGCAGCGTGCCGGCTGGCAGAGCATACTCGACAACTTCAAACGCTATATGGAAAGCGCGCCCTGAGGCGCGCGTTTCGATCAACCATTTCCTGCCCGACGCCGGGTTACTCCTCGATATCCAGCAGTACCAGAATGGCGCTCTCGCCGCCCCATTCCCGCGGGGCCTGATGGAAGGCGCGCACATTGGGGTGCTGGGCCAGCCAGCTCGGGATGCGCTGCTTGAGCACGTGCTTGCCGATGCCGTGCATCACCGAGGCGACGTGAATGTTCTCTTTTTGGCACAGGGTGAGCAGGGCGGCCAGCTCCTGCTTGGCCTGGAGCTGACTCATGCCATGGAGATCCAGATAAATCTCCGGCGGATAGAGGCCGCGCTTGAGCTTTTTCAGCTCGAATTTTGACACGTCTTCACGCACAAAACGGGTCGGGCCCTCTTCGTCCAGATGAGGCTGGTACTCGTCGCTGAAAAAGTGGTCAACCCCAAGCTTTTCGCGGCTTTCACGCAGTTCGCGTTTCTGCTTGACCGGGCTTGAGGAGGCCCTTATGGTATCTTGCTTAATTTTCCGGGTACCTTTGACAGCATCACGAAACAGCAGGCTTTCCTCGTCTGTGGGTGAGGGCGTTTTTTTCATCAGGTACTCGTCTTGCTCGCTGTATAGAATTCTCGGGCCGGATATTACTCGACTTGGAGGTGGATTTGGACAAGATATTTATCGACGAGGTGGTTGCCGAGATGCACACCATCCAGGACATGTTGCGCTGGGCCATGAGTCGTTTCAACGACGCCGGGATCTTCTACGGACATGGTACCGACAACGCCTGGGATGAGGCCGTGCAACTGGTGCTGCCCGCGTTACATCTGCCGCCAGACGTGGATCCCGGCATGCGCCACTCCCGCCTGACCACCAGCGAGCGCCACCGCATCGCCGAGCTCATCATTCGCCGGGTGCAGGAGCGGGTGCCTGCCGCCTACCTGACCAACAAGGCCTGGTACGCGGGTTGGGAGTTCTACGTGGACGAGCGGGTGCTCATTCCGCGCTCCCCCATCGCCGAGATGGTGGCCAACCGTTTCGCCCCCTTCCTGAAAGAGGAGCCGACCCGGATCATGGACTTGTGCACCGGCTCCGGTTGCATCGCCATCATCATGGCCCACGAGTTCCCCCATGCGGAAGTGGATGCCATCGACATCAGCGTCGATGCCCTCAATGTGGCCGAGCGCAACATCAACGATCACGGCCTGGAGCAGCAGGTCATCCCGATCCGCTCCGATCTGATGCGCGATTTGCCCGCCGGCGACAAGTACGATCTCATCGTTTCCAACCCACCCTACGTGGACTCCGAGGACATGTCGGATCTGCCGGAGGAGTTTCGTCACGAGCCGGAGCTGGCCCTGGCGTCGGGCTCCGATGGCCTCAAGCTCACCAAGCGCATCCTGGCCAATGCCGCGGACTTCCTCAAGGATGACGGCGTGCTGGTGGTCGAGGTGGGCAACAGCATGATCCACCTGGAAGCCCAGTTCCCCGAGGTGCCCTTCACCTGGGTCGAGTTCGAGAACGGCGGTCACGGCGTCTTCGTGATGACCAAGGCAGAGCTCGAGCAGTACCAGGCCCATTTCGCGATTTACAAGAGCTAAGCAGCAAGGAGCACCCATGGCAGGGAACAGTTTTGGCCAACTCTTTCGGGTCACCACCTTTGGCGAGAGCCACGGCCTGGCGCTTGGCGCCGTGGTCGACGGCTGCCCCCCCGGGCTTGAGATAAGCGAAGCGGATCTGCAAATCGATCTGGACAGACGCAAGCCCGGCACCTCCCGTTACACCACCCAGCGCCGCGAGGCGGATGAGGTACGGATCCTGGCCGGGGTGTTCGAGGGACGCACCACGGGCACCTCCATCGGACTGCTCATCGAGAACACCGATCAGCGCTCCAAGGACTACTCCGAGATCAAGGACCTGTTCCGTCCGGGCCACGCCGACTACACCTATCACCAGAAGTACGGTCAGCGTGACTACCGCGGCGGCGGCCGCTCCTCGGCCCGCGAGACCGCCATGCGGGTGGCGGCGGGGGCCATCGCCAAGAAGTACTTGAAGCAGATGCACGGCATCGAGATAGTGGGTTTTCTCTCCCAGCTCGGTCCCATCAAGGCCGAGGCGTTTGACCAGAGCCAGATCGAGCAGAACCCCTTCTTCTTCCCCGATGCGGGCAAGCTGGAGGCCCTCGATGAGTACATGCGGGCCCTGAAAAAAGAGGGCAACAGCATAGGCGCCAAGGTGGCTGTCATTGCGCGCAACGTGCCGGTGGGCTTAGGGGAGCCCGTGTTCGACCGCCTCGACGCCGACATCGCCCACGCCATGATGGGCATCAATGCGGTGAAAGGGGTCGAGATAGGTGACGGCTTCGCGGTGGTGGAGCAAAAAGGCTCGGAGCATCGCGACGAGATGACCCCGGCCGGCTTTGCCAGCAACCATGCGGGCGGCATTCTGGGGGGCATCTCGTCCGGTCAGGATATCGTGGTGAGCATGGCGCTCAAGCCCACCTCCAGCATCACTGTGCCGGGCAAGACCATCAACACCAGCGGCGAGGCCACCGAGATGATCACCAAGGGTCGTCACGATCCTTGTGTCGGCATCCGTGCGGTGCCCATCGCCGAGGCCATGCTGGCCCTGGTGCTGATGGATCACCTGCTGCGCCACCGTGCCCAGAACCAGGGTGTGCATACCCAGACCCCGCTTCTGCGCTGATCCGCAAACAGCTCTGTTAGCTGATCACCATGCTCGGCAGAAAGGCGACCCCAGGGTCGCCTTTCTCGTTTGTGCGGGGTTCTCAGCCCTGAGCCCCTTCCTCCCGGGGCTGGCTGCCATCGAAACGGCACTCCGGCGGGGCAAATGCCGTGTCCAAAGGGGGGAGGGCGGCGATGGCCGCATCGATGCGGGCGAGCTCCTCTTCGCTGACCGTCTCCCTGGCCAACATCAGGCTGACCGGCTGCTGGTGCAACAGCACCTGACACGAGGTGAACCCCTCTGCCCCTAGTTGGGCCAGCCGATGCCGGGCGTATTGCCACTCGATGATGACCCCATCGAGTCGCCGCGCCAGCAGGAGGGCGATCAACCTGTCGTCTGAGTTGTATTCGCTCGCCTGCCGAAGGGAGGGGCAGGCGTCGCTCAGAGGCAGGGGACGGGTGCCCCGCAGCTTGCCAAGGCGCAGCCCGGTCTGCTGGCACAGGTCTGCAAGGTGCGTTATTCCCTGCCAGCGATCGGTGCTCCCGGGCGCAGGCTTATGGCTGAGCAGCACGAAGCTGGCGCGCCGGTACGGGGCCGAGAAGCGGGCAAAACGGGCCCGCTCCGGGGTCTTCAGGGCCCCCATGGCGATATCCAGTTGCTGGCGTGCCATGAGGTGAAGGGCCCGGGCCCAGGGGAGGTTGCGAAATGCGGGCTCAAGATCGGCGCCGCGGAGGATCTGGCGGGTCAGTGTCACGTCCAGCCCGCCGAGTTCGCCATCGGCCTCGATCTGGCTGAAGGGTGGCCAGTGGCTCCAGGCCACCGACAGTGTCTCTTTGGCGCCCAGAGGCAGGTTCGGTGCGAACAGCAGGCCGAGGCTCAATGCGCAGTGAATAGCGGTCTGGATATGTTTCCTGATCAAGCAGAACCTCCCTGTTCTGTGTCGTGGATCCCTGAGTACGTGTCCCAAGGTGGGACGGGCCCTGGCGAGCGTCATCATCGCCATTCTGCCCCGCCATAGTGGGCTTTTCCACCCAGGCTGGGAGGCATATCACATTTTTCTCGTCTAAGTGCGCCAACTCCGTTAGACTGCGCCTCTATTCTTTCCCCTTTGCTCTGCTCCCCGGGGAAATCGTTGTTTTCTCTATAGGCCCAGATCCTGTGAGATGGCATCGGCTCAGCAGAGGAGCCCCACCACAGATCCCCGGCGCCCCTATCCCTAGCAGGTAACTATGAGTTTTACTTCCCTCGGTCTGGCCGAACCCTTGTTGCGTGCCGTTGCCGAGCAAGGCTACGACACCCCGTCTCCCATCCAGCAACAAGCGATCCCGGCCGTCCTGGCTGGCCGTGACCTGATGGCCGCCGCCCAGACCGGGACCGGCAAGACCGCAGGCTTTACCCTGCCGATGCTGCAGCGCCTCACCGAGAGCAAGCGCAAAGTATCCCCGAACCGCATTCGCGCCCTGGTGCTGACCCCGACCCGCGAGCTGGCCGCCCAGGTGGGCGAGAGCGTGCGCAACTACGGCAAGCACCTGCCGATCCGCAGCCACGTGGTCTTCGGTGGTGTCAGCATCAACCCGCAGATGATGGCAACCCGCCGTGGTCTGGACGTGCTGGTGGCCTGTCCGGGCCGCCTGATGGATCTCTACAACCAGAACGCCGTCAAGTTCGACGAAGTCGAGATCCTGGTGCTGGATGAAGCGGACCGCATGCTCGACATGGGCTTCATCCGCGACATCCGCCGCATTCTGGCCCTGTTGCCGAAGAAGCGCCAGAACCTGCTCTTCTCCGCCACCTTCGCCGAGGAAATTCGCGAGCTGGCCACCGGCCTGCTGGACAACCCGGCGGTGATCGAAGTGGCCCCGCGCAACAGCACCGCCGAGCGTATCGAGCAGCTGGTGCACCCGTGCGACAAGGCCAACAAGATCGCGCTCTTGAGCCACCTGGTCACCAGCAACGACTGGCAGCAGGTACTGGTGTTCACCCGTACCAAGCACATGGCCAACCGTGTTGCCGAGACCCTCGACAAGAACGGCGTCAGCGCCGCCGCCATCCACGGCAACAAGAGCCAGGGTGCCCGTACCCGCGCCCTGGCCGGTTTCAAGGAAGGTAGCGTCAAGGTGCTGGTCGCGACCGACATCGCCGCCCGTGGTCTGGACATCGACAAGTTGCCGCAAGTGGTCAACTTCGAGCTGCCGAACGTGGCGGAAGACTATGTTCACCGTATCGGCCGTACCGGCCGTGCCGGCGCAGCCGGTCACGCCATCTCCCTGGTCGCCGCCGATGAAGGCAAGCTCATCAAGGCCATCGAGCGTCTGACCAAGCAGAACATTCCTTGCGAGCAGGTGGCCGGTTTTGAAGCCTCCCGCGAGACCCTCGACAATATCGCTCGTGGTATAGGCGCGCCGCTGCGCAAAGAGCCCCGCGATCCGAGTGAGCAGCGCCGTGCGCCGCGCCCGCAGGGTCAGGGCCAGCGTCAGGGTGCCGGTCGTTCTGCCTCCAATGGCAATGCAGGTGGTGCCCGTACCGGTAACGGTGGCAAACCCAAGCCGCAAGGTGGTCAGCGTCCGGCTGATGGTGCCGCCAAACCGGCCCAGGCTCGTCGTCCCCGCCGCGCCAGCCACAACCAGTAAGCGGCTCGGGAGCCAGGCTCCCCGGCTGTTCGGTTGCTAAAAAAGCCCCGCCAATCTGGCGGGGCTTTTCTCGTTCTGGCCGGCAGTGAAATGGTCAGGGAATGATTGCCGTGATCAGGATATGAGCCGCGCACACCAGGATCACGCCGAAGGTCAACCCCATCCCCGCCACCCGGTAGCGGAAGTTCTCCGGCGTGCGGCTCATGCCAAAGGCGTGGCAGAGGCGACCGCACAGCAAGCTGGCCCCCAGCAGATGGATGAGCCAGGGTGTCTGGCTGGAGGTTTCGACAAAATAGATGAGCAGCAGGGCCAGGGGAACATACTCGGCAAAGTTGGCGTGCACCCGCATGGCCCGCAGCATGGCGGGATCATCGCCGTGCCCCAGCGCTACTCCCCGACGGTGGCGGGTGCGAATGGTACGCTCGCCGAGCAAGACGAAGAGCAAGGCGAGCAGGGCCGCGTAGATGGGCACTATGGTCATGGTATCTGGCTCTCGAGTGGATGTGTTTGCCTGGATATTGCTTGGCGCCTCAATGGCTTGCCTCTGATGGTAGCAGCAGGATGTGGCGAGTGGTGCAACCAACTGCCGAGGGCGCCTGGGACCAGATCACAAAAAGCCCCGCCAACTCATGCTGGCGGGGCTTTTCAATGTGGGACATTCAAGGCGGGTAAGGATCAGAGCGCGGGCAGCATGCCGAGGCTGACGCTCACCTGGACGCCGACGATCAGCACCCCCATGGCGCCGGCCAGACCCAGCGCAACCACGCCGCCCGGGACCCGGTAATGGTGCGCCTCGGCCTGCTTGCGGCTTTGCCACACCAGAGCCACCGGCAGCAGCACCGCCAGCACCGCCAGGGCGATGGCGGCATAACCCAGCGCCATGATGAAGCCCTGCGGGAAGTAGAGGGCAAACAGCAGGGGCGGCACGAAGGTGATCATGCCGGTCTGGCTGCGGCCCTGCCAGTTGTCCTTGCGGCGGGTCACTTTGGCCATGAAGTCAAACAGCCCGAGCGTCACCCCGAGGAAGGAGGTGGCGAGCGCCAAGTCAGCAAAGAGATGCATCGCCTGATTGAAGGCGGGCCAGTTCACCAGGTTGCCGACGCTGGCGAGCAGGCTGTCGAGCGCGCCGCCGGTCTGGATCAGGCTCTGCTGGCCGAGCAGGCCCAGGATCGCCACCTGCCACAGCACGTAGAGGATAAGCGGCAGGGCAGAGCCCCACACGAAGACTCGGCGCAACTGCTTGGGGCAGTCGCCGAGGTAGAGCATGACGCTCGGGATGGAGCCGTGGAAACCGAACGAGGTGAAGATAACCGGCAGCCCCGCCAGCAGCAAGCCCTGGCCGAGCGGCATGGAGAGCAGGTGCTGCCCCTCGGCACGGGGCAGCAGCAGCGCCAGCACCCCTACCATGATCACCAGTTTGACGGTGAACATCAGTCGATTGAGGTAATCCACCTGCTTGGTGCCCACACACACCATGCCGCCAAACAGCAGGGTGAAGGCCCAGGCCGCCTGCTCCTGGCTGACGGTGGTGCCCGCATCCGCCAGCGCCTGGGCCAGCAGGCTGCTGCCGCCGCTGATGTAGGCGGAGGCCAGCGAATAGAACAGCATCAATATGCAGAAGGAGGCAATGCGCTTGCCCCAGGGGCCGAGCAGGTGATCCGCCAGTTGGTGCAGGTACCACTTGCCGGTATTGAGGCTGGCCTCCACCTGCAGCATGGCGGTGAAGGCCATCAGGGCCCAGAGCCCGACCATCAGCAGCAGGGTGGCGGGGCCGCCCAGCGACGAGGAGGCCAGCGGCAGGGCCAGCATGCCGGCGCCTATGGTGGTGCCGGCTATCAGCAGCGTACAACCCAGGGTTTTGGTATTCATGGTGTCCATCCAGATAGAGAAACTGCGTAGTAAAAAAAGCGTGCCAGTGGCGGTGTCAGCCAGGTGCCTCCGGGGGCGGGACCGGAGGCTAGCAATATCGGAGTGGACGCATTGTTACGAAAAATCCATGGGTTGTAATGGGTTGTAAAAGATGGTTGCCACGTTAACGGATCAAAAAAGTGGAAACAAGCCTGTAAAGGCGGATTTTGTACTGCGAGGTGGCAATAGGTGGAAATAAAAGATGACAGCAGGCGGTGTTGACTGGTGGAAAAGCGCGCCGGCGTGGCAGGAGAGCGCCGGCACGTGAGGGGCGTCAGCGGCGACGCTTGAGGGTGCGGCTCACACAGTGCAGGCCAGCGCGGTAGTGTCCGTTGATGGCCTCGAAGGCGAGGGCAAGGGCCTGGGCAGCCAGGGCGTCGTGCTGCTGGGGCAGGGAGTTGATGCCAAAGGGGAGGAAGTCCAGCAGCCGATCGTCCCCGAAGGTGGCCATGGCAATCTGGCTCATGTCTGCCTCCTGCTCCAGCAGATAGTCGAGCACTCCCTCCATCAATATGTAGGAGGTGGCGACCAGCGCCTCGGGCAACTGGCCGAGGCGCTGGTGCAGATCTTTGATCAGGCGATAGCCCTCTGCGCGGGAGAAGTGGGCCCCCTCACAGACATGGGGTGTCAGCAGGGCGGCGCTGGTGTGGCTGCTCAGCGCCTGCTCGAAACCGGCGCGGCGCTCCTGGCTGATCATGAGGCCTGGCAGCGCGGTGATCAGCGCCACATGGTGAAGGGCGGGGCTGAGCAGGGAGGCGGTGAGATCGTAGCTCGCCTTCTGGTTTTCACTCGCTACCGTGATGAAGTGGTCGGCGGCCAGGGCCCGATCGATGGCCAGGATTTGCACGCCATGGGCCTGCTGCTCTCGATAGAAAGGATCCGCTGGCGGCAGGCAGCTCGCCACCAGCAGCGCATCCACATGGCGGCTGACCAGCATTCGGGCCAGCTCCTTCTCGGTGTCCGGCTCGTCTTCCGAGCAGACGATCAGCAGCTGATAGCCCTGAGCCCGGGCGCCCTGCTCGAGACGCTTGGCGAGCTTGGCGTAACTGGCGTTCTCAAGGTCCGGCAGGATGAAGCCCAGGGTCCTGGTCTGGCCACCGCGCAGGGAGGCGGCGCGGCTGTCCGGCTGATAGTTGTGGGCCAGGACCACGGCCATCACCTTGTCACGGGTGGCCTGGCTGATGCGATATTGATCCGCCTTGCCGTTGATCACATAGCTGGCGGTGGTACGCGAGACACCGGCCAGGGCGGCGATTTCATCCAGTTTCATCATATTGGCTCTGTTTGAGTTGCAAGGCCCGCGACGGTTTCAGGTGGGGGCACCGAAAAGTGTGCGCGGGATCATATCATTGAAAAGCACTCTCAGTGGGATCTTGAACAATTGGCTGAAACGATTCAGTCTGAGTGTAAGTGAAACGATTCAGCTTGTCAGTAAGCGATGAATGTTCGACCAGGAAATGCCGCAGCGGCATCCCCGGGGGAAGATTCCCGTCTATTGTCAGCAGGCAAATTACCCGAAATCCAAGTTGAGTTGAGCCGGTGTGCCGCGAGGCGAAGCCGGACCTGATGGAGAATCTCTATGTTGAAGTTGGCGCGACAGCAAATCCTGCTGGGACAATCGGTGACGACCAAGGCGGACGCCATCGCCCTGCTGGCAGGCAAACTGACCGAAGCGGGTCTGGTGGAAGCCGGTTATGTGGACGGCATGCTGGCGCGGGAAGCCCAGCACGCCACCTACCTTGGCAGCGGCATCGCCATTCCTCACGGCACCACGGACACCCGCCATCTGGTCAAGAGCACAGGTGTCATGGTGGCCCAGTTCCCCCAGGGCATCGAGTGGGATGAGGGGCAGACGGCCTATGTGGCCATCGGCATCGCCGCCAAGTCCGACGAGCATCTGGGCATCTTGCGCCAGCTCACCCATGTGCTGGGTGACGAGCAGGCGGCCGAGGCCCTTAAAAATGCCACCGATGCCGACACCATCATCAATATCCTGACCGGGGCAACGACCGCCAAAGAGGTGCAATACCTGACCCTGGCGGACTTCCCGGCCGACGATCGCGACCAGCTGCTGCTGGGGGCGGCCGCTCGCGCCAAATCCGCCGGCTGGGGGGAGGCCGCCATGGTGACCTCCCTGCTGGCAAGCGAGCCCGCCTATCTGGGGGAGGGGATCTGGCTGGCCCGCGCGCAAGCGGCCCAGACCGGCTGGGTGCTGGCGACTCCGAGCAGCGCGCTCAGCGCAGGAAATCTGCCCGTCAGCGCCCTCTTGCTGCTGTGCGCCGCAGACAGCAGCCATCTGCCCCAGCTGGATAACCTGGCCAAGTTGGCTGCCGCAGGCCAGCTTGCCACCCTGGCAGGGAGCGATGGGGTGAGCATATTGCAGGCAGGTCCGGCGAGCGGTCTCTCAGAGACTTTCACCATCATCAACCCCCATGGCCTGCACGCCCGCCCGGGCGCCATGCTGGTCAAGGTGGCCAAGGAGTATGCATCCGACATCCGGGTGGCGAATCTGGATGGCAGCGGCGAAGCCGTCTCCGCCAAGAGCCTGATGAAGGTCATCGGCCTTGGCGTCAAGTGCGGTCACCGTCTTGCGTTCCGTGCCGAAGGGGCGGATGCCGAGGCGGCCCTCAAGGGCATAGGCGAAGCCATTGCCGCCGGTCTGGGCGAGGGGGCACTCTCATGACACTAATGACCATCACCCTCAACCCCGCGCTGGATCTCACCGCCCGTCTGGGCACCATGAGCCTGGGGGAGGTGAACCTGGTGAGCGAGGCTTCCTTGCGCGCCGCGGGCAAGGGGATCAACGTCGCCATGGTGCTCAAAGACCTGGGTCGTGACGTGGGCCTGACCGGCTGGCTCGGCGAGGATAACCAGCAGAGCTTCATCTCTCTGTTTGCCGAACGCTCACTGGCCGATCACTTCGTGCGTGTGGCGGGCAGTACCCGCATCAACGTCAAGATCTCCGAGCAATCGGGTCGAGTCACGGATCTCAATCTGCCGGGGCTTGACGTGCACCAGGCGGAAGTGGCCGCGCTGGAGGCCGAGATAGAGAAACTGGCGCCGCGCGCCGACTGGTTCGTACTGGCGGGCAGCCTGCCCAAGGGGGTCGAGCCTGGCTACTGCGCCAAGCTCATCAGCCTGCTCAAGGCCAAAGGCAAGCAGGTGATCTTCGATTGCAGCGGCGCGGCCCTGAGCGAGGGCATCAAGGCGGCGCCGACCCTGGTCAAGCCCAACCTGGAAGAACTCAGCCAGTGGGCAGGTCGCCCCATCAAGACCCTGAGCGATCAGGCCGACTGTGCCCGCGCCCTGCAGGCCGCCGGTATCCCCCATGTGGTGATCTCCAATGGCGCCGACGGCCTCATCTGGTTTGGCCCTGATGCCGTCTGGCAGGCCATTCCGCCGCGGATGAATGTCGTCAGCACTGTGGGTGCCGGCGACTCCCTGGTGGCTGGTCTCGCTCATGGTCTCAGCCTTGGCTGGGCGCCAGAGCAGACCCTGCGCCTGGCGACCGCCGTCTCTGCCCTGGCGGTGAGCCAGGTAGCTGTCGGCTTTGACGATATCAAGGTGCTCACCCCCTTACTCGAGCAGGTGCGCGTGCAGCGTCTGGATGACCTGGCACCGGCTCAATCCAATCCCCTTTCGATGACACACTCAGGAGATGCCCAATGAAAGCAATTCTGGTTACGGCGTGCCCGGCGGGCATTGCCACCAGCTTTCTCGCTGCAAAACGGATAGAACAGCAGGCCAAGCTGGCGGGCTGGGAGCTCACCCTCGACGTCGGCTCCAGCGTGCAGCCCCGCCAGGTTCCCTCGAAAGAGCAGATTGCCACCGCCGACCTGGTGCTGGTAGTCGCTAGTGCCCCTGTGGATCTCGCCGCCTATGACGGCAAGCGCGTCTATCAGGGCAGCATGGATCTGGCGCTGCAGGATCCTGCCGCCCTGCTGGAAGCCGCCGCGAGTGGCGCCAGCCTCTATCGCCACCAGGTCGCGCCCGTGGTTGCCACTGCCGCCCCCAAGGCGACCACAGGTGCCAAGCGCATAGTTGCGGTCACTGCCTGTCCGACCGGGGTGGCCCACACCTTCATGTCGGCGGAAGCGCTGGAGACCATGGCCAAGCAGCTGGGTCATCAGATCCGCGTCGAAACCCAGGGCTCGGTCGGTGCCCAGAACGCCCTGACCGCCGATGAGATCGCCGCCGCCGATCTGGTGTTCCTCGCCACCGACATCGAGGTGGACATGGCCCGCTTCGACGGCAAGCCCGTCTATCGCACCAGCACGGGCGCTGCCCTGAAGAAGACCCGCGCCGAGCTCGACAAGGCGTGGACAGAGGCGAAGACCTATCGTCACAGCGGCGCTGCCGCGGCCAAGAAAGAGGAGAAGGCTGGCCCCTACAAGCACCTGCTGACCGGTGTCTCCTTCATGCTGCCCATGGTGGTGGCCGGTGGTCTCATCATCGCGCTCTCCTTCATCTTTGGCATCGAGGCGTTCAAGGAAGAGGGGACGCTCGCGGCGGCCCTGATGAAGATCGGCGGCGGCTCCGCCTTCGCCCTGATGATCCCGGTACTGGCCGGTTACATCGCCTACTCCATCGCCGACCGTCCGGGTCTCGCCCCCGGCATGATTGGCGGTATGCTGGCCAGCTCGCTCGGCGCCGGTTTCCTCGGTGGCATAGTCGCCGGTTTCCTCGCCGGTTACAGCGCCAAGTACCTGAGCGACAAGGTGCGCCTGCCGGTGACCCTGGAAGCGCTCAAGCCCATCCTCATCATTCCGTTGGTGGCCAGCCTGTTTACCGGTCTCGTCATGATCTACGTGGTGGGCGGCCCGGTGGCCGGCATCATGAATGCCATGACAGAGTTCCTCAACAACATGGGCTCCGCCAATGCCGTGCTGCTGGGTGTCATCATCGGCGCCATGATGTGCTTCGACATGGGTGGCCCGGTCAACAAGGCAGCCTACGCCTTCGGGGTCGGCCTGCTCGCCTCCAAGACCTATGCCCCCATGGCTGCGGTGATGGCCGCCGGCATGGTGCCGGCCCTGGGGATGGGGATAGCGACCTTCCTGGCCAGCAAGAAGTTCATCAAGGCGGAGCAGGAAGCGGGCAAGGCCTCCTTCGTGCTGGGTCTGTGCTTCATCTCCGAGGGGGCCATTCCCTTCGCGGCCAAGGATCCGATGCGGGTCATCCCGGCCTGCATGGTGGGCGGTGCCCTGACCGGTGCGCTCTCCATGCTGTTCGGCTGCGAACTGGTGGCGCCCCACGGCGGTCTGTTCGTGCTCTTCATCCCGAACGCCATCAGCAACGTGATGATGTATATCGTGGCGATTGCGGCGGGGTCGCTGTTGACCGGCGTCTCCTACGCCATGCTCAAGCGCGGCGAGGAGCAGGCCAAGCTGGCAACGGCCTGATTGACGTCCATCCGATGAATGACAAGGCGGCCTGCAGGCCGCCTTTTGTTTTGGTGGGGTGCAGGAGGGCAGGGAAGGGGTCAGAAATCCCAGCCGGGTTGTGATGGCGGTTCGATGGGCTCACCCTCTCTGGCCTTGCGGCGGGCGGCCTCGACCCGTGCCTTGCGGTTGCGGCACAGGCGCATCACCTCCTGCTGCTGGGTCGGGGTCATGGCGAGCCAGTTGAAGCGCTCTTCCCGACTGCGCAGGCACCCCTTGCAATATCCCTTGTTGTTCACTTCGCAGATCCCGACGCAGGGGCTCGTCAGGGGGAAGATTTCGAGCTGTTCCATCCACGCCCTCTCACATCTTGTCACCTTGTTATAACCCAGAAGATCCCCTTTGGAGAAATAGGGCGTCCGGGGGTGGATGGCGTTTGCTTTCCCCCTGCAAATTTGGCATCTTCCCCGCCGTGCAAGACGCTCGGTGTTATATGAGGACATATGAATAAACATGCGTACTGGCTGGCCGCCGCCGTGGTGGGCCTGGCCGGTTGTGCGGGCAACCCTGAACCGGTCAAGGTGCCCCAGAAGAAGGCGGGATCCGGATGTTTTCTGAACTGCGAGGTGCCGGAGAATCTGGGCAAGCAGTATCTGGATGGTGCCCTGCCAGGGGATCTGGTGCGGGTGGAGCGCGTCAACAGCCGCCAGCGTGCCGACTACAGCAAGTTCGGCCCCCAGAGTCGGCTGGTGCTGGAGCGCTCCGGCAAGATGACCCGTCGTTATGGTGAGCTCTATCGCCAGCTTTCCCGCTGGGTGGCCAATGGCGGTGATCCTGCCTATATCACCCAGTACGGTATCAGCCTGGCCCAGCTCGGCGGCGCCGATCGCATGGGCAACGTGCTCTTTACCGGCTACTACTCGCCGGTGCTGGAAGTGCGCCACCGCCCGGATGCCAAGTACAAGTACCCCATCTATGCCATGCCCAAGTGCGGTGGCCGTTGCCCGAGCCGTGCCGAGATCCACCAGGGAGCGCTGGCCAACCGGGGGCTGGAGCTGGGTTACAGCAAGTCTCTTATCGACAACTTCCTGATGGACGTGCAGGGTTCAGGCTTCGTGCACTACGGGGATGACGACCGGCTGCAATACCTGGGTTACAGCGGCAAGAACGGCCACGGCTACGTGAGTATCGGCCGGGTGCTGATCGACCGGGGAGAGGTGCCCAAGGAGCAGATGTCCATGAAGGCCATCAAGGAGTGGGCCAACAGCAAGCCGGAGGAGAGCGTCAAGGAGCTGGTAGAGCAGAACCCGTCTTATGTCTTCTTCGAGCGTCGCCCCACCAATGACGTGATTGGCGCCGCTGGCATTCCGTTGCTGCCGCTGGCGGCGGTGGCGGCCGACAAGACATTGCTGCCGATGGGCACTCCCATCCTGGCGGAGGTGCCGCTGCTGGACAAAGCCGGCAACTGGACCGGCAAACACCAGTTGCGGCTCTTGATCGCATTGGATGTGGGCGGCGCGGTGAAGAGAGGACACCTGGATCTCTACCACGGCATGGGGGAGAAGGCCGGTGTGGCCGCCGGTCACTACAAGCACTTTGGCCGGGTCTGGAAGCTGGGCCTGCACCACGGGCCGACCGCCGCCCCCTGGCTGTGATCCTTTGATGGTTCGGGCGTCTGCACAGGGCGCCCTTAAGAGAAGTTCAAGAAGCAAAAAAGCCGCCGGATTTGCTCCGGCGGCTTTTTATTGGCTGTGATTTGCCAGCCCGTAGTGGCGTCAGCCCTTCTGGATGTCCAGCCGGATGGCACCCACCGGCTGGCAGCAGCAGGGCAGGCACTCTCCCTGCGAGACAAACGCCAGCGGCACGGCGGCGTAGTGCACCGAGCCTGCCAGCAAGGGCGTGCGGCAAGCGCCGCAATAGCCGCTGCGGCACTGGAACTCCACGTGATGACCGTGGCGCTCCAGAGTCTCCAGCACGCTCTCGCCGGGATGGGCGTGCAGCACGCCATCCTGGGTATGCACCCGTGGCGAGCCTGCTTCGCTCTGCGCGGGGACCGCGTGCGGGGCAGGGGTCAGCGTGCCGGTGGCATCACTCACAGCTCGAAGTCACCCAGGTCGTCTGCGTGCACTTCGCTGTCGATCTGGCCGACCAGATAGGAGCTCACCTCCACTTCCTGGGGCGCCACCTGCACGTTGTCGGAGGACAGCCAGGTGTTGATCCAGGGAATGGGGTTTTGCTTGGCACCAATGAAGGCGGGTTGCAGGCCGACCGCGCTCATGCGCAGGTTGGTGATGTACTCCACGTACTGGCAGAGGATGTCCTTGTTCAGGCCGATCATGGAGCCATCCTGGAACAGGTACTCGGCCCACTCTTTCTCCTGCTCGGCTGCTTCCTTGAAGATGTCGAAGCAGGCTTGCTCGCACTCGGCGGCAATCTCGGCCATCTCGGGATCGTCCAGGCCATTGCGCATCAGGTTCAGCATGTGCTGGGTGCCGGTCAGGTGAAGGGCTTCATCGCGGGCGATCATCTTGATGATCTTGGCGTTGCCTTCCATCAGTTCGCGCTCGGCGAAGGCAAACGAACAGGCGAAGCTGACGTAGAAGCGGATCGCCTCCAGGGCATTGACGCTCATCAGGCACAGGTAGAGCTTCTTCTTCAGGCCGCGCAGGTTGATGGAGACCTCGCGGCCCGCCACGCGGTGGGTACCTTCACCGTGCAGGTGGTAGAGCGCGGTCGCCTCGATCAGATCGTCGTAGAAGTGGCTGATGGAGCCGGCACGCTTGAGGATCTGCTCGTTGGTCACGATGTCGTCGAACACCTGCCCCGGGTTGTTGACGATGTTGCGGATGATGTGGGTGTAGGAGCGAGAGTGGATGGTCTCGGAGAAGGCCCAGGTCTCGATCCAGGTCTCCAGCTCCGGGATGGAGACCAGTGGCAGCAGCGCCACGTTCGGGCTGCGACCCTGGATGGAATCCAGCAGGGTCTGGTACTTCAGGTTGGAGATGAAGATGTGCTGCTCATGGGGTGGCAGGGCCTGATAGTCGATGCGATCGTGGGACACATCCACCTCTTCCGGACGCCAGAAGAAGGAGAGTTGCTTCTCGATCAGTCGCTCGAAGATGTCGTGCTTTTGCTGATCATAACGGGCCACGTTGACCGACTGGCCGAAGAACATCGGCTCCTTGAGCTGGTCGTTTTGGGTCTGGCAGAACGTTGAATAAGCCATGGTGATTTGAATGTCTTGAATGAGAGGAGACAGGAGGGCGGGAGCTTCATGCTCCCGCCCGGTTCATCAGATCGTGCAGCGACTTATATTTTACAAGCCCCGCCGGCGCAACCGTCGTCTTGCAGATCGGTCTGGGCATCGTCCGCACCATCACGGGTGTTGTGATAGTAGAGGGTCTTGAGGCCGTATTTGTAGGCGGTCAGCAAGTCCTTGAGCAGCTGCTTCATCGGGACCTTGTTGCCTTCGAAACGGGCCGGGTCGTAGTTGGTGTTGGCGGAGATCGCCTGATCCACAAACTTCTGCATGATACCGACCAGCTGCAGGTAACCGTCGACGCTCGGCTGCTTCCACAGCAGTTCGTACTGATCCTTCAGGCGATGGTATTCGGGCACCACCTGCTTGAGGATGCCGTCCTTGGAGGCCTTGACCGACACTAGGCCGCGCGGCGGCTCTATGCCGTTGGTGGCATTGGAGATCTGGCTGGAGGTCTCGCTCGGCATCAGGGCGGTCAGGGTGGAGTTGCGCAGACCCACAGTCTTTATCTCTTCACGCAGGCTTTCCCAGTCCAGGTGCAGCGGCTCGTTGCACAGCACATCCAGATCCTTTTTATAGGTATCGATGGGCAAGATCCCCTGGGCGTAGGTGGTCTCGTTGAAGGCCGGGCAGGGGCCGAACTCGCGGGCCAGCTGCACGGATGCCTTCAGCAGGTAGTACTGGATCGCCTCGAAGGTGCGGTGAGTCAGGGCCAGACCTGAGCCGTCGGAGTAGCGGGCGCCGTTCTTGGCCAGGTAGTAGGCGTAGTTGATGACGCCTATCCCCAGGGTGCGGCGGTTCATGCTGCCCTTCATCGCGGCCTTGAGCGGGTAGTCCTGATAGTCGAGCAGGGCATCCAGGGCGCGCACCGCCAGATCCGCCATCTCTTCCAGGTCTTCCAGCTTCTCGATGGCGCCGAGGTTGAAGGCAGACAGGGTGCACAGGGCGATCTCGCCCTCTTCGTCATCCACGTTGTTGAGCGGCTTGGTGGGCAGCGCAATCTCGAGACAGAGGTTGGACTGGCGCACCGGGGCCACGCTCGGATCGAACGGGCTGTGGGTGTTGCAGTGATCCACGTTCTGGATGTAGATGCGACCAGTACCGGCGCGCTCCTGCATCATCAGGGAGAAGAGATCCACCGCCTTGAGGGTCTTCTTGCGAATGGACGGATCCTGCTCGTACTTGACGTAGAGCTGCTCGAACTTGTCCTGATCCGCGAAGAAGGCGTCGTACAGACCCGGCGCATCGGACGGGGAGAACAATGTGATGTCGCCGCCCTTGATGAGGCGCTGGTACATCAGCTTGTTGATCTGCACCCCGTAGTCCATGTGACGGACCCGGTTCTCTTCCACGCCGCGGTTGTTCTTCAGGACCAGCAGGCTCTCCACCTCTGTGTGCCACAGGGGGTAGAAGAGGGTGGCGGCACCGCCGCGCACGCCGCCCTGGGAGCAGCACTTCACGGCAGTCTGGAAGTACTTGTAGAAGGGGATGCAGCCGGTGTGGAAGGCTTCGCCGCCACGGATGGGGCTGCCCAGGCCACGGATGCGGCCGGCGTTGATGCCGATGCCCGCGCGCTGGGAGACGTAGCGCACTATGGCGCTGGCGGTGGCGTTGATGGAATCCAGGCTGTCATCGCACTCGATCAGCACGCAGGAGCTGAACTGACGAGTCGGGGTGCGCACGCCGCTCATGATGGGGGTGGGCAGGGAGATCTTGAAGGTCGAGACCGCATCGTAGAAACGCTTGATGTAGTCCAGACGGGTATCTTTCGGATACTTGGAGAAGAGGCAGGCCGCCACCAGTATGTAGAGGAACTGCGGGCTCTCGTAAATTTCGCCGGTGACCCGGTTCTGCACCAGGTACTTGCCTTCCAGCTGCTTGACCGCTGCGTAGGAGAAGTCCATGTCACGCCAGTGATCCAGGTAGCCGTTAAGCTCCTCGAATTCGGCCTGGGTGTAGTCGGTCAGCAGGTGCTTGTCATACTTGCCCATGTCCACCAGACGGGCGACGTGCTGGTAGAGGTGGGGCGGCTCGAACTGGCCGTACGCCTTCTTGCGCAGGTGGAAGATGGCCAGACGGGCGGCCATGTACTGGTAATCCGGGCTCTGTTCGGAGATCAGGTCAGCAGCGGCCTTGATGACGGTTTCGTGGATGTCGGCGGTACGGATACCGTCATAGAACTGGATGTGGGACTTGAGCTCCACCTGGGAGACCGACACGTTGTCGAGCTTCTCGGCGGCCCAGTCGAGCACACGGTGAATTTTATCCAGATCGATGGGTTCTTTGTGGCCGTTACGCTTCGTCACAAACAAGTTCATTGGCTGATGACCTTTAGTTGATTCCCGAAAAACCATGGCGCCACGCATCCAGGGCGCCATTCTCGATGGTGGCCTGGGGGCGAAGTGCGCCATGAATCACAAGATATAGTGTTATTTTAAATTCGAACTACAAGATAGTGAGGTCGACACCGCATTGCAATCTGTGGATAACGCATTAGCTGTGGATAAATTGTGGGTGTTCAGGCCCGAGTTAGTGACTGCTCACAGTGAGTGGGTTTTCATCCGTCCGATCCGGCAAATGCAAGTCTGATGATCGAAGATGGAAAATTTAAATAACTTTTTTTGCTTGCGAAAAGAGGGTGTTTTTACTAGCAAATTCAGCCTGGTTATCCCTTGTGCAGTCAGGGTCAAAAGCTGTCCGATCCCCGTTGGCGCACGGTTGTCACCACTTCGAAAAAGGGGGCACATCAGCGCACCCTGTCATGACCATAGCGTGGCTCTAGGAGTGAGCGTCGTGCTCATCTGGCCACCCCATGGCGTTAAAGTTGCCCCGATGATCCACCTATGCCGTGCCGTGTTCAGGTCAGCTCGTAGCGCAGCCAGTGGTGCAACGCTTGCACGGTGTCAAACTGCAGATCTGCGCCCCAGTCGGCGGGATCCTCGTCATCGCTCAGATAGCCCCAGCCCGCCACCGCAGTGCGCATGCCGGCGTTGCGTCCCGCCTCGATGTCACGCACATGATCCCCCACGTAGAGGCAATGGGTGGCGTCGACGCCCAGTTGCTCGCAGGCAAAGTACATGGGGGCAGGGTCTGGCTTGCGCACCGGCAGGGTATCGGCACTGACCGTCACGCCGCAGCTGGCAAGCTCGGGCAGGGCGGCCAGCAGCGGCTTCGTGAGAAAGCCCGGCTTGTTGGTGACGATGCCCCAGGGCAGCTTCTTCTCATCGAGCCATTCGATGAGATCCAGCATCCCCTCATAGGGGCGGGTGCCGACACAGAGGTTGGCCGCGTAATGGTCGAGCAGGGCGGTGCGAAGGCGCGTGGCCCCCAGCTCTTCCAGCAGATCCTCCCCCAGGCCCGCCTTGAGCAGCCCGAGGGCCCCGTGGGAGGTGGTCTGGCGGATGATGGCCTCGGGCAGCGGGGCAAAGCCTTCGCTCACCAGCACATGGTTGACGGCGGCGCCGAGATCAGGGGCCGTGTCGAGCAGGGTGCCATCCAGATCGAACAGCACGCAGCGCAGGGGGGCCTTGTCGGTGCTCATCAGCCTTGCTCCGGGCGCGCGAACGCCACCATGTAGTTGACGTCGACGTTCTTGCCGAGTTTGAAGCTGTTGGACAGCGGCGCGTAGTGAACGCCGCTCATGTCCCGTACCAGCAGGCCTGCGGCTTCCCCCATGCGACACAGCTCGGCGGGCGTGATGAACTTTTTGTGGTCGTGGGTACCCTTGGGCACCATTTTGAGCAGGTACTCGGCCCCCAGGATCATCATCAGGTAGGCTTTCGGGTTGCGATTGATGGTAGAGACGAACACCTTGCCGCCCGGTCGTACCAGGGTGGCGATGGCGCGCAGTACCGAGGCGGGATCCGGCACGTGTTCCAGCATCTCCATGCAGGTGACCACGTCATACTGGCCCGGGGCCTCGGCGGCATGAGCTTCGGCGGTCATCTGGCGGTATTCGAGCTCCACCCCTTGCTCCAGGGCGTGCAGGCGGGCGACCCCGAGGGGCTCCTTGCCCATGTCGATGCCGGTCACGCGAGCACCACGGCGGGCCATGCTCTCGGAGAGGATGCCGCCGCCGCAGCCGATGTCGAGCACGCGTTTGCCAAACAGGCCGCCGCTCTTGTCGGTGATCCAGTCAAGGCGCACCGGGTTTATCTGATGCAGGGGTTTGAACTCGCCCTCCATGTCCCACCAGCGGGAGGCGATGGCTTCAAATTTGGCGATTTCTGTCAGATCGACATTGGCATCACTATTCATTTTTCGATGATCCTGTGGCAGGGCGCGCAGCGGGCAGGGCGCGCGCAATCTATTGTCCTGGCGGGCATTATAACGGACGGACTTGGTCACACCAGCCCGACGTGTTACCCGGATTTGTGGCTTAAGGTATTTGGCTCAGTGTGTTACCATGTCGCGCTGTTTAAGCCAAAGAACAACTAATTAGGGATTAAGGCTTTCTATGAGCGATCTGGCCAGAGAGATCACGCCGGTCAACATCGAAGAAGAGCTCAAGAGTTCCTATCTGGATTACGCCATGAGCGTGATCGTAGGACGAGCTCTGCCGGATGTGCGTGATGGCTTGAAACCGGTTCACCGCCGCGTTCTGTTTGCTATGAACGAGTTGGGGAACGACTGGAACAAGCCCTACAAGAAATCGGCCCGTGTGGTCGGTGACGTAATCGGTAAATATCACCCGCATGGCGACAGCGCCGTGTATGACACCATTGTCCGGATGGCGCAGGATTTCTCCATGCGTTACATGCTGGTCGATGGTCAGGGCAACTTCGGTTCGGTCGATGGCGACAACGCCGCGGCCATGCGTTACACCGAAGTGCGGATGGCGCGCATCTCCCACGAGTTGCTGGCCGATCTGGACAAAGAGACCGTGGACTGGGTGCCGAACTACGACGGCACCGAGATGATCCCGGCTGTCATGCCCACCAAGGTACCCACCCTGTTGATCAACGGCTCCTCCGGTATCGCGGTGGGCATGGCGACCAACATTCCTCCTCACAACCTCACCGAGATAGTCAACGGCTGTCTGGCGTTGATCGAGAATGGCGCCCTCACCATTGACGAGCTGATGACCTATGTCACCGGCCCGGATTTCCCCACCGGCGGCATCATCAATGGGCGCTCCGGCATCGTGCAGGCCTACCGGACCGGTCGCGGCTCCGTCTATGTGCGGGCCAAGGCCGAGGTGGAAGTGGACGAGAAGACGAGTCGCGAGACCATCATCGTTCACGAGATCCCCTATCAGGTGAACAAGGCACGGCTTATCGAGAAGATCGCCGAGCTGGTCAAAGAGAAGAAGGTCGAGGGCATCAGTGCCCTGCGCGATGAGTCTGATAAAGACGGCATGCGCATCGTTATCGAGATCAAGCGCGGCGAGTCCGGCGAGATTGTGCTGAACAATCTCTACAAGCACACCCAGATGCAGACCACGTTCGGCATCAACATGGTGGCGCTCGATAACAACCAGCCCAAGGTGATGAACCTCAAAGAGATCCTGGATGCCTTCCTGCTGCACCGCCGTGAGGTGGTGACCCGCAGGACTGTGTTCGAGCTACGCAAGGCGCGGGATCGGGCGCACATCCTGGAAGGTCTGGCGGTGGCCCTGGCCAACATAGACCCCATCATCGAGCTCATTCGCCACAGTGCGACCCCGGCGGATGCGAAAGCTGGCCTGGTTGCCAAGGGCTGGGAACTCGGCAACGTGGCCGCCATGCTGGAAAAAGCGGGCGACGACGCGGCACGGCCGGAGTGGCTGGAGCCGGAGTTCGGGATCCGTGAAGGGCAGTACTTCCTGACCGAGATCCAGGCCCAGGCCATCCTTGACCTGCGTCTGCACAAGCTGACCGGCCTCGAGCACGAGAAGATCCTGGAAGAGTACCAGTCTCTTCTGGATCTCATTGCCGAGCTGCTGTTCATCCTGGCAAGCCCGGAACGGCTGATGGAAGTGATCCGCGATGAACTGCTGGCCGTGCGCGAGCAGTATGGCGACGAGCGTCGCACCGAGATCAGCATGTCCAGTGCCGAGATCAACATCGAAGATCTGATCACCCCGGAAGACGTGGTAGTCACCCTGTCTCACCAGGGCTATGTGAAGTATCAGCCGCTCTCCGACTACGAGGCCCAGCGCCGCGGTGGTCGTGGCAAGTCGGCCACCCGGATCAAGGAAGAGGACTTTGTGGAGCGTCTGCTGGTGGCCAACACCCACGACACCATTCTGTGCTTCTCCACCCGTGGCAAGGTCTACTGGCTCAAGGTCTATCAGCTGCCGGAAGCGTCCCGTGGCGCCCGTGGTCGTCCCATCATCAACCTGCTGCCGCTGGAAGAGGGTGAGCGCATCACCGCCATCCTGCCGGTGAAGGAATATGATGCCGAGAAGTACGTCTTCTTCGCTACCGCCAACGGTACCGTGAAGAAGACCAGCCTGTCCGACTTCAGCCGTCCGCTCTCCTCCGGTATTCGTGCCATCAACCTCAAAGAGGGTGATGAGCTGATCGGGGTGGACATCACCGACGGCAGCAACGAGATCATGCTCTTCTCCGATGCGGGCAAGGTGGTTCGCTTCAATGAAGGTAGCGGCCGCGCCGATGCAGCCGATGTGGATGCCAGCGATGACGTCGAGACCGACGACGACGCCGGCAACGACGAGGATGGCAGCGACAACGGCGAAAGCACTGAAGGCACCGAGAGCAAGGGTACCTTCAAGGGCGTGCGTCCCATGGGTCGTACCGCCGCCGGTGTGCGCGGCATCAAGCTGGGTGCCGGTGACAAGGTGGTCTCCCTCATCGTGCCGCGCGGGGTCGGTGCCATCCTCACCGCCACCGAGAACGGTTACGGCAAGCGTACCGCACTGGACGAGTACCCGACCAAGAGCCGTGGTACCCAGGGCGTTCGCTCCATCAAGGTGGACGAGCGCAACGGCAAGGTGATCGATGCGATCCAGGTCGAGGATACCGACCAGATCATGCTGATCACCAACGGCGGCACCCTGGTGCGAACCCGTGTTGCCGAGGTGAGCGTCATTGGCCGTAACACCGGCGGTGTCCGTCTGATCCGTACCGGTGAAGACGAGACCGTGGTCGGCCTGCAGCGCATCGCCGAGAGCGACGAGGAAGAGAACGACGCCCTGGTCACCGAGGGCATCGCCATCGACGGCGAGCAGGCGGAAGGTGCAGAGACTGCGCCAGACGCCGGTGCTGCCGACGATGCAGGCTCCAGCGAAGAGGGTGTGGCTGACGACGAATAATCGTTACCTGCCTTGATAAAAAAGAGCGGCCCCCGGGTCGCTCTTTTTGTTTGTCTTGCCTTCATTCCCTCCTGCGGCGCTCGGTCATCCGAAACTGCCTGCGTTCATCTCCTGTGCTGGCGCCGGATTTTCCCGATACGGGCTCTCTTGCTCATTCAATCCTTCATCCCGGCGTCATCTGGTTGTCATCCCGGCGGGACAGACTGCGGCTGTTCAGGTTGGACAAGGGCACGACCATGCCCGAGCCCGGCGTTGGCAATATCATCCAGAAGGAGCAGGGTATGACCAGTTGGATCATGTGGGAAATCTGGTGGAGCCGGATGTGGGGAGAGGATACCAGGGCAATGTCACATGACGAGCAGGAGGAGGTGGCTTATGAGCCCTCGCGCCTGCCGGCGGAGCTGATCGCACAGGGCAAGCCGGTGCGCCCTCATCCGCCAAGGCCCAGGGGCTGAGCTGCGATAACCGCAGTCATCAGAACAGGCGCAGCTGCTCGTTGGGGCGAATGAAGGCAGAGGTGTTGAGCGCGATATGGCGCTTGCCCAGTTGCAGCCGCTTGCTGATGAGCCGAAAGCGCTGGGCGAGCAAGTCGGCGAATTGCCCCTCTCCGCGCATGCGAGTCCCGAAGGCGGGGCTGTTGAGCACCCCCCCTCTGCTTGCCCGCAACTGGTTCAGGATGGCCTCCTTCTGGCCGGGGTAGTGCTCTTCCAGCCAGTCGCAAAACAGGGTGGTCAGCTCGTGGGGCAGTCTCAGCAGGATATAGTCGGCGCAGCCGGCGCCTGCCTCCACGGCGCCCTTGATGATCTGCTCCAGCTCGGGCTCGTTGAGCCGCGGGATCATGGGGGCCGCCAGCACTCCCACAGGTATCCCGGCCTGTGCCAGCTTCTCGATGACCTTGAGCCGACCCGCTCCCGTGCTGGCGCGGGGTTCCAGCTGTCGCCTCAGTGTCTCGTTCAGGGTGGTGACCGACACCATCACCTGGCAGAGCCCCTCCCGGGCTAGCTCGGCCAGCAGATCGAGATCGCGTAATATCATGGCGCTCTTGGTGATGATCCCCACCGGATGGCGATGAGCCAGCATTACCTCCAGCAGCTCGCGGGTGAGACGATAGTGGTGCTCTATGGGCTGGTAGGGATCGGTGTTGGCCCCGAGCACTATGGTCTGAGGCTGATAGCCTGGCTTGGCAAACTCCCGGCGCAGCAGCGCGGCGGCGTTCATCTTGGCAAACAGCCGGGTCTCGAAATCCAGGCCGGGGGAGAGCTCCAGATAGGCGTGGCTGGGTCTGGCATAGCAGTAGATGCAGCCATGCTCGCACCCCTGATAGGGGTTGATGGAGCGGCCGAAGGGGACGTCCGGCGAGAGATTGTGGCTGATGATGCTCTTGGCCTGGATCTCCCGCACCTCGGTTCGGGGTTGGGACGCACGAAATGCCGCCTCCCATTCCACGGCCTGCCAGCCATCGTCGACGGCATCGATCTGCGGGCCGCTGAAACGGTGCTCGATATTGTGGGTGCTGCCTCGTCCTGCCATCTCATCACACCATATACTGTTTATACATACAGTCATTCTGCTCGGGATAGTGCCAAACATCAAGTCCGGCCACTCTTCCCTTATTTCACTCGGCCAAAGAACGGGATCTCTTGCTTGATCTGCCGCTACATTTCGTTTACATAGACAAAATGAGAACTGGATCACGGAAATCATCATGAGCCCCACCACTTACCGCTGGCTGTTTATCGCCGTCATTGCCCTGGTCGCCTGGCGTCAGCTCCCGCTCTCCACCGAGCAGGAGCTGGCGGCGGCCAACCGCGCCTGGCGGGTGGGTCACTTCGAGCAGGCGACCGGTATCTGGCAGCCGCTGGCCGAGCAGGGCCAGCCCAGGGCGCAGGCCCTGATGGGATGGAGCCATGAGCTGGGGCAGGGGAGCGAGCAGGATCTGGTGCAGGCCATCCGCCTCTATCGCCAGTCCGCCGAGGCGGGAGATGCATTTGGCCAGTACCGGCTGGCGGAGCTCTATCTGCGCGGGGTAGGGGTGCCACGGGATCTGCGTATCGCCTTTCACTGGATGGAGCGGGCGGCCCGCAACGGGGACGTGCCCGCCATGCTCAAGGTGGGGGTGCTCCATCTGATGGGGGCCAACGGTCGGGTCGACATGGCCGAGGCCAAGCAGTGGCTCTATCAGGCCTCACAAAAAGGTAACAAGTTGGCGTTGACGGTATTGCAGGAGTTGGCGCTGGCCGAAGAGGGTCGCAGCGCCTTCGATTTCAATGGCCAGTCACTGCTGGGGGAGGGTTAACCCCTCAGCGGCTGGCGGTGATCTTGCCCGGTGTCACGTCGGTGACATAGAGGGTGCTGCGATCGGCGCTGTGCACTATGCTGCATACCTCGCGCTTGCTGCCATCGCTCAGGATCACCAGCTCCCCGAGATGGACGGGGCAGTGTGTCGTCAACAGGTGATCCGGGTGGATAATCTTCTCCGCATGCTCCGGAAACGAAATGTCATAGGTGTACATCATGTTCTCCTTGTTCAGGCAGACGCCTCACTGGAACCCTAGCACACAGGGGGCGAGGTGGGACCCACATCGCATGTGCATCGTTCCGGTGCCTCTGTTGACGCCTCTCCTCGCTTCCACTTTCCATGGTATACAAAATCGGCAAGGCAACTTGTCTGAGTCGTGACGTCTGATACAATCCTCCGCTGTACCTGTCAATTGATGGCCTTCACACCCAAGAGGGTGTGTACCACTGCTGTGTAGCAACCGTATTGTGAACGGTGAAACTCAGGAGTGAACTGCTTGAAATGAAAGGTTTTCTCCAACCTGCATGTGCCCTTTGGTAGGGGGCACCACTGTATAAGGAAACACCGAATGCCAATCATTACTCTGCCTGACGGCAGCCAACGTCAATTTCCCCACGCCGTTTCCGTCATGGACGTCGCCGCTGACATAGGTCCGGGCCTCGCCAAGGCGTGCATTGCCGGCCGTGTGAACGGTGAACTGGTGGATGCTTGCGAGCTGATCGAAGCCGATGCCTCCTTGGCAATCATCACCGCCAAAGACGAAGACGGTCTGGACATCCTGCGCCACTCCTGTGCTCACCTGCTGGGTCATGCCATCAAGCAACTCTGGCCCCAGACCAAGATGGCCATCGGTCCTGTCATCGACAACGGTTTCTACTACGACGTTGATCTCGACCGCACCCTGACCGATGAAGATCTGGCTGCTCTGGAAGAGCGCATGCTGGCGCTGGCCGCCAAGGATTACGACGTCGTCAAGAAGAAGGTCTCCTGGCAGGAGGCGCGCGACGTGTTCGAAGCCCGCGGCGAGACCTACAAGGTCGAGATCCTGGATCAGAACATCGCCCGCGATGATCAGCCCGGTCTCTATCATCACGAAGAGTACGTCGACATGTGTCGCGGCCCCCATGTGCCCAACATGCGTCACTGCCACCACTTCAAGTTGCAGAAGATGTCCGGCGCCTACTGGCGTGGCGACTCCAACAACAAGATGCTGCAGCGCATCTACGGTACCGCCTGGGCCGACAAGAAGCAGCTCAAGGCCTACCTGCAGCGTCTCGAGGAGGCCGCCAAGCGCGACCACCGCAAGATTGGCAAGCAGCTCGACCTGTACCACATGCAGGAAGAAGCCCCCGGCATGGTGTTCTGGCACAACGATGGCTGGACCATCTTCCGCGAGCTGGAAACTTTCATCCGCGGCAAGCTCAAGGAGTACGATTATCAGGAGGTGAAAGGCCCCTTCATGATGGATCGCGTGTTGTGGGAGCGTTCCGGTCACTGGGAGAAGTATGCCCAGGCCATGTTCACCACCCAGTCCGAGAACCGCGAGTACGCCATCAAGCCGATGAACTGCCCGGGTCACGTGCAGATCTTCAACCAGGGCCTGAAGTCCTACCGGGACCTGCCCCTGCGCATGGCCGAGTTCGGCTCCTGCCACCGCAACGAGCCCTCAGGCTCCCTGCACGGTCTGATGCGGGTGCGTGGCTTCACTCAGGATGACGCGCACATCTTCTGTACCGAAGATCAGATCATGGAAGAGGTGTCGGCCTGCATTCGCATGGTCTATGACGTCTACGGCACCTTTGGCTTCGAAAACATCGTGGTCAAGCTCTCCACTCGTCCCGAACAGCGCATCGGTTCCGATGAAGCCTGGGATCGCGCGGAAGCCGCCCTGGCGGAAGCCCTGGTGCTCAACGGCCTGAAGTACGATCTGCAGCCGGGGGAGGGGGCTTTCTACGGTCCCAAGATCGAATTCACCCTGCACGATTGTCTTGATCGTGCCTGGCAGTGTGGTACCGTGCAGCTCGATTTTGCCTTGCCGGGCCGTCTTGGCGCCACTTATGTGGGCGAAGACAACGAACGTCACGTACCCGTGATGATCCACCGGGCCATCCTCGGGTCTCTTGAGCGTTTCATCGGTATCCTGACCGAAGAATACGCTGGACTGTTCCCGACCTGGCTGGCACCGACTCAGGCCGTGGTCATGAATATCACGGATAATCAGGCCGATTATGCGGTGAAAGTTGCCAAGGCATTGAATGATGCGGGCCTTCGCGCAAAAGCGGACTTGAGAAATGAGAAGATTGGCTTTAAAATCCGCGAGCATACTTTGAAGCGAGTGCCTTTCATGCTGGTCTGCGGCGATAAAGAAGTAGAAGCCGGCAAGATTGCAGTACGGACTCGTAAAGGGGCTGACCTGGGTTCTTATCCTGTTGAAGAGCTGATAGCTCTGTTAACCCAGGAAGTTCAGACCCGCGGACAAAAGAAAGTGGAGGAATAAGCTATAAAAGGCGGAAAAAAACTGGGCAAGCAACCGCAAGCCCGCGCTCACCGGATCAATGAAGAGATCCGTCTGAAAGAAGTTCGTCTGACTGGTTTGGACGGTGAGGCCATTGGTATCACCACCATCCAGGATGCCCTGAACTTGGCCCTTGAAGCCGGAGTGGATCTGGTCGAGATCAGTCCTAACGCTGAGCCGCCCGTTTGCCGAATCATGGATTACGGCAAATTCCTCTACGAAAAGAGCAAGACCACCAAAGAACAGAAGAAAAAGCAGAAAGTCGTCCAGGTCAAGGAAATCAAATTCCGTCCTGGCACTGACGAAGGCGACTATCAGGTAAAACTACGCAACCTGGTTCGCTTTCTGGAAGACGGGGACAAGGCGAAGGTCACCCTGCGCTTCCGTGGTCGTGAAATGGCCCACCAGGATCTTGGTATCAAGGTTCTGGAGCGAGTCAAGAACGATCTGGAAGAGTTGGCCGTAGTCGAGTCGTTCCCGAAAGTCGAAGGCCGTCAAGCTGTGATGGTCCTCGCACCCAAGAAGAAATCTTAAGGCCCACAAGAAATTGACTCATGGGTTCGCCCCATGAGTCGGTTCGCCTTGCGATTTTGTTGTCACTCACAATGCGGAGTATGAAATGCCGAAGATGAAAACCAACCGGGGTGCTGCAAAGCGCTTCAAGAAGACTGGCTCAGGTCGCTTCAAGTGCAAGCACAACCACCTGCGTCACATCCTGACCAAGAAGAGCAGTAAGCGTAAGCGTAAGCTGGGGCCGAAGTTCATGGTTTCTGCTGCCGACCACAAACGTGTTGTCGCTTGTCTGCCGTACGCATAAGGGGGATGTGAAAAATGCCAAGAGTTAAACGTGGTGTGACTGCTCGCGCTCGTCACAAGAAAGTAATGAAAGCCGCCAAGGGTTACTACGGCGCCCGTTCCCGTGTCTACCGCGTAGCGGTACAAGCGGTAACCAAAGCTGGTCAGTATGCCTACCGTGACCGTCGCCAGAAGAAGCGTCAGTTCCGTCAGCTGTGGATTGCGCGTATCAACGCTGCAGCCCGCCAGAACGGTCTGTCCTACAGCCGTCTGATCGACGGTCTGAAGAAGGCTTCCATCGAGATCGATCGCAAGATCCTGTCCGATATCGCCGTTCACGACAAGCTGGCTTTCACCGCCCTGGTTGAAAAGGCCAAAGCAGCTCTGGTTTAATCCGGTTCTGTTATGAAAGATAAAAGGAGGCTCAGGCCTCCTTTTTTGTTGCCCGTTTTTTACTTTCGACCCTGTTTACCACACAGCGCATCAGCTGTGGTTGCTGACGTGAAAATGTCTAATATGCCAACAAACTGCTACAGGTATTCAATATTTTAAGCGAGTGAGAAGGACGACTTGAGACTCGCTTGATATAACAAAATGATTTATAGGGAGAAAAGCCCGCCGTAACTATGGTCAGCGAAGGGGCTTTTTTTGTATTATTCCCCTCTTGACCTTATTTAGCCTACAGGCTCCTGTTTCGGGAGTGGTGACGAGGAAGACATGCAACAGCTTGAAGAAGTAGTCGGCCAGGCCAAGGCCGAAATTGAGGGCGTGAGCGACATCGCCGCCCTCGACGAAATCCGGGTCAAATATCTGGGTAAAAAGGGCTTTTTTACCGAGCAGATGAAGGGCCTGGGCGCCCTGTCCGCTGAAGAGCGTCCCGCCGCGGGCGCCGTGATCAACCAGGCCAAGCAGCAGGTTCAGGATGCCCTGAACGCGCGTCGTGACGCCCTCGAAGTTGCCGTGCTGAACCAGAAGCTGGCCGCCGAGACCATCGACATCAGCCTGCCGGGTCGTCGCATCGAGAACGGTGGCCTGCACCCGGTGACCCGCACCATTGAACGCATCGAGCGCCTGTTTGGCGAGATGGGTTTCAAGGTCGAGCGCGGTCCCGAGATTGAAGATGGCTTCCACAACTTCGATGCGCTGAACATTCCGGCTCATCATCCGGCGCGTACCGATCACGATACCTTCTACTTCAATCCTGATCTGATGCTGCGTACCCACACCTCCGGTGTGCAGATCCGCACCATGCAGCAGCAACAGCCGCCGATCCGCATCATAGCGCCGGGCCGTGTCTATCGTAACGACTACGACATGACCCACACCCCGATGTTCCACCAGGTCGAAGGCCTGCTGGTCGACGAGCATGCCAGCTTTACCGAGCTGAAGGGCATCCTGCACGACTTCCTGCGCAACTACTTCGAGGAAGACCTGACCATTCGCTTCCGTCCTTCCTACTTCCCGTTCACCGAGCCGAGCGCCGAAGTAGACGTGATGGGCAAGAATGGCAAGTGGCTGGAGGTGTTGGGCTGCGGCATGGTGCACCCGAACGTGCTGCGTTCGGTCGGCATCGATCCGGAAAAATACTCCGGCTTTGCCTTCGGCATGGGCGTTGAGCGCCTCACCATGCTGCGCTACGGGGTCAATGACCTGCGTGCCTTCTTCGAAAACGACCTGCGCTTCCTCAAGCAGTTCAAGTAAGGGCGAGAGAACATGAAATTCAGTAAATCCTGGGTGATGGAGTGGGTCCGCACCGAGTTGAGTGACAACGCGCTGGCCGAGCAGATCACCATGGCCGGTCTGGAAGTGGACGCCGTGGAAGCGGTGGCTGGCCAGTTCAACAATGTGGTGGTGGGTGAGGTGGTCGAGTGCGCCCAGCATCCGGACGCCGACAAGCTGCGGGTGACCAAGGTCAACGTGGGCGAAGCCGAGCTGCTGGACATCGTCTGCGGCGCGCCGAACTGCCGCGCCGGCCTGAAAGTGTGTGTGGCCAAGGTCGGGGCGACCCTGCCGGGCGATTTCACCATCAAGAAGGCCAAGCTGCGTGGCCAGCCGTCTCACGGCATGCTCTGCTCCTTCAGCGAGCTGGGTATCGATGTCGAAGCCGATGGCATCATCGAGCTGCCGCTTGATGCGCCCATCGGGACCGATATCCGCGAATACCTCGCACTCAACGACGTCAGCATCGACGTGGATCTGACCCCGAACCGTGCCGATTGCCTCGGTATCGCGGGGCTCGCCCGTGAAATCGGCGTGCTCAACAGCGTGGACGTGGTCGAGCCGACCTGGGCGCCGGCTGTTGCAACTATCGACGCCATCTTCCCGATCCGGGTTGAAGCAACCGCCGATTGCCCCCGTTACCTCGGTCGCGTCATCAAGGGGCTGAACCTGCACACCCCGAGCCCGCTCTGGATGCAGGAGAAACTGCGCCGTGGCGGCATTCGCTCCATCGACGCCATCGTCGACATCACCAACTACCTGCTGCTGGAATACGGTCAGCCGATGCACGCCTTCGACTTGGCGACGCTTGAAGGGGAACTGGTGGTGCGCCGCGCCCGTAGCGATGAGCCGATGACGTTGCTCGATGGCAACGAGGTGAAGCTCAAAGAGACCACGCTCGTTATCGCAGACGCCCAAGGCCCTGCCTGCATGGCCGGCATCTTCGGCGGCGATCGCACCGGTGTGTCCGAGACCACCACCGACATCCTGCTGGAGTGTGCCTTCTTCGCGCCGCTCTCTATCACCGGCCGTGCCCGTGCTTACGGTCTGCACACCGACTCCTCCCATCGCTTTGAGCGCGGGGTGGATCCCGAGTTGCAAGCCAAGGTGATGGATCGTGCCACTCGTCTGCTGCTGGATATCTGCGGTGGTGAAGCCGGTCCGGTCATCGAGGTCAAATCCGATGCCCATCTGCCCAAGGCTGCCCCCATCAAGCTGCGTCGCGCCAAGCTCGACAAGGTGATCGGCATCAGCGTGGCGGATGCACAGGTGGTCGAGATCCTGACCCGTCTCGGCATGCAGGTCACAGTGGATGCTGACGGTTGGACCGCGCTGGCGCCCTCCTGGCGTTTCGACATTGCCATCGAGGAAGACCTCATCGAGGAAGTGGCCCGCATCTACGGCTATAACAACATCCCGAACCTGAAACCGGCGGCCTCTCTGGCCATGGTTGAGCAGGCAGAAGGGCAGGTGACCTTGAAGCGGGTGCGCGACCTGCTGGTTGACCGCGGTTTCCAGGAAGCGATCACCTACAGCTTCGTGGATCCCAAAGCTCAGCAGACCCTGTTCCCCCAGAGCGACGCCATCGTGCTGCCGAACCCCATCTCGGTCGAGATGTCCGCCATGCGCGTGTCTCTGTTCCCGGGTCTGGTGCAGGCTGTGGTCTACAACCAGAACCGCCAGCAGGGTCGTGTGCGTCTGTTCGAGCAGGGCCTGCGTTTCATCAAGGATGCGAGCGCCGAAAACGGCATCCGTCAGGAGCCCATGCTGGCCGGCATCATCACCGGCAACCAGAGCGACGAGCACTGGGACGTCAAGAGCCGTGGCAGCGACTTCTTTGATTTGAAAGGGGATCTGGAAGCTGTATTGGATCTCACCGCCGAAGGGGCCACTTTCAGCTTCGAGCGTACCGAGCACAGCGCCCTGCACCCGGGTCAGAGTGCCGTTATCCTGCGCAATGGCGCCGTCATCGGCCATATCGGCGTGATCCACCCTAGCCTCGAGAAGAAGCTGGGACTCAAGAGCCGCGCCGTGATGTTCGAGCTGGAGCTGGACAAGCTGACCCCTGCCAAGGTGCCGGTTGCAGCCGAAGTATCCCGCTTCCCGGCCAACCGTCGTGATATCGCCGTGGTGGTAGATCGTCAGGTTCTGGCAGGCGACGTACTGGCAGTAATTAAAAAAGTTGGCGGAAATCAGTTAGTTGGAATAAACTTGTTCGACGTATACCAGGGTGCTGGTATGGCAGAGGACAAGAAGAGCCTGGCCATCAGTCTAGTGTTGCAAGACACCCAGCGCACCCTGGAGGAGAAAGAGATTGCCGAGACCGTAGACAATGTCGTGCGGGCCCTTGGTGAAGAGTTGAATGCATCCTTGAGGGATTGATCTATGGCGCTTACCAAAGCCGACATTGCAGAGCACCTGTTCACCCAGCTCGGGATGAGCAAGCGTGAAGCCAAAGACATGGTGGAAGCCTTCTTTGAGGAAATCAGACAGGCGCTCGAGCGCGGTGAACAAGTCAAAATTTCAGGCTTCGGTAACTTTGATCTTCGTGAGAAGAACCAGCGTCCTGGACGTAACCCAAAGACGGGTGAGGATATTCCCATCAGCGCCCGTCGTGTGGTGACCTTCCGGCCTGGCCAGAAGCTCAAGGCCAGGGTAGAAAATGTTGAACCCAACGAGTAAAAGAAAGCCAGGCAAATGCCTGGCTTTTGCGTTTCTATGATAAAGACCCTATTTCTGCTCGGTGCGCTGCTGGCCCTGCCGCTGCGTGCCGCCATGCTCCCCCTGTCAGCCGAGACCCAGGCGTATGCCGATACGCTCACCGAGCTGACTTTCTGTTACCCGGTCCTGCAGCGCCCTCCCTATCTGGAGGAGCAGGGGGGGTTGCTCATCGATCAGATGAAACGACTGGCCCTGCAACTGCCGGTGCCGCTGCGCTTCGAAAAATTGCCAAACTGGACGGCGACCCTGCAGGGCTTGCAGCGTGGGCAGTGCGATCTCATCCCCCATGTGGGACCTGCCAGGGAGACCCTGCCCGGTACGGCCTTGAGCCGTGCCATGCTGGAGGCGGAGTCCGCCATCCTTTATCGGGGGGAGCTCGAGCAGGCGACCTTCCTGGTCTCGCCCATCTGGCAGGCAGAGGAGACCCTGCAGCGGCTCTATCCCCACTCCTCCCAGTTGCGCCTGACGGATGCGGAGAACTGGTATGGGGCTCTGGTGGCGGGCAGAGGCAGCGCCTACCTCGGCGACTATCTGCAACTGCGCTATCTGATGCGGGAGTTCCCGGATGAGGGGCTGCGCCTGCGGCGGTTGCGCAGCGACGATCTGGTGATCAGCTACCGGCTGATGATGGGCGACAGGCCGCAATTGCACGATCTGATAGACACGGCGATCCGCTTCCTGCCACCGGGCAGCCTCTACCGGGATCTGGGGCGTTACCTGCCCCAGAGCGAGCAGGACATCAATCCCTTGCACTTCACCGACAAGGAGCAGGCCTGGCTGGTCGGTAGCGCGCGCACCATCAAGCTGGTGGCGGATCCCGGCTTCATGCCCTATAGCGGCGTCAATCAGCAGGGTGAACTCGTCGGCTGGAGCGGCGATATGCTGCGGGAAGTGAGCCGCCAGACAGGGCTGAATTTCGAGCTCATCCCCGTGACAAGCAAGGAGGAGGCGCTGGCCAGGTTGCGCAGCGGGGAGGCCGCCATGATGGCCGGTCTGCTGGAGTCTCCGACCCTGCACGAGGAGTTTGAGTTCACCCGTGCGGTGGCAACCAGTCGCTATGCCCTGGTCAGCCGCAAGCGGGGGGCTTATCACGCCCTTGCCGAGGTCAAGGGCAAGGTGGTCGTGCCTCGTATGCTCTACGACACCAGCCTGCTGGCCCGGTTCGGGCAACACGACTGGGCGGTGACCGACAACCTGCAGCAAGGGTTGGCTGCGGTGCAGAGCGGTGAGGCCGATGCCATGCTGGCCGAGCTCTATCAACTGCAATATCCGCTGCGCAACAACCAGCTGAGTGAGCTGAGCATCACGGAGTTGCCGGAGGTGTTTGGCCTCGGCTTTGCTATCAGGCGGGATCAGCCAAGGCTCGCCGGGGTGCTGGAGCAGAGCCTGATGACGATCAACGACAGGCAGGTAAGCGAGCTGGTACAGCGTTGGCGGCGCCTCGTCCTGAACCAGCAAGAGGGGGTCAGTTATGGCTTCTGGCTTGGCTCTGTCCTGTTGGCGCTCTTGATCAGCGCGGCGGTGATCTGGTCAGTCTGGCGCTCCCGCCAGCAGCTGGCCCAGGAGGCGCGCGAGCGTCATAAGGCCGAGCAGGCGTTGGCGCTGGAGAGCAAGTTCAGGGAGTCCCTGTTCCAGGCGTTGCCCGTGCCCGTGTTTTTGCGCAATGACAAGGGGGAGGTGATCAAGCGCAACAAGCGGGCCAAACGGATGGAGGCGCGTTACGCCACCGATCTCGTCCTGCCGTCTCCCCAGTTGCAAGGGGCTGAAGGGGAGATCGCCTTGCGGGATCAGGTTTACTCCTATGCCCAGATCCCGCTGCGCCTGGGACCCCAGGCGCCCGCCGGGGATCTCATCGCCCTGTCCGATATCAGCGCACTGCGCGAGCGCACCCGTTTGCTGCGCCAGGCGGAGCGCCGCCTGCGGGCCCTTACCAACACGGTGCCCGGAGTGGTGCTGCAGTTCACCTTGCTCGGAGGGGCCATCACCCGGGTGGAGTTTGTCAGTCGCGGCAGCCATGAGCTGCTGGGGCTGGCCAGTCAGCAGATCCGCCTCAATCCCAACGAGGCGCTCACCCGCATCTCGCACCAGGACAGGCGGGAGATGCGGGCTCCCATGCTGGCCATGTTGCAGGCCGGGCGCCCCTTCTCCCACCTGCTGCGCTACCAGCATCCGGGCAAGGGCACGCGCTGGCTGCAGTTCTCCGGCAGAGGGCGCCGGCAGGGGGAGGGGTGGCGCGTCTTTGGGGTGGTGCAGGATGTGACCAACCGGGTCGAACAGGAGCACTCCCTGCAACTCTCTCACGCGCAGGCCCAGCAGGCCGTGCTCGCCAAGGGACGCTTCCTCGCCGCCGTGAGCCACGAGATCCGCACCCCCATGAACGCCATCCTGGGTCTGCTGGAGTGGCTGGATCAGACCGAGCTCTCTGCGGAGCAGGCCTCGGTGCTGGCGCACGTCAGGCAGGCGGGCAACGAATTGCTGGGGCTGCTCAACGACGTACTCGACTTCAGCCGCAACGAGAGTCGCCAGCTGCGGCTCTCCCTGCAGCCGACCGATCTGGTGGAGCTGTGCGAACATGTGGCGGCGGTGCACTGGTCCAAGGCGCGTTCCAAACGCCTGCAACTGCGTCTCAACCTGGACCCGACGCTGCCCGCCCTGATGGCGCTGGATCCTCACCGGGTGCAGCAAGTGCTGCACAACCTGCTCTCCAACGCCATCAAGTTCAGCGAGCGGGGCGAGGTGGTGCTGTGGGCCCGCCGGCACGGGGAGTGGATCTGGTGCGGGGTAGATGACGAGGGGCCCGGCATCAGTGCCGAGTTGTTGCCTCGGCTGTTCCTGCCCTTCGAGCAGGGGGAGGAATTGGGACAGCTCAGGGCCCAGGGTACCGGTCTGGGGCTGGCCATTTGTCGTCAGTTGATGGAGCAGATGGGAGGGAACATCCGGTTCGAGCCGGTGGCCACCGGTGGCAGCCGCTTCATTTGCGCCTGGCCACTCAGGCAGGTGCAGGAGAAGGCGCCCTGGCAGCCAAGGTTCAAACAGATTTCTCTGCAGCTCCCCCCCGAGGCGCTAGCATACATGCGGGCCTGGCTCGCCGAGTTTGGCGTGACCGAGGAGGCGACGGCGCCCGTTCTTGCCGTCACCCTGGATGAGCAGGGGTTGAGTGCCTGGTCCTGGCAGGGAGAGCCCTGGATCCCGGGCTCTGTGGTGAGCCTGCTACAACCCAGGTTGGTTCAGGGGAGCGGGGAAGTCGCGGATCTGCCGGGAGCCGGTATGCGTGTCCTCTTGGTGGAAGATCACGAGGTGAACCGGGTGTTGATCAGCATGCAGCTGAGTCAGCTGGGAGCCCGGGTATTGAGCGCCGCCAATGGCCGTCTGGCGCTGGACATCCTGCAATCGGAATCGGTGGATCTGGTGCTGACCGACCTGCAGATGCCGGTGATGGACGGTGCCGAGCTGTGCCGGCAGTTGCGGGCTTCGGCGCGCTGGCAGCAGTTGCCCGTCTATGTGATCACCGCCGATCTCAGCGAGCAGGCGGCGCAACGTCTGGCCGATTGTGGTTGCCAGGGCCATCTGGACAAACCCGTCCTGTTGAAGGAGCTGGCCACCTTGCTGCGCACCGTCTCGGGTCGCAGCAGTGTGCCTCTGGCGGAGGAGGCGGCCGTCAATGCCACGCCCATGACGACCCTGCTCAATCCGGCACTCATCAATCTCTACCTGGTGTCGGCTCGCCAGGATCTGGCCGACATTGAGGGGTGCGTCACGGCAGGGGATGAAGGCGCCCTCAATACGGCTTTACACAAGATGAAGGGGGCCGCCAAAATGGTGGGGGCCGCCGCCTTGGTTCAGGTGATCGAACGCTGGCAGCGAGCCCCCGGGCAACCCCTGGTGGAAGAATTGAAGCAGGCCGTGGAAGAAGTCTGCCGGCAACTGGGCGAGAGAGCATGAGATGATCATCACAGATGAAGAGTTATTGGCGTTGCTGGAGTCTGATGTCAGCCAGGAACCCGTATTTCACCCCGTCAGCGTCTATGCCCTGGACGCTGTCTCACACCGGGCGGCAAAGGAGGCGGGCTTGCCGGCCTATGCCAGCCTGCACCGTACTCGACCCGACGCGAGCTGGCAGTGGGAGGGGTTGTTCGCCGCCGGGGCCATCGCCCTGTTCGATCCCGCCTCCCATGCGGGAACCGACTATCTGCCGCGGCTGCAGACCCCAGGGGTGGGGATCTATCGCCTGTCGGATCCCTGGCTTGAGGGGGTGGAGGCTCGGGAGCAGGGGTGGCGGGATTGGCTCGCCCAGCTCCAGATCCTGCTGCTCGAGGATCATCCCTTCCAGGGAGCCTGCATCCAGCAGGAGATCCAGGCGCTGGGACTGCCCTGCCACTGGGTGCAGGACGGCGAGGGTTGCCTGCAGGTGCTGGAAGAGGGGGATGTGGGACTGCTGGTCTGCGATCTCAGTCTGGCGGAGCAAGATGCCATCAGTCTCTTGATGAACCACCCCCAGTACCGTCGTTTGCCCATCATATTGCTGTCCGCCCACGATCAGACCCTGATTGACGGGGCCAGACGCCTGCTGCACGACGCCGGCTTCAACGTGCTGGCCGCGCTGGCCAAACCGCTGCAGAGCGACGATCTGCTGCGTCTGCTCAAGACGCTTTATCTGGGGCCGCAGCGTCAACGCAGACTGGGTGGCTTGAAGCGTACCATTCGCAGCTGGCAGGGAGAGGCGCGGGGTCAGCTTGGTTTGCTGGCGGATGCGGCCTCTTGCCCTCTGCCGGTCTGGCTGGCCGTGAGCAGCCTGCCCCCGCACTGGGAGCTCCTCAAGGCATGGCTGGAGCAGCATGGCCGGCAGGCGAGCGAGCTGACCCTGGTCATCCACCGGCGGGATCACCTGCTGAGCCAGGCGGATCGCTTCGCCCTGGTGTTGCAGGCGAGTCTGGCGGGGGCCAGGCTCGCCCTGCTGCTCGACAGTGCCCAGCATCTGCCTTTCGATCAACTGGAGCGATTGCCGCTCCAGAGCCTGCTGCTGGGGCAGCATCTGTTGCCGGAGCTGGAGGCCATGGCCGCGGACTCCCTGCTGGCCCGTTTCATCCAGCGGGCCCGCGAACTGGGCATGGCCCTCTATCTCGACGATCCCTTCAACCTGCAGGATGCCGCCCTGTGGCAGGATCGCGGCATGGCGGGGCGCTGGTAGCCCGTGCCGCGCTATCTTTGCTGGCCTCCCGATGAGGCGCGCCTGCACCGGGCACTGGCGGGTTGGGTGCATCCCGGCTCACGGGTATCCTTGCCCTTGATGATGGACGTGGGCGGCATCCCCTGCCGGTTGCAGGAGCTGGCAGGGTCCGATCCCGAACGCTTGAAGGCGGCCTATGAGGCGCTGAGCGAACAGAGTGTCTACCTGCGTTTCATGCGCGCCAAACAGCCAGTCACCGCCGAGCAGCTCGCCTTCTTTCTCGATTATCCCAGAGCGCCCCAGATAGGGCTGCTGCTCACCGACGAACAGGGGCGGCCGCTGGCCATGGCCCAGTCCATCCGACGGCGCCTGCATCCCGACAGGGCGGAGTTCTCCTGCATTGTTGCGGATCATTTTCAGCATCGGGGCGCCGGGCGCCGCCTCTTGCTGGCGCTGGCCCTGCTGGCGCGCGGGGAGGGGATCCGCGAGTGGACCGCCGAGGTGCTCGGACAGAATCGTCCCATGCTGGCCCTGCTGAAGGGGTTGGGGCTCCCGCTCACCCTGGTGACGGGCCGGGAGATGGTGTTTGTCCGGCTGGACTTGAGCGTCCTTGATACCCTGATGCCCCGACATGCATAAGACCAAGGGCGAATGTGCCGGGCCGACCTGCTGTGCTAAGGTCAGCCTGTCACCCGTTGGAGGAAATCAACCATGGTGCAGTCAGCCAAACATATCGTGATCCTCACCGGCGCCGGCATCTCGGCCGAATCCGGTATCAAGACCTTTCGGGCTTGCGACGGCCTGTGGGAGGAGCACAGGGTGGAAGACGTGGCCACCCCGGAGGGCTACGCCCGGGATCCTGAGCTGGTGCAACGCTTTTACAACGCACGGCGCCATCAGTTGCAACGAGTCGAGATCCACCCCAATCCCGCCCATTATGCCCTCGCACGCCTCGAGCGCCTGCTGCCGGGTCGCGTGACCCTGGTTACCCAGAACATCGACAACCTGCACGAGAGCGCCGGCAGCAAGAACCTCATTCACATGCACGGAGAGCTGCTCAAGGCCCGTTGCCCGGTTTCCGGGCAGGTGATCGAGTGGCGCGGGGAGCTTCATCAGGAGGAGCTCTGCTCCTGCTGCCAGTTGCCCCAGCCGTTGCGGCCTCATGTGGTCTGGTTTGGCGAGATGCCGCTCGGACTGGATCGCATCTACTCGGCGCTGGCGCAATGCGATCTCTTCATCTCCATCGGCACCTCGGGAGCCGTCTATCCAGCGGCGGGGTTTGTGCACGAGGCGGGCCTCAACGGTGCTCACACGGTCGAGCTCAACCTGGAGCCGAGCGAGGTTGGCAGCCAGTTTGACGAGAAACGCTATGGCCCTGCCTCCCTGCTGGTGCCGGCCTTCGTGGACGAATTGTTGCAAAGCTGCGGCATACACCAGCCCAAACAGATCGACGGTCATAACTGGATGGAGATGCGTGGACCATAGCCTATTGAGTCACAACATAGTTGCATTGGCTCAATGAAGCCGCCACACTGACCCGTAAAATAGAGGACGCAGCTGGCGCAAGGTATATGGACATTTTCAAGCGTGGGACCGTTTTTCTTCTGCTGGTGCTGACAACGTTCAGCACTCAGGCCGCCGCTTCCTCACCTCTGTTGCTGCTGATCCTGCCAGACAAGCGGGAGATCCCTCTGGATGAGGCGACACTGGCCGCCTTGCCGCAGACAGAGTTCGAGACGGCGACCCCCTGGACCGTCGGGGTTCACCGTTATCGTGGCCCGACCCTGAAGGCTATGCTGGTGGCTCAGGGGCTCAAGGATGTCACTCAAGTCCGGGTGACCGGCCTCAATGACTATCAACAACAGTTCAATCTTGCCCGGTTTGCCCAGGTGCCGCTGACTCTGGTGCGCTATCAGGATGACAAGCCGTTGACCCGTCGCAACAAGGGGCCAGTCTGGCTGCTGATGCCCTTCTCGGAATATCCTGAACTCGATGTCTCCTCCATCCACAGCTACATGGTGTGGCAACTGGTGCGCATCGAGGTCATCCCGTGACTCGTCGACAGCGCCACAATCTGCTGCTCGCGGCCATCTCTCTGCTGTTTCTCTTCTCTTCCGTCTGGGGGCTGTTGCTGCAGAATCGGCACGAGCAACTGGTCGATATGTTCTATCGCAACACCCACTGGAACATCAGCCAGGTCATGCTGGAATCCCAGCGTTTCCTTTACGATTTGCGCCTCTATCGGGCGGGAGCCCTCGAGATGGAGACCCTGAGCCTGGATTACGATCTGCTGTGGAATCGGCTGGATGTGTTTCTGGTCAGCAGCGAAACCGCCGATGCGCGCACTCGTCATGGATTGGGAAGCGTGTTGGCCAGGTTGTTTGACGAGGTCAAGGCACTCGAACCCCAGATGCAGGCCGGTAAGCTGCAAGAGGGCGAGGCCCTTGTCCGTTCGCAGGCCCGGATTGCAGCACTGACCCGCCAGGTGGAGCAGATAGGGGATCATATTCTCTCCGGGCAGGAGCGGGAAGCCTCGCTCAATCAACTGCGCCAGAGCCTGTTCTGGATCCAGATCTGGCAATTGATCCTGCTGGTGATGGGAGGCGTGCTGGTGTTTGCCCTGATCCGCACCAATCTGCAGAATCGCCGCCTCTCCCTGCTCGACCCCATGACCCGGCTTGGCAATCGCCGCGCCTTGCAGGGACAGCTCAGACAATCCCTGCAGCGCAATCATGCCCAGGCCCTGGTGGTGCTGGATCTGAAACGGTTCAAACAGGTCAATGATCTGCTCGGTTACCAGGTCGGCGATCGCCTGCTGCAGGCGGTCTCCGCCCGGCTGCGGCAAGCCTATCCCGGTCGGGCTTACCGGCTGGGGGGGGACGAATTTGCAGTGGTTCTGGCCGGCGAGCAGCCCGGCCTCGAATCCCAGATGGACGCCATGGTGAGCCTGTTGCAGTTCGAGTTCGTGACCCGGGAGAGCAGCTTCGATCTTGCCTGTCGTTTCGGGGTAGCCAGGGCTATGGAAGGGGAGGACGCGGATCAGCTGTTGGAGCAGGCCATACTGGCACTGAATCAGGCCAAGCGGGACAATGCGACCCTGATCTGGTTCCAGCCGGCGATGAAGGCCTCTTTGAGCATGAGTCAGCGTCAGCTGCATCAGTTGCGGGAGTGGTTGGCAGGGACGGCACCCTCGCCGCTGGAGACGATATCACAGACCCTGGAGGATGAGCGGGGGCAGCGGGTGCTGAACATCAGCCTGCGCTGGCGGGTGGGACAGCAGGGGTGCGACATGGACTGGATGCAGGAGCGCGGTGTGCTGGGACAAGTGGTGGCCCGATTGCTGACGGACGCCGAGCACCAGCAGCCGTTGCTGCTGGTGCTCCATCAGCAGTCTCAGTTGGCTCATGTTCTGGCCTACCTGCCCCCCTTGGAAGAGAAAGTGCTTATCCTGGCGCTGCCGACCCTGACGGAGGATGCCGCCCTGCTGGAAAAAGTCAGCCAGCGCGGCTGCGTACTGGCATTGCGTGAGCTGGGCAGTCGCGCCCCCGCACTGTTGCGCGCGGGCTGGCCGGTGCGCTACTGGCTGCCCGACCCCTCGGATCACGATGTCTTGTTGCAGCCCCTGGCGCGGCAATTGGGGCTGTTGCGTCTGGGTCGCCCGGCAGAAGAGCAAGAAGGGGAGACGAGGAGACAGCGGGAGCCCTGTTGACTCGGTGGCGATGAAGGAAAACGACAAGGGCGGCCCGAGGCCGCCCTTGTCGTTTTGAGCAAATCACTGCGGGTGGAGGGCCGCGGGGGGCGGGAAGGGGGCGCAGGAGTCTCTGATCACCAGATCTGGGTCCACGGTGATCATGCGATTATCTATCCGTTCACCGTTGATCCGCGCCAGCAAGCGGGTGACGGCGAGGCGACCCAGCTCCTCTTTCGGTTGATTGACCGTGGTCAGCGGGGGGGACATAAACTCGGCCAGTGCCACGTTGTCATAGCCGACGAGGGAGAGATCCCGCGGTATGACGAGCCCGGCTCGATGGGCGGCACTGATGACCCCCATCGCCATCATGTCATTGCAGACGAAGAGGGCGGTGGGGCGTGCAGGCAGGGCAAGCAGGCGGGTCATGGCGGCAAAGCCGCTGGCGCAGTCGAAATCCCCCTCCTGGATCCAGGCCGGATTGATGGCCCGTCCGGCCTCCTGCATGGCCTGCTCGAAGCCAGCCAGGCGCTGGTTCGCTGGGGCGCGGCGGTGGGGGCCGGTGATGCAGCCGATGTCGGTATGACCGAGTGAAAGGAGATGGCGGGTGGCGAGATAGCCGCCGCGATGGGAGTTGTCGGCGATGAGATCCACCTCCTTGCTCTCCATGCCCCAGTCCATTACCACCACCGGCAGGCTCTTGAGCCAGTCGAGCTGGTTGAACACCTCCTGCTGTCCTTCGCTGCACATGATGAGCAGACCGTCGACCCGTTTGCGCAACATCATTTTCAGGTAGGAGAGGGCCGTCTCGGCCTGCCCCTCGGTGTTGCCCAGCATCAGGTTGTAGCCCTGCTCGAAGCAGTAGCGCTCCACCCCGCGCACCACCTCGGCGAAGAAGGGGTTGCTGGAGGTGGTGACCAGCATGCCGATGCTGTTGGTCTCCTTCACCTTGAGGCTGCGGGCCACCAGGCTGGGGGCGTAGTTGAGATCGCGCATGGCACTGAAGACCCGCTCCCGGGTCTCCTCGGCCACGAAACGGGTCTCGTTGATGACGTGAGAGACGGTGGTGGTGGAGACGCCCGCTCGCGCCGCCACCTCCTTGATATTGGCCATCAGTGCCCCTGCGCCGCTTGTGCCTGCAGGAAGGTGTCGACCTCCTGCTTGCTCGGAATGGAGCTTTGGGCGCCGAACCGGGTGACAGAAAGCGCCGCCGCTCCGTGGGCGAAGCGCACCGCCTCATGGAAGTCAGCGCCGGCCAGCTCGGCCGCCAGCAGGGCGCCGTTGAAGGTATCTCCAGCGGCCGTGGTGTCCACCGCCTCGACTCGAAAGCCTGGAATGAGCGCCTGCTGTCGGCCGTTGCTGCAATAAACGCCCTGAGAGCCCAGGGTGATCATCACCTCCCCAATGCCCATCTGGTGGAAGCGGGCGGCCGCCTCTGCCGCACTCGCCTCGTCACTCACCTTGACCCCGGTCAGCAGCTCGGCTTCGGTCTGGTTGGGGGTGATGAGATCCACCAGCGCCAACAGCTCGGCCGAGAGCGGCCGGGCGGGCGCCGGATTGAGCACCACCCGGGTGCCGTGGGTGCGGGCCAGACGGGCAGCCTCGAAGACGCTCTCCAGCGGTACTTCCAGTTGCAGCAGCAGGGTGTGGGCGTCCGCAATCAAGGCTTCGTGGCATTTCACCACGGCAGGAGTGAGGGCGCCGTTGGCCTCGGCGGAGATGCCGATGCTGTTCTCCCCCTCGTCGCTCACATAGATGATGGCGATGCCGGTGGGGAGGTGCTCGTCCTGCGCCACTGCGCTCACGTCGATGCCATCGTTGGCGAAGCCCGCCTTCATCTGGCGGCCGATGGCGTCGTCGCCGATGCGGGCGATAAAGGAGACGGCAGCACCGAGGCGAGCGGCGGCCACCGCCTGATTGGCCCCCTTGCCGCCGGGCACCACCTGATAGCTGTGACCGGTCAGGGTTTCACCCGGGCGAGGAAAGTGGGGAACGCGCAGCACATGGTCTGCATTGACACTGCCCAGAACGACGAGACGATTCATGTTGACTACTCCTGATGCATCTTGGCTTGGACGCTCGGGTTGGAGCACCCAGGCCGGGAGGCATGGTAAGAGAGCGGGGGAGGCGAGCCTCCCCCGTCATGCTTACTTGCTGACGATTTGCAGCGGTACCGGGATGGACTGCTCCACCGGCTGGCCCTTGAGCACCTTGTCGGCGGTTTCCACGCCGATGGCACCGATCAGCGCCGGCTGCTGGGCCACGGTGGCGGCCAGTTTACCCTTGGCCACGGCGGCCTTGCCATCATCGGTGCCATCGAAGCCGACGATCATCACCTCTTTGCCGGCGGCTTGCACGGCGCGGATGGCACCCAGCGCCATCTCGTCGTTCTGGGCGAACACCGCCTGTACGGTCGGGTGGGCCGCCAGCAGGTTCTCCATGACGTTCAGACCCTTGGTGCGATCGAAGTCGGCGGGCTGGGATGCCAGCACCTGCAACTTGTTGGCGGCCACGGCCAGGGCGAAGCCCTCGCCACGGTCACGGGCGGCAGAGGTGCCGGCGATCCCTTCGAGCTGGATCACCTTGGTGCCGGCACCCAGCTTCTCGGTGATGAAGTCACCGGCCAGCTTGCCACCGGCCACGTTGTCGGAGGCGATGTGGGCCTTGACCTCCCCCTGGGCCGCGCCGCGGTCCAGGGTCAGCACCGGGATGTTGGCCTTGTTGGCCAGGCGGATGGCGTTGCCCACCGCTTCTGAGTCGGTCGGGTTGATCAGGATGGCGTTGACCTTGCGCACGGTGAGATCTTCCACGTTGGAGAGCTCCTTGGCCGGGTCATTCTGGGAGTCCAGCACCACCAGCTCGTAACCAAGCTCCTTGGCCTTGGCTTCGGCACCCTCCTTCATGGTGACGAAGAAGGGGTTGTTGAGGGTGGAGACCACCATGGCCAGCGTCTGATCGGCGGCCTGGGCGGTACCCAGCACGGACATGATGGCGGCAGCGAGCAGGGTATTGAGCTTTTTCATCATTTCATTCCTTGTGTGTGCTTACTTGCTTTTGTTATCGATCATCACGGCGAGCAAAATGACGCTGGCCTTGGCGATCATCTGGTAATAGGAGGATACGTCGAGCAGGTTGAGGGCATTGTTGAGGAAGCCGATGATCAAGGCACCGATCAGGGTACCCATGATGCGACCCTTGCCGCCCATCAGACTGGTGCCACCCAGCACCACGGCGGCGATGGCATCCAGCTCGTAACCCATGCCGGCAGTCGGCTGGGCCGAGGAGAGGCGGGAGGTGACGATGAGCCCCGCCAGCGCCGACAACATGCCGCACAAACCATAGACCGCGAGCTTGACCCTGGCCACGTTGATGCCGGAGAGGCGGGTGGCCGATTCGTTGCCGCCGAGGGCATAGATGTAGCGACCGAGGCGGGTGTGGTTGAGCAGGTACCAGGCCAGCAGGAAGACGATGGCCATCAGCCAGATGGGCACCGGCAGGCCGAACAGGTAACCGGTCCCCAGCCAGGCGAAGTGATCGGCGCCGTCACTGAAACCGGTGGAGATGGGACGCCCCTCGGTGTAGACCATGGTCACGCCGCGCAGGGCGGTCATGGTGACCAGGGTGGCGATGAAGGCCTGCACCTTGCCCTTGGCGATGATGAGGCCGCTGACGCCGCCGAGCAGGGCACCGGCCCCCAGGGTGAGGGGTACTACCAGCCAGATGGGCAGCTCCATGGCCACCATGGTGGCCGCCAAGGCGCCGCACAGGGCCAGCACAGAGCCGACCGACAGGTCGATGCCGGCGGTGAGGATGACCAGCGTCATGCCGACTGCCATGATGGCGTTGACCGAGGTCTGGCGCAGTATGTTGAGCAGGTTGTCGGCGGTGAAGAAGTTCGGGCTCAGGAAAGAGACCACGCCGATCAGCACCAACAGCGCTACCAGGGATTTGTTCTCGATCCACCAGGCCTTGCTCATGACGCCGCGGCGGGAAAGGGTTTGGGTTGTCATTGTGCTGCCTCTTGCTCTGCTTGCCACTGTTTGCCGACTGCCGCCGCCATCAGTTTCTCCTGATTGGCCTCGCGGGTGTTGAACTCTGCGCTGATGCGCCCTTCGTGCATCACCAGGATGCGATCACTCATGCCGAGCACTTCCGGCATCTCGGAGGAGACCAGGATGATGCTCATCCCCTCCTTCTTGAACTGGTTGATGAGTTGATAAATTTCCTTCTTCGCCCCCACGTCGACGCCGCGGGTCGGCTCGTCGAGGATCAGTACCTTGGGCCTTGTCAGCAACCCCTTGGCGATGGCTACTTTCTGCTGGTTGCCGCCGGAGAGGAGCTTGATCAGCTGATCCTGACTCGGAGTCTTGATGTTGAACAGGCGCACATAGTCACCCACCGCCTGGCGCTCGGCCTTGCCGTCTATCTTGCCGTGAGTGATGAACTCGTCGAGGGCGCACAGGCTCATGTTTTCGCGTACCGACAGCTCCAGCACCAGGCCATCCCCCTTGCGATCCTCGGAGATGTAGGCGATACCGGCGGCCAGACCGTCGGCGGGGGTGCGTGGCACCAGCACCTTGCCATCAACCTCGACCGCGCCGCTGCTGATGGGGCTGGCGCCGTAGATGAGCTTCATCAGCTCGGTACGCCCGGACCCCATCAGGCCGCTGAAGCCCAGAATTTCCCCCTGGCGCAGGGAGAAACTCACCCCGCGCACGCCGGGACCGGCCAGATCCTTCACTTGCAGGCTGACGGGACCGAGCTCGCGTGCGAGGCGCGGATACTGTTCCTCCAGCCGGCGACCCACCATCATCTCGATGATCCTGTCTTCGTCGAGCTCGCTCACCGCCTGCTCGCCTATCCATTTGCCATCGCGCAGCACGGTGACCCGGTCGCAGATCTGGAAGATCTCCTTGAGGCGGTGGGAGATGTAAACGATGCCGCAACCCTGCTCGCGCAGCTCGCGGATGACCACGAACAGCTGCTCTGTCTCGGTGTCGGTCAGGGCGTCGGTGGGCTCGTCCATGATGATGACGCTGGCATCGAATGACAGCGCCTTGGCGATCTCCACCATCTGCTGCTCGCCGATGGAGAGATCCCCGAGCCGGGTGTCCGGCCCGTGCTTGACGCCGAGGCGGGCCAGGAGGGTGCTGGCCCGCTCGCGCAGTTGCTTGTGGTCAATGCTGCCAAAGCGGGTGCGCGGCTCGCGGCCGAGGAAGATATTGGCGGCAATAGAGAGCTCCGGCAGCAGGTTCAGCTCTTGGTGGATGATGCTGATCCCCTGATCCTGGGAGTCGCGCGGTCCCTTGAAGTGGACCGGCTGACCGCGGTAGCTGACGCTGCCCGCATCGGCCTGATAGATGCCGGTCAGCACCTTCATCAGGGTGGATTTGCCGGCGCCGTTTTCACCGAGCAGGGCCATCACCTGACCCGGGTAGACTCGCAGACCCGCTTCGTCGAGAGCGCGCACCCCGGGGAAGGTCTTGACGATCCCGGTGAGCTCAAGAATGGGCGAGGGGGGCGTGTTAACGCTCCCGGTGAGCCCAACAAGGGGTGAGAGGGGGGAGGTTGTGCTCATTTGCAGCTTCCTTGAAGAGGCTTAAAACGCCACACCGGCGCAGAGAATAATATTGGCGTAGGGGGTGACCTCGCCGCTGCGCACGATGGCCTTGCTCTGGTGGGAGCGGGCTTTGAACGCCTCGTGCAGGCAATATTCGACGGCGATGGGTTTGCCCTGGGCCAGGGCGTGAGCCTCGATCTGCGCAACCAGCGCCTGATGGGCATCCGGGCTGATCAATTTTATTTCGCTCGCCATGATCACCTTCTCCACCACCAGATCGGTGAGCAGAGCGGTCAGCACGGTGTCCAGGCTGGGAGTGCCCGCCATCAGTGCCAGATCGATGCGCTCAGGCCCCGCCGCAATGGGCAGGCCTGCATCGCAGACGGTGATCTCGTCGGTGTGACCCATTCGTGCCACCAGAGCACTCAGGGGAGCATTGAGCAGCTTGCCTCGTTTCATACAACACCTCGGCGGCCTGTGACCGCATCGTCGATATTTATCTGGGCAACCGGTTACGCAACCGGTTGCGTCGTTGAGGTGAAAGATAGGCGCTAACCGTTAACGGGTCTAGGAACAGATGACGAAAATGTGAAAACGATCTCAATGAAGTGGCTGACCGCAGGAAAACGGGTGCCAGAAGAGCACCCGTACAACCAGAGGAGGGGATCAGAGAATCAGGGCCTCCTGCACGGCGGGGCGTGCCAACATGCGTCGGGTATGGGCCGCCACCTTGGGAAACTCGTCGATGGCGACCCCGTCGCTCGCGAGCCAGCTGGCCACCACGAACAGGTAGATATCGGCCAGGCTGAAACGTTCCCCCAATACCCAGGGACCGGCCAGATAGTGGTGCTCTATCTCGGCGAAACCATCGCGCATGTTTTGCGGCATCCTGGCCTTCATGGCAGCGATGGCGTGTTCGTCATCAGCCCAGCGGCTACCGCGACGGCCATGGGCATGGGCGACGTGCACCGTCGAGGCGAGGAAGCTGTGCACCTCCTGCATTCTGGCCAGCAGGAAGGGGTCATCCAGGGGCGCCAGCCCGGCATCCGGGAAGCGCTGGGCCACGTACAGCAGCAAGGCCGGGGTTTCGGTCAGTACGCCGCGCTCGGTCACCAGGGCCGGCACCCGCCCCTTGGGGTTGATGGCAAGATAGGCGGGGGTGCGTTGCTCCCCGGCGGCGAGATCGAGGCGCTTGATCTGGTGCGGGGCACCGGCTTCCACCAGGGCGATGCGCACCGCCATGGCACAGGTACCGGGGGCGAGATAGAGCGTCAGTTCGGACATTGCAGCTTTCCTTGTATGGGTTATCCGGGATGGACTGCGCGAGAGTGCGAGTCTGTCGAGTCTTGGTCATCCATCCTACGCCCATGCCGGGCGAGGGCCAAGCCAGGTAACGGAGGGGCTGGCAGAGGGTCGCACGACAGGGCGGCTGTCAGTGAAATCAATGGCTTTCTGAACGGAAGATAACAGGAAAAACGACTACGCATGCCCGGTCAAACCGCTATAATGTGCCACCTTGGAACAGTCGTATTTGAATGTTGGATAGTCAATTGAGTAATAGAATGCGGATCGGTGGAACCCTCGAACAGTCCCTAAGCCAGGGATACCGTCTGGACCTGCAAGGGGTGTTGAAAGAGGCCTGGCAACAGACTCGCCGCACCGGTTTCGGTCTGGCGCTGGCCATCGCCGGGGTCATGGCAATCTGGATCCTGCTGAGCAACACCCTGCTGGCCCCCTATGTCAGCCAGGAAGGGGGTGACATGGACATGGCCCTGATATTGAGCCTGCTCATCACCGTCATCATGTCTCCCATGACCTCTTCCCTCGACATGCTGGGACTGCAGCAGTCGGTGGGCGTGCGGGCCCGACCGAACCAGGTGTTCGACTTCTTCCGTCACTTTCTGCGTCTGGGCTCCCTGAGCCTGCTCGGCAGCCTCATCACCAGCCTGTTCGGCCCCCTGTTTGAGCTGCTGGGCCTGCCGGTGATGCTGGCCTTCATTCCCTCTGCCCTGGTGGGCATGGGGCTGGTGTTCACCGTGCCCCTGGTGCTGGAGCGCGGCCTGTCGCCGGCTCAGGCCATCCTGGTCTCCCTCAAGTTGTTCGCCCGTGGCTGGCCCAGCATAGTGCTGCTGCATGGCGTCATGCTGGCACTGTTCTTCCTAGCTCTCATTCCCATGGGCATAGGCCTCATATGGGTGGCTCCCCTCTATTTCAACCTCAAGGGGATCCTCTATCGGGATCTGTGCGGGGTTGCCGTGGAGGTGACCGAAGTGGCGGACAATGCCACCACCGGGCAGGGACCCGATCATTTCAACGCGTGATGCAAAAGGATGGCATATGAAGCTGGTTCGACATGGCATGGCGGCAAGTCTGCTGATAGTACCGGCGCTGTGCGTGGCGGCGCCCTCGTTGGATCTGCAATACAGCACCTTCTACAGCCAGATGAAGACCTTTGCCAAGGGCGAGTTTGGTGATGCCAGGTTGGGGTTTTATCTGACCGATCCGCAAAGTGGCCAGCGCTGCGGGCTCGCCTCGGCAAGGGTCTCGACCCTGGATCGGGATGTTGCCGCCGAGGTGACCATCGACAGCGAGCTGCGTCTGCCCTATGACGACGATCTCAATCTCGACAAGGCGACCGTGGTGGTGACGCTGACCGAACCACATGCCACCTGTGACATGTCGGTGCAGGTGATGGCCGATGCGCCCCCAGCGTCGGATAGCCAGGGGTTCAGGGTGAGCGAGGTGGTGACACGCCAGCAGGAGATGCAGTCGCTGCTGGACAAGCTGGCAGGCATGGTGGGCAAGTACTTCCTGCCGGAGATGGCGGGGGTGCGGGTGACCCTGGTGCAGCCGAGCGGCACCGCCTACCTCATCGATGGAGCCCGTCAGCAACCACTCCCCTGGCAGGATGGCCAGCTGCTGCTTCGCAATGAGCAACTCGCCGATTTCGCGGCGGGCAGGTTGCAGCTTGCGGGAGAGATACTGCGACTGACCCCCTGGTTGCACAAGGGCTGAAAAAGCCGGGTGAAAGACAGATAAAGAAAAGGAGCGCATGGCGCTCCTTTTTCGTGGTGGCTGGCAGGGCGCTCAGCGCACCTCGATCACATCCAGCACGTCCATCTCGTCGATGTTGAGCAGGGGCGCGGTCGGCAGCTCGGGGGGATCGAATGCCTTGTCGCCGCCGTCGATGATGCCGGAGTCGCGGTTGATGCTCTTGAAGTCAAACAGCTTGTGATCGAGCAGGTGGCTCGGGATCACGTCCTGAATGGCGGTGAACATGGTCTCTATCCGGCCGGGGAATCGGCGATCCCAGTCCTGCATCATCTGCTTGATGGCCTTGCGCTGCAGGTTCTCCTGCGAGCCGCACAGGTTGCACGGGATGATGGGGAAGGCCTTGACCTCCGCATAGCGCACCAGATCCTTCTCCTTGCAGTAGGCCAGGGGGCGGATCACCACGTTCTTGCCATCGTCGCTCACCAGCTTGGGGGGCATGGACTTGAGCTTGCCGCCGTAGAACATGTTGAGGAACAGGGTCTCGAGGATGTCATCCCTGTGGTGGCCGAGGGCAATCTTGGTGCAACCCAGCTCTTGGGCGGTGCGGTAGAGAATGCCGCGGCGCAGGCGGGAGCAGAGGGCGCAGGTGGTCTTGCCTTCCGGCACCTTGTCCTTGACGATGGAGTAGGTGTCTTCCTCGACGATCTTGAAGTCGACGCCGAGGGTGGCCAGGTATTCCGGCAGCACGTGTTCGGGGAAGCCGGGTTGCTTCTGATCCAGGTTGACGGCCACGAGATCGAAATGGATGGGGGCGCTGGCCTTCAGGCTCATCAGGATGTCGAGCATGGCGAAGCTGTCTTTGCCGCCAGACAGGCACACCATGATCTTGTCACCCTCTTCAATCATGTTGAAGTCGGCGATGGCCTGACCCACGTTGCGCCGCAGGCGTTTCTGCAGCTTGTTGAAACTGTATTTCTCTTTCTGGGACATCGAAGTGGTTGAATTCATTGAAAATCAGCTAGTTAGGTAGGGATTTTGCTATGCAGGTTGGGATTAACACTGGGCAGTAGAGTACCACACCTAACTAGGAAACCTCCATGCCCACAAAGAAAACCTCCCTGAACAACAGCCTCCTTCTTCGCGGTAACACTTGGTACATTCACTGGAATGTTCCCACAGCCTTACGCAATAACCCCCATTTCAAGGGAAAGAAGATTTACAGCAAGACTCTACAGACCAAGGACGTTTACGAAGCCCGTAAGATGCGGGATTTGCTTGTATCCAAGTTCCGCGCAATGGCGGACCTCTCTACCACCTACGCCGCTCGCCGTGCCTTCATCTCTCACTTGGCTGAAGCCAGCAAGGCCGTTGAGGAAACCAAGCAGAAGCTGATCTATTTGGACGGCGAGAAAGCCTTTAACGCTTGGGATGATCTCGAATCTGCTTTTAACGTGGCGGCTGTGATCGAGAAGGGCGACTTCACACGGGCAGACGCCTACCTTGTGGCGATCCATGACAAGCCTGAGGTCGCGGAGAAGTACACCATCACATTGAAGGATGCCGTTTGGGATTTCCTCAAGGCTCATGAAGGGAAGATCGCAACAGCCACCATTAGCCGCACCAAGCGGGCAACCGAAAGCCTCATCAAGGCCATTGGGCAGAAGGATGTGAAGCTGAAGGATGTGACCAGCAGGCAGGTAACACGGTGGATCAAAGCCATCAGTACAGAGTTCAGCGACAGCACACGCAGCGGCTTTCTTGCAGCGTTAAATAAGATGTGGTTCTGGACATGGGAAAATGAACACGTCGATGGCGTCAGCCCCTTTAAGGGGATCAAGATGGAGCGCCAAGGCGACGGCACCAGTTATCAGGAGTTCACGGGTAAAGAACTGCAAACGATCATCGCACGGGCAGAGCCAGCGGTGCTGTTGCTAATGCGGTTTGGCCTTATCACCGGCTGCCGTGTGAGCGAGCTTGTTGGCCTCACACCTGCCAGCTTCAGCGTCGTTGATGGTGTTCATGTCGTCCAGATCTTCAAAGGCAAGACAGACGCAGCGGCTCGCATGATTCCCCTTCCGATACCCATGTGGAATGAGCTGAAGGCTGTCGTCGAAGCTGGGACATGGGAAAGTAGGACGTCTGCTATCTGGGCCTCACGCTTCGGGGAAACTAAAGAGAAGGCCACTGGGAAACGGGATAGGGATAAGGTATTCCACTCGTTCCGCCACATGGCCGCTACGGCTTACGAACGGGAGCACTGAATCGCCCCGGGTTTTCTAGACACTCTGTTGTTGAACATTGAACTGCTTTTCA
>RCUN01000119.1_pt1 | contig 82801 bp, 79 predicted proteins | sample 2166181 | NCBI WGS metagenome assembly RCUN01 (sample SAMN09932603, study PRJNA488358) | compost metagenome | feature: garden; material: soil; isolation source: compost soil in crotononitrile-enriched culture | place: Germany: Experimental Botanical Garden Goettingen | collected 2016-01-27 | reverse complement strand
GCAACGCCATCGACCACGGGCTGGAAAGCCCGGAGGAGCGCGAAGCCGCCGGCAAGCCCGCCGAGGGCACCGTGCGTCTGGCCGCCCTGCACCGCTCGGGCCGCATCGTCATCGAGATCTCCGACGACGGCAAAGGCATCAACCGCCCCCGTGTGCGCGGCATCGCCGTGGATCGCGGCTTGATCGCCGAGGACGCCGTCCTGACCGACGACGAGGTCGACAATCTGATCTTCCTGCCCGGCTTCTCGACCGCCGAGACCATCACCGACGTCTCAGGCCGCGGCGTCGGCATGGATGTGGTGCGTCGTTCGATCCAGGCTCTGGGGGGGCGCATCTCGATCAGCTCCAACCCCGGCAAGGGCTCGACCTTCACCCTCAGCCTGCCGCTGACCCTGGCCGTGCTCGACGGCATGGTGGTGTCCGCCGCCGAACAGACCCTGGTCGCGCCCCTCTCGGCCATCGTCGAGAGCCTGACCCCGCGCGTGGAGGACATCCATCACGTCGGCGGCCATGACGCCGTGATCCGCTTCCGCGAAGAGTTCGTGCCCATGGTCGACGTGGGCCGGGTCATGGGCTTCCGCGAGGACGCCACGCCTCTGACGGGCGGGGTGGTCATGATCGTCGAAACCGAGGCCGGCTCGCGCGCCGCCCTGCTGGTCGACGCCATCAACGGTCAACGCCAGGTCGTCATCAAGAGCCTGGAAACCCACTACCGCCACGTCGACGGCGTCTCCGCCGCGACCATCCTGGGCGACGGCAGCGTCGCCCTGATCCTCGACATCGACGCCCTGGTCACCGCCGGGCGCCGCAAATCCAACCGCCCCGAACTGAAGATGGCGAGCTGAGCCCCATGACCGAAGTCACCTCCAACGTCGCCGGCGCCGACCGGGAACTGATCGCCTTCCGCATCGGCGAGCAGGAATTCTGCGTCGACATCATGAATGTCCGCGAAATCCGCGGCTGGACCCCGGCCACGCCTCTGCCGCGCTCGCCGTCCTACATGAAGGGCGTGATCAACCTGCGCGGCATCGTCCTGCCGATCATCGACCTGGGCGCCCGCTTCGGTCTGGCGACGGCCGAGCCGACCGCGCGCCACGTCATCATGGTGGCCCACATCGGCACCCGTCTGGTCGGCCTGCTGGTCGACGCCGTGTCGGACATCGTGCAACTGACCGACTCGACCATCCAGCCGACGCCTGACGTCGCCAGCGACCATGTGAAGACCTTCGTGCAGGGCATCTTCGCTGTCGAGGGCGGGCGCATGATCAGCCTGATCGACCTCAACCACGTCCTGCCGGCTGAAAGCGAAGCCGAAGCCGCATGACGAACGCCGCCGGGCGCACGTCCCTGGTCGAAGGCGAGTTCGTCTTCACCGCCGAGGACTTCCGCCACATCGCCCAGACCCTGCACGCCCACGCCGGCATCGCCCTGAGCGAGGGCAAGGCCGCCCTGGTCTATTCCCGCCTGGCCAAGCGCCTGCGGGTGCTGGGTCTGCGCAGCTTCCGCGACTACTGCGCCCTGATCGAGGGCCTGGAAGGCGTCGACGAGCGTCAGGCCATGACTGCGGCCCTGACCACCAACGTGACCCGCTTCTATCGCGAGCCGCACCACTTCGATCACCTGCGCGACAAGGTCATGCCCGAACTGGCAGCCCGTGCGCGGGCCGGGGGACGCGTGCGCCTGTGGTCGGCGGCCTGCTCCAACGGACAGGAGCCGTATTCGATGGCTCTGACCGTGCTGGACGTCCTGCCGGAAGCCGCAGACCTGGACGTGCGGATCCTGGCCACCGACATCGACCCCAACATGGTCGCAGAGGGCGCGGCGGGGATCTACACTGAGGAACTGCTGTCGCCGGTGCCGGCCTCGGGCCGCAAGCATTTCCAGCCGGTGGCAGGACGTCCGGGCAGCTTCAGCGCCGACGCCACCCTGCGCCGTCTGGTGTCGTTCCGCGAACTGAACCTGATCGGCGACTGGCCCATGCGGGGCAAGTTCGACGTCATCTTCTGCCGCAACGTCGTCATCTATTTCGACGACGCGACCCAGGAAATGGTCTGGAGCCGCTTCACCCCGATGATGGCCCCCGGCGCCACCCTCTACATCGGTCACTCCGAGCGCGTCAGCGGTCCGGCGGTCGCGCAACTGCAGACCTGCGGTCTGACGGCCTACAAGCTGGGTGGTCGGGCATGAGCAATCCCGTGCGCGTCCTGATCGTCGATGACAGCGCCACCATGCGCAGCCTGATCAGCGCCGTCCTGCGCCGCGATCCCGAGATCGCCGTGGTCGGCACGGCGGCCGATCCGCTGGAGGCCCGCGCCGCGATCAAGGAACTGAACCCCGACGTCATCACTCTGGACGTCGAGATGCCCAATATGAACGGGCTGGAATTCCTCGAGAAGATCATGCGGCTGCGGCCCATGCCGGTGGTCATGGTCTCGACCCTGACCCAGGCGGGCACGGACGTCACCCTGGCGGCGCTGGAGATCGGCGCCGTGGACGCGGTGGCCAAGCCTGCGCCCGGCGTCTCGGCCCAGGAGGCCTTCGGCGACCTGGCGGAGAAGGTGAAGATCGCCGCCCGTTCGCGAGTCCGGCCGCTGGAACCGCGCGAGGCCAAGACCGTGGACGGCGCCTATCGCGCGGACCCCAACCACATCCTGGCCATCGGCGCCTCGACCGGCGGGGTGGAAGCCCTGCTGAACATCCTGTCGGCCTTCCCGGCCAACTGTCCGGCGACGGTGGTGACGCAGCACATGCCCGCCACCTTCACCCGGAGCTTCGCCGCCCGGCTGGACAAGGCGTCCGGCGCCACCGTCACCGAGGCCGTGGACGGCGCCCCCCTCATGCCGGGCCACGTCTATATCGCGCCCGGCGGCGAGACCCATCTGGAGGTCTCGGGCAGTCGTTGCCGGCTGGTCGCCGCCGATGTGGTCAACGGCCACCGTCCGTCGGTGGACGTCCTGTTCAACTCGGTCGCCCGTCTGGGGCGTCCCATGACCGGCGTCATCCTGACCGGCATGGGCAAGGACGGCGCCCGGGGGCTGCTGGCCATGCGTCAGGCCGGCGCCCGGACCCTGGGCCAGGATGAAGGCTCATGCGTCGTTTACGGCATGCCGCGCGCCGCCTTCGAGCTGGGCGCCGTGGAGCGCCAGCTGTCTTTGCCCCGTCTCGCCCCCGCCATTCTCGAACTGTGCGCCGCCGGTGCGGCCGCCTCCAAGCCTGTCGCGTAAGGACTACTCGTATGCCCGCCGCTTCCGCCCTCAATGTTCTGGTCGTCGACGACCAGCTGACCATGCGCTCCCTGATCCGCAACAGCCTGCAACAGATCGGCGTGCGCGAGATTTCCGAAGCCGCAGACGGCGAGTTGGCCCTGCGATCCATCATCACCAAGCCGGTGCATCTGGTGATCTCGGACTTCAATATGCCCAACCTCGACGGCCTGGGCTTGCTGCGGGCCATCCGCGCCCACCCGCCGACTTCCAAGACCGCCTTCATCATGCTGACCGGCCGCGCCGACCGGGAACTGGTGCAGCGCGCGGTCCAGTTCGGCGTGAACAACTACCTGGTCAAACCCTTCACCACCGCCCAGCTGAAAGAAAAGCTGGAAGGCGTGTTCGGCCCGCTGACATGAACCGCGCCGGCGATCAGCAGGGAACCGAACGGCGGATTCACGTCGGCCAGGGCGATCACCATGTGACGTCCGATCCCGCTGTCGTGCTCTCGACCGTGCTCGGCAGCTGCGTCGCCATGTGCCTGCGCGATCCCGTGGCCGGGGTCGGCGGCATGAACCACTTCCTGCTGCCCGAGGGCGCGGGCGCGGGCACCGACGCGGGGCGTCGCTACGGCGCCTATGCGATGGAACTGCTGATCAACGACGTGCTCAAGGCCGGCGGTCGTCGCGACCGTCTGGAGGCCAAGCTGTTCGGCGGCGGCCGCATGTTTGACTCGTTGAAGGATGTCGGCACGTCCAACGCCGATTTCGCCGAGCGCTTTCTGGCCGACGAAGGCATTCCCGTCGTCGGCGCCAGCCTCAGGGGCGCCGGGGGGCGTCGACTGCACTACTGGCCGGTGACCGGTCGGGCGCTGCAACGCGCGGTCACGGACGCGGTCGCGCCACGTCCCGCGCCGCCGCCGCCTCCGCCCGTCGACGCCGGCGCGCTGGAGCTGTTCTGATGAGCCAATACGACGCCAAGGGTCTGTTGAGCGCTGTCGCCGCCGAACTCGACGACATCCGCGCGGGCGTGGACGAGGCCGGCGGCCTGGTGTCCGAGTTGCTGCGTCTGGCGCCGCCCGAGCAGCGCCTGACCTTCCTGACGCGGATGCAGGCCTTCGATGTGTTGAGCCAGCGGGTCGACGCCCTGTCCGGGCTGGCCGGCGCCCTGGCCGCCGATCAGCCTATGGATACGGCCCTGGCTGCCCTGCCTCTGGCCGAGATGGCGGACCGTCTTCGCGAGCTTTCGTTCCGGGGGCGTCCCCGGTCCGAGGCCGCACCCGCCGCCGTTTCCGGCGACCTGCTGCTGTTCGACTGATCCGATGAGCGCGACCGACCGGGTCAACCTGGAGCAATCGACCGTCCTGCTGATCGACGACAATCCGCAGGCGCTGGACATGCTCAGCTCCGTTTTCCAGGGCTTCGGCGTCAAGGAACAGATCAAGTGCGCTTCGGCGACCGCCGCCGTGCGCATCATCCAGAACCGGGCTGTTGATCTGATCGTCGTCGACTGCGCCGATCCCGAAATGGACAGCTATGCTTTCGCCCGCTGGTTGCGGCGCGAGACGCCGGCGCCCCTGCGCTTCATCCCCATCATGCTGCTGACCGGTCACGCCTCCCAGGCCAAGGTGCAGGAGGGCCGCGACTGCGGCGTCAGCTTCGTCGTCACCAAACCCCTGACCCCCGCCGTCCTGCTGCGCCGCATCCTGTGGCTGGCGGGCGACGAGCGCGAGTTTGTCGAGAGCGAGAACTACGTCGGCCCCGACCGCCGCGTCCGCAACTTCGGCCCGCCGCTGGGCATTCCCGGCCGTCGTCAGGGCGACCTGTCGACCCACGTCGGCGCCGCGGTCGAGGCCAATATGGATCAATCCGACATCGATATGTTGCTTAAACCCCAGAGGGTCGCGCTATGACCGAAGCTCGCACCCTGAAGATCAAGACCACCCTCGCTCGCCAGATGTCCCAGCCGGGCGGCCGCACCGTCGCCGACGTCGAACGTCGCGCCAACGAGCGGCTGGACCGCCACCGCGACGACGTCATGATCACCGTCGCCGGAACCATCACCGAGCTGGAACTGGTCGCCGCGGCCGCCGCTCCGGGCAGCGAGCCCCAGGTCTATCGACTGGCCTCGTCTCTGCTGGACACGGCGGGCTTCTTCGACACCGGGCCCTTGTATGACGCCGGTTACAGCCTGTGCGACGTGGCCGACCGGATGCAGACCAACAACGCCTGGAGCTGGCCCTCGGTCGGCGTCCACGTCCAGGCCATGCGCCTGATCCTGACAGCGGGCTGCAAGACCGACGCGACCAGCGACGCCCTGCTGGCCGGCCTGCGGTCGGTGGCGGCGAAGACGCGCACCTAAGCCCTTCTCCCACAAGGGGAGAAGGAATTACCGGCCGTACCGCGCAATCCCCAGATCCGCCGTCTCGATGTCGGGAGTCTTGCCGCTGACGATGTCGGCGATGACCTGGGCCGAGCCGCAGGCCATGGTCCAGCCCAGCGTCCCGTGGCCGGTGTTCAGGAACAGGTTGTCGAACCGGGTCCCGCCGATGACCGGCGTGCCGTCCGGCGTCATGGGGCGCAGACCCGACCAGTAGCTCGCCGCCTTCAGGTCGCCCGCGCCGGGGAAGAGCGAGCCCACCGAATGCTCCAGCGTATTGCGGCGCGGCTCGGGCAGGACGTTGTTGTAGCCCGAGATCTCGGCCATGCCGCCGACGCGGATGCGGTCGCCCAGGCGGGTGATGGCCACCTTGTAGCTCTCGTCCATGATGGTCGAGACGGGGGCGGCGGGCTCGTTCACGATCGGGGCGGTGATCGAATAGCCCTTCACCGGATAGACCGGCAGGGTCATGCCCAGCGGCTTGACCATCTGCGGCGAATAGGAGCCCAGGGCCAGGACATAGGCGTCGGCGGTGATCACGCCCTTGTCGGTCTGGACACCGCTGATCCGACCCTTGTCCGTGACCAGGGCCTTGATGGCGGTGTCGTAGAGGAAGGTCACGCCCTCAGCGGCGGCCACATCACTGAGTGCATTGGTGAATTTGAAGCAGTCGCCGGTCTCGTCCCTGGGCAGGCGCAAGCCCCCGACGAACAGGTCGCGCGTGGCCGCCAAACCCGGCTCGGCGCGGATGCAGCCGTCCTGATCCAGCACCTCGAACGGCACGCCGCCCTGGCGCAGGACCTCGGTGTCCTTGTAGATGCTGTCCAGTTGCTTCTGCGTGCGGAACAGTTGCAGCGTGCCCTGGGTACGGTGATCGTACTGCAGTCCGAGCTCGACGTTCAGGGCAGTCTGAACCTCCTGGCTATAGTCGGCCAGACGCACCATCCGCGCCTTGTTCAGCGCATAGCGGGCCGAGGTGCAGTTCCTCAGCAGGGCCAGCAGCCAGCGCACGGTGGCGACATCGACCTGAGGCTGCAAAATCAGCGGGGCGTGGCGCATGAACAGCCACTTGACCGCCTTGGCCGGGATGCCGGGCGCGGCCCAGGGCGAGGAATAGCCGGGCGAAATCTCGCCCGCATTGGCGAAGCTGGTCTCCAGCGCCGGGCCGCTCTGGCGGTCGATCACAGTGACCTCGTGGCCGGCCTTGGCCAGATAGTGGGCCGTCGTCACCCCGATGACGCCGGCGCCCAGGACTGCGATCTTCATGGTCTTGACCTTACGCGAAGTTCCCCGCGCCGCTTCCCTAGAGCCTGATCGGTTGAGGTGGAAGCGCTTCGCGTTTCCACCGACGCCGTGAATCAGGCTCCAGGATAGATGCTGGAGCGAATATCTGGGTTCAGATGCGAAGGCATCTGAACCGATTTCGCTCTAGACCAGTTTTTGCGTTTGTCGAGCGTGCCGGAGCGTGTGCGTTGCAGCATGTCGCTTTCCTGAAACAGTTCGACCCGGGTATCGACGGTAAGGGAGGTGAAATCTCCTCATATGGCCTGTTTTCGCAGCAGAACCCCGCCCAGGGGAGGCAGGGTTCCTGCCTCGCCCCTATAGACAGCGTCGATAATGCTATAGCCCTCGGGCGGCGCCCAGGTCTGCGGCTCATGACCCAGGTTGAACGCGGCCAGCAGGCTTTCGCCGTCGCCCTCGCGGATGAAGCTCAGGAGGGGCTCGGTCGTCAGCACCGTCATGTCGCCCGCCTTCAACGCCGGATGGGCGCGGCGCAGGGCCAGGATGCGGCGCGTGGCGTGCAGCATCGACGCCGGATCGACCTCCTGCACGTCCGCCGCCAGCGCCGGATGGCGCACGTCTATCGGCAGCCAGGGCTCGACCGTCGAAAACCCGGCGAAGGGGGCGTCGGCCTTCCACGGCATCGGGGTGCGGGCGCCGTCGCGGCCCAGGGTCTGCGGCCAGTTGGCCACGGCCTCGGGATCGACCAGCCGCTCGAACGGCACCTCGCCCTGCGGCAGGCCCAGTTCCTCGCCGTAATAGACGAAGACGTTGCCGCGCAGACAGACCAGCAGCAGCATCAGCATCTCGGCCAGTCGGCGCTCATCGCGGCCCTCGGCCCAGCGCGTCACGGCGCGCGGCGCGTCGTGGTTGGAGAAGGTCCACGACGGCCAGCCCTCATTCGGCTCGCCGGGCCACATCTCGGCGCCCGCCTTGACCCGTTCGCCCGTCAGCCGCTCGGCGTAGAGATAGAGGAAGCCATAGGCGCTGTTCAGATGACAGTCGCCGGCTGTGTACGCCTTCATCTCGTGCGCGGCATGGTCGCCGGCGACCTCGGCCACGGTGAAGCGGTCGCCGTAGCCGTCGGTCAGCGCCCGCACCCGTTTCAGGAAGGCGATGATGTCTGGGTGCGACTGGTTGTGGATCTTGTCCTGAAAGTCGAACGGCCGGGTGCGCTTGCCGCCGGGCGGCAGGGGCGGATTATCGCGCAAGCCCGGATCGCCGATCATGAAGTTGACGGCGTCCAGGCGGAAGCCGTCCACCCCGCGATCCAGCCAGAATTTTCCGACCGCCAGCAGGGCCTCCTGCACCGCCGGATGGCGGCCGTTCAGTTGCGGCTGCTCAGGCAGGAAGTTGTGCTGATAATACTGGCCGCGCCGCGCGTCCCAGGTCCAGCCCGGTCCGCCGAAGACCGACTGCCAGTTGTTCGGCGGCGACCCATCGGCCTTGGCGTCGGCCCAGACATACCAGTCGGCGCAAGAGTTGGTCCGGTCCTGACGGCTGGCCTGAAACCACGGATGCTGGTCCGAGGTGTGCGACCAGACCTGATCAAGGATGATCTTCAGCCCCAGAGCGTGGGCCCTGGCCAGCAGGGCGTCGAAATCGTCCAGGGTCCCGAACACGGGATCGACGTCGCAATAGTCGGCGACGTCATAGCCGAAATCCTTCATCGGCGAGGGATAGAAGGGCGAGATCCACACCCCGTCCACGCCCAACGACGCCACATGATCCAGATGGGCCGTGATCCCCCGCAGGTCGCCGATGCCGTCGCCATGGGTGTCGGCGAAACTGCGCGGATAGACCTGATAGACGACCGCGCCGCGCCACCATTCCTGATGGGCGTCGGGGCCGGACGTGGCGGAGGTGATGATCATGTCGGTCGTCGCCACGGTGGTCGGACGCCTGGGAAAAGGCAATGCTCCACGTCGGGCAGGCGGCCCGGCGCCGGATCAAGATTTCGGCACGGTGGGCGCCGCCTCTGGACGCCGCGCCGTCCTGCCTAGACAGTCGCTCCATCGCCGCGCCTCGTCGCGGTTCTACGGGAAGCGGTCATGAGCCAACCTCAGTCCGGCACGACGGCGCGCGGCACGGGCCTCGCCTTCGCCTATGTCACCAGCCTGTTTTTCGCCTGGGGCTTCGCCACCTCGCTGATCGATCCGCTGATAGCGGCGGTGCGGCGGGTGTTCGACCTCAGCTATACCGAGTCCTTTCTGACCACCTTTTCCTGGTTCATCGCCTATGGCGTGGCCTCGCTGCCGGCCGCGGCGGCGGTGTCGCGTCTGGGCTACAGCCGGGGCATCATCGCCGCCCTGCTGACCATGGTGCTGGGGTGTCTGATCGTGCCGGTCGCCACCTTCCTCGACTTCTATCCCGGCATCCTGCTGGCCCTGTTCGTCATCGCCTCGGGCGTCACCCTGCTGCAGGTCGCCGCCAATCCTCTGGTGGCCGAACTGGGGACCAAGAAGAGTTCACACTTCCGTCTGGTCTTCTCTCAGGCCTTCAACTCGCTGGGTGCCACGGTCGGGCCGTGGCTGGGGGCGCACGTCCTGCTGACCGGCGGGGTCTTCGCGGCGGGCGCGGTGGTCACGGTCGCCACGCGCGGCGAGTCCCTGCGCAGCATCGACATCGCCTTCCTCGGCATGGGGGCCTTCTTCGCCCTGATCGCCGCCTTCATCTTTTCCGCCCGCAAGCAGATCAACGCCGCCGCCCCGGTCCATGACGCGGCCGAGCCGGTCGGCGTCGCCGCCATCCTGTCGGCCCTGAAGTCGCGCTGGGCCCTGTTCGGCGCCCTGGCCATCTTCATCTACGTCGGCTCGGAAGTGGCCATCGGCAATATGCTGACCAACTTCCTGTCCGGCCCGGCTGTGCTGAACATTCCCGTGGAGGCGGCGGGCAAGATGGTCGCCCTTTACTGGGGCGGCGCCATGGTCGGGCGCTTCGTCGGGTCCTGGCTGCTGACCAAGGTGCGCGCCAGCCTGCTGCTGACGCTGTGCACCGTGGTCGCGGCGTCGCTGTGCCTGATCGTGACCCAGACGGGGGGCGTGACGGCGGCCTATGCGGCCCTGGCCGTGGGCTTCTTCAACTCCATCATGTTCCCCAGCATCTTCACCCTGACGCTGGAGCGGTCGACCGCCCCGGCGGCCTCGACCTCCGGCCTGCTGGTCTTCGGCATCATCGGGGGGGGCATCCTGCCGCTGCTGGCGGCGCAGGTGGTGGACCGGTCGGGCGACATCCACATGGGCTTCTTCGTGCCGGTGGCGGGCTATCTGCTGCTGACCGTCTTCGCCGTCGCCGTCGCCTGCGTCCGCACCCGAGGCCGCGAGGCCGAAGAGCCGGTCGCCTCGCCGCACTAGGCGGGGACCACCCAACAGCAGTCACCCCGGACGACCCGCAGGGGCGATCCGGGGCCCAGGCGCCAGCCATCTGACGCCTGGGTTCCGGGTTCGCTTCGTGCCCCCGGAATGACGGCAGAAAGCCGTGCGTCAGATGCTACGACGCCCGCGTCGGGTCAGTCAGCGGTTCCCCGAAGTGGCGATCAACGTGCAGGTTGGCGGCCAGGGGGGCCGTGGTGCGCTCGATCAGGCGGTGGACCACCGGCTTGTCCGGTCCCTGATGCAGGGCGTAGATGCGGCGCGAGATGTCGGCGTCGGCCTGGGTGATGCGCTGGTTGTGGCGTACGTAATCCAGCCATGTCGCGGTCTGGTATTTCTCGACCCAGATGTCGGGCTCGGCCAGGTCGCGCAGCAGGCGCCATTGGCGGGCGCCGTCGCGGCGGCGCACGCGGCGGCGCTCGTCCATCACGGCCAGGAAGTCGTCGATGTCTTCTTCACGGATGCGATAGGCGATGGAGACCACCACAGGGCCGCTGCGGGGTTCGATGGCCAGCTGCGTCTCAGGCTCGGTCCAGCGCCGCAGCAGGTCCATGTTCAGATTGGCGGTCGAGGGCAGGGGCACCCGCAGCCCGATCAGCACCGCCAGCAGCAGCACCCCCGACGACAGGCCCAGGGCCGCGTCCAGACCCTGGCTTTGCGCCAGCGAGCCCCACAGCCAGCTGCCGCCCGCCATGCCGCCGAAGGCCGCCATCTGATAGAGGGCCAGCGCGCGGGCCACGACCCAGCGCGGCACCGACATCTGCACCGTGACGTTGAAGGTCGACAGCACCAGCACCCAGCCCGCGCCCGCGATCATCAGGGCCGGCAGGGTCAGGGCCAGCCAGGGGCTGTAGCCTATGGTCGCCGCCGCGACGGCGAAGGCCAGTCCGGCGACGCGGACGATGGTCTCGGTCTCGTACCTGGCGCGCAGCTTGCCGACGAACAGGGCGCCGCCCACAGCGCCGACGCCGAAGGCGCCGAGCAATAGGCCGAAGACCAGAGGCCCGCCGCCTCCCTCGCGCGCCACCAGCGGCATCAGGGCCTGAACCGCGCTGGCCCCGACGCCGAAGACCACGGCGCGCAGCAGTACCGCTGTCACCCGCGGCGACAGGAAGGCGTAGCGTACGCCCCCGGCCATGGCGGCCAGCAGGCCCTCGCGCGGCAGGGCCTGCTTGGGTCGATCCGGCGTCCAGCGGAACAGGACGACCAGCAGGCCGATATAGCTGACGGCGTTGACCGCAAAGGCCGCCGCCGCGCCCGCCGCCGCCACGATCATGCCGCCGATGGCCGGGCCGACGCTGCGGGCCAGGTTGAAGCCCATGGAGTTCAGGGTCACGGCCCCGGCCAGGTCCTCACGCGGGACCATGTCGCCGACCGAGGCCTGCCAGGCCGGGCCGTTAAAGGCCACGCCGCAGCCGATCAGGAAGGTGAAGCTCAGCAGCACCCAGGGCGTGATCAGCCCCAGATAGGTCATGACCGATAGCCCCGCCGAGACCAGCAGCATGAAGGTCTGGGCCGCCAGCATGATCTTGCGCCGGTCCACCGTGTCGGCCAGCGCCCCCGCCGCCAGCGACAGCAGCATGATCGGCAGGGTGATCGAGGCCTGGACCAGGGCCACCATCTGGGCCGAGGCGATGGAGGACATCATCCAGGCGGCGCCGACCGACTGGATCAGACCGCCGAAATTGGTCGCCAGACTGGTGATCCAGACGGCGCGGAACACCGGATGGTTCAGCGGCGCCAGCGCCCCGGTGCGGACGCGCGGCGCGGTCTCGGGGGCGGTCATGACGCGGACCGGCTGTGGCGGAAGATCAGTATGGCGGCGCCCGAACGGTGACTGCGGAACGAAGCCCTACTGCACCCCTTTGGCGACGGCTTGGCAAGGCATGGGCTTCATTCAATTCCGCTCACCCCGGCGGACGCCGGGGTCCAGTAAGAGCCACGGACGCCACGGCGGCCCTCGGGAGCGCTTGCCGCCAAAGCACTGGATCCCGGCGTCCGCCGGGATGAGCGGGAAAGGGGGGGCGGCTATCGGCCCAGCAAGGCGTCCGCCGCCGACTGGTTCAACCCCGTTTCGCCGGCCATGGCGGGTCCGTTCAGCAGGGCGGCGTCGGGCCGGGGCGGGGCCTTGCGCCCAGTCAGGGCGGTCAGCAGCCGGGCGATCCTCTGGTCCGCCAGGTCCTGAAAGCTGCACGCGGCGAGGATGCGGTGAAAGCTGGCGGTCACCGCCTCGGCGTCCATCGGGGCCGCCTGCGTTTGCGCCAGACCCTGTTCGGCGGCGGACAGGAGGTCGTCGGCGGCGGCGGCCAGTTCGCGCCGCAGATGGTCGATCTCGGCCAGGATCTGTTGCGGCGTCATCGGGGGCGTCACGATCAGATCTCGCCCACGACCGAGGTCAGCTTCTGCTTCAGCACCGCCAGGGTGAAGGGCTTGATGACGTAGTTGTTCACCCCCGCCTGACGTGCGGCGATGACGTTCTCGACCTTGGCCTCGGCGGTGACCATGACGAAGGGGGTGGCCCTGGTCTTCTCCTCGGCGCGGACCTGTTTCAGCAACTCCAGCCCCGTGACCGGCTGCATGTTCCAGTCCGACAGGACCAGGCCGTATGACTTCTCCTTCAGCAGGGCCATGGCGGCCGCCCCGTCGGGCGCGTCGTCGACGTTGATGAAGCCCAGCTGGTTCAGCATCCCCCGCACGATCCGCACCATCGACTTGTAGTCGTCCACCACCAGGACGTTCATGCTCTTGTCCGCGGCCATTCTATCCCTCGTTGCACAGGTGCGGCCGAACAGACCGCTGTGATTGAAGAACGCGCTTACCCCTCAGGGGCGGCGATACAGCTATAGGCTGTGCAAACTTAAGCTTGGCTTAACCGATTTCAGCTGATGGTTGTATTCGGCAGGGGCGGTTCCGCCGCCCTCAAGGGGGCGATCGACTGTGGACGACGTCATCAACGAATTCATCGCCGAGGCCCGAGAGGGCATTGAGGCCGTGGACGCCAAGCTGGTCCGCTTCGAGCAGACGCCGGATGACCCGGACCTGCTGGGCGACATCTTCCGCCTGATCCATAGCCTCAAGGGAGGCTCAGGCTTCCTCGGCCTGATGCGGCTGCAGAGCGTGACCCACGCCGCCGAGAACGTGCTGGGCCTCTATCGCGACGGGACGCTGGCGGTGGACGCGGCGTCCGTCACCCTCATCCTCGACGCGGTCGATGTGGTCCGCAACATCATCGAGGGCCTGGCAGACACGGGCGCCGAGCCCGAGGGCGACGACCGCGCCCTGATCGCCCGGCTGGACCGTATCCATGCGGGCGAGGCGGCGGTGCAAGCCGAGCCCGTCGCCGCCCGGCGTCCCCTGCTGGAACGGGTCGGCGGCGAGGCCACCCTGGACGCCGCTTGCGAAGGGGCGCTGGCTCTGCTGGTCGCGTCGCCCGACACCGGCCCCCTGTTCGCCGGGGTCGATCTGGACCGCGTGCAGGCCGAATGGCGCGAGGCCCTGTGCGGCGTCGTCCGCGCCACGGCGGCGCCCGGCGCCTTGCAAGGCGTCCTGCTTGAGACCTTCGGCGAGGCGCTGGCCACGCATGACGCCGCCTTTATTCAGGCCGTGCGCCAGAACCTGCTGGATCTGGAGGCCGAGGCCGAGGCGGTCGAGACGCTGCTGGCCGCCGCGCCGTCCGAGACGGTCGAGGGCCTCGAACCGACCCGCGCCGACCGCCCCGAACCGGCCAAGGGGCCGCAGACCATCCGCGTCGGCGTGGATACGCTGGAAGGTCTGATGACCATGGTCAGCGAGCTGGTGCTGATCCGCAACCAGTTGATCCAGACCCTGCGCGACCAGCCCGAAACCCCCTTCGCCGGGCCGCTGCACCGGCTCAATCAAGTGACCAGCGAATTGCAGGAAGGGGTGATGACCACCCGGATGCAGCCGATCAGCGGCGCCTGGGCCAAGCTGCCGCGCCTGGTGCGCGACCTGGCGTCTGACCTCGGCAAACGCATCGACCTGATCATGACGGGCGAGGACACGGAACTGGATCGTCAGGTCATGGAGCTGATCCGCGATCCCCTGACCCACATGATCCGCAACGCCGCCGACCACGGGCTGGAAACGCCGGATCAACGCCGCGCGGCGGGCAAGCCCGAGACGGGACGCATCACCCTGTCGGCCCGACACGAGGGCGGCGCCATCCTGATCGAAATGGCCGACGACGGTCGCGGCCTGCCCGCCGCCCGCATCCGCGCCAAGGCCCTGGACGTCGGCCTGATCACGCCCGCTCAGGCCGCAGCCATGAGCGACGCCGAGGCGCGCCAGCTGATCTTCCTGCCCGGCTTCTCGACCGCCGCCTCGGTGACGGCGGTGTCGGGGCGCGGCGTCGGCATGGACGTGGTGCGCACCAATATCGAGGCCATCGGGGGGGCCGTCGAACTGACCTCGGTCGAGGGGCAGGGGACGCGTTTCACCATCCGTATCCCCCTGACGCTCAGCATCATCGCCGGTCTGGTGGTCGAATGCTGCGGCGAGCGCTTCGCCATGCCCCAGGCCAGCATCATCGAACTGGTCAGCGCCAACGGCACGGCGGGCCGGCGCATCGAACAGATCAACGGCGCCGAGGTGCTGCGCTTACGCGACCGCCTGTTGCCGTTGGTGTCCTTGCAGACCCTGCTGGGGCTGGAGCCGCCCGAGGGGCCGCGCGGCGAGGCCTGCATCGTCGTGGCCCGCGTCGGCGCCTTCACCTTCGGCGTCATCGTCGACCGGGTGTTCGACACCGAGGAGATCGTGGTCAAGCCGACCGCCTCGATCCTGCGCCACCTGAAGCTATATTCCGGCGCGACCATCCTGGGCGACGGCTCGGTCATCATGATCCTGGACTTCAAGGGCATGGCGGTCGAGGCGGGCGCCGGCGCCCTGCTGAACGGCGGCGACGAGGTCCTGAGCGAGGCCGCGTCCGGCGACGCGGACGCCGAGGCTCTTCTGGTCTTCCGCGCCGCCGACGACGGGCTGAAGGCTGCGCCGCTGGCGGGCGTGGCGCGCATCGAGGAGCTGGAGCCCTCGATGCTGGAATGGGCCGACGGGCGCTCGCTGGTCCAGTATCGCGGCCAGCTGATGCCGGTGCTGGGCGCCGACGGGGCGGCCCTGTCGAGCGCGCCGCCGACCAAGCGGCCCCTGCTGGTGTTTTCGCGCGGCGCGCGCAGCCTGGGCCTGATGGCCGAGGAGATCGTGGACATCATCGAGGCGGCGGCCACGGCCGAACTGGCGGGTTCGTCCACTGGCGTGACCGGCAGCATCGTGGTCGCGGGTCGGGCGACGGAACTGATCGACGTCGACTTCTACTGGCGGCGCTGCGACGGCCTGGCCGAGCCGCGCGTGGAGATCGCCTCGCCACGCCCCGCCAAACGCCTGCTGGTCGTGGACGAAAGCCCCTTCGTGCGGATGCTGCTCGGCCCCCTGCTCGCCCAGGCCGGCTATGAGGTCGAGGTCGCGGGCGACCCCGAGGCGGCCCTGGTCCTGCACGACGCGGGCGCGGCCTTCGACCTGATCCTGGCCGACACCAGCCATGCGGGACCGACGGCGCGGCGCATGGCCGTCGCCTTTGGCCGCGCCTCGGCCTGGCACGCCACGCCCCTGCTGGGCCTGGGCGTCCAGGCCATGAACGGTCCGCCGCAGGAGGCCCTGTTGAGCGATGTCGCCGAAGTTCTTTCCGAAACCGGGGCTGCATCCTCGGCCCAAGATCAGGAGGCCGCATGAATCCCACCTCGACCGAGCCCTCGCTGGAAGGCCTCGTGGCCGTCCGTGTCGGTGATCAGATGATCGGCATTCCCCTGCTGCGGGTTCAGGACGTGATCGCCCCGGTGCGGATCGACCGCGTGCCTCTGGCCCCGTTCGAGGTGGCGGGGTCGCTGAACCTGCGCGGACGGATCATCACCGCCGTCGATATGCGCCGCCGCCTGGGCCTAGAGCCCCGCGCGATCGGCCAGCCGCACATGAGCGTCATCGTCGAGCGCGGCGGCGAGCTCTACGCCCTTCAGGTCGAGGATGTCGGCGACGTTCTTTGGCTGGACCGTGCGGCCAGGGAGCCTCTCCCCGTCACCCTGGCCCCCGAATGGCGCGAGCTCTGCGACGGCCTGTACCGCCACGACGACGCGTCCCTGCTGATCCTCAACATCGAACAGACCTTCACCCTGTCCGCCCCGGCCGCCGCCGCCTGAGCGAACCACCAAGGAGCCTGCCATGTCGCGCACCGCCACTGCCTCCGCCGAACGCCTGGACGACTTCACCGACGCCGCCGACCCCGACGCCTTCGCCCGCACGGTGGTTCGCTCGACCTCCGCCGCCCTGATGATGGTCGACCGCGACCTGACCATCGTCGACCTGAACGACGCCACCCGGGCTCTGCTCAAGGCCAATGAAGCAGCCTTCGCCCGCGCCTTCCCCGGGGTGGCGCTGGACCGGATGGTGGGGACCTCCATCGACGTCTTCCACAAGGACCCGTCGCACCAGCGCGCCATGCTGGCCCAACCTCTGGTCCGCCCGCACATCGCCGAGATCAGCGTCGGCGACCTGAGGTTCGCCCTGCGGGTCATGTCGGTGCTGGACGCGGGCGGCGACTACGTCGGCAATGTGCTGGAGTGGAACGACGTCACCGAACTGCGCAAGCACGCCGGCATGCTGGAGGCGCTCAGCAAGGCCCAGGCGGTGATCGAGTTCAGCATGGACGGCACGATCCAGCACGCCAACGGCAACTTCCTGGCCACGGTCGGCTATCGGCTGGACGAGGTCGTCGGGCGTCATCACTCCATGTTCGTCGATCCGGCCGAGGTTCAGTCCGGCGCCTATCGCGCCTTCTGGGACAAGCTGGGGCGCGGCGAATACGACGCCGGTCAGTACCGGCGGGTGGGCCGGGACGGGCGCGAGGTCTGGATTCAGGCCAGCTACAATCCGATCCTCGACGCGCGCGGCGCCCCGTTCAAGGTGGTGAAATACGCCGTCGACATCACCGACCAGAAGCTGGCCACCGCCAACTTCGAGGGCCAGATCGCCGCCATCAACAAGGCCCAGGCGGTGATCGAGTTCGCCATGGACGGCTCGATCCTGGACGCCAACGACAACTTCCTGTCGGCGGTCGGCTACCGCCGCGACGAGGTCGTGGGCCGTCACCACAGCTTGTTCATCGAGCCGGGCCAGGACCGCTCGCCCGACTACATGGCCTTCTGGGACAAGCTGCGGCGTGGGGACTACGACGCGGGCCAGTACCGCCGCTTCGGCAAGGGCGGGCGCGAGATCTGGATTCAGGCCAGCTACAACCCCATCCTCGATCTGAGCGGCAACCCCTTCAAGGTCGTCAAATACGCCACCGACATCACCGCCCAGAAACAGGTGGCGGCGCGGGTCACGGAAATCTCGGGCATCGTCGCCTCGGCGGCCTCTCAGATGCGGGCGACCGCCGAGGGCATGGCCGGCACGGCCGAGGAAACCACGCGTCAGGCCGGGGCCGTGACGGCGGCCGCCGAAGTCACCTCGGTCAACGTCCAGACCGTGTCCTCGGCGGGCGAGGAACTGACCGCCTCCATCGCCGAGATCGCGCGTCAGGTGGCGGAGTCCAGCAGCATCTCTCAGCACGCGGTGATCGAGGCCGACCGCACCAGCGAATCGATCCGCACCCTGGCCGAGGCGGCGCAGAAGATCGGCAACGTCGTCACCCTGATCAACGACATCGCTGGCCAGACCAAGCTGCTGGCCCTGAACGCCACCATCGAGGCGGCGCGGGCGGGTGAGGCGGGCAAGGGCTTCGCCGTCGTGGCGTCGGAGGTGAAGAGCCTGTCGGACCAGACGGCGCGGGCGACGCACGAAATCTCGTCGCAGGTCTCGGCCATGCAGTTGGCGACCCAGACCTCGGTCGGGGCCATCGGCAGCATCACCGACACCATCCGCAAGGTGGCCGACATCGCCTCGGCCATCGCCGGCGCGGTCGAGGAACAGTCCGCCGCCACCCGCGAAATCGCCGCCAACGTCACCCAGGTGGCCGAGGGCACGCGTCAGGTCTCGACCAGCATCGCCGGGGTCAACGCCGCCGCGGTGCAGACCAGCGACGCCTCGTCCGAACTGCTCAACGCCTCGGGCGAACTGGCCCGCCAGGCCGAAGCCCTGACGGCGGAAATGGACCGTCTCGCCGCCGCCTGAGCCCCTGCGGGCCGCGACGCGACGAGGGGGCGAAGGCGGCAGGCCCCGCCTTCGCCCCTTGAGTCGTTTTCTTTCCTCCCTGTCGCGCAGCGATGGGGAGGTGGCGCGGGCGCGAAGCGTCCGTGAGGGGGCGACTCCGCGGTCGCTATTGAGCGCGAATGACGTCAAGGCGGCGTCGCCCCCTCCACCGCTACGCGGTCCCCCTCCCCATGACATGGGGAGGAAAGATCAGCCCGGCTTGAACACGCCGCGCAGCCCCACGACCGGCGCAAACCCGCTGTCCAAGCCCACGACCGTTTCCGCACTGCCCAGCACCAGGGCACCGTGCGGCTCCAGCGCCTGACCGATCTGGCCGAGCGCCGCGCGCTTATGCTCGCGGTCGAAATAGATCAGCACATTGCGGCAGAAGATCAGGTCGAAGCGGCCCAGCCCGCTCGTGCCCGCCAGCAGGTTGTGCGGCGCGAACCGCACCATTGACCGCACCTGCGGCGACAGCAGCCAGTTGTCGCCCGCCCGTGTGAACCAGCGGGCCAGCCGGGCGTCGGACAGGCCGCGCCTCACCTCGAAGTCGCTGTAGAGGCCGGTGCGGGCGCGCTCCAGAATGGGCAGGGACATGTCGGTGGCCAGGATCTCGATGCGCCAGCCGGGCATCCGCGCCTGTTCCTCCATCAACAGCATGGCGAGCGAATAGGGCTCCTGTCCGCTAGAACAGGCGGCGCTCCAGATGCGCAGGGTTCGGGTCTGCGCCCGCGCCGCGATCAGATCGGGCAGCAGGCTGTCGCGCAGTTGATCAAAGGGCGTCGCATCGCGAAAGAAGAAGGACTCATGCGTCGCCATGGCGTCGATGCAGCGCTGCGCCAGCGGCCCCGAAGGCTCGGCGCCGACGCGGGCCAGAAGCTGATCCAGACCGTCAAACCCGTCCTTGCGCGCCAGCGGCTCCAGCCGGCTTTTCAGCAGATAGTCCTTGTCCGCCGTCAGCACGAGGCCGGAACGGTCCAGCACCAGCTTGCGAAACCCCTCATAGGCGACGGTCATGCGCAGGCCCTCCGCACCCAGGGCGCAATCTGGGGCAGGGGCAGGACCGCCTCGGCCAGTCCGGTGCGCGCGGCGGCGCCCGGCATGCCCCAGACCACGCTGGTCGCCTCGTCCTGAACCACGAACCGCCCGCCGGCCTCGGCCACGGCGCGGCAGCCCTCGGCCCCGTCCGCGCCCATGCCGGTCAGGATAACCGCCAGCACGCCGGGGCCATAGACCGCCGCCGCCGAGCGCAGCATGGGATCGACCGAGGGACGGCAGAAGTGTTCGGGCGCCTCCTGATTCAGGCGGATGACCGGCACCTTGCCGCTGCGGCCCACCGTCATGTGCCAGCCGCCGGGGGCGACATAGATGCGGCCGGGCAGGATGGGTTCGCCGTCGCGGGCCTCGGCCGCCGGGCGTTCGCCGGTGCGCTCCAACTGCTCGGCCAGCATGGCGGTGAAGGTCGGCGGCATGTGCTGGGTCAGTAGCACCGCCTGCTCCAGCTCGCCCTTCAGGTCGGCGAACAGGCTCATCAGGGCGGGCGGCGCGCCCGTAGAGCCGCCGACGGCCACGACCTGGGGCCGGATGGGCGGGGACAGGGGCGCGAGGCGAACGACGGGGGCTGCGAGGGCGGGCGTCGGCGGTGTCGGCAAGCCGCCGCTGCGCCCCAGAGCCTTCACCTTGGCGGTCAGTTCACGGGCGAAATCCTCGGCCCCGACCAGGCCCCCGGTCTCGGGCTTGGGCACATAGTCGGCGGCCCCGGCCTGCAAGGCTTGCAGGCTGATGCGGGCGTTTCGCCGCGTCAGGGTCGAGGCCATGATGACCTTCACCTCGGGCCGTTTCTTCAGGATCAGGGGCAGGGCGGTCAGGCCGTCCATGACCGGCATCTCGATGTCGAGCACCACCACGTCCACCGCCGTCCGGTCCAGCTCCGCCAGCGCCGCCTCGCCCTGCGCGGCGCGCGCCACGACGCGCAGCGCCGGATCGCGTTCCAGGGTCTGCACGATCAGGCCGCGCACGATGGCGCTGTCGTCCACGACCATGACGCGAATGCGGGGATCTCGAACGGGCGGCGGCGCGGCTTCCAGCAAGGCGGGCATCCTCTGGGTTGAGCGCTGAATGTAACTCATAGTTGTAAACAAGCCGTCGCCGTGACGCGCGGGGCTGCGGAGCCTATAGAGGCCGCTTCTTTTTGCACCGCTGCCCGCCGGGACATTCTCCGTGACGCCTGAAACCCCTTCGCCCGTTTGCGTCGCCGCCCTCTATCGCTTTGCCCCCATTGCGGATCGCGAAGCGGTGCGGGCGCATCTGCTCGACCTGTGCGGGACCGAGGTGCGCGGCACCCTGCTGGTGGCGCACGAGGGGCTGAACGGCACCATCGCCGGGCCTGAGGCCGCCGTCGCCCGCGTCGTGGACGGCGTCCGCGCCCTGCCGGGCTTTGATCGGCTGGAGCTGAAATACTCGACCGCCGAGGTCATGCCCTTTCACCGCATGAAGGTGCGGCTGAAGGCCGAGATCGTCACCATGGGCGTGACCGACATCGACCCGGTCGAGGGCGTCGGCGCCTATGTCTCGCCCCAGGACTGGAACGCCCTGATCGCCGATCCCGACACCATCCTCATCGACACCCGCAACGATTATGAGGTCGAGGTCGGCGTCTTCGAGGGGGCGATCCAGCCCAATACGCGCACCTTCCGCGAGTTTCCCGACTGGTTCAGGACCGAAGGCCGCGCCCTGCTGGACCGGCCCAATCCGCCCAAGGTCGCCATGTACTGCACCGGCGGCATCCGCTGTGAAAAGGCCACCGCCTTCCTCAAGGCCGAGGGCGTCGAACAGGTCTTCCATCTGGAAGGCGGCATCCTGAAATACCTCGAGACCATCCCCGAGCCCGAGAGCCTGTGGCGCGGCGACTGCTTCGTCTTCGACGAGCGGGTGGCGGTCGGTCACGGCCTGAAGGAAGGCGACCACAGCCTGTGCCGCGGCTGCCGCATGCCGGTCAGCCCCGAGGCGCGGTTATCGCCCCTCTATGTCGAAGGCGTCTGCTGCGACCGCTGCCACGCTGCGCGCACGGACGAGCAGCGCGAGGGCTATGCCGAGCGGCAGAAGCAGATGGAGATCGCCGCCCGGCTCGGCATCGAGCACGTGGGCGCGGGGCCGAAATAAGCCCACCCTCTCCCGATGGGAGAGGGCTTGAGCGCACGAGAGCCTAGCGATCGTTCCGCGCGAAAGGGTGAGGGTCGAAGGCGTCAGTCGGCGTAAGCCGTCGCGCCACGGCCTTCGGCCGACTTTAAGCGCGAACCCTCACCCTTTGGCTGCTACGCGCCGCCCTTCGGGTCGCCTAGCCAATCGCTTCCCTCTTGGAGGCTCAAGCCCTCTCCCGCTGGGAGAGGGAGGCTCGCGGCTGGACGACGCCCATGCCATGCTCGCGTCGACCCTGAACGGAGCCCGCCCATGTCGTCCTTCCGTCCCGTCGCCGACCTCGACACCCATGAGGTGACCAACCAGCCGCCGCCGCTGGAGGATCTCAACCTGTTCACCGGCGACCGGGCGCTGTTCGACGCCGTGCGCCGAGCGGGCGGCCAGCAGCACGAGGCCCGGCTGAAGACCCTCGGCGCCCGCTGCGGCTCGGCCGAGGTCATCGACTGGGGCGTGCAGGCCAACCGCGTCCCGCCGGTGCTGGACACCCACGACCGCTATGGCCGTCGCATCGACGAGGTGACGTTTCACCCGGCCTATCATCAGCTGATGGCGCTGGGGCTGGAGGCGGGTCTGGCCTCCGCCGCCTGGGACGGGACGGCCAACGGCCACGTCCTGCACGCCGCCATCCTGTTCCTGACGGGGCAGGCGGATTCGGGGACCAGTTGTCCCATGACCATGACCTACGCCTCGGTCCCGGCCCTGGCGGTCGATCCGGCTGTCGGCGGGCCGTGGATCGAGAAGATCAGGGGCGGCCGCTACGACCCCGTCGTCCGTCCGGCCGCAGACAAGGCGGGCGTGACCATCGGCATGGCCATGACCGAGAAGCAGGGCGGCTCCGACGTGCGCGCCAACGCCACCCGCGCCGAGCCGACGGGCGAGGACGGCTGGTATCGGCTGACGGGGCACAAGTGGTTCTGTTCGGCCCCCATGTCCGACGCCTTCCTGACCCTGGCCCAGGCGCCGGGCGGCCTGACCTGTTTCCTGCTGCCGCGCTGGCTGCCGGACGGGACGCGCAACGCGGGGTTCCAGGTGATCCGGCTGAAGGACAAGATGGGCGACCGCTCCAACGCCTCGTCCGAGGTCGAGTACCACGGCGCCCTGGCCCGGAGGATCGGCGAGGAGGGGCGGGGCGTGGCCGCCATCATCCGCATGGTCCAGCACACGCGGCTGGACTGCGTGATCGGCTCGGCCCAGCAGATGCGCGGCGCGCTGGCCCAGGCCATCTGGCACGCCGCCCATCGCACCGCCTTCCAGAAGCGGCTGATCGACCAGCCGATGATGGCCCCCGTCCTGGCCGATCTGGCGCTGGAGAGCGAGGGCGCCACGGCCCTGTCCCTGCGTCTGGCCCAGGCCTTCGATCAGCAGGACGCCCTGGCTCGTCTGGCCACGCCCATCGCCAAATACTGGGTCTGCAAGCGGGCGCCGGGCATGGTCTATGAGGCGATGGAGAGCCTCGGCGGCGCCGGATACGTCGAGACCGGCCCCATGCCGCGCCTGTTCCGCCAGTCGCCGCTGAACGCCATCTGGGAGGGCTCCGGCAACGTCATCGCCCTCGACGTCCTGCGCGCCTTAGGTCGTGAACCCGAGGCGGTCGAAGCCTTGCGCGCCTTCCTTGAGGCTCAGCTTGGGATCGACGCCGCCTATGACACCTGGGTCGCCGGCCTTGATCTCGCCGGAGCCTCGGAGGCGAACGCTCGCTGGGCCGTCGAAAGGCTGGCGCTCGCGCTACAGGCCGCAGTGCTGCTGGAGGCCGAAAGCCCGGTCGCCGAGGCCTTCTGCCGGCTGCGCCTGCAACCGCGCGGCGCACAGTATGGGGCCTGTGACGCCGGGCCGGATCTGCGCGCGCTGCTGGACCGAGCCATGCCCGGCGGCGGCGAGTGACGCCTAATAACCACGGCGTCAATAAAACGTCAGGTTGCGCTCAATTCATCACTGGACGAAATGACGGTTTCCTCGTTAACCCTGATCTGGTGAAGCCGGACCCTGACCTTCCCAAACTGACCCCCCGCGAGCTGGAGATCGTCCGGCTGGCGGGCCAGCGTCTGGGTGACAAGGAGATCGCGCAACAGCTCGACCTGTCGCCGCGCACGGTCCAGAATCACCTGCATCGCGCCTATGAAAAGCTGGGCGTTTCCGACCGTTTGCAGGCCGCGCGCCGCCTGAGTGATCTCTACTCAGGGGGATCAATCCCCATTCCCGACGCCGCGCCGGTTGAGCCATCTGCCCCTGTCTCTGCAACGCCTTCGACAGCGTTCGGCGACGGGAAGACGCGGACGTCGCTCTATCAGCGATATGTCGCGTTGGATGGCTGGCGCCGACCCAGAAAGCTGGGGGGCTCTCTGCTGTGGCTGATTCTCGCCTGGTCTCTGGCCTGGCTGCTGATCGCCGCGGTCGGCGCCAGCCTCGCCAATCCCGTCCTTGAAGCGATCGAAAGCCTGCGGTGATTTCCAGATCTCCGGGGTGATATCGATGATGACAGGCCAATGAGAGACCGCCCTGATCGGGTCGCCGCTATCGCCGTGGGCGAGCGTGGACCGCGTGCGGGCTGAATTCGACCCATGCATCCCGTCCAGATCATCCTCATTGTCGCCAATCTGATCGCCTTCGCCCTGCTGTTGTGGCGCGGCGGGACGGTCGAGCGGCTGGCGGTGGCGGCGCTGACGGCGGCCCAGGTCCTGTCGGCGCTTCTGGTGCCGTGGGACATCGACGGTTTTCGGGTCGGGGTGATGCTGGTGGATGTGGCTCTGTTCGGCGCGCTGTGGGCGCTTGCTGAACATGGCCGTCGCTGGTGGCTGGTCGCCTGCGCCGGATTTCAGCTGATCCTTGTGGTCAGCCATCTGGCGCCCTTTTTCGCTCATGAGCGGTTGGGCTGGGCGGCGGTCACCCTGCAATGGATCGCCTGGACCTTCGTCAGCCTGACGGCCTTCGCCGGGGTGTGGGAGGCCAGAGCCGATCAACGTTTCGTCCGGGAGGGGCGTGATGGCGCAAGAATGGACCATGGAGGCGGCGCGCGCGCTGCTGCACCAGTGGAATAGACGAAAGGTCGACGGCGCCGTTCGCGTCGCCGGGCTTATGGCCGATCTGGACGCGGTGGAAACCTGGTTGCTGGACCAGCAGCCGGCCACTCTGACCGAGGCCGAGAGGCTGCTGGATCTGATCGCGGCGCATGAAGCGGGCGCGGGCGGCGACCTGACCGGCCTGTGCCGCGTGGGCGGGGCGGTGCGCAACGACGTCAGTCGCCATCGCAGCCGGGTGGACGTCAGTTTCGCCCCCTGCGCCTCTGGCCCCATGGCAGGGCGGGCCTGAGAAGTCATCATTTGCTGACGGGAGGGAAGGCTTTCAACCCGACGGGCTGACTGCTAGAGCGCGACCTCTGTCCGCGACAAGGCCGTGCGCCGTCGCTCCGCAAAGCGGTTTCCTCCTTCATGAAATCCCCCGTCCGCGCCGCGTATCTCGCGTCCGTCGCCTTGCCCCTGCTCGTTTTCGCCGCGCCCGCTTTCGCGGAGGAGGCGGCGACCGAAGGGCCGACCCAGGTCTCGGACATCGTGGTCACGGCCCAGCGGCGCGAGGCGACGCTGGCGGCGACGCCCCTGTCGCTGACGGTGGCGGCCCAGCCCCTGCTGAACGACGTCGGCGTGCGCGACATCAAGGACCTGCAGATCCTGACGCCGGGACTGGTGGTGGCCTCGACCTCGAACCAGACCTTCACCACGGCCCGCATCCGCGGCGTCGGCACGGTGGGCGACAATCCGGGGCTGGAAAGCTCGGTCGGCGTCATGATCGACGGCGTCTATCGCCCGCGCAACGGCGTGGCCCTGGGCGATCTCGGCGAGGTCGAGCGCATCGAGGTGCTGAAGGGGCCGCAGCCCACCCTGTTCGGCAAGAACGCCTCGGCGGGCGTCATCAACGTCGTCACCGCCGCCCCGTCGTTCACCCCGCGCATGGCGGGCGAGGCGACCTTCGGCGACTACGGGACCGCAGGCGGCTCGGTGTCGCTGACCGGCCCGATCGTGGACGAGGTTCTGGCCGGGCGTCTGTACGTGGCCGCGCGCCGTCGCGACGGTCTCTATGACGTCAAGACGGGCGACGGCCCGCGCAGCGAAACCGACGATCAGAACGAGCATTACGACACCCTGCGCGGCCAGCTGCTGTGGCGCGCCACACCCGACCTGACCGCCCGCCTGACCGCCGACTGGACCGAGCGGGACGAGCGCTGCTGCGTCGGCGTGCAGCTGGTCACCGGCGGCACGGCGCCGCTGCTGGCCACCTTCGCCCCTGACGGCGGGGTGGCGGCGACGCCCAGGCCCTGGGACCGCGTCGCCTGGTCGAACCGCGACACCAACACCCGCATCCGCGACCGGGGTTTGGCCCTGCACCTGAGCGCCGACCTGGGCTGGGCGCAGTTGGACTCGACCACGGCGGTGCGCGACTGGCGGGGCGTCATCAGCCAGGACTGGGACTTCACCTCGGCCGACCTGGCCTATCGTCCCGATGACGGCAGTTGGTCCAACCGTTTCCGCACCCTGACGCAGGAGGTCCGCCTGTCGGGCCAGCGCGACCGTCTGGACTGGTCGGCGGGGCTGTTCCTCTCCGATGAGAAGCTGACCCGTCGCGATAGCCTCTACTACGGCGCCGATTACGAGGCCTATGTCAGCCGCCTGCTGTCGCGCACCAGCGCCAATCCGCTGGGCGACCCCGCCTATGTCTCGACCCTCACCGGCCTGGCCGTGGGCCAGAGCTTCGTCGAGGGCCAGGGGCAGCGCGACCGCTACTGGCAGACGACGCAGAGCGCCGCCCTGTTCGCGCAGGCCTCCTATGCCGTGACCGACCGTCTGACCCTGACCGGGGGCCTGCGCCGCACCCATGAGGCCAAGGACATGAGCGCGGCCTATGAAAACACCGACGGCGGTCGCGCCTGCGCCGCCGCCCTGGCCAACGGCGTGACCAACGCCACCCTGTGCCTGCCGTGGTCGAACCCGGCCTTCAACGGCCTGACGTCGTCCGAGACGGTCAAGGACGAGGCCTGGACCGGCCTGGCCCGCGCCGAATATCAGGCGACCGAGGGGACGCGCCTCTACGCCGGCTGGTCGCGCGGACGCAAGAACGGCGGCTTCAATCTGGATCGAGGCCAGACCAATCTGGTCCCCGACGCCTCGCGCGCCTTCGGGGCCGAAACCGCCGACGCCTGGGAGGCCGGGGTCAAGAGCGTGCTGCTGGACCGTCGCCTGCTGGTCGGCGCCGCCGCCTTCCGCCAGACCTATGACGACTTCCAGCTCAACACCTTCCTCGGCACGACCTTCCTGGTGCGCTCGATCCCTCAGGTCCGGGCCAAGGGCGTCGAGGCGGACTTCGTGCTGACGCCGGTCGAGGGCCTGTCCTTGCAGGGCGGCCTGACCTACGCCCAGACCGAATACGGTCACGACCCCATCGCCGGCCTGCCCCTGCTGGCGGGGCGTCGTCTGGCGTTTGCGCCGCTGTGGAGCGGGTCTCTGGCCGGGACCTATGAGCGTCCGGTGGGGGCGGGCCTGACCGGCCGCGTCACGCTGGCGGCCAAGTATTCGTCGGAATACAACACCGGCTCGGACCTCGATCCGGCCAAGAGCCAGCCGGGCTTCTGGCTGGTGGACGGTCGCGTGGCTCTGGCCAAAGACGAGGCCTGGAGCGTCGAGCTGTGGGGCCGCAACCTGTTCGATCAGGACTACCGCCAGGTGGCCTTCGGCGCGCCCTTCCAGTCCGGCACCCTCGGCGCCTTCCTCGGCGCGCCGCGCACGGTAGGCGTGACGCTGCGGGTGACGCGCTAGTATCTTCCTTCTCCCTCAAGGGGAGAAGGATCTCAGCCCTTCTCGCGCGCCTCGTCCTTGGCGGCGCGCTCGGCCTGGCCGCGCCAGCCGTAGCCTTCGCCATGTTTGCCGACGCTGACGAAGGTCGCTTCCTCGGCCTTGTGGAAATACTGCTCGGCCACCATCCAGCCCTTGAAAGGGCGGAGCACGCCCAGGCACATCAGGGCCAGGATCGGCAGGGTGACGACGAAATGCACCCAGACCGGCGGGTGGACGTTGAACTCGAAGATCATGAAACCGATCATGCCGACGATGCCCACCGCCGACATGACGAAGAAGGCCGGGCCGTCCGCCGGGTCGGCGAAGCTGTAGTCCAGGCCACAGTTCGAGCATTCCTTGCGGATGGTCAGATAGCCCTGGAACAGCGGGCCGACACCGCAGCGCGGGCAGCGGCAGCGCACGCCGGTCTTCAGCGGGCTGAGGGGCGGATAGACGGGGTCTGACACAGCAACACCTGACGGAACGGGGTGACGATAACGTCGATACCGCCGATGTCGCCCTTTCGCGCGCGCGTCGCAAGCGGGTGATTTGTCCTACCCAAGGTGGCAAGGTCAGGTGAGCCGCCTCGTTTAGCCGGCGTTAACCGCGATGAAAGCCCTTTCGCGCGAGGGTGCGCGCGTATGTCCGGGGCCAGCGTCAGCAAGCGCGTTCTGAAATCGACCGTGGCCGCCGCCGCGGCGGGCGTCGTCGTGTTCGCGCCCCTGGCCCCGCACGCCGAGGGCGCCGCCGCCAGCAGCGGCCCGGTGGAGATCCGCGTCGGCGCCAACACCGGCTTCACCAAGATCGAATTCGCCGGGGCTGTCGGTTCGCGCGCTCGGGTGCGCCAGGACGGCCGCGCCGTCATCATCCGCATCGGCACGACCGCCGCCCCCGATGTCAGTCGTCTCAGGGTCGACCCGCCCAAGGGGGTCGAGAAGGTCGAGACCCGTTCGGTGCAGGGCGCGACCGAACTGGTCCTGACCCTGGCCGACGGGGCGGGGGTCCGTTCCGGCGCCGCCGACGGCGCGGTCTGGCTCAACCTCTACGCCCCCGGCGCCGTGCCGGAGGGCGCCAAACCCTCGGTCGTCCCCGCCGGCGGCGCCGTGCCCGTGACCGCTGAGGTCAAGGACGAGACGACCCGTCTGACCTTCGCCTGGGCCGCGCCGGTCGGAGCCGCCGTCTTCCGTCGCGGCGACGCGGTCTGGGTGGTGTTCGACGCCGCCGCCCCCATGAACATGCCCGCCGCCGCCAAGGCCGGCGACGCGGCCAAGGCGCGCTGGGCCGCCGGGCCCGACTTCACCGCCATCCGCATTCCGGCCGGCGAGGGCCAGACGGTGTCCGCCCGCGCCGACGGGGCGTCGTGGATCGTCACCCTGGGCGGGACCGCGCCGACCGTCAGCGGCGTGGACATCGGCCGTGACGACAGCGTCCAGACCGCCCTGACCGCGCGCATGGCCGGGGCCACCAAGACGGTCTGGCTGACCGATCCCATGGTCGGCGACCGTTTCGCCGCCGTCACCGCCCTGGCGCCCGGCAAGGGCATGGCGCGGGGCCGCCGCACCGTCGATCTGACCCTGCTGCCCACCGCCCACGGCCTGGCGGTCGAGACCCCGACCGACGACCTGACGGTCAAGGCCGAGGGCGACATCGTCACCCTGTCGCGGCCCAAGGGCCTGCGCCTGTCCCCGCCGACCGTGGGGCTGGAAGTCGCCGCGCAGGAGGTCCACGCCCCGCGCGCCGCTGTCCGTCCGGCCCTGATCATCGCCGACTGGGCCGATCTGGGCGGCGACAGCTTCAGCGCGCGCCAACGCATCCTCCAGACCGCCGCCGAACTGGAAAGCGGGCGCGCCGTCGAGGACCCGCGCGCCCCCATCGAGGCCCGCATGGCCTACGCCCGCTTCCTGGTGGGGCAGGGGCTGGGCTACGAGGCCATCGGCGTGCTCAACGCCCTGGTCAAGCAGACCCCGGCCATGCAGGGCGTGGCCGAGGTGCGTGGCCTGCGCGGCGCCGCCCGCGCCGCCATCGGTCGCTACGCCGAGGCCGAGGCCGACTTTTCCGCCGGGGCGCTGGCGGGCGATCCCTCGACCCGCGTCTGGCAGGGCTATATCGCCGCCCAGCGCAGCGACTGGACCACGGCGCGTCAGGCCTTCGCCGCCGGGGCCGGCGTGGTCGACAACTTTACCCCCGAATGGCGCGCCCGCTTCGGCACGGCCCACGCCCTGGCCGCCGTCGAGACCGGCGATCTGGACGCCGCGCGCGAGCTGCTGGCCTATGTCTTCAGCCAGCCCGGCGTCTCGGCGGCGGACCAGTTGACCGCGCGCCTGGTCCAGGCCCGGCTGTTCGAGCTGGAACAGAAACCGGCTCAGGCCCTGGCCCTTTACAAGGCCGTGGCCCGCGCCCCGCTGGACGGCATCGCCACCCCCGCCCGCCTCGGCGTGATCCGTCTGGAGATGGCCAGGGGCACGATGAAGCCCGACGCGGCGGCGGCCCAGCTCGAAGCCCTCAAGTGGCGCTGGCGCGGCGACGGCACCGAACTGGCCGTGATCCGCAGCCTGGGCGAGCTGTATCTGTCTCAGGGCCGCTATCGCGAGGCCCTGACCACGCTGAAGGCGGCGGGCCGCAAGATCGTGGTCCTGCCCGGCGGCGACAAGCTGCAGGCCGATCTGGACAACGCCTTCCGCGCCCTCTTCCTCGACGGCGCCGCCGACGGCTTGCAGCCGGTGCAGGCCCTGGCCCTGTTCTTCGACTTCCGCGAACTGACTCCGGTCGGCGCCGACGGCGACGAGATGGTGCGGCGTCTGGCCCGGCGCCTGATCGACGTGGACCTGCTGGATCAGGCGGCGGAACTGTTGAAATATCAGGCCGACAACCGTCTCGACGGCGTGGCCAAGGCCCAGGTCTCGACCAATCTGGCCGCCGTCTATCTGATGAACCGCCAGCCGGAAGAGGCGCTGCAAGCCCTGTGGTCGTCGCGCACCACGCTTCTGCCCACCGCCATGAACATCGAGCGCCGGGCGCTGGAGGCTCGCGCCCTGATGGAGCTGGGCCGTTACGACCATGCGCTGGAGGTCCTGGGCAAGGACGCTTCGCCGGCCGGTCGCGACGTGCGCGCCGAGATCTTCTGGAAGCAGCAACAGTGGGGCGCGGCGGCCGCCCTTTACGAACAGCGTCTGGGCGAGCGCTACAAGGACGCGGTCATTCCGCTGACGGCGGACGAGGAGAACCGGCTGATCCGCGCCGGGGTCGGCTATTCGCTGGCGCGGGACGCGGGCGGGCTGAACCGTCTGTCGCGCAACTATGCCGGTTTCGCCGACAAGGCCCGCTCGCCGGGGGCCATCCGCATCGCCCTGGCCGGGCTGGACGGCGCCGACGGCTCGGGCCGCCCTCAGGACTTCGCCGCCCTCAGCGCCGGAGCCGACACCTACGCCGGCTGGATCGCAGCCACCAAGGCGGAGTTCAGACAGAAAACGGGCGGAGACCGCCCTGCGACCCCCGCCCGTACCCAGGCGGCCGGAGCCGCCTGATTTTCTCTTTTAAGAGAGCCCCCTAACGCCTCGCACGCGGTGCGAGGCTACTTGAGGGGCAAAGCCGGACAGTTCGTGAAATCACGACCCCGTCTGACCCGAAGGCTTAGCCGTTGACGGCGTCCTTCAGGGGCTTGGACACGCGGAAGCGCACAGCCTTCGAAGCAGCGATCTTGATGGTCGCGCCCGTCGCCGGGTTGCGGCCTTCACGCTCGGCGCGCTCGGCGGTGTCGAACACGCCCAGGTTCGAGATGCGGACGTCCGAACCCGAAACCAGGCTCTTGTGGATGTTCTTGACGATCGCGTCGAGGACGCGGGTGGCGTCGGCCTGCGAGACACCAGCGTCTTTGGCGACGGCGGCGATCAGTTCGGCTTGAGTGGTCATGAGGGTTTTCCCAGTGGTGGTCGTCCGATTCCCGGACGAAGACCGGAGGATCAACACGCGTTTGTGTAGTCTTGGCAAGCCCGCATCACGCTCAAAGCCCCTGAGGCCGGGGACTTATCCCCCGCCGACGCCTCTCTGGAAGCTCTCGACCAGGCTCCCGGCGACCAGTCGCCAGCCGTCCACCAGCACGAAGAAGATCAGCTTGAACGGCAGGGAAATGACCACCGGCGGCAGCATCATCATACCCATGGACATCAGCACGCTGGCGACCACCAGATCGATCACAAGGAACGGAACGAAAAGAAGAAATCCGATGGTGAAGGCCTTCTTCAACTCGCTGATCATGAAGGCCGGCGTGACCACCCGCAGGGGCAGTTCCTGCACGTCGGTCGGGGGGGTGATTTTCGACAGTCGGGTGAACAGGGCCAAGTCGCCGCGATCCACCTGGGCCAGCATGAAGGTCTTCACCGGTTCGGAGGCCGCATCGAAGGCCTGGGGCAGCTCCATCTGCTGATCCATCAGCGGACGGATGCCCGAATCATAGGAGTCCTGCCAGGTCGGAGCCATGACGATGGCGCTCAGAAACAGGGCCAGGGACACCAGCACCGCGTTGGGCGGCGACTGCTGCATGCCGAGCGCGGTCCGCAGCAGGGACAGCACCACGATGATCCGCACGAAGCTGGTGGTCATGATGACGATGGAGGGCGCCAGCGACAGGACGGTCATCAGCCCGACCAGCTGCACCACCCGCTGGGTCAGGCCCGCGCCGGACCCCAGGTCGATATTGATGGCCGACCCGCTCTGCGCCACCTCCTGCGCCAGCGCGCCCAGCGGCCAGACCAGGCAAAGGGCGGTGGTGATCAACGACAGCAGGGCGGCGCGTTTCAGTTCTGCGCGCGAGGGCAGGGCGAAGAGGGCGGGGCGGTTCATTCTGCGTCTCCCGACTGAATCACCGGACCGCGCGGCTCGACCAACTCGCGCCCTTCGCCCAGCAGGATCAGCCGCTCTTCGGCGTCGACCCGCACCAGCACCAGACGCCTCGCAGGGTCCAGCACCAGGGTCTCGATCACCTGCAGCCGCCGGGCGCCGCGTTCGGCCTGGAACTTGGCCAGCACCTGGGGCGCATAGCGGCGCGCGGCCCAGGCGGCCAGGCCGATCAGGCCCAGGGTGATCGCCAGGCCGAACACCGCCCGGAGCAGGTCGAGGAAATTCATGCGGTTCGAGGCCCCCAAGGCGCGGAAATGCGGCGCCGGTGTGCGCGCCGTTTCGCCCGCACGTTTCGCGTCTCGTGGTTAACGCCGCGTTTAGGAACACGGAATATTAACCATGCAGGCGGCAAATTCTGCCGGTCCATCGTTCGAGGGTCCCTCGTGTCCGTCACCGACATTCCGCTGCTGAACCAGATCAAGGGCCGTCTCGGATGGCTCGACGATCGCCAGCGCGTGATCGCCCAGAACGTCGCCAACTCCGACACCCCCGGCTTCATGGCGCGCGATCTGAAGGCGCCGACCGACTTCGCCGAGGCCATGCGCACCGGCGGCGGCCTGCGGATGGTCGCCACCAACGCCCGCCACATCTCGCCCGCCGGGCAGACGGCGCGGTTCGAGTCGCTGAACGCCCCCGATTCCGAGACCACGCTCGACGGCAACTCGGTCGTGGTCGAGGAGCAGATGCTCAAGATGGCCGAGAGCCGCATGGCCTATGACGCGGCTATCGGCTTCTACCAGAAGTCCATGCAGATGATCCGCATGGCCGCCCGCAAGCCCGGCGCCTGAAGGAGGTTGAGCCATGCCTGATCCCGTCACCGTCACGCCGCGCAACACCGCCATGGGGGTCGCCGCTGGCGCCCTGAAGGCGCAGCAGTCGCGCATGCGCATCATCGCGGAGAACATCGCCAACGCCCAGTCGACGGCCCTCGTGGCGGGCGGCGAGCCCTATCGTCGCCAGACCCCGGTCTTCCAGGCGCGCAAGGTGGATGGCGCCACCGGGGTGGTCCTGGCCGAGGTCCGCCCGGACCAGAGCCCCTTCCGCGTTGAATACGACCCCTCGCACCCGGCGGCCAACGCCGAGGGCTATGTCCAGAGGCCCAACGTCGACACCCTGGTCGAGGCGATGGACATGCGCGAGGCGCAGCGCGCCTACGAGGCCAATCTGAACGTCATCGAGACGGCGCGGAACATGGAGTCCCGCACCCTCGACATCATCAAGAAGTAAGGGCTAGGCCATGAACCCCATGATGGCGGCCAAGGCCTATGCAGCGGTTCAGGGCGGGGCCATGCCCACGGCCCCCAGCGCGGCTGCGGCCACGCAAGGCCCCGGCTTCTCGGAACTGCTGCAAGGCGTGATGAACTCGACGACGCAGCAGACGCGCGGCGCCGAAACCCAGATGGCCCAGATGGTTCAGGGCCAGGGCAGCCTGATCGACGTCGTCACCGCCGTCTCGTCCGCCGAAGCCTCGCTGGAAACCGTCATGGCGGTGCGCGATCAGGTCATCTCGGCCTATCAGGAAATCATGCGGATGCCGATCTGACGGCTCCCGCCCTTTCCTCCCCATTTCATGGGGAGGGGGACCGCGTAGCGGTGGAGGGGGCGACGCGACGTCGGACGAGGCCGAAGCTGATGGCGCGGCGCCGCCCCCTCCGTCTCGGCCGCTATCGCGACCGATCCACCTCCCCATCGCTTTGCGACAGGGAGGAAAGGGATCGAACCGCCCTCGGCAGATGTTCTCTCCTGATCAGGGAGAACCATCATGCTCAAGAACAAGAACTCCTCGGCGATCGTGGCGGTGAAGGATCTGGACTGGGCCAAGGCCTTCTATTCAGATGTGCTGGAGCTGAACCTGGCCGACACCTCGATGGAGGGGATGCTGGGCTATCGCACCGGTTCGACCTGGCTGACGGTCTATAAATCCGACTTCGCCGGCACCAATCAGGCCAATGCCGTCAGTTGGGACGTCGGCGTCGAACTGCACGACATCGTCGAGGGGCTGAAGGCCAGGGGCGTGGTGTTCGAGCACTATGACGACATGGGCCGTCAGGGCGACATCCACGTCTGCGGCACGATGCGTCTGGCCTGGTTCAAGGACCCCGACGGCAATATCCTGCATCTGGTCGGTTCGACGGGTTAACACGCGATCCTCCCCCGTCGCAGGCGACAGGGGAGGATCAATCACCCTTCCAGCGACACCACCGGCTCCTTGATCTCGGCGCGGGCGTGTCCCCGCTTCTTCAGCCAGGCGCGGATGCGCTTCTGGATCGGATTGTCGACGCCGTAGTGGAACAGGAAGGCGAAGACGAAGGCGGCGCCCACGCCCATGGCCCACAGGCCCCAGCGCCAAATCTCGGCCAGACCCAGCTTGTTCGCCGTGGCCTCGGCCAGACCGAACCAGCCGATGCGGACCACTTCGTTGGAAATGAACATGGCGAAGGAGACGACCGCCGCCTGTTCGACCAGCTTGGACGGCTTCGTGACCGGCACGGCGCCCGCGGCCAGGATGATGATCGAGATCAGGGTCAGCGAAATCAGGGCGTGCTTGTCGAAATACTGCACCACCGCCAGACCGACGGAGGCCAGCAGCAGGGCCCAGCCGGCGGCGCGCGGCTCGATCCAGACGCCTTGCGCGAACCACGCCAGTCCCATGCCCAGGATGAACAGGGGCAGGGCGCGCCAGATGCCGAGGTTCAGCGGCATCTGATAGACGGGATAGTTGAGGATGGCCCAGCACAGTTCATTGGCCGCCAGATAGCCGACCACCACCAGCCCCAGCGCCAGCCACGGCCCGACCCGCGTCAGTCCGCGCAGCACCCAGGGAAAGGCCAGGTAGCAGCCCAGCAGGGCCGAGATCGACCAACTGGGCGCGTTCCAGCCCAGACCGCCATAGACGCCGAACGACTGCACCAGGGCCGCTTGCGCCGGCAGTTGATCCCAGGCGAACCATTCGGGGTGGGTCGGCGGCAGGCCGATGGCGGTGCCCAGCAGCACCATGGCCACCAGCAGGCCCAGCATGATCAGATGAGCCGGAAACACCCGTAGAGAGCGCTTGAGGAAGAAGTCCGTCCTCGACATCCGGCCGCCCGCGACCGAGGCGCCATAGACCCGCATCAGCACATAGCCGCTGTCGATCAGGAAGAAGTTGGTCAGCAGGAAGCCGCCCCGCTCGAACACCGGATGCACGCCCTCGGCCAGAGGAATGGGCGCCGAGGCCTGGAAGTGATGCAGGATGATCAGCGAGGCCACGATGAACCGCAGCGCGTCCAGCCATCCGCCCCGCATGATCGGCGGCGGCTCATTGTGAGACGAAAACACGCTCCAGCCCATGATGAGGCCTCCTTCGGGGCGAGACTCGCAAGAAGGGGGCCGGTGTCCTCTGCCTTCTCCCCTTGCGGGAGAAGGTGGTCCGTCAGGGCCGGATGAGGGGTCTCTCAACATGGGATGAGGGCCGCGCGTTGAACGTCGCGCAACCCCTCATCCGTCTCGCTTCGCGAGCCACCTTCTCCCACAAGGGGAGAGGGGGTGATGTTACGGGTTTGTTTCTCTTCAGATTTGTCCACGCTCAAGGCCTGCTCAGGGCCTATCCAGCTTATGGAGAGTCAAGGACTTAGGCCCTGAGGCGACACAGACCCTGCACAGGGAGCCGCCAGGATGGCCTTTTTGATCGACCCCCAGGAGCTGAAGCCTGGGCTCATCCTCTTCCGCCGCGCGGACGTTCAGCACCGCAACTGGTACTGCCGCATCAAGGTGCCCGGCTCAGACCGGTACAAGACGGTCTCGCTCCGCACCGCCGATGTAATCACGGCCAAGGAGGCCGCCTTCGACGCCGACGCGGATCTGCGCTTTCGCGTGAAGCATGATGTCCCGGTGTTCAACCGGACCTTCGCCCAGATCGCGAAGATGTACGCTGACCATCAGCAGGCCCGCTCAGAGGCCGGCGAGATCACTCACCATCGCTGGGAGGTGGTGGAGTCTATCATTCGCGCCCAGATCAATCGTTACGTGGGCGCCAAGCAGATCGCTCACGTCTCGCACGACGACTTCCTGGGCTATCCCCTCTGGCGCCGCCAGAACGGATTGGGGCGCGGCGGGCGGCCGGTGTCGGACGCCACGATCCGATATGAGATGTCCATCTTCCGTTCCGTCATCGCCTTCGCAGTAGGCAAGCGGTTCATTCCTGAGAGCCATGTCCACAAAGGCAAGCTACCGCTGGCGAAGGTGCGCCGGGAGGAGTTCACGCCTGAGGAGTACCGTAAGCTCCACACCTTCGCGCGCGGCTGGATCAAGCGCGCCAGAACCAGGAAGTTCGAATGGCACCGTCAGCTCGCCTACAACTTCATTTTGATCATGTGCAACACCGGCATGCGCCCGGCTGAGGCCAAGAACCTCCGCTGGAGGGACGTGGCGATCCGAACCGACAGTGACGGCCGGCGCATGGTCATTCTGCACGTGCGGGGGAAGGACAAGTCTCGACAGTTGGTCGCGGCCGGGAATGTTGCTGACTACCTGGAGCGAGTTCGCTCCCTGACAACCAATGAGACGGCGCCCGAGGGCACCGTCTTCGTCAACGGCAAGGGTGATCCCGCAGCCACCCTCTATGCGGACCAGATTGAGGCGCTTCTTAGAGAAGCAGGCCTGCTTCTCAGCGCGTCCGGCAGCACGCGTTCCACCTACTGCTTCCGCCACACCTACGCGACCTTCAGGCTGACCGAGGGCGTGGATGTCTATTTCCTGTCCAAGCAGATGGGAACGTCGGTGAAAATGATTGAAGACCATTATGGCCACATCAACCCGGTGAAAAACGCCGCGCGCATATTGCAAGGTCTGCCGGGCTGGGAGGCCGTCTAGTGCCAGGAGCGGAATTGAGTGTCTTCCAGCAAGTGGACCCTACCGAGCTCACTCTCGCGCGCCACTGGCAGGCTAGCGCAGTTCGGTCAGCCGCACAGACGCCCAGTTTTCTGGGAGCGACATTCTGCACTGAGCGGGCTAGTCGCGGCGTCCAGCCAGCACCGGACGGCCACCGGCCGGTGGGGTTCTGGTCGGGGTTGCTCGACAGCGTGATTACGAATGTGCCATCTGCGTGCATGCCTAAATTGACGCTTTCCCAACTGACGAGCTTGCTTTTCAAGGCCTGCGACGAGCTTCGCGGCAACATGGATGCCTCCGAGTACAAGGAGTACATCTTCGGCGTCCTTTTCCTTAAGCGCTGCAGCGACCTGTTCGACCAGCAACGCGAAGAGCTGACGGCCCAGCTAGGCGCCAAAGGTCTGAAGGGGCCGCCGCTGGAGGCACTGCTCGACAGTCGGGATCAGTACACTTTCTATGTGCCCCCCGAGGCCCGCTGGGAGACCGTGCGGCACCTGAAGGTCGACGTCGGGAATGGCCTGAATGCGGCGTTAGGTGAACTGGAACGCCACAATAAGGATCAGCTCGAGGACGTGCTGGAGCATATCAACTTCAATCGCAAGATCGGGCAGCGCACGCTCAGTGACAACACGTTGGTCGATTTCATCCAGGTCTTCGAAAAGATCCCGCTGCGCGACGAGAATTTCGAGTTCCCCGATCTGCTCGGTGCCGCCTATGAGTATCTAATCAAATATTTCGCGGACTCGGCGGGCAAGAAGGCCGGCGAATTCTACACCCCAGCCGATGTCGTGCGCACGATGGTCGAGATCGTCGATCCGAAGCCGGGCATGAGCGTTTACGACCCCACAGTCGGATCCGGCGGCATGCTGATTCAGTCGCGCGACTACATTCGCGACAATGGCGGTGATCCGAACAATATGACTCTGGCGGGGCAGGAGTCGCAGGGCACGACCTGGTCGATCTGCCGAATGAACATGATCCTGCACGACATCCAGTCGGCGGATATCCGGCAGGAAGACACGCTGTCCAAACCGCAGCATCGCGCGGACGACGGCGAACTGAAGCGGTTCGACCGCGTGCTCGCCAACCCGCCGTTCAGCCAGAACTACGACGCCAAGGACATGGAGTTCAAAGGCCGGTTCGTGAAGTGGATGCCGGAAAAGGGAAAGAAGGCGGACCTGATGTTCGTCCAACACATGCTGGCTGTGCTGAAGAGCAATGGCCGGATGGCCACTGTAATGCCGCACGGCGTGCTGTTTCGCGGCGGCGAGGAGCGGGAAGCGCGGGAACATTTCATTCGAAACGGCTGGCTCGATGCGGTGATCGGTCTGCCGCCGGGCTTGTTTTACGGCACCGGCATCCCGGCCTGCATCCTAGTGATGAACAAGGAGCACGCGGCGGAGCGCAAGGACGTGTTGTTCATAAATGCCGATCGCGAATATCGCGAGGGAAAGGCGCAGAACTTCCTACGGCCCGAGGACATGGCAAAGATCGTCGACGTTTACCGGCGCCGAGAGACCGTGCCCGGCTACGCTCGCGTCGTGGGGCTCGACGATATCGAGGCCGAGGAATTCAACTGCAACATCAGGCGGTATGTCGACAACGTGCCGCCGCCGGAGCCTCAGGATGTGCGGGCGCACATCCATGGCGGCGTGCCGACGGCCGAAGTTGACGCGCTGGAGCGGCACTGGATCAACTATCCCGGCCTGCGCGAGGCGTGTTTCGTTCCGCGCGATGACAATGCTGTCTATTGCGACCTTGCTCCGGCCATCGCCACGCGGCGGGACATCGCCGGACTGGTCAAGGAGCACCTTGGCGTCCAGGGCGCGCACCGAGAATTCATGGGTCGGCTGGCGGACTGGTGGCGGGTGAATGAGCTGGCCGTCGCGCAACTGGCACCTGCTGATGCGGCCGCCGGCGGCGGCGGAAACGCCTACGCTTTGCGCCGCGCGCTGGTGGCCGATATCGATGCGGCCTTCGCGGGGCAGGTTCTGCTTAACCCCTTCCAGATCCGCGGTGCCATGGCTCGATTCGTCGACGGCCTGAGGAGCGACTTCAAGTCCGTAGCGGCCAGCGGCTGGGGGGCGGAGCTGATCCCCGACGATGAAATCCTGCAAAGCCAGTTTCCTGCACTGGTCGAGGAGCTGACGATCAAGCGCGCCCGGATAGATGAGGTGCAGGCCCTGTTCGCCGCGGCCGACGAGGAAGGCTACGAGGATGACGACGACACCGGTGTGCTGGCCTCGGCCGAGGTCAAGCGTCTGAAGGATCTGCTGAAGAGCCAAGGCGCGGAGCTGAAATCGCTGGTCAAGGCCGCCCAGGGCGCGGCGACGGATCTCGTCACCGAACTGGGCCTGCCCAAGGGCGCGGCGAAGCTCGGCAAGCTGGGCGATCCCGACTTCGCCGCCGTGCATCGACTGGCCACCGCGGCGATGAAGGCCGGCGCTGAATCACACTTCAGTGGGCCGGTTCTCGCGCTGGCGGAAAACGGCAGGGCGATTATGGAGGTGCTCGACCACGCCGGAGAACGCCTTGCCCGGCACAAGGCGTTTGAGGACGAGGCGAAGGCGCTGAAAGTGGAGCTCCGCGCGGCGGAGAAGAAGCGAGAGGAGCTGGCCGCCGCAGCGCGAGAGAAAATCACGCCCGAGGCGGCGCGCAGCCAGATCCTGGCGCGGTTCCGCAACACTCTGTCCGCCACATACCGCGCCTATCTTGACGCCGACCGTCGGGCGGTGACCGGGGCCATCGAAAATCTGCATGACAAGTATGCGGTGACGGTGCGCGATATTGAGAATTGGCGCAGTGCGGCGGCGGCCGAGCTGGACAGCTATCTGAAGGCGCTGGGTTATGTCTGAGGCTCTTCCCCTTGGCTGGTCAGTCAAGCCCCTTGGCGCATTGGCGCAGATCGTAAGCGGTGGCACACCTTCGAGGAACGAGCCCTGTTTCTGGGATGAGGGAAATATCCCGTGGGTCACGCCAACCGACATAACCGCGACGCCGGGAAAGTACATTTCGGGGTCCGCCGAGAACATCACGAAGCAAGGATTGCGGAGCTGTTCTGCCAGCCTATTACCGACCGGCAGCATCCTGATGACATCGCGTGCGACGCTTGGTGAAACAAAGATTTCAACCACCCCGGTCTGCACGAACCAAGGCTTCAAGTCCCTCATAGCAAATAGAGGCGTTTCGAACGAATTTCTCTACTATCAGATTCAACGCACCAAGCAGGCCTACGCCCGGTTGGGTTCTGGAAGCACCTTTCTGGAGGTCGGAAAGAAGGACACTGCCAACTTCTCAGTTCTGATCCCTGATGAAGGGCAGCAAGTCAGGATCGCAGACCTGCTTTCGCTGATCGACAGCCAGATCGAGGCAACAGAGACGTTGATTGCCAAGCAGGAGCGTGTGCGCGCCGGCCTGATGCAGGACCTGTTCACACGCGGCGTCGACGACATTGGTCGACTCCGCCCATTCCGCCAACAAGCACCGCAGCTTTACCACCAGACCGAACTGGGCTGGCTGCCAAAGGGATGGGAGGCACTACCGTTCCACAAGATTGTCGATCAGAACAGGCCCATATCTTATGGAATACTGATGCCCGGACACGATGTTCCGGACGGTGTGCCGGTTATCAAGGTTCGTGACATCAAGGGTGGCGAGATCATCCAGAGTGGACTGCTGCGGACATCGAAGGAAATCGATGCAGAATACGCTCGATCTCGGTTGAGAGAAGGCGACCTTCTGATGACAATTCGCGGAACCGTTGGCAGGACTGCAATAGTGCCCGCGGAACTCGCCGGAGCCAACATCACGCAGGATACGGCGCGACTTGCAATCGCTGGCGGCAGTTCGGAATATTTCCGCGAGTATCTTTGCTCTCACGCGGCAGCAATGTACCTGCAGAACAATACCTTGGGGAATGCCGTTCAAGGCATAAATCTGCGAGAAGTTAAGTTGATGCGCGTTCCTGTGCCCCCCCCAACCGAGCAGGCTGCGATTGCCGCCCGACTGACGTCGCACCGCAAGTATTCCGGTGTGTTGTTGTACGAACTAGAGGCGCTCCGCCTTCAGAAATCCGGTCTGATGCAGGACCTCCTCACCGGCAAAGTCTCCGTCGCGCCGCTGCTCGAACGCGTCGCAGCATGAGCGAGTACGCCCATGTCGAGAAGCCTCTTCTGACCCAGCTCGCGGGGCTGGGTTGGAGGGTCATTGATCAGGGTTGCCAGAGGGTTCCACACGACCCGACGGCGTCGCTGCGGGACAGCTTTCGGGACCTGATTCTGCCGCAGGTGTTCCGCGATAGCGTGCGCGCGCTCAACGCCCTGCCCGATGGGACGCAATGGCTGACCGAGCGCCAGCTGGCTGGCCTCGTGGACGACATCTTCCGTCAGCCAGGCAAGAGCCTGCTAGACGCCAACGAGGCGGTGCAGGCGCTGCTGTTCAAGGCGCAGGTCGACCGCAACGAGGTGACGGGCGAGAAGGACCCCACCGTCCGGCTGATTGATTTCACCAATCCGGACCGCAACACCTTTCACGCCATCAACCAGTTCCGTGTCGATACGCCGGGCTGTGTGAAGACTTGCATCATTCCCGACGTGGTGCTGTTCGTGAATGGTCTGCCTTTGGTGGTGATCGAGGCCAAGGTCGGCGACGCCAACACCGCAAACCCGATGTACGAGGCGTTCGTCCAGCTTCAGCGCTACCGCGACGCCCGGCCGGATACCGCCCGCGCCGGCCTGCGCGAGGGCGAACTGAAACTGTTCTACCCCAACCTAGCTGTCATTCGCACCTGCGGCGAGGCAGCCGAGTTCGGCACGATCAGTTCCGCACCGGAGCATTTTTACAGCTGGCGCAATGTCTGGCCGGAGCAGTACGCGAAAATCGACTCGCCGATCGACGACGTGCGTCAGCAGGAGGAGCTGGTTCAGGGGCTGCTTAATCCCCATGCCCTGCTCGACATCCTGCGCACCTGCTCCGTTTTTATGGATCTGCCCAACGGGAAACGAGTGAAGGTGCTGGCCCGCTATCAGCAGCACCGCGCCGCCCGCCGGATCGTTGAACGCCAGCGCACTGGCGAAACGCCGACGGATCGGAGCGGTGTTGTCTGGCACACCCAAGGTTCGGGCAAATCGCTCACCATGGTCTTCGTGGGCCGGATGCTGCGAGCCAGCCGCGATCTTAATGACATGAAGATTCTGATGGTCGTGGACCGGGCGGACCTGGAAGACCAGCTTCACGACACGGCCAAACTGATCGGCGGGAAGATCAACATCGTCGACAGTCGCGCCGCCGTTCGCGACGTGTTGTCGTCACCGGCGTCGGACGTGAACATGGTCATGGTTCACAAGTTTGTCGACGCGAAGGAGGACCTGTCCGACGGCCTGCGCGAGGCGTTGGGACGCTATGCCCCGCCTCCCAGCGCCGAGAGCTTTGGCGTGGTCAACAACAGCCCGCGCATCCTGATCATGGTCGACGAAGCCCATCGCACGCAGGGCAGCGACATGGGTGACAACCTGTTCGAGGCCTTTCCCAATGCGGCGCGCATCGCCTTCACCGGCACGCCGCTAGTGACCGAGCGCCACGGCGGAAAGCAGACTGTGAAACGGTTCGGCGAGTATATCGACACCTACAAACTGATGGACGCGGTGGAGGACGGGGCGACCCTGCAAATCCTCTATGAGGGCCGTACCGCGAACACTGCCCTGCGGGACAAGGCCGCATTCGACACTGCTTTCGAGGACCTGTTCGCGGAACGTTCGCCGGAAGATCTCCTTGCGATCAAGAAGAAGTACGGCGCCACGGGCGATATCCTCGAGGCCGAAAGCCGTATCGGCGCCATCGCGCGTGACCTCGTCGGACATTACGTCGACAACATCCTGCCTAACGGGTTCAAGGCGCAGGTAGTCTGTCACTCAAAGCTGGCCGCCGTGCGCTATCAGCGGGCCTTGCGCGAAGCCTTGCAGGAGCGGCTGGAACGAGAACGTTCGAAAGCCGAGCCGGACCATGATCTGATCCGGCGGATCGCTTTCCTGAAGGTGGCGGTCGTCGTCTCCTCTGACTCGACCAACGAGCCCGCTGAAATCACGGCCGCGCGTAAGGAATCGAAGGACTGGAATGCGGTTGAGAGCTTCTGCCAGCCCTTCAATCTCGACGACTACAACAAGGCCAACACCGGGATCGCATTCCTGGTGGTCTGTGACATGCTGCTGACCGGCTTCGACGCGCCGATCGAACAGGTCATGTACATCGACAAGCGGCTCAAGGAGCATAATTTGCTCCAAGCCATCGCCCGCGTGAACCGGGTGACGCAGGGCAAGCAGCGAGGCTTCATCGTCGACTACATCGGCTTGGCTAATCACCTGACGGATGCCCTGAAGATCTACGCAAGCGAGGACATGGCTGACTTGCAGGCGGGGTTAAAGAACCTGACGTCCGAGCTCCCTGTCCTGGAAGAGCGGTATCGCCGGCTGCTGCAGCATTTCCAGGGGCTAGGCGTACACGACATCGAGGCGTTTCTGGCCGGAACGCTTGGCGGGCCCGACGATGAGGTCCGAGTGATCCATAAGGCGGTGGATGCGCTTGAAGCCATCAAGGCGCGGGCCGACTTCGAAGTATACCTCAAGAAATTCCTGACGAGTCTCGATCTCATTCTCCCCGGCGCGGCGGCCCAGCGGTACCGCGGCCCGGCACGGCGGCTTGGCTATCTGATGCGGATGACCAAGGAGCGTTTCAAAGACGATTCCATCGATTTCTCAGGCGTTGGCGAGAAGGTCGCCGCGCTGATCAACAAGCATCTGGTTGAGCTTGGGGTAGATCCGAAAATTCCCCCGGTCGAACTGCTGGACGCCGATTTCGTCGAGCAGGTGACAGGCCATGCGCGAGGCAGTTCGCGAGCCAAAGCGAGCGAGATGGAACACGCCATTCGTAAGCACTGCACCGTTCACTTTGATCAAGACCCGGCCTTCTTCAAGCGGATGAGCGAGAAGCTCGACACTTTGATCGCAAAGCATGGCGATGACTGGGAGGCTTTGGCGGAACGTTACGAGGAGCTACGCGCGGAAATCCGAGCCGGCAGGGGTGACGAGCCGAGCGATCACCCCGCCGAGGTTCTTGTATTCCGGGACAATGTCCGTGATCTGATTGGCGATGAATTCGCGCTTTCCGCGGAAGACGTCGCATTGCTCGATCCGCTATCGGCCCGCCTGGTCAGCATCGTTCGCGAAGCCATCATGATCGTGGATTTCTGGCGCAAGCCGGACCAAGTGCGCCGCCTCCGGGCAAGCATCGACACCGAGCTTATGGTGTCGGGCATCGGCCCCGTTCAGGACCGGCATCAACGCATTTCTGTGGAACTAACAAAGCTGGCCGAGAAGCGACATTCGGAGCTCTTGCGGCCATGAAAATGTGCGCCGGGGACATTGAGTTTACACTGATCCGTAGTGATCGAAGAACAGCGGACATCGTGATTGAACGGACCGGAGACGTCGTCGTGCGCGCGCCTTTCGGGATCGAGGATCACAGGGTACGCGATGTCGTCGCCAATCGTGCGCTGTGGGTTCATCGCTCGCTGGCTGAATGGGAGGAGCTCAACTCCAGCCGTAGATTTCGACCATTGGTCCAGGGGCAGGGGTTCGCCTACCTCGGTCGATCTTATCGGTTGAAATTTGTCACTAACGCTGAGGTACCCCTTCGCCTCAAGAACGGTCGCTGGGAGTTGTCCGAGGCCTTCGTCGCCCGAGAAGGGGAGGCCGCGGCCCGCAAAGCGTTCAGGGACTTCTACATCGCGAAAGGCCTTTCGATCTTCGGCGATCGTGTTGAAGCTTTTTCACCGCTAGTCGGCGTCAAACCCGGCGAAATATCGGTCAAAGAGCTAGGCTATCACTGGGCGTCCTGTGGTTCGAGTGGAGCGCTGAATTTCCATTGGAAAACCCTGATGGCCCCTCAGACGGTCATCGACTACATCGTGGTTCATGAACTCTGCCACCTACGGCACAAAGATCATTCGAATGCATTTTGGAATGAGGTCGACAAGGTTCTGCCGAGGTACCGTGAACGTAAAGACTGGCTGAAGGCGAATGGTGCCGCTTTGGATCTATAGCTGCTGCGTGAGCAGTATGAGCGCGGCACGAATTTAATCGACACCGCTCCGGTCAGTCGGAACTGTTAGCTGAGCGCGCGTTGAGATAAGTTCACGGAGCGCGGTGAACGTCCAATTTACACGACAACACCAACTTTCGCTCTTGGCGGATACTGTTGGAAAGGTCCCGCGACACCTCAAAACTCCCAAACCTGATGCTTCTCTCGAAATCGCGCCTCAGAAAATCAACGGCTGATAATTTCGAAATGGTGGCCGGTTGGCCCGAAAAAACCGATCGCAACGGGCTGGCCGACTTTTTCAACGAAAACGGCGCATTCAGCCTTCGCTGGCGGTGCCCAACCCATTCAATCGATCGCGGCAGATCGTCTCCACCACGTTCTGAAGCACTTTCAGGTGCTCCAGCATCCAGGCGAGTTCCTCGGCCGTCACCCGATAATGCTCGGAGTACCGTGCCTTCACGTAGGCCGCCCTTAGTAGCTCGAAGCACCGCTTCTGGAACTTAGTCTCGGTCGGCCACACCTCGGCAAGTCGCGCGTCGATAGGCTCCGCCGCATTTCGCAGCCGCACTAGATTGTGGGACTTCGGCGTGTACAGCGTCGCGACGAGCAAGACTGCGTTGTACAGATGCTCGGCCGCTTGGTGAGCTTCAAACGCTCCCTTCTTGAAACGTCCACGCTCATAGTTTGATTCAGCGTCGTCGAAGAACTCGCCCGCAGTTTCCATACGGTCTCTGAAATATTTTTCGGCTTCGTTCAGCGCGGCCTCGCTCGGCAGCGGCTGCGGCTCGACAAATGGACGATCCGGCTCCTCAAGCAGCACCACGCCTTCGCGCACGATGTCCGCGAAGAAGTACCGCCCCTGGGCCAGTTGGTCGTTCACGTCGTCGAGCGAATGAATGATCAGGTCGGCCGGGGTGCGAAGATTGGCGCCAGATGCGAGGTCCGCACGCAGGCGCTTTTCGGCGCCTTCCCAGAATTCCAGCACATCCGTCAGCTTCTCGTCGCTGACGACGACCAGCAGATCGAAATCGGAGAAGTAGCGCCCGACCGGGTCCTCGACCCAGTCGCCCCGGGCGTATGATCCATAGAGGATGACCTTGAGGATCTGGCCGTCCTTAACGCCCTCGGCGCGACGGTTGGCGATGGCCTTGCCGAACTCGTCCTTCAGGACGCCGAGCACGTGCTCCAGCTCGCGGCGTTTGCCGAGCGGCAGATGGTCGAGACTCGTCTTCATCCGACGAGTCTTGCCGTTACCGCCGCGCTTCGCAAGGCGAAGCTCCTCGCGGCCGGCTCTGTGGTATTCGCGACGGATCACCATGGGGCAGGAGCATCGCCGCTGGGGGACTCCTTGTCACCCCTGAAGGCGCGCCGTCCCCGGTGCGCCAGAACCGCCATAGCCTCGTCACGCCGATCAGAGTGAAGCATGGCGGCAACGACAAGCAGACCGCCGAGGATGGCATTGCGGTCGTCGCCGGTCAGTTCGACGAGACCCGCCTTCTGCACCAGACCGCCCAGTTCGATCAGGTGGCGGGTGCGGGCGCGCCGCGCGTCCTGACGCTGCTGATGTTCGGCTCGCCGCTGCATGGCTTCAGCCCGGCGCATGAGGGCTGGAATTCGGGTCAGCCTTAGGGTCGTGGCACGAAGCGCTCGCCGCAGCGGCGCGCGTCCGTTCGCCGCGAAAGAAGGCTTCGCCCCGCTGGCGCCATTGGCTTCGGGTCTGGTCGTTCTTCTCGGCCGCTGCGGCACTCAGCGCGCCCATGAGGATGTCGGCGCCCAGGGCGTCCGCGCCGCTGGCGACGACGAGTTCGCCGAGTTGGGTGACCCGGCGCGCCTTCAGCGCCGCCGCGCGTTCGGCCAGCGCCGCGAGTTCAGCGTCGATGTCCCTGGGCTTTCGCATGATGACGGCTCTCTCTTCCTTCGAAGAGCCGCCATCATGCTTTGGTCCTGCCTTTCGCGCGCCTCCGTAAGTCTGCGGTGGCGCGCGGGCGTGAGCGGCCTACTTAGCCGCCGGTTTGCGGCCGCGTTTGGCGGGCTTGCGACCGCCCTGTCCGAGACCCATCGACTTGGCCAGTTCCGAGCGTGCGGCGGCGTAGTTCGGCGCCACCATCGGATAGTCCTTCGGCAGCCCCCACTTGGCGCGGTAGTCTTCCGGGGTGAGGCCGTACTTGTTGAACAGATGGCGCTTCATCGACTTGAAGGGCTTGCCGTCTTCCAGGCAGATGATGTGGTCCGGGGTGATGCTCTTCCGGATCGACACCGCAGGCGCCTGCGGTTCCGGCTCGGGCGCCGGAATCTGCGAGGTGCCCGCCAGCGCGCCATGCACGCCCGCGATCAGGCGCGGCAGGGCGTCGGCGGCGATGGCGTTGTTCGACACGAAGGCCGAAACGATATCGGCGGTCATGCCGATCAGGTCGGTCTCGGCGGTCAGCTCATCCATGCATTCAGGTCCTGATGGTGGGGGGAGTAGTTCAGCTCAGCCTTGCACGTCCCCTCATGCCTGGAAACCGGACGCAATGAAGGGTCGCGGCTTTCCACCTCCGTAGACTTGCGGGACGCCAGTCCCCGTCACGACGGACATGCTGTCCGGAGTGCGCGCTTATACGTCGTTCCGACGTGCGCTTTGCTCAGGGCGCTGCGGTCGTGGCCATCTACCACTTCTCCGCCAAGATCCTCTCGCGTTCGACCGGCCGCAGCGCCGTGGCGGCGGCGGCCTATCGCTCAGCCTCGCGCCTGTACGACGAGCGCACCGAGCAGCCCTTCGACTACAGCCGCAAGTCTGGCGTGCTGCATTCGGAGATCCTGCTGCCAGACGGCGCACCCGAGCGCTGGTCGGATCGGCAGGCGCTCTGGAACGAGGTCGAGTGGGGCGAGAAGCGCAAAGACGCCCAGCTCGCCCGCGAGATCGAGTTCGCCCTACCCAGAGAGATGAAGCCCGACGACGCCATCGAACTGGCGCGCGCCTTCGTCGAGCGGGAGTTCGTACGGCGCGGCATGGTCGCCGATCTAAACGTCCACTGCGACATCGGCGAGGACGGCCTGCCGAAGCCCCATACCCATGTGATGCTGGCCCTTCGGGAGGTCGGCGTGGATGGCTTCGGCGCCAAGGCGCGGGACTGGAACAGCACGGCGCTTCTGGAGCATTGGCGCGAAGCCTGGGCCGAGCATGTGAATGCTCGCCTGGCCGAACTCGACCACGACATCCGCATCGATCACCGCAGCCTCAAGGACCAGGGCATCGACCTTGAGGCCCAGTTCAAGATCGGCCCGGCCGCCGCGCGATGTGAAACGCGCGGCCGGGCCTCCGAACGGGCCGAACAGCATCGCGACATTGCGCGCCGAAACGGCGAGCGGTTGCTGCGCAATCCGGCGGCCGCGCTCGAAGCCCTGACCCACACGCAGGAGACCTTCACCCACCATGATCTGGCGCGCTTCGTCTTTCGCCACACCGACGGCAAGGACCAGTTCGACCGGCTCCACGCAAGGATACTTGCCTCACCGGTGTTGGTGCCGCTGGGAGCCGATGAGCGAGAGCGGGAGCGCTTCACCAGTCTCGACCTGATCCGCGCACAGGAGGCCATGCTTCGGGCGTCTGACCGGCTGGAAAACTTGCCTCATCACGCCATCACCGAACGCTCTGGTCGCGCGGCCAGAGCCGAGATGGCGGCCCTGGGCCACCCGCTCGGTGACGAGCAGGTGCTGGCAGTGGCGCACGTGCTTTCCGCAGGGTGTCTGGCGGCGGTCGTCGGTTACGCCGGAACGGGCAAGAGCACAGCGCTGGGCGTCGCGCGCGCGGCGTGGGAGGCGGAGGGCTATCGGGTGGTAGGGGCGGCGCTCAGCGGTATCGCGGCCGAGAATCTGGAGAAGGGCTCCGGCATCCCGTCGCGGACGCTGGCGAGCCTGGAATACGCATGGGCGCGCGACCGCGACCACCTGACGCGCGACGACGTGCTGGTGATTGATGAGGCGGGCATGGTCGGGACGCGGCAGATGAGGCGCGTCCTCGAGGCGGCCGAGCGCGGCGGCGCCAAGGTCGTGATGGTCGGCGATCCAGAGCAGCTTCAGGCCATCGAGGCCGGGGCTCCCTTCCGAAGGCTGGTTGAGCGACACGGCGCCATGGAGATCACCGAGGTGCGCCGTCAGCGGGAGGACTGGCAGCGGGTGGCGACCCGGGAACTGGCGACGGGACGGACACAGGCCGCCATCGCGCGCTACGACGCCGCCGGCGCCGTCCACGGGCACGACACCCGCGACGACGCGCGACAGGCGCTGGTGGCAGATTGGATGGCGGATCGGGTGCGCAATCCAGCAGGATCGCAGATGCTGCTGGCCTACACGCGGGCGGACGTGGCGGAACTGAATCGGCTGGCGCGGGAGACGCTGCGAGCGGCTGGAAGGCTCGGGCCGGATCACGTGGTGGAGACCACGAACGGCGAACGGGCTTTCGCGGAAGGCGACCGGGTGATGTTCCTACGGAACGAACGATCACTCGGGGTGAAGAACGGTACGCTCGGGACGCTGACCGCGCTTGGTCGATCAGAGATGGCGGTGCGGCTGGATGACGGCCGAAACCTGCGGTTCGACCGCAAGGAATATGCGGACCTGACGCACGGCTACGCCGCCACGATCCACAAGATGCAGGGCGCGACAGTCGATAGAGCCTATGTCCTCGCTAGCCGGCACATGGATCGGCATGCCGCCTATGTGGCGATGAGCCGGCATCGGGACGCAACGAAGTTGCGGTATGGGCGCGATGAGTTTGCCACTCATGGTGACCTAGCGCGCTCTCGCAAAATTCTCGATCGCCAGAGATAGGTCTTTGGAAGATCGGCATCGATAAACGAGCGATCGAGGGCGATGCGCCATGCGCTCTAGTTGCTCAACCTATAGCTTGCAACAGGCCGTTGGAGTAAGCGTGGCGGTGGGCTGTCGAAGCAGCAGGGTGGGTTTCTATTGAGGATTTTTGGGGCGGGTCATGAAAAAAGTCACTACTGACGCCATTACTGGCGATGAACCAAATCCAGGTGACGACTATTCGCTTAGCCATGCCTTCTGGGAGCAGGGGCAAGCTCTGGGGTTTCCAATCAAATTTGACCTAGTCTTGCAGCATTTGCGGCAGGACATGCGCGATGATTGGTATTTTGACTGCTTGCAATACGATGATATATTTAATAGCGAAAAATATGCCAAAAGGGTCATTATTGCCCTTCTTCAAGAGTGGAATGGTACGTACTCTGGCTCTAAAAGTGTTGTTAGAGATATTCCCAAAAAGGGATATGGCGAACGTTACGGTCTAGAAACCGATTTTTTCGATAGGTTTTTATACCAAGCAATTTGCAGCTTTCTGATCCCATACTACGATAATCTGCTCGGTCATAGAGTTCTTAGCTATCGTTACGACCCGCATCCTCAGAATAAAAAGTATCTTTTTAAACCGAAGATAAGCAGATGGTTTACATTTGAGGGGGTGACGCTTACTTTCATAGGTTCGAAGAAATACCTCTTGGTCACAGACCTTAGCAATTTCTTTGAGAACGTATCTCGCGTTCAGATAATAGATGAAATGAAGCGAGCAATCCCTGAAATTGTGGCGACGGGGCCGCAGAAGTTGCAAATCCGGAATGCAGTCAGCACTTTGGATAAGCTTCTTGAGCAATGGACGTACAGCGGAAACCATGGCCTACCGCAAAATCGAGACGCCTCTTCGTTCCTGTCGAACGTCTTGCTATCGTCGGTCGATCGGGAAATGGCGAAAAAAGGATATGACTATTACCGATACGTAGATGACATTCGGATCATCGCCGACTCTGAGCTTCATGCCAAGCGCGCGCTTCAAGACCTTATAAGGCAGCTCAGAAACGTTGGAATGAACATCAACGCGAGCAAGACTGAAATACTAGCTCCAGATGCAGATAGTGAGACTATAGCAAAATACTTCCCATCTCAGGATAGCTCTACGACTGCTATAAACTATATGTGGCAATCTCGTAGTCGCCGAGTTGTAACTCGCTCGGTGACTTACATTTTTAACATGTTAAACAATTGCATTGAGTCAGGCGAAACTCAATCGAGGCAGTTTAGATTTGCGGTAAATCGTATAGCCCAGATTGTTGAGTCAGGACTATTTGATGTAGGTGACGCTTTATCTACGTCTCTGCTAGATACGCTGTCAGGAACGCTATCTAAGCATGCTGCATCTACAGATCAGTATTGCCGACTTATATCTATATTGGACCGTGACGGTAGATGTCTTCCAGCTTTAGAGGCGTTCCTTCTAGAAGAGGAAGGTGCCATACACGAGTGGCAGAACTATAATATATGGCTTTTGTTGGGGATTAGAAAGCATCGGTCCGATGCTCTTGTTGCGCTTGCTGACCGTAAATTGCAGAAAAGTTTACAATCAGGAGAGTCTGCCGCCATACTCATTTGGCTTAGCTGTGTCGATGAGACAGATTTGATCGAGCGCTCACTTCTAGGTTTCTCAGCCTCAATGCCCTACCAAAACGCCCGTTACCTATTGATCTCAGCATCTAGGCTACCCGAAGGGAAATTACAGGCACTTCACGGCTTGGTGCCTACGAGATTGCTAGGAACGGTCGCGCGCGCTGCTCGTCACAAAAACAAGGACGGGCTTCCCTTTGCAGTTCGAGAGCCGGCGGATCTCCTGAACCTCGTGGACGAAGTTAGCGAGTATGATTGATATGACTTGGAAGGTATTGATATTCGTTAAGGACTTCACCGGGCGAGGTGGAGACTGCTTTTACTGGCTTGAGAATGGAGAAATTGTTGATGCGTCCGCTCATGATGTTGTCAGTTATGAAGGCCTGGTCGTATGTCATGACTTCTGGCTCATCCGAGATGCCATTTTTGATCAGGTAAAAGACCTGCCGAAATTGATTGTGGATTTAGATGAATTTCGGATTTCGATCAGTGGTAACCCCGAAGATCGACAATCCAGAGAGAAATTCGACATCACAAAGGAGCTAGTTCAATATGGAGCAAGGTCGGAAACTTGCTCAACCTACAGAAGGATGTTTCACCGAGGAGTAGAGTTCGACATTGATATTGCTTGTGAAGCGGCTAAGGCAATGGAACAAATGTACATTTCCTTGCATGAGCAGGCCGAAAAGAACGGTGAAATTGAGCGATTTATTGATGTCGAGGTCCCTGTATACTCTCTCCTTCAAAAAAGCATGTCCTCTGGAATAAATATTAATTCTGATGGGCTATCCAAGAAGCGGCGGGAGTCGGAGCACGACTATTTCCTTTGTTTGAAGGAGTACTCGGCAAAACATGATATGCCCCTCGAAACGCCTACATTAGATGCTGTTGAAGATAGGCTTAGAGCGTCAGGTTTCGACATAGGTGGCGTCTCGACGGAGTATGTTTTGGAGTTTGTTCCCCACGACGACGATTTTGGCTGCGACACTCTCGCACTTCGCGACTTCGACGTGGCTAAGCGTGTCCTCTCATCACTCACGTTGTCGAACGGTCAAACGCGGCCGATTATCGACGTATTTGGCTCTCGAACGTCGCGCATTCACCTGCGTAGCCCTTCGCTACAAAACATGCCGAAAAAGTACCGGACAATCATTGCGGCAAGTGCGGGTGCCAAGCTCTGTTACGTCGATTTCGACCAGTATGAAGTCGGGATCATGGCAGCTCTTTCTGGGGACCCCGAGTTGGCCAGGTTGTATGGCGCGGGTGATATGTACGAGCTGTTCGCAACGAGTCATCTCGGGCTCGAAGGAAATCGCAAAGCGGCTAAACAGCTTTTTCTCTCATACGCATTTGGCATGAGCCGCGCAGCATTGACTGATGCGGCGGTGTCTCTCGGCGCAGAGCGAAAACAAGCGAAGGCCGCGTTCCGACTCTTCTCCAAGTATGAAGACTGGAAGAAGACAATCTGGGCCGATTTCTATCGCGAGAACCGTGTCTCAAGCATCCAAGGCAATCACTTTCGGAGAGTGAAAACAGGTCAACTCTCTGGTAAGGAGCAGAGGTCAGCGGTTAGTCAGGTAGTCCAAGGGACAGCCTCTTTAATATTCAAGAAGGCGCTATTGGAAGTCAGCAGGCTGGAGGACGTAGCCATCGTCCTGCCAATGCACGACGCATTGCTCTTCGAACACCGCCTTGCTGGCACGCCCGAAAAGGTTGTCGCTGCATTCGAACGGATAATGACCGAGCAGTTGAACGGAATAGTCAAAGGCAAGGCTTCGATTAGCCAGTTCACTCTGAGCCCTGAGCGCGCCGTAAACCGGCAAGCTCTCCCCAACCCTCCACATATTGAGATAGGCGCTGCTCGAGCAACGGCCGCAAATTCCCGCGACCTTCAGTTGACGTGAAAATCTATCTGATCTGGTGGTTGGAAACGAAAGCGAGAACCGCTCTTAAAGGGGAGTGAGGGGCTTTTACGGCGGGTGAACCTTGGGAGGGAGCCTGTTTAGAAACTGCACAGCTCCTACTCAGGAGCAAAGTCATCGAAAAAGCCGCGCGATTGCTTTAGGTTACCGGGCCACCTTCTCCCACAAGGGGAGAAGGGCTGGCCTAGCCCCGCACCAGCCGCAGGAACTCTTCCCGCGTGCGGGGATCTTCGCGGACGGAGCCCAGCAGGCAGCTGGTGGACAGGCTGGCGCCGGGGACGTCGACGCCGCGCATGGTCATGCAGCTGTGCTCGGCCTCGATGACCACGCCGACCCCGTGGGGGCGCAGCACGTCCTGGATGGCGTGAGCGATGTCCGAGGTCATCTTTTCCTGAATCTGCAGGCGGCGCGCAAAGCCGCGCACCACGCGGGCCAGCTTGGAGATGCCGACCACGCGATCCGTGGGCAGGTAGCCGACGTGGGCCACGCCGACGACCGGCAGCATGTGGTGTTCGCAGAAGCTGACGAAGCGAATGTTCTTCAGCACCACCAATTCGTCGTAGCCGCCGACCTCCTGGAAGGTCTTTTCCAGATACTCGCGCGGCTCCACCTCATAGCCCTGGAACAGCTCGCGATAGGACTTGGCCACTCGCTTGGGCGTTTCCACCAGACCTTCGCGGTCGGGATTGTCGCCCGCCCACTGGATCAGTGTGCGAACGGCGGCTTCGGCTTCGGCCTGCGAGACGGTGGGTTTGTGCGCGTGGTCAGTCATAGCGTGTCCATATAGCCGGGCGCGGCGATCAATCCAGCCGTCAGATGGCCGTCGCCCGAAAATGGACTGTACGCCTGAGCGGACAGATTGGGTTTCCTAAACGGCCTGTTAACCATCCTGTCGGCATTTTCTGCCGAGTTCCCGGGAGTGGTGATGAACGGCGCGGAAGTTCTGGATATTGGCCGTGACGCCATCTGGCTGACGATCCAGCTGTGCGCCCCCGTGCTCGTCGTCGGGCTGGTGGTCGGCGTGGTCATCGGCCTGTTTCAGGCCCTGACGCAGATTCAGGAACAGACCCTGATCTACGCGCCCAAGATCATCGCCATCTTCGTCTCCCTGCTGCTGTTCCTGCCGCTGATGGGCGCGCTGCTGGGCGGCTTCATGCGCGAGATCGCCGTCCGCATCGCCGGGATGTAGGTCGCGTGGAGTCCTACGCCACCGCCGAACAGATCTGGGCCGGCGGGCTGATCTTCGCGCGGGTCGGCGCGATCCTGATGACCATTCCGGGTATCGGCGAGAGCTATGTGCCGCCGCGCGTGCGCCTGTCGCTGGCCCTGCTGCTGTCGCTGGTCATGTGGCCGCTGGTGGCCGGGACCCTGCCGGCCCTGCCGCCGACGCTCGGCGGCATGGTCGGCTGGATCATCCGCGAGGTCCTGACCGGCTTGGCCATCGGCCTGATCCTGCGCAGCTTCATGACGGCCCTGGTCACGGCCGGCGAGATCATCTCGCAGCAGACCACCCTAGGTTTTGCGCAGACGGCCAACCCGCTTCAGGCCTCGCCCGGTTCGACCCTGTCGGCCTTTCTGATGCTGCTGGGGGTGACGCTGATCTTCGCCACCAACACCCACCACCTCTTCATCGCCGGCATCCTGGGCTCCTATGAGGCCATCTCTCCGGCCAAGCCGATGATCACGGCCGACTTCGCCGCCATGGCCGTGAAGACCCTGAGCCAGAGCTTCATGCTGGGGGTTCAGCTGTCGGCGCCGGTCCTGGTCTTTGCCCTGATCTTCAACTTGGCGTCGGGCCTGATCGCGCGGGTCATGCCGGCGTTCCAGGTCTATTTCGCCGCCGCCCCGCTCAGCGTCCTGCTGGGCCTTTCGATCTTCGCGCTGAGCCTCGGCGTGATGGGGACCATCTTCATTGACCGCTACCGCGCCCTGGCGCGGGTGTTCACGGGAGGGAGCCTTGGCTGAAGGTTCCGATCCCGAGTCGAAAACCGAAGAGGCCACCCCGCGAAAGCTTGAGGAGGCCCGAAAGAAGGGTGATGTCGCCAAGTCGCCGGACGTGGCGGCGGCCATGTCCCTGGCGGGGGCGACGGCGGTCCTGCTGATCGGCGGCGGCTATTTCTCGCGCCAGATGGCCGAGGACATGCTGCCCTTCCTGGCCGAGCCCCACGCCATGATCGGCGGCTTGCAGGCCGGCGCCGGGGTCGAGATCGGGATGCGCGCGGTCTGGGCCGTGACGCCGTTCCTGGCGGCCCTGATGCTGGCGGTCATCGTCGGCGGGGTGGGGGGCAACCTGGCCCAGTCGGGCTTCCTGTTCACCGCCGAGAAGATCAAGCCCAAGTGGTCGGCGGTCAGCCCCCTGTCGGGGTTCAAGCGCATCTTCGGCCCGGACGGCATCGTCCAGTTCATCAAGACCTTCCTCAAGCTGGTGGCCATCGGCGCCGTCTGCTGGTGGGTGCTGAAGCCGCACACGCGCGAGCTGGAGAACCTGGCCGCCATGAGCCCGGCCATGATCCTGCCCTTCGCGCGCGATCTGGCGGCGTCGCTGATGATCTCCGCCCTGATCTTCCTGGCCTTCACCGCCGGGGCCGACTTCATCTGGCAGAAGTTCCGCTTCGCCAAGCGGATGCGGATGACCAAGGAAGAGACCAAGGAAGACTACAAGCAGACCGAAGGCGACCCCCATGTGAAGGGCAAGTTGCGCCAGATCCGCATGCAGCGCAGCCGCCAGCGCATGATGCAGGCCGTGCCGACCGCCACCGTCGTCATCACCAACCCGACACACTATTCAGTGGCCCTGCGCTATGAGCCCGATCAGGGCGACGCCGCCCCCATCTGCGTCGCCAAGGGCGTGGACGCCGTGGCCTTCCGCATTCGCGAAATGGCGAAAGAGAACGGCGTCCCCGTCGTCGAAAACGTGCCCCTGGCTCGCGCCCTCTATGCGACGGTCGAGGTCGACGAGGTCATCCCGCGCGAGCATTTCGAGGCGGCGGCCAAGGTGATCGGCTTCGTCATGCAGGGCCGGAAGCGGCGGTGAGGCGCGTTGATGCAGGCGCTTTCCTCCCCATTCCATGGGGAGGGGGACCGCGAAGCGGGGGAGGGGGCGACGCGACGCCTGACGTCTTCGTGCTGCTGTTCGATCACAGCGCCGCCCCCTCCGTCTCGTCCGCTGCGCGGTCGATCCACCTCCCCATGGAATGGGGAGGAAAGGTTTGTCCCGTTATGGCGCAGGCCAGAGCTCCGATATGCTGACCACCACTGATTCGCGCGGGCAGGACGCCATGACGATTTCCCGGCCGAAAGCGGCGGCGACGCGCCGTCCGACCTTTGATCCCCTGCTGGTGGTGATGGCCCTGGGCTTTGCTCTGGCGGTCGCGGCCATGGTCTATCCGGCGTTCCGCGCCAACGCCTTCACGGCGCCGGGCCTGATCCTGATTGTCGCGGCGGGGGGCACGGCCCTGATCTGGCTGTTCGCCTTTGGCCGGGCCGAGGTGCGCCGCGCCCACGGCGACACGGCGGTCGAGATGCTGGACGCCATGGCCGAGCCCGCCGCCCTGGTCTGGCCGTCCGGTCAGGTCCTGGCCTACAACGCCGCCTGGGCCGAGGAGAACGGCGCCGTCACCGCGCTTCCGCGCGGCAAGTCGGCGCAAGCTCTCTACATGGCCTTCGCCCAGGCCCGCGAAGGGCATCAGGGTCGCGCCATCGTCCAGATCGGCGCGCGCGAGATCGAGGTCCTGATCGGTCAGGCGGGGCAGGGGCGTTTCCTGGTCCGCGCCGCCCCCGACGCCGTCCTGCCCGTGCCGCAGACCGCCCCCGTCGCCGCCCCCGCCAAGGTCAGCGGCGAGGCGCGCGCCATGGCCGCAGGCGCCCCCTTCGGCTCCACCGTCATCGCCGGCGACGACCTGTTCGCGGGCAAGGCCGAGGATTCCAACGCCGCCCTGGCCGTCCTGACCGGCCCGGCTGCATCCGGCGACGCCGCCTTCGGCCACCTGTTCGACCTGGCCGGCGTGACCGAGGCCAGGATCAAGCTGGCCGCCGGGTCTTCGGGTCCGATCGAGCTGGTGGCCCGCGCCTATCCTGACCGCCACCTGCACCTCTATGTCGCGCCCGAGGGCGACAAGCGCCGCGTCTGGCTGTTCGACGTCTCGTCGCAGAAGTCGATGGAGCTGCAGCTGTCGCAGGCCCAGAAGATGCAGGCCGTGGGCCAGCTGGCCGGCGGCGTGGCCCACGACTTCAACAACCTGCTGACCGCCATCCAGATGCAGCTGTCCGAGCTGCTGGAGCGCCATCCCGTCGGCGACCCCTCCTATGACGGCCTGAACCAGATCCGCCAGACCGGCATCCGCGCGGCCGATCTGGTGAGGAAGCTCTTGGCCTTCTCGCGCAAGTCCACGGTGCGGCGCGAGCGGCTCGACCTGGGCGAACTGGTCGGCGAGTTCGCCGTCCTGCTGCGCCGCCTTCTGCGCGAGGACGTGCGGCTGGAGACCGACTACGGCCGCGATATGCCTCTGGTCCTGGCCGACAAGAGCCAGCTGGAAACCGCCGTCATGAACCTGGCGGTCAACGCCCGCGACGCCATGCGCGGCGTGGTCGAGCCGGGCGCGGGCGTGGTCACCATCAAGACCCGCCGCCTGACCGAGGGGCAAGCCCGCGACCTGGGCTGGCGCGAGGCCTCCGGCGAGATCGCCCTGATCGAGGTGTCGGACACCGGCCCTGGCGTGCCGCCCGAACTGCTGGACAAGATCTTCGAGCCCTTCTTCACAACCAAGGCGGTCAACGAAGGCACCGGCATGGGTCTGGCCACCGTCTATGGCATCGTCCAGCAGGCGGGCGGCCACATCAGCGTCTCGAATATCGAAGGCGCGGGCGCCGCCTTCCGCATCTTCCTGCCCGCCGCCTCGGCCGAGGAACTGGTCGCCGCCCCCGTGGTCGAAAAGGCGGTCAAGGCCGCGCCGCGCGACCTGTCGGGCGCCGGCCGCATCCTGTTCGTCGAGGACGAGGCCGCCGTGCGCGGCATCGCCGCCCGCCTGCTGCGCCAGCGCGGCTATGAGGTGATCGAGGCCTGCGACGGGGAGGAGGCCCTGATCCTGGCCGAGGAATGGGCGGGTCAGATCGACATGATGATCTCCGACGTCATCATGCCGGGACTGGACGGTCCGTCCCTGCTGCGCAAGGCGCGGCCCTTCCTCGGCGACGCTCCGGTCATGTTCATCTCGGGCTACGCCGAGAGCGACTTCTCGGACCTGTTGCAGGACGAAACCGGCGTCTCCTTCCTGCCCAAGCCGCTAGACATCAAGACCCTGGCCGAGCGGGTGAAGCAGGAACTCCACGCGGGGTGACTACGTCTTGCCGTCATCCCGGGGCTGCGCAGCAGAACCCGGGACCTAGGCGTCTGCTCTTGCCGGGACGGAGCCTGTGATCCGCCGTCTGGGTCCCGGCTCTTCGCTGCGCTACGGCCGGGATGACGGCCGGGGCTTGGGTGTGCGAGTCTGCTTTTGGGGCGGGAAGCCAAGGTCCGCAAACGACCCTAAGCGGAACTTGGTTGATCTAGGCTGATGACGAATGACCACACATCGCGAAGGGCCTGATCCAGCGCTTCTCTCACGACGTCGGCTTGAACTTTGCACCGCCACTTCGAAGGGTACGGATCAGAAAAGACGAGGCTGGATTCGCTGACCTCCACCAATAGGATGGTATAGCCGCTCATGTTGATCGACCCGTCCTGACCGCGATCTAGCTCCCCCTTCGCGCCGATCAGATCGACAAGGAGGCCGACCACATCGGTCGGGTAGTAGCCGAAAGCTTGCCCGCCGACATGATACGTCATGTCGTATTCGAGCCCTTCGGTGATCGCGTGGATGCGAGACCAGTCCGGCTCCTTCGCGGGCGAAGTTCTGCCGCCGCTGGGAAGCTTAGGATCGAACGATACCGTGAAGGTCGTCATTCGAAGATGATGATCTGGATAGTGTCCGCTTTCCACCCCTAGCGGACATTCGACGCAGCCGCATTGCGGCGACAGTGTGCGGGCTGATTCTCCTTTCCTCCCCATTCCATGGGGAGGGGGACCACGCAGTGGTGGAGGGGGGGCGACGCGACGCTTGATATTGAGGCGCAGATTGGACAGGGCGGCGCCGCCCCCTCCGTCACGGCGCTCACACCGCGCCACCTCCCCATGAAATGGGGAGGAAAGGTTGGCTAAACCCTCACGTCAAAATGGCGCGGTTCGCCGTCGCGGCGTTCGCGGGCGGCGTCGTGCAGGGTGTCGGCCAGATCGAGCAGGTGGTGACGGCGCAGGCGCGGGATGATCTCCAGCAATTGCAGCCTCAGGGTCTCGGCTTCGGCGTCGGTCAGGGGGGCGGGCCGACGGAGGGAACGAACGGGCATGGCGATCCTCCTTTCGGGAGGGCTCTGGACGGTGTTGGGACGACCCCTGGGAAACAGGTATTTTGTCGGTCCGGTTCCCTATTCGGCGCTCGAGGGGCGAAAAACTGAACAAAGGCCGCGGTTAAGGCTTGGGTCTTTCGTGCGCGGCCCTAGATAGGGGCCAGACGATTTCAAACGCCGAAGAGGAAGCTCCCCATGGCCTTCACCCTGCCCCCGCTGCCCTACGCCCATGACGCGCTGGAGCCCGTCATCGACAAGGAGACGATGAGCTTCCACTACGACAAGCACCATCAGACCTATGTCGACAACCTGAACAAGGCCGTGGCCGCTGCGGGCGTCGAAGGCCAGTCGTTCGACGAACTGTTCGCCAAGATGTCGACCCTGCCGGTCGCCGTGCGCAACAACGCCGGCGGCGTGTGGAACCACACCTTCTTCTGGGAAGGCCTGGCCCCGGTCGGCACGGGCGGCGAACCCTCGGCTGAGCTGGCCGCCGCCATCGACGCCGACCTGGGCGGCATGGACGCCTTCAAGGAAGCCTTCAACGCGGCGGGTCTGGGCCGCTTCGGTTCGGGCTGGGCCTGGCTGATCGTACAGAACGGCAAGCTGAAGATCATCTCGACGCCGAACCAGGACAACTCCCTGATGGACTTCGCCGAGGAGAAGGGCGCGCCCCTGCTCGTCGCCGACGTCTGGGAACACGCCTACTACCTGAAGTACCAGAACCGCCGCGCCGAGTTCCTGGCCGCCTTCTGGTCCATCGTGAACTGGAACAAGGTCAACGAGCTGTACGCCGCCGCCAAGGGCTGAAACGCCCGTCTGGCTTGACTCTGGAGGGGCGGGCATTCATAAGCCCGCCCTTCTCGCATCGGGTTCCGGCCCGAGGCGCGAATTGACTACGGACGATGCGTGGACCGCCGTTGAGATCGCCGCTCCAATCGGGGAGGGGCCGGGCCGCATCAGCATGAAGAGTGACTTATGTCCAAGCGCCATAGCGCCAAGTACAAACTCGATCGGGTCATGGGTGAAAACCTGTGGGGCCGCGCCAAGTCTCCGGTTAACAAGCGCTCGTACGGCCCCGGCCAGCACGGTCAGCGCCGCAAGTCGAAAGTCTCGGACTTCGGCCTGCAACTGAAGGCCAAGCAGAAGCTCAAGGGCTACTACGGCAACATCACCGAGAAGCAATTCTCGGCCATCTACGACGAAGCCGGTCGCCGCAAGGGCAACACCTCGGAAAACCTGATCGGTCTGCTGGAATCGCGTCTGGACGCCATCGTCTACCGCGCCAAGTTCGTCCCGACCGTCTGGGCTGCTCGCCAGTTCGTCAGCCACGGCCACGTGACTGTCGACGGCAAGAAGGTCGACATCGGTTCGTACCGCGTCAAGCCGGGCCAGGTCGTCGAGATCAAGGAAAAGTCGCGCAGCATGGCTCTGGTGCTCGAAGCCCAGCAGTCGTCGGAACGCGACGTGCCGGACTACCTGGAACAGGGTGATCGCGGCTTCTCGGTCCGTTACGTCCGCGTGCCGGAACTGTCCGACGTGCCGTACCCGGTCAAGATGGAACCGAACCTGGTCGTCGAATACTACTCGTCCTGATTTCAGGCGTTCGACGATAGAGTTGATGGAAGCCCCGGTGCGAACCGGGGCTTCTTTCTTATTCAGCATCCGCTGTTCCCTTGCGGAGAGAAGCAGCGCATCCTGACCGGGTGGACACAGTCCGCCCCGGAAGGCCGAGATGAGACGAACCCCAGCCCTTTTAGCCATCGCCGTAGTCGCCGCCCTTTCCGCCTGCGCCTCGACGCCGGTCGTCCAGACCGCCGACATGCCGGGGCAGTTGGAGCCGATTCACGCTGCGGCCTTCACCCACGACATGGCGGTCTTCTGGGTCAGCTCGAACGGTTGCACGGCCAAGAAGAATGTCATGCCCATCGTGACGCGGCTGCGCGACAGCGCCGTCATCACCCTGCGTCGGCTGGACGAGGACCGCTGTCTGGACGTCAAGCCCGACGGGGTGCAACTGCAGTGGTCGTTCGAGGAATTGGGCCTGGAGCCTGGTGCCCAGGTGTCGGTCAACAATCCCTACATGATGCGGCCGCATGCCGGACCGAACCAGGCCTCCTGAACCCGCCCCTGGAAGGCTAAGGCTTCGTTAGCCATGCCGAACGACGGCGGATTAAGGTTTGCGACGCTAGGGAAAGGATAGTTTTCGTCCCTTCCCCCCAGGGTTTCATGCGTATCGTCGATTGTCTGACCACCGCCCATAACCTGGCGCTGGTCGCCCTGGCCGCCTTTGTCTGCGTGCTGGGCAGCTGGATCACCGTCAGCCTGCTGAAACGGGTCCGCAGCACGCGGGCCGGCGCGCGCGTGGCCTGGGTCTTCCTGGGCGCGGTTGCGGGCGGCGCCACCGTCTGGTGCACCCATTTCGTCGCCATGATCGCCTATGAGCCGGGCGTGCAGGTCACCTATGAGCCAGGCCTGACGGGCCTGTCGCTGCTGGTGGCCATCGCCGGTTCGGGGGCGGCCCTCCTGCTGGCCGCGCAGCGCCTGCGCGCCGCCGCCGTTCTGGGCGGCCTGGTCTTCGGTCTCGGCGTGGCCCTGATGCACTTTATCGGCATGGCCGCCTTCGCCGTGGACGCGGCGATCCAGTGGTCCAGTCCCTATGTCGTCGCCAGCGTCGTCGGCTCGTTGCTGTTCGGCGCCCTGGCCTTCCACAAGGCGGATGGAGCGACGGACACGCAAGGGCGGTGGACGGCTATCGCCTGCATGGTGCTGGGCATCGTGGTTCTGCACTTCACGGCCATGTCGGCCATGACCATCCTGCCGTTCGCGCCGCTGGACGGCGCCCTGACCGGCGACGACGCCCGCCAGGCCATCGCCATCGGTGTGGCTGGCGTGGGTCTGTTGGTCCTCGGCGCAGGGGCGGCCAGCTATGCCCTGGACAGCCAGTCGCGCAATCAGGCCGAGATCCGGCTGCAACACCTGATCGAGGGCAGCGTCGACGGCATGGCGGTGGAGCGGGATGGCGTCATCATCGCGTTGAACGCGGCCCTGCTGAACCTGATAGGCGTCGAACGCGAAGCCGTGGTCGGCCATAGCCTGTCGCGCTGGGCGGAGGACGTCGCCCGGTTGACTGACGCCGACATGGTCCAGTCGTCGCTCAGGACCGCCTCGGGCGAAGTGCTGCCTGTCGAGCTGGCGGCCAAACGCGATCACGCCAGCGAGGGCGAGGTCATGCTCTATTCGGTGCGCGACCTGCGCGCCCGTCAGGCCCAGGAACGCCGCATCGCCCATCTGGCGCGCAACGACAGCTTGACCGGCCTGCCCAATCGTTCGTCCTTCCTGGAACGGCTGAACCGCCAGACCGCCACGATCAAGCCGGGCGAGACCCTGGCGCTGTTCGCCCTGGACCTGAACCGGTTCAAGGAGGTCAACGACCTCTATGGCCATGCCGTAGGCGACCAGTTGCTGTGCCGTATATCCGAGCAGTTGCGTGACGCGCTCAAGGACGGCGAGTTCGTCGCTCGTCAGGGCGGCGACGAATTCGTGGCCATGGCCCCGGTTTCGTCCCGCGCCGAGGCCCAGGCTGTCGCCGAGCGCCTGCGCGCCGCTGTCGTCCGCTCGGTGACCATCGACCATGCCGACCTGTCTTGCGGCGCCAGCATCGGCATCTCGCTGTGGCCCGAGGACGCCGACGACCTGTCGACCCTGATCAACAACGCCGACCTGGCCATGTACCGGGCCAAGGGCTCGCTGACGGTCGATATCTGCTTCTATGAGGCGGACATGGATCAGGCCGTGCGCGCCCGGCGCCGCGTCACCCAGGCTCTGCGCGAAGCCTTGGATAACGAACAGTTCGAGTTGCACTATCAGGTTCAGGCCTCGGTCGAGACCGGTAAGGCGACGGGCTACGAGGTCCTGCTGCGCTGGAAGGACGAGAGCGGCCGCAACATCCCGCCGTCCGACTTCATCCCCGTGGCCGAGGAGACGGGCCTGATCCTGCCGATCGGGGAATGGGTGCTGCGTCAGGCCTGCCGCCAGGCCGCCGCCTGGCCCGAACCCCACCGCATCGCGGTCAACCTGTCGCCGGTGCAACTGGGCCACGTGGACCTGCCGCGGCTGGTGCATCAGGTCCTGCTGGAGACCGGGCTCGAGGCCTCGCGGCTGGAACTCGAGATTACCGAGACGGCCATGATCAGCGATATGGAACGCACCACCCACGTCCTGCGCCAACTGAAGGCGCTCGGCGTCACCATCGCCATGGACGACTTCGGCACCGGCTATTCCTCGCTGTCGACCCTGCGCGCCTTCCCCTTCGACAAGATCAAGCTGGACCGGTCATTCATGACGGAGCTGGACGGCGCTGCGCCGCAGTCGCGGGCCATCATCCGCGCCGTCCTGACCATCGGCGAAAGCCTGTCGATCCCGGTCCTGGCCGAAGGCGTCGAAACCGCAGAGCAGTTGGCCTTCCTGCGCTCGCAGGGCTGCAATGAGGTGCAGGGCTATCTGCTGGGCCGGCCCCAGCCGGAAGCTGACGCCCTGTCGAACGGCGCCGCCGTGATCGCGGCGACGCCGTTGCAGGGTCAGGCCGCGACGGACCCGTCAGCCAAGGCCCGCGCCGTCGCATAGCCGGGCCAGTGGGCGGCGCCGGCCCGTTCGTACTGGACCGGCAGGCCTTCCGGCTGGCCCAGGGCCACGGCGGCGTGGTGGCCCCAGTTGGGATCATCCAGCACCGCGCGGGCCACGGCGATCAGGTCGGCCTTGCCTTGGGTCAGCAGGTCCTCGGCCTGTTGCGGGCTGACGATCATGCCCACCGCCATGACATTGGCCTCAGGCGTCGCCGCCTTGACCGCCTCGGCGAAGGCGACCTGATAGTTGGGCTGGTCGCCGGGGATGCGGGCCGTGGCGATATTGCCGCCGCTGGTCAGGTGCAGATAGTCGTAGCCCATGGCGTGCAGGGCCTCACCAAAGACGGCGGCCTCGTCCGGGGTGATGCCGCCCTCGGTCCAGTCGGAACCGTTGAAGCGCACGCCCAGAGCCTTGGTCCGGGGCCAGGCGTCGCGCAGGGCCCGGGCCACCCGCAGCGGGAAGCGCATCCGGTTCTCCAGCGACCCGCCGAACGCATCCGTCCGCTCGTTCGACAGCGGCGACAGGAACTGGGTCAGCAGATAGCCGTGGGCGGCGTGCAGCTCGACCAGATCGAACCCGGCCCGGTCGGCGCGCTTGGCCGAATCGACGAAGGCGGCGACCACCCGGTCCATGCCCCCCTGATCCAGCGCCGTCGGCGTGTGCCAGTCGGCCTTGAAGGCCTGGGCCGAGGCGGAAAAGGTCTCCCAGGCCTTGTCGGCGGGGGCGGGGCCGCCGCGGTCGATCCACGGCGGATTGGTCGAGGCCTTGCGCCCCGCGTGGGCCAGCTGGATGCCGATCGGCGTATCCGAATAGGTGCGGATGTCGCGGATGATCCTGGCGAAGGCGGCTTCCTGTTCGTCGTTCCAAAGGCCGGTGTCGGCCCAGGAAATCCGCCCCGCCGCCTCGACGCCTGTGGCCTCTATGACAACCAGTCCGGCGCCCGACAGGGCCAGACGGGCGATGTGCTGGGCGTGCCAGGGCTGGGGCACGCCGTCCACGGCCGAATACTGGCACATGGGGGCGACGACGATGCGGTTCTTCAGCGTCAGCGGCCCGACGGCGCGCGGGGTGAACAGCAGGCTCATGAAGCGGTCTTTCGATGGTGTCCCGGGGAGGCGGGCGATCCAGTAGCTATGACTGTGGCTGTTTCATTCAAGTGCCGCCTTTCCGATTATTCACGTGATCCGGAACGGCGACGCTGGCAGTTTGCGGCCAGCAAAGAAGGGGAACACCTATGCGCCGTATCATCATCGCTCTCGCCGTCGCCGCCATCGCCGCGCCCATGCTGTCGGGCTGCATCATCATCGCCAGCGACAAGCCGACCACCCGCGTCATCCACTCGAACACGACCGAGTCGAACTGATGCGCCTGGCAGCCGTCGCGGCCGTCGCCCTGCTGCCGCTGCTGGGCGGCTGCGTCATCTATTCGAGCGATGGCGGAGAGCGGAAGGTCAACATCAACCCGGCCCACCCGGCCGCCGCTTCGACGGAAGTTCTCGAAGCCGTCCGCAAGGTCGATTTCGACGGCCAGCGCCTGAACGTCGTGGTCGGCTCCAACGGCTGCACCGAAGCGTCCAGCTTCGAGGTCAAGATCAGGGATGACGAACCGGCTGAACTCAGCCTGATCCGTCGCGCGCCCGACCTGTGCAAGGCTCTGGTCCGCGAAGGCGTCACGGTCAGCTGGACCTACGCCGAACTGGGCCTGACGTCGGGCCAGCCGGTGCGCGTGCTGAACCCGATCAGTTTGTAGTCCTTGCTCTTTCCTCCCTGTTGCGCAGCAATGGGGAGGGGGACCACGAAGTGGTGGAGGGGGCGACGCTGTGGCTGACAGCATAAGCTACGAACGTGCGCGTCAGATGCGGCGTGCCCTGACCCCTCCGGAAGCCCAGCTCTGGAACCAGCTCAAAGGGCGAGGCCTCGAGGGGCTGAAGTTCCGCAAGCAACATCCTGTCGGCCCCTACATTCTCGACTTCTATTGCGCTGAAGCCAAGCTGGCCGTCGAGGTGGACGGGATGATCCACGGGGACCCGGATCAGGCGCGACATGACGCCAGGCGGACCGAGTGGTTAGCGGAGCGAGGAATCGCTGTGCTACGGGTCCAAGCCTCGGATGTGCATGCAGAGCTGGAAGGCGTCTTGAATGCGATCCGGGGCGTAGCGCAGAAGGGCTGACGTCGCGTCGCCCCCTCCGTCACGTCGCCTGCGGCTCCGCGCCACCTCCCCATGAAATGGGGAGGAAAGACCGCCGTCAGGCCGAAAACGGTCCCAGCATCTCCGCCGGGATGCGGGCAGGCCGCAGGGTTTCGGCGTCGACCAGGCACCATTCCGACAGCCCTTGCGCGCACAGGCGGCCTTCGCCGTCCTCGATGCGGACATAGCGGTTGAAGCGCGGACCCTGCGGGTCGCCGACCCAGGTGCGGGCGACGACGCCGACGGAACCGGGCGCAATGCCGCGCAGGTAGTCGATCTCGTGTCTCAGGGCGACCCAGGACCACTTCGCCCGCGTCGCCTCGTCGAAGCGCGCGTTCCAGTGGGCCGTGCCGACGTCCTGCAGCCAGCCGACATAGACGACGTTGTTGACGTGGTTGTTCTCGTCGATGTGCTCCGGCCGCACGTCCAGCGGGACGACGAAGACCTCGCGGTCTTCACGCGGTTGCAGCTGCGGCCGGGCCATGAAGCTTAGGCCTCGCCGAGGGGCACGCCCTTCTCGACCATCAGGGCCTGAAGCTCGCCGGCCTGGAACATCTCGCGCACGATGTCCGACCCGCCCACGAACTCGCCCTTCACATAGAGCTGGGGGATGGTCGGCCAGTCGGTGAAGCTCTTGATGCCGTCGCGAAGGCTCTCGTCCTGAAGCACGTCGACGCCGACGAAGGCCGCGCCCACGTGGTCGAGGATCTGCACCGCCAGCGAGGAGAAGCCGCAGCGCGGCGCGTCCGGCGTGCCCTTCATGAACAGGACCACGTCATGCTCGGCCACGGTCTGGGCGATGAAGGCGTGGACGGGGTCGGCGGCGGCGTCAGCAGTCATTTGATCGGTCACGGTAAGGGGCCTTTCAGAGAAGCCCGTCAGCTAGGCGCCCAATGGGGCCGGGTCAAGGCCGGGGCGCTCTATCCCCTTCCTCCCCATTCCATGGGGAGGGGGACCGCGAAGCGGTGGAGGGGGCGACGCGACGCTGATGTTTGAGTGCAGATGAGGTCAACGGCGACGCCGCCCCCTCCGTCACGTCGGCTGCGCCGCCGCGCCACCTCCCCATGGAATGGGGAGGAAAGCAGCAGGGCGCCTCAGACGGCTTCAGGCGCGCGGGCCAGTCGTTCGGCGCGTTGGGCCAGGGCCGGGGCGCCGTGCTCTCGGGCGGTGGCGGCGGCCTCGACCAGCATCAGGCCCAGGCCGCGCGGCGTCTGCCCGGTCCAGCGGGCGCGGGCCAGGGCGATCCGGGCCATGCCGATCTGGTCGGAGACCCAGTCCAGCGGCGTCGAAACCACCGAGGGACGGCTCAGGCGGCGCCGCAGGCCGCCTTCGATCTCGAGCAGGGCGGTCAGGTCGCCGATTGATCCGGCGCGGGTCGCCTCCTGCGCCACGCGGCGCTCGTGCGCCAGGGCACCCAGCACCAGTCCGCCGCCCTCGGTCAGGGCCTCGGCCTGGACCAGGACCAGCAGGGGCAGGGTCTCGCGCTCGGCGCGCAGCACCTGGATGGCGGCCCAGTCCAGCGGGCTGTGGTCGGGGGTGAACTGGTCGGCGGCGGCGTCGAACAGGGCGTGCGCCTGATCGCGGGCCATGACGTCGTCGGCTATGGCCGCCAGCGCCGCCATGCCGGCGGCGCACAGGGCCAGGGCGCGAGCACGGCTGAGCGGGCGCTGCTCCGGCGTAGCGGCCTCGACCAGGGCGCGCAGGTCATGGCCCGCCTGATCCAGCATTCGCGGGTCGCGCGCGGCCAGGCCCGCCTCCAGCATCAGGGCGGCGCGGTCCAGCCGCAGTTCGTCCTCGATCGGACGTTGCTGCCCCTTGAGAGCGTGCACGGCGCCGTCCAGCAGCGCGGCGGCCGCCTGCAACGCCCCGGGCTCGCCTGTGATCGAGGCCTGCCTGGCCCGCAGCCGGGCGTGCAGGGCGGCCACCGCCGCGGCGGTGTCGCTGCGCCGGGCGGTCGGCAGGGCCGCGAGCAAGGTCAGGACGGCGTCCAGCCTGGCCGGTTCGCCGCACAGGTCGAAGGCCAGCATCCCGCTTTGGGCCAGTTCCAGCGTGGCGCGGATGGTCTCATCGTCGTTGCGAGCGTGGCGGGCGGCGTCGCGAGCGGCGGCCTCGGCCCGCTCCAGACTGGCGCCTGCGCCGCAGCGGCGGGCGTGCTCGCGCCACAGGGCCGAGGCGCGAAGGGCCGCCTCATGCGGGCGCGGACACGAGACGCGGCCAGCGTCCACCGACTGCTGACGCGCCTCGACCTCGACCAGGCCCAGGCCGATCAGCTCCAGCCATCCGAGGTCGTCGCTGTCGCGCGCCTTCTCGAACAACCGCCGCAGATCTCTGCCGAATTCGAACATCACTGGCCTTCGTCGTCCCGCTTCGGGATCGCGAGGGCGATCCTGTCGTCGCTCAAGCAAACGCAGCGCCGCCGGATGGGTTCGGCTTGAGTATATGCGCGAAATTTCACGGCGTGCGGACGCGGGCCGGTTCAGCCCAGGCGCGGGGTCTTCTGGCGACAGCGTTGCAGAACGGCGCGGGCCTCGCTCTCGCCCGCCGACAGACGCTTCACCGAATCGACGCGGGCGCGGGTCTGGTCGTTCTCGGCGGCGACGGGGTCGCGCCCGGCGGCGGTCGCCGCCTGCATGGCCGCCAACGACCAGTAGAGGGCGGCGTCATAGAGGGTGCGGCCGTAGCGGCTCTCGCCGCCCTCCAGCTCCGACGCCGCCTGCGTCAGCCCAGCACACCGCACCGCCTCGTCATAGGAGACGAGCCGGGTCGTCTGGGACGGCCCCAGAACCGCAAGCGCGGCGGTGACGACAGCAATGACCATCGAGAACTCCACGGCGCCCCGAGAAAAAAGCCCGGCGCCGCATCTCCCGTAGAGAACCACGGTCGTGTGTCGGATGAAAGACGCGTTCAGCCAAACTTCAGGTTGCAGCCGGTTTGCCTCAAAGGGCCTAGATGACCGGCTCGACATCGGCGCGGGGGGCGGTCCTGCGCGGCTTGCTGCGGTCCAGCCCGTTCCAGGCGGCGGCCAGCCCTGCGATGGCGCGGTCCAGATCGGCCTCGGGACGACTGAAGGGCAGGCGCAGGAAGCGCTCATAGGCGCCGTTGATTCCGAAGCGCACGCCCGGCGCGATCCGCACGCCATGATCCGGCGCGGCCAGGGCCAGACGCGTGCTGTCGGCCCGGGGCAGCTCGACCCAGAGCGACAGGCCGCCTTCGGGCCGGCGCGTTTTCCACTCGGGCAGAGCCTCGGCCAGCCGGGCGCGCAGGTGGGCCTCCTGCCGCGCGATGGCGCCGCGTCGCGCCGTTAAAGGCGCGGGATCGCCGCTCAGCAGGACGGCGGCGGCCAGCTGCTCCATGACCGGCACGCCGAGGTCCAGCGACGGGCGGCGGCGGATCACCCTGTCGACGACATCGGCGTGGGCGCGCAGCCAGCCGACGCGTAATCCGCCCCAGTAGGCCTTGCTGGTCGAGCCCAGCCGCACGACGTGGGGGCCGTGATCGACGGGCGCGGGCGGCGGGCGGTCGAACCACAGCTCGCGCAGGATGTCGTCCAGCACCAGAAGGGCGCCGACGCGGGCCGCCGCCGCCGCAATGGCGGCCTCGTCGTCCGCCGACAGGACATGGCCGGTCGGGTTCTGGTGCGCCCCGATCAGATAGATCAGCCGCGGCCTGACGCGGGCGACAGCCGCCAGCATCCCGTCCATGTCCCAGCCCAGCGGCGTCATGGCCACCGGCGTCAGGTCCAGCCCCGCCTGGATCAGGGCGTCCAGAGCATGGGGATAGCCGGGGTGCTCGACCACCACCCGGTCGCCGGGCCGGGTCACGGCCCGCAGCAGGATGGCCAGCGCCCCCAGCGCCCCCGCCGTGACCACGATCTGATCGGGCGTTGTCGCCAGCCCTTCGGCGCCATAGCGGTCGGCGACGACGCGGCGCAGGGCCTCGATCCCCACCGGCTCATAGCCCCGGCCCGGCAGGTGGGCGGGCAGGGCCTCCAGCGCGCGGGCGTAGGCGGCGTGGACCTGTTCGTCGGCGGGCATGGAGGCGGTGGCCATGTCGATGACGCCGGGCGTGTCGTCGCCCTGCATCGGTCCGTCCAGCCGTACCGGCCGCGAGGCGGCGCTGGCGGGAAGGGCGGTGAGGCTGCCCGATCCGGTGCGGCTGACGACGAAGCCCTCGGCCCGCAGCCGGTCCAGCGCGGCGCTGACGGTGATGCGGCTGACGCCAAGCGTCTCGGCCAGCCGCCGCTCGCCCGGCAAGCGCGCATTCAACGACAGCCGCCCGTCGAGGATCAGCAGCTTCAGCGCCTCGGACAGACGGCGATAGGCGGGCTCGCCGTCCGGCCCGCGCCAGCCGTTCAGCTGACGCGACAGGGAGGCGGGATTGACGAGCAGATCGCGCATAAGGCCATTGTCATAAAAGCGGCTCTATAAAACAAGGCCAATTATCGACTGTATGGCCCCATGTTCATGCGTCGCTTCATCCAGCTTCAGATCGGTCTTCTGCTCTACGGGGCGTCGCTGGCCCTCATGGTCCGGGCCGATCTGGGCCTCAATCCGTGGAGCGTCCTGCATCAGGGCCTGTCGCAGCGGACGGGGATCAGTCTGGGGATGATCGTCAACCTGGTCGGGCTGCTGGTTCTGCTGGTCTGGATCCCGCTGCGCCAGAAGCCGGGCGTGGGGACGGTCTGCAATGTCCTGCTCATCGGCACGGCGGCGGATGTGGCCCTGTGGGCCCTGCCGCCCATCGAAGGGCTGGCGTTGCGGATCGTCTTTCTGGTCGCGGCCATCGTGCTGAACGGGGCGGCGACGGCGGCCTATATCGGCGCCGGCCTCGGCCCCGGCCCGCGCGACGGCCTGACCACGGGCCTGGTGCGGATCAGCGGCTGGCGCATCGGCTGGGCGCGCACGGCGATCGAGGTCGCGGTCCTGACCATGGGCTGGCTGCTGGGCGGCGTCGCCGGGGTCGGCACCGTGCTCTACGCCCTGGCCAACGGACCTCTGGTTCAGTGGTTCATGGCCCGCTTCGAGATCGGCCCCAAGGCCGAGCCTGCAACGGCGTCGTCAGTCTGAGGCGGTTTCATCCTCAGGCGTCCTGATCTGATCCAGCAAGGCTCGCGCGCGCTCAACATGCTCGCCGCCGTGCGGATTGTTGGCCACAGGCGCCAGCATGATCGCCGCCTCTTCGCTCTGGCCGGCCTTCAGCAGGGCCTCGGCGGCCTGGGCGCGGGCGCTCATCACCTGGGGCGCATAGGCGACGGCGAGGCGCCAGGTCTGCAGGTCGTTGTCGTTGGGGTAGGAGTCCGCAATCCGCCGGATACGGGCCAGCGCCATATAGATGCGGTAATCGGTGGGCTCGGTTTGCAGCGCGCGGGCCAGATAGCCCTGGGCCTCGGCGTATGTGCGGGCCCGGGTGTCAGGCGCCCCATCGCCGGCCTTGATCCGGGCGCGGGCCAGCAACAGCAGGGCCTCCGCGTCGTTGGGCGCGATGGCCAGGGCCTGCATCAGGGCGGATTCACCGGCGTCTGCGTCGCCCCAGGTCAGTTCGGCCCGCCCCAGCGTGACCAGGGCCAGCCGGTCGCCGGGGAAGCGGGCGGCGTCGCTCCGCACCTTTTGCAACAGGGTCTGTGCGTCGGCCTCGGCCTTGGGATAGCGGATATTCAGACTGTCCAGCAGCATCCGGTCGGCGCTGGCGGGCAGGGTCTGGAAGCTGATCGCCGGGCGGAGATCGTCCATGCGTAACTCGGCGTAGGTCATGCTGCCGCGCAGATAGGTCTTCAGCGCCGTTTCCAGACTTTCGGGCGTATGGCCCAGATGGGTCTGAAGCGCCTCGAGCGGCGGCGCGCCCTGGCCGGTCGCCGTCAAGTAGGCGTCGAGCCCGCGCCGCCGTTCGGCGTCCATGAACATGTAATGGGTCAGCAGCCAGGACTGCGCATAGAAGGCCCAGCGACTGCGGCGATCCTCGAAGGTCCGCGGGCGACTGGTCAGCAGTTGCTCCAACGGAATCCACTCGATCTCGTTCAGGGTCTGCAGGCGACCCGGATTGAAATAGCCGACGGTCACCCTGTTCGGGTTGTCGACCGAAGCGGTCATGAAGAACTCGGCGAAGCCCTCGGTGAACCAGCCCGGGTAGCCGCCCGGGAAGTTCTGAAACATGAAGTGGTGGGCGTACTCGTGGAACAGGATGTCGTCGCCGCCGCGCCGGTTCAGCACCGAATAGACGTCGGTTTCGCTGGCGGAATAGAAGCCGCCGGCGCCTTCGGGCAGGTTGGGGTTCACTCGATGGAGATCGCCGCGAGTATAGACCAGATAGACGGGCAGCTTTCGCACGCCCTCCACGGGTTGCAGGCCGAACTGGCGACGCAGCAGGGCGTCGAACCGCTCCAGCCGCTCGGCGTGACGGCGCAGGTCGTTCTCGGCCCCCTCCCCGTAAACAAGAAAGTTGGCCGTCTCGGCGCGCCGCCATTCGGCTTGGGCCGTCTGGCCTGACATCAGCAGGGCCGCCACGCTGAGCGCCCCGCCAAGCGTCAGGCCGCGCCAGGCCCGAACCGACCGGCGAGCAGATGCGCTGTTTCGTTGAATCATCATGCGGCCTTACCCCCTGGCGGCAGACTAGGGGGCGTGCGTGACAATGGCAAAACGGCGGCTGGTCGCAGTCGCGGATGCGGCGTCCGAACCCCGCCAGACCCCGCGGCGCGGGCATGAAAGGAAGGCCCTCCCATAAGCACGAGGTCGTCATGCCAGCACTCACTCACAAGGTCGCCATCATCACCGGAGCCAGTTCCGGCATCGGCGCCGCCGCCGCTCGTCTGTTTTCAAGGGAGGGCGCGGCCGTGGTCGTCACCGCCCGACGCGAGGTCGAGCTGTCGGCCCTGGTCGCCGCCATAGAGGCCGAAGGCGGTCGCGCCGTCGCGGTGCCGGGAGACGTCCGAGACGAGGCTCTGGCCGAACGCCTGGTGCAGACGGCGGTCGAGCGCTTCGGCGGGCTGGACATCGCGCTGAACAACGCCGGCGCCATCGGGACGAACGAGCCGACGCCGGAGATCACGCTCGCGCGCTGGCAGGATACGCTGGACGTCAACCTGACCGCCGCCTTCATCGGCGCCAAACATCAGATTCCGGCCATGCTGACGCGCGGCGGCGGCTCGTTGATCTTCACCTCGACCTTCGTCGGCCATGCCATCGGCATGCCGGGCATGGCGGCCTATGCGGCGGCCAAGGCCGGGCTGGTGGGTCTGTCGCGGGTCATCGCCGCCGAGTTCGGGCCGCAGGGTGTCCGCAGCAACTGCCTGTTGCCGGGCGGCACGGACACCGAGGCGGGGCGGGAGTTCGCCCACACGCCCGAGATCATCGCCTTCGTCGAAAACATGCACGCCCTGAAGCGCATGGCGACGCCGGAAGAGATCGCCCGCGCCGCCCTGTTCCTGGCGTCGGACGCGTCCAGCTTCATGACGGGGACGGCCATGCTGGTCGACGGCGGGGTGTCGATCAGCAAGACCTGAGCGTCAGCCCCGCTCTTTCGTCTTGGTGAAGGCGATCTTGGGGAAGCGTTCGGAGACGTAGCCGGTTTCCCACGACGACTTGGCCAGGAAGACCGGGGCCTGGTCGATGTCGACGGCCATCTGGGGGCGGTACTTGCCGGCGAAATCTTCGAGGTCGGCCTTGTCGCCCGAGACCCAGCGGGCCTCGGCGTAGGGGCTGGGCTCGAAGATGACGTCGAGGTTGTATTCCTCGCCCAGGCGGTCGGCCATGACCTCGAACTGCAGCTGGCCGACGGCGCCGACGATGAAGTCCGCGCCCAGTTCGGGGCGGAACAGCTGGGTCACGCCTTCTTCGGCCAGACCTTCCAGCGCCTTCTTCAGGTGCTTGGCCTTCAGCGGGTCCTTGACGCGGACGCGTTGCAGGATTTCCGGGGCGAAGTTGGGCAGGCCGGCGAAGCGGATCATGCCGCTTTCCGACAGGCTGTCGCCGACGCGCAGCACGCCGTGGTTGGGGATGCCGATGACGTCGCCGGCATAGGCGTCCTCGGCCAGTTCACGGTCGCTGGCGAAGAACATGATGGGGGCGTTGACGCTCAGTTGCTTGCCGGTGTTCTGCACCTTCAGCTTCATGCCGCGTTTGAAGCTGCCCGAGGCCATGCGGAACATGGCGATGCGGTCGCGGTGGTTGGGGTCCATATTGGCCTGGACCTTGAAGACGAAGCCGGTGACTTCGTTGTGGCCAGGCTCGACCTCGATCTCGACGGGCGCGGGGGCGTTGCGGGTCTCGGGCGGGGCCTCCTTGCGGGCGGGCATGACCTTGGGCGGCGGGGCCCACTCGCCGATGGCGGCCAGCAGTTCGTCGATGCCGAAGTGGCGCAGCGCCGAGCCCCACAGCACGGGCGTCATGTGGCCTTCCAGGAAGGACTGGCGGTTGAAGGCGGGATAGCCGGCCTCGACCAGTTCCTGGGCCTCCATCAGGGCCTCATGCTCGCCAGCCTCGAAGTATTGCGCGGCGTCGGCCAGGGGCAGGGCTTCGGGGTGGCCGGGGTCTTCGGCGGCGCCGGCGGGCTTCCTGGTATAGGGCTGGAACTTGCCGGTGCCCATTTCCACCATGCCGCGCAGACGGTTGCCGCTCTCGGCGGGCCACCAGATCGGGGCCGGGTCCAGCTGAAGCCGCGACGCGATTTCGTCCAGCAGGGCCATCGGGTCCTGGGCTTCGCGGTCCAGCTTGTTGATGAAGGTGATGATCGGGATGTCCCGAAGACGACACACCTCGAATAGCTTCAGCGTCTGCGGCTCGATGCCCTTGGCGGCGTCCAGCACCATGATGGCGCAGTCGGCGGCGGTCAGGGTGCGATAGGTGTCTTCCGAGAAGTCTTCGTGGCCCGGGGTGTCGAGCAGGTTGAACATCTTGGCCACGCCGTCGGCCGTGGTGTGCTCGAAGGTCATGACCGAGGCCGAGACCGAAATGCCCCGTTCCTTCTCGATCTTCATCCAGTCGGACTGGGTGCGCCGGTTCTCGCCGCGCGCGCGCACGGCGCCCGCCGCGCGGATGGCGCCGCCCGCCAGCAGGATATGCTCGGTCAGCGTCGTCTTGCCGGCGTCAGGGTGCGCGATGATGGCGAAGGTCCGGCGGCGGCCGGCCTCTTCAGGCAGGGTCAGTTTCGACATGGCGCGCACGTAGCGCGAGCGGCGACGAAAGTCACTCCGTGGCGTCGGATGCTACGGACGCTTCGGCGTCCTCAGGCGGCGAGACTTCAACGGGCGTCGCCTCGCTCGAAGACGTCATCGCCTCGCGGTAGCGTTCGATCAGGGCCCGCGACAGGGCGGTGGCGCCGTCGGGGTGAGGACTGGCGGCGAGGGGCTGCAGCAGGGCGATGGCTTGCGGATACTCCTCGCGGTGAGCGCGCACCTGGGCGGTGAAGACGCGCAGGCTCGCGACCTGGGGCGCCAGTTCGACCGCCGCCAGCAGGGTCTCGACATCATTGTCGGACGGGAAGTCGGACGATCCCTGTCGCGTTTCGGCCAGCAGGGTCAGGACGCGATAGTCGTCGGGATTGAGGCGATAGGCCTGGGCCAGATGAACCCGCGCCTGACGCAGAAGATCGCGGTCGCCGCCTTGGTCGCGCGCCTGTTCGAACAGGGCGTCGCCCAACAGGCGCAGCGCATCGACGTCGTCCGGCGCGGCGGCCAGAACGCGCTCCAGAACGGCGACGGCCTGGGCCTTGTCGCCCAGCCTCAGTTCGGCGCGGGCCAGCAGGAGGTCGGCGGCGTGTTGACCCGCGTAGGGCGCCGTCCGTCGTTGAATCTCGGCCAGCAGGGCGGCGTCCTCGCCCACCGTGGACGACAGGCGCAGGCCGAGCAGCAGCAGGTCGCCCTCGACGGGGGACAGGGTGGTGATCTTGATCTCAGGCTGGCGGAACTGTTCGCTGGTGATGATCTTGATGGCCATGCGCTGGCGGATATAGGCCTGCTGTTGGCGCTCCAACTGCGCCAGGGTCATGCCGGTCGCGGCCTCCATGGCGGGAACGACCTCCATCCCCCGCTGCAAGTTGTCGATATAGGCGTAAAGCATAGGCATCCGTTGGGGACTGGACACGAACCAGTGCGCCAGCAGCCAGGACTGGGCGTAATACATGGACACGGCCTTCGGGTCCTGGAACTCGAAAGGGCGCCGGGTCAGGATCAGGTTCAGCGGCAGCCAGGCGTTGTAGTTCAGCCAGTCGGCGCGGCCTCGATTGACGTCGCCGACGACCATGCGCGTCGGTTGCAGTTCGGCGTTGGAGAAGTACTCGGCATAGCCCTCGATGAACCAGGCGGGAAAACCTGCGGCCCCGGTCAGGAAGGAGTCCATCATGAAGTGGTGGGCGTATTCGTGCAGCAGGGTCTGCATGTCGCGCCGCTCGCGGATCGCCAGGGCGAAGATTTCGTCGTTGGTGGCCTGATAGAAGCCGGCCACTTCGTCGCGCAGTCCCGGCTCGACCGCCTTCAGGTCTCTGAATCCCTGCACTAGATAGATGGCGATCCTTTGCGGCGAGGCGCCGTTGGGGTCCAGACCGTGCATGTTGCGCAGGGCGTTTTCGTACAGTTCCAGCTGCAGGGCGCTGTCGCGCAACGACCGCTCGTTGCCGTCGCTATAGACGATGAAGCGCGGCGTCTCGGCACGTCGCCATTCGGCCGCCAGCCCGGGTGTCGCCGCCAGCAAGGTCAGGCAGGCCAGGGCCAGTCCGGTCAGTCGATTGCGCTTCATGATGTATCGCCCCCGCGAAGAAAACGTCGTTTTTCAGGTGATAGCCTTCGCAGGCTTCGCCGTCGATTGTCACGATGCCGTGAAAGACCCTTCGCGAAGCGGGGCTTTTAGAGGCATGCTCGTTTCTGTGAGACGCCGGTCCATGAGATCGACGCCGCAAGGGAAAGGAAACGACATGGCTTTGGCGCACCCGGGCAAGGTCCCGCCCGTCCGTAGCAACCGCGAACTTCACCCCGCCATCGGCCTGCTGTGCGGGTTTGGCGTGATCGCCCTGGCGGCGAGCGCGGTGCATATCCTGTTCAGCCTGCTCTAGCCGGCAGTCCGTCTTCTTCAGGCGGCCAAGGTCAGGCGGCCATGCGTCCCCAGACGGCCTTGTCGGCGGCGACGGCGCTCAGGCGACCGTGGGCGGCGCGCGACTCTAGCTGGCGCATGACCATCTCCGGCAGGGCGCAGAAGCGCGGCTCGACCAGTTCAGGGGCGCATCCGGCGTCGGGGGCGGCGAACAGGGCGGCGTTGACGCCCTCGGTCTTGTGCGCGATCAGCCAGGCCAGACGCCGGGCGCGCGCCGGATCGTTCCTGTGCAGCATGGGGTCCTCGGCGAACAGTTCGCAGCCCATTTCCAGCACATAGTCGAAGTCCAGCTTCTCGAAGCGCCGCACGTCGTGGCTCGGGGCCGGGCAGGCCTCGTCCAGATCGAAGACGACGTCGTTCAAGAGAAACAGCATGGGCCGTCCACCGCTACGCTGGGCCCTTCTGGCCCGATGAGACGGTTTTACGACTCGCTCGCTTGCGGTCCCGTTCACGAACGCGGTGAACGGGCGGTTAGGGATGATGAGGGGGCTGCCGCGCTGCGCGCTGCTTGAGGCGCGATTTTATTTTACCGTCATCCCGGCCGAAGCGAAGCGGGGAGCCGGGACCCAGGCGCCAGAACCGGCCTCGACGCTGCACGATTTTACGCCTGGGTCCCGGATCGGCCTTGCAGGCCGTCCGGGATGACGGCTGTAAGGATTCACCCCTCCTGCACCTTCTCCGTCAGGAAATGCCTTCCTTGCCGATCCTCGATCTCGACCACCCAGAGGTCGGGGTCGTAGCGACGCTGGCGCTCGATATAGGCGTCCAGCTCGCTCTCCATCTCGCTGACGACGGGCTGGATCCACAGGGGTTCGCCGTCCGTGCCGGTGGCTTCGGTGTAGAGCCGCGCCGTGCGGTCAGAGGTGTTGTAGGCCTTGACGATCACGGCCCCGCCGCGCGCGTCCCCCTTCTTGACCACGGTGGCGTAGGCGCCTTCCAGTTCGGCGCGGCGGATCAGGGCGCCGGCCCAGACGTCGGTGGAAAGAAGCAATTCGCTAACCCTGATTGGACACGGGACCGGAACCTTGCGGCCCTAGGGTCGAGCCCATGAGGATAGGCCTTTCCCCCCGAACCGCCAGCAGAATGCTGGCCGCCACGGTCGCCGCCATGGCGTTGGCGGCCCCGATCGGCGCCGCGCGCGCGGCGGTGACGGACGCCTTCTATGATCGCGCCTTCATGCTGGCCGCGCATCAGAAATGCGGCCTGTTCGAGCCCCAACTGATCGCCGCCCTGGACGCCGCCGCCTTGCAGGCGCGCAATGCGGCCCTGCGGGCGGGAACCCCGGCGGCGGACCTTTCGGCGGCGGCGGCGCGCGCGCAATCCCGGGCCTCGCGCACGGCCTGCGACGACGGCGACCTGAGCCGGGTCCGGGCGCGGGTGCAGGCGGGCTTCGCCGGCTGGTCGCGCGCCGCCCGGATGAGCTTCCCCGGCGACCGCGCCGCCTGGCGCGGCGATCGCTATGAAAGCAAGGCGATCGGCTGGCGGCTGGTGCAGGACAGCACGACGGGCGGCTCGCCGGTGCGCTTCGGCCTGGCCGGAACCGGGCCTACGGCCACGACGCCGGCGGCGGTGGTGTCCTTCGTGGGGCGACCCCGGCCCTATGCCGCGCGGCTGGTGATGCGCGACCGCGAACAGGCGCCGCGCGTCTGGCTGACCGGCGGGGGCCTGCCGCCGGAATCCGTGCGACGGGTCTTCTTCGCCGCCGCCGCCCACGCCGCCGATCCGGGCCTGCTGCCCGCAGGCGCGCGTCAGGGCGAGGTCTGGACCTTCTCGACCGAGGCCGCCGACGCCCTGGCCCAACTGGACCCGCGCGAGAGCTTCGTCATCCAGTTCCTGTTCCGCGACGACAGCGTGGCCGAGGCCCGCTTCGAGGCCGGAGACTTCGCCGCCGGCCGCGCCTTTCTGGCTATGGGCGCGATCTAGGCGGCCTTGATCCCGGTGCGCGGCGCGTCAGCGCCGCTGCGCCGCCAGCACTCTTTGTCCCGCGACGAGGATGTCTTCGCCGTCGGCGGTCTCGACATCGGGCCGCATCAGCCAGCGCGGGGCGTCGTGGACGTCATAGACTGGCTCGGCCGAGTATTGAGCCTGCAACCCGGTGCGATCCAGGCGCAGGGGGAAGACGGCGGCGCCCAGGCCCATCATCGGCGTGCCGACGAGGGTGGCGCGGCCGAGACCCCGCATGCCCATGGGGAAGCCCTCGGCCATGCTGCCGCTCCAGCGCCCGGTCAGGACCACCACGGGCCCGGTGTAGGTGAAGGGGCCCTGTGGATCGACGGTCTCGGTCCAGGCCGGGCCGAGGCCGCGGCCATCGCGGCGCCGCATCCGGGCATAGGGGCGGGTTTCGCTGATGAAGCGGCCCATGATCGGTCGGGCCACAGCCGTGTCGCCGCCGCCGTTGGAGCGCACATCCAGAATCAGGCCGGGCGCGTCGCGCATCTCGGCGAGGGCCTGATCAAAGCGTTCGGCCACGTCGTTGTCGGCGAAGCTGCGGATGGCGATATAACCCGTCCCGTCGTCCAGTCGCCGCCATTCCACGTCGGGCCTGGGCGGGGTCTGCCGCAGGGGCAGCACGACGTCGCGGGGCGCCTGACCGGCGCGTGCGACCCGATAGCGGCGCGGTTGTCCGCGAAGGCCCGCCGCCGCCCGGTTCAGGGCATAGGCCTCCGCCGCCGGATCGGGCGCCGTCAGGCATTTCGGGGTCAGGTCCCGCATCAGGGCCTCGATCGGCCGCCCGTCGACGCTCTGGATCACATCGCCTAGGGCCAGGCCCGCCTCGCTGGCCACGGTGTCGTCGGCGATGGCCTCGATGCGCGCCTGACCGTCGCGCCACGCCACGATCAGGTCGGAGGTCGGCCCGCGCTGCGAACCGGCGGGCGGGTCCCACGGCGAGGTGTGCGGGTCATAGAGTTCCGCCAGAACACGGCCGACCACGAGGGCGAAGCCCTCGGTCGAGGTCGCCGCCAGGGCCTGGGGCCGATAGAGGCTTCGCACCCGGTTCCAGTCGGTGCGCTTGTCGTCAAAGAAGCAGTAGCGCTGATCCAGGGTGGACCACAGCTCATCAAAATCGCCGGCGAAGGTCACGTCGTGAGCCGGTTCCTCCGCGCTCGCCGTTCGGCCATGTGCAGCGCCCAACGCCGTTGCGGCCAGACCTGCGCCCAGAAGGCCGCGTCGATTCCATTGTCCCGCCATGCCTGGCCCCCTGGTTGTCATCGCACGCCACACTGGCGCGTCCGCCGGGGCTGGAGCCAGTTAAACTCCTGTAAGGGCCCTGAACCATGTATTGACATCATCGTAAATTGATGCGCTTTAACTCTGGCGACCAGCGGTTTCCGGAAAGGCCTCTGATCGCCCCGGCTCGATGCGTCTGACCTGCAGGGCGCGTCAACGGATCGTGTGATCCCTCGACTTCGCCCGTCCCGGTTCGTCCGGGGCGGGCTTTTTCGTTCAGCCGAGGCCATAGTGTTCGGCCAGGGCCTGCAGCCCTTGCTTCAAGATGGTCTTGCCTTGACGGCGGCGCAGGCAAAGGTCCTGCTCGGCCAGTTGCAGCGACGTGCCGTGGATGCAGACGCGCTCGACCAGAGCGCGCAGGCGGGGGCCGCAGGCGCTCAGCGCCGCCTCGACGCGGGCGGCGGCGGACAGGGCGCGGTCGCTGGGCTCGACGCGGGCCGAACTGCCGCCCCCGGCGCGGGGCAGGGCGTCCCAGCGCATGGTCAGCGACGGGCCGCTGAGGGCGATTTCGGCCTCATGGCGCAGGCGCTCGCCCGCCGCCGTCTCGGCGGAGCTTAGCCAGGGGCGGCCCGAGGCGTCCTTGCGCCGGGCCAGCCAGGCGACAGGGCTTTCGCCCAGATTGGCGCGGCGGGTCGTCAGGCGGCCATCGGACTCCATGAAGGGGCGTTCGCCCTCGATCAGACCGGGGCGGCCGGGCGGCGAGGGGGTGAGCGAGGTGTTGGTCGCGGGCCTGGGGCGCGGCAACCAGCCCCCGCCGTCGCGCCGCCTCAGTCCGGGGCGCTCGACCAGGGCGCGGAACGCCGCCTCGTCCAGGGTCAGCACCACCCGCCCGCGCCGGTCGCCGCCGAGGCGCAGGGGATAGGCGGCGCCTGACTGGTCCAGCCAGGCGCCGGGCCGGTCCAGCAGGGCGCGGGCGCGTTCCACGATTCGCTTCTGCGGCAGGCTCATCGGTCGGCTCCGAGGGTCAGGGCCAGGTCGACGGCGGGCAGTTCCATGACCGCGCGCAGGCAGGTCTCCAGCCCGTCCATCACCGCGTCATACCTGTCGTGATCGCGCGCGTCCTCGGCCCAGCGGCAGGCGGTCGAGGCGGTGGCGCGGTTCAGGCCGAAGGCGTGGCCGACCCGTTCCAGCGGCCAGCCGTAGGAGACATGGGCCAGGTACATGGCCGACCAGCGGGCGCGACAGGCGCGCGGTCGGGTGCGCTCACGCCGCAGCATCTCCGTCGCCGGGACCCCGAAGGCGTAGGCCGCCAGATGCAGGGCCGCGTCGGCGCGGATGCGGTCGCCCTCCGTCACCGGCACGCGATAGGGCTCGGCCCGATAGGATTCCATGTCGTCAGTTGCTCCCGAACGTATTTTTCTGTTGTCCCCATCATGAGCTGTGTTGACGGGTGTGTTAGGAATTTCGTCCTAACTGACGTCAGAATCGGACGCTTCGCCTTGTCGGGCGCGGGATCGGCTGTGGACGACTGAATGCGCGACCGTGGAATGTCGCGCACGTCAAGGGGGCATGTCGCGCCGCATGGTTAATAAATTAACGAATCCTTGACTCGGGACTCTCGACGGCGATTCGCAAATCAGCCTAAGCGTTTCATATCGGGACCCGTTAACCCTTCTTAAGGTTTTGACCCGTTAACGTTG